>Ga0137308_102033_pt1 | contig 15710 bp, 15 predicted proteins | sample Inofrocosms_June_FD_97181 | JGI IMG/M metagenome (GOLD analysis project Ga0137308, IMG submission 97181) | Mouse cecal microbial communities from Vienna, Austria - N-Acetylneuraminic and N-Acetylglucosamine D2O microcosms_June | ecosystem: Host-associated > Mammals > Digestive system > Large...
CATACAGGCTGTACCATTGTATTTACCATGAAAAGTGCTAATAAAGCTACTATCGAGCTGTTGCCCGATGATGGAGCTATTCCCTACGATATGACTGATCCTGACACTCGATATGTGGCAGAGAGTTTCATCAACAAACCACCTTATTTTCACAGCTATTTTCAAAAGTATCGTTTTATTATGAAGCACTCAGAAGAGAGCTGGAAAATTGACGCAGTATACTGTGGAGGTCTGCACGATACCCGTTGGCGCAGAGAATATTATTTTTGAGCTGACCATGGGATATTCATGGATTTTATTCTCTATCAGCTTCTATCCACTGCCTCTTTGTCTCAAACTTCAACTACCGTAAAAGGCGGATGCCCGGTTTCTTTATATTTTATGACACTCGGTTTCCGGAACCTTAAACTGGTATTCAATTCAACAATTCCCTTCTCTTTAAAATATACTTTGATCCATAAGGGATACAGTGGTGCTAAACTCGAAAACATATTTACAACCTGTTCCATGTTTAACAGCCTTCCTCCCAGATTACCTTCATTAAAAATGGTCAGTCTCAGATAATCATCCTTTGAATTGTGTCTCTTTCCCTCCTCCATATCCATAGTAATAACAAACCTTACATCGTGAAGATTTTCATATCTCTCATGCAATACCTGAATTAAATTATTTCTAAACTTATATTTATTCACTACTGTTTTCCTCCCGGATTCTTAAATCTCATCACCTGAAATTCCTTCATTGCTATTAACTTCCCGGTCAAGGCGATCTTTTTGCAGATTTTCAAGGGAAAGAAACAGCCGCCACTGCACAGTGACGGCTGCCCCTCTTTTGAGGAATTAACCTGTTCATTTTTAAGGATCTGCTTCGCACTTTCCGCATAGCACGGCATCTGTTCTCTCTACGCCTGCCCCGCTACCTTCGGCAGCTTCGCAAAACTCGCTTCCAGTTCCGCATCGGTAGGAATATAGTCCGACATCTCACCGTTGTGGAACTTCTCATAAGCCACCATATCAAAGTATCCTGTGCCGGTAAGCCCAAAGAGGATCGTTTTTTCTTCTCCGGTCTCTTTGCACTTCATCGCTTCATCGATTGCCACACGGATCGCATGGCTGCTCTCAGGCGCGGGAAGGATACCCTCCACTCTCGCGAACTGTTCCGCCGCCTCGAAAACGCGGGTCTGCTCCACGGAGACAGCCTCCATATAGCCGTCATGGTAGAGCTGGGACAGGGTGCTGCTCATACCGTGATACCGCAGGCCGCCCGCATGGTTGGCGGAAGGAATAAAGCCGCTGCCCAGTGTGTACATCTTCGCCAGCGGGCATACCATTCCCGTATCACAGAAATCATACGCGAAACGCCCTCTCGTAAAGCTGGGGCAGGAAGCCGGTTCCACGGCGATAAAGCGGTAGTCCTTCTCACCCCGTAATTTCTCACCCATAAACGGAGAGATCAGGCCGCCCAAATTGCTGCCGCCGCCCGCACAGCCGATGATCACATCCGGCACAATGCCGTATTTATCCATAGCCGCTTTTGCCTCCAGTCCGATCACAGACTGATGCAGAAGCACCTGATTTAACACACTGCCCAGCACATACCGGTAGCCCGGTGTGCCGGTCGCCACTTCCACCGCCTCGGAGATCGCGCAGCCCAGAGAGCCGGTCGTGCCCGGATGCTCGGCGAGAATCTTCTTTCCGATCTCCGTATCCATGGACGGGGACGGGGTGACGGATGCGCCGTAAGTCCGCATCACTTCGCGCCGGAAAGGTTTCTGCTCATAGCTGACCTTCACCATATATACCTTACAGTCCAGATCCAGATAAGCGCACGCCATGGAGAGCGCCGTTCCCCACTGTCCCGCGCCGGTCTCGGTGGTCACGCCCTTTAAGCCCTGTTTTTTTGCATAGTACGCCTGCGCGATGGCGCTATTTAATTTATGGGAGCCGGAAGTATTATTTCCCTCGAATTTATAATAGATCTTTGCCGGTGTCTGCAACTTTTCTTCCAGGCAGTAAGCCCGCACCAACGGTGAGGGGCGGTACATCTTGTAAAAATCCCTGATCTCCTGCGGGATCGGAATATTCTTTGTCGTATCATCCAGTTCCTGCTTTACCAGTTCGTCACAGAACACAGGCTGAAGGTCCTCAACCCCCATCGCCTCCCCTGTTCCGGGATTTAAAAGCGGCGCCGGCTTATTTTTCATGTCCGCCCGCACATTATACCAGTCTCTCGGCATCTCCTCTTCCGAGAGATAAATTTTATAGGGAATTTTTTCGTTTGCCATACGGTTCTCCTTTTCCTGCTACAATATATTTATAATTAATATCCCTTACAGCCAGCAGGGAATTACCCGTCCTGCCGCTCAAGCTTCTTAATAATAACTCTCACCGTTTCCCATTGTAGAATCTTTTGCGGGCTCTTGTCAAGAAAAACAGGTTTCAAATATTGATATTATATATCGATTTTTCCCAGCAGATAATCCAGCGCGTTAAACCGGCGGATTCCCTCATAATCCGCCGGCGGGTCCACATCCAGCGTCATGATGCATTTCGGATAATTATCGGGTATTTTCTGAAGCGGCTTTAATTCCCGCTCCAGCGTACTTTTCTCCCTGACCGTTGCCGCCGCCTGAATATATTTCAGCCCTTCTTCGTTCATCGCGACAAAATCCACTTCCAGATTGTCCACTTTACCTACATACACCCTGTACCCCCGCCGGATCAGTTCCAGATAGATCACATTCTCCAGAATATGCCCCGTATCCGCCTGTCCCGTATTTCCGAGCATAGTGTTTTTCAACCCGATATCCACCATATAATATTTTTCCAGTGTCTTCAGGTACTGCTTTCCCTTCACCTCATACCGTTTTGCCTGATAGATAATATAGGATTCCATAAATGATGTCAAGTAGGACTCCACCGTCCGCACATTAATATTTCTGCCGTTTGAGGTCATGGTATCGCTGATCTTTTTGGTGGAGAGCGGATTTCCGATATTATCCGCGATAAACCGCACCACACTTTCCAGCATCATCACATCCGTGATCTTTTTCCTGCCTACCACGTCTTTCAGCACAATAGTCTCATAGATGCTCCGCAGATATTCCCGTACCTGCTTCTGATCCCCGCCGAGCGTTGATATAAAAGGAAACGAACCTGTCTCGATATATTTCTGATAGGCTCTCTCCGCCCCTTCTTCCATCCCGTCTATCCGCACAAACTCCGCAAAGGAAAACGGCAGCATCTCGATCTGCACATACCTTCCTGTCAGCAGTGTGGCAAGTTCGCCCGACAGCATATGAGAATTGGAGCCTGTTATATAAATATCCACATTCTCTTTCACAAAGAAACTGTCTATGACTCTCTGAAAATCCCTGACATTCTGCACCTCGTCCAGAATGAGATAGGTCATCTTTTCAGGCAGTATACGTTCTTTGATATACCGGTACAAAGCTTTTGGCTCCCAGAGTTCCTCATACTCATACTCCTCAAAGTTAATGCTGATGATCTGCCTCTCGTCCGTCCCCTCTTCCAGCAGATATTCCCGGAACATTTTTAATAAAGTGGACTTTCCGCACCGCCGTATCCCAGTGATGACCTTTATTATTTTTTTATCTTTCCAGCCCAGTAATTGCCGAAAATATTCCTGCCGCACCACTTCCATTATGATCTCCCCCTCAGGAACAATATATCTTCTCATACATTATATGCAAAAAAGCAAAAATTATCAATAGTTTTTGTACCACATTACAAAAACTATTGATAATTTACAACTTTTTCCAATATTATATTCTTTATCCTCCTGCCGCTTTCACATTCTTTTATTTATCCTGTTATCACCTGAATATCCCTCCGGGACTGCAGTTGCCCGCTGACCCCTTCCGTCGCATAAATTACCCCTTCCCTCGTGATCAGTATCATTTCAAAATCATCCCTGTACGCCTTCCAATAGGAAACCGCATTTTCCATTCCCATGATATAAAGCGATGTGGACAGGGCATCCGCCAGCGTTCCATCCTCAGAGGCCACCGTAACAGATGCCAGATCCCCCGCAGCCGGATACCCCGTCTTTGGATCTAAAATGTGAATATAAGTATTCCCGTCTTCCTCAAAATATCTCTCGTAGCCGCCGGAAGTGACCACCGCGCAGTCCTCCGCCTCCAAAACAGCCGCCAGATCGCCCGGCGTCCCTTCCGGATCGCGGATACCGACACGCCACAAAGAGCCGTCCGGCTTTTTATGATACACCTGCACATTCCCGCCAAGCGATACCATACCGGAAGTGATGCCATACTCCTGATAAATCTCCATCACCCTGCCTGAAGTATAGCCTTTGGCTATTCCGCCGAAATCGACCTGCTGCCCTTCTCCCAGATGTACTTCATCTCCCGTGAATGAAATCTTCGATGCGTCCACCAGAGGCAGGATTCCTTCCAGTTCTTCCTTTGTCGGTACATGATATTCTTTTGAGGGAAAACCCCAGAGTTCCATCAGCGGATAGATCGTAAGATCAAACAGTCCCCCTGTTTTCTCATAGATATCCATGCCTCTCCTGAAAAGTTCCGCTGTATCTTCCGACATCGTTCCGCTCCCCGACCGGTTCAGTCCGGATATCTCGCCGGAAGCGTTCTCTGTGGAGAGCAGCGCATCCAACCGCTGCACTTCCTGCACCGCCGCCTCCACAGCCTCTTCACAGTTTTTACCATAGGCTGTAAAACTCATAACGGTATCCATGGCAAACAATTCCCTTGTGCAGGATCTCCCCTGCAGATTCCGGTTATAGCTCCATATGCCGAAACAGATCAGTCCGATCAATACAACGCCAGATACTCTACGCAACATTTTTCCGTTCATCGCCTGATGTCTCCACCCGCTCTTTCTGACACATCTGTCACAATCTTCTCTCTTCCCTGCATCGCTCCCGCTTTATCAATATCATCTTAGCAGACAATACAGGGCCATACATCAAAGGTCTTGCTGCCATCACGTTCGCCGGATATGCAGATATGTTCTTTATGATCCGCGTTCCCGGCGGCCTACATATCCTTTCCCAGATATTCCGATAAAGCTTCTATAATAAATCCGTGGTCATCCATATGAGGCAGATTGGAAACAGTGAGCACCGCCACGATCTCCCCTGTTTTTAAACGGATCGGAAAACCGCCTCCCACAAAAGCAAAGTCCTCTTTTTTTAAACCGTTCTTCTCCGCCAGATCTCCCGAACCTTCTCCCGTTGCCCAGACGCCCAGCGAGCAGCGCTCAAAATATGACACGGTATGGAATTTCCTCTCCATCCAGTTCTGATTAATGTGATTCGTTCCCTCTGTCAGATGCTGGTATATAATCGTGCCGTTCAATCTGCGGATTGCAACCGCAAGTTCTATGTTTTCGGCATATATCTTATCTGTAATAAATCTCCCCAGTTCCCATGCATCCCTGTTGGAAAAATGATCAAAACGCAGCGTTTTTTCCTGTTCTTCGGTCATTCTTTTGATTTCTTCGTAATTCACTTCACTCATGCTGTTCTCCTTCCCTGTTTCATATTTTCTGTTTTCATGATCCGGCACACCGTAAAACTTTCAACAGGCTCCTCTTTTATTTTTCACAATAATAAGTGAATAATATCCTGCGTCCTCCGGCATCTGATCCACACCATGATAAATCTTCTCGTTCGCCATGCCGCAGTTTTCTACCATATGTGCCTCTGCATCCATCTCTTCCAGCCTCCGCCTGATCTGCGGCATTTTCTTTCCTGCCTTCATCAGTACCTTTGTCCCGGACATTTTCAGAGCATCTTCCACACCGTAAGCGGACGGCACCAGATGCAGCATTTCATCGCTTTTTACCAGTTCTTCCCCAAGCAGGGCGCTCGCTGCGCAAAAAGAAGGTACGCCGCTGATGATCTCTGCCTGATATCCCTTTCCCGCAACCAGCCTGTGCAGATACATGTAAGTGGAATAAATGCCGGGATCGCCCAGCGTCAGAAAAGCAATATCCTTTCCCTGATCTAAAATCCGAATCAACTGTTCCGCTCCCGCCTTATGGGAAAAAAGCAGTTTTTCCCTGTCCCTTGTCATCGGCATGTCAATACACAATATTTCTTTCTCGTTCAGATCTTTTACTGCCTGCGCCACAATTTTATAGGCAGCGGAGCGCTCTTTTTCCCTCGCCGGCACCGCGATCACAGGGCTTTTTTCAATCCGCTTTAATGCCTTGATCGTCAGCAGTTCCGGGTCCCCGGGACCGACGCCTACACCGTACAGTATTCCGCTCATCTATTGTTTCCTCATTTCTTCCGGACGGATATCCGCCTGTTCATTCCGCCCCGCCCGCCATAAACAGAACCGGAATCCGCAGATATTTATATTATATCTTCTGCTTACATTATCGTAAAGCAGAAAAAATTTTGTCTGACGTCTTTTCCAGACACTCTGCACGTAACCTCAGGGTGCTGACCTTATGACAGCAAAAAGTCATGCGCTCGATACGAAAGCGCATGACTCTCCGGTTTTCAGATTAATAAACTTTCTCTTCCCGAACCTGCTGTTTCCTTACTCTCCGTCCGCAAACAGTGCCGTAGACAAATACCGGTCCCCCGTATCAGGAAGCAGCGCCACGATCACTTTCCCGGCATTTTCCTTCCTCTTTGCCAGTTCTGCCGCCGCCCAGAGCGCCGCGCCGGACGAAATTCCCACCAGAATTCCCTCTGTTCTCGCAAATGCCCTGCCCGTAGTAAAGGCATCTTCGTTTTCCACCTTTATAATCTCATCATAAATCTTTGTATTCAGCGTATCCGGCACAAATCCCGCGCCGATGCCCTGTATCTTATGGGAACCCGCCTTCCCTTCCGATAAGACGGGAGAATCCGCGGGCTCCACCGCCACTATTTTGACCGCCGGATTTTTCTCCTTCAGATATTCTCCCACACCGCTGACCGTACCGCCGGTACCTACGCCTGCCACGAAAATATCCACTTTTCCTTCCGTATCTTCCCAGATCTCCGGTCCTGTGGTCTCCTTATGGGCTTTCGGATTCACCGGATTGACAAACTGCCCCGCGATCAGGCTGTTCGGAATCTCCGCCGCCAGTTCCTCCGCTTTCGCAATCGCGCCCTTCATGCCCTTCGCTCCCTCTGTCAGCACCAGTTCCGCTCCGTATGCCTTCATCAGATTCCGCCGCTCCACGCTCATGGTCTCCGGCATTGTAATAATAATGCGGATGCCCAAGGATGCCGCGATCGCGGAAAGCCCAATCCCCGTATTACCGCTGGTGGGCTCGATGATCACGGAGTCCTTTGTCAGCGTTCCTTTTTCCAGCGCATCAAATATAATCGCTTTTGCGATCCTGTCCTTTACACTGCCCGCCGGGTTAAAATATTCCAGCTTTGCCAGAATCGTTGCATCCGGCGCATACTTCTTTCCAAAATTTCCCGCTTCCAACAGCGGTGTCCTGCCGACCAGTTCCGTTACATTCTTATAAATCGCCATGATAAATTCCTTCTTTCTGCTTTCCTCTGTAATACTTTCTATTACAAGCTTTTATTTCCTACCAATTCAGTAGGTTTTTATTTATCATATACAAATATCCTTATTTTGTCAATATATTTCCAAATTTTTTTGAACTGCCGATAACAGAGAAAGTTACTATTCACGGCTTAGGAGCCGCTCATAGTAACGATTCGGGGCAATATCGAAAGTTTTGCTGCGGGGGAATCGCCCCGAATTTGAATCATGCTCTCACGGAACGCGCAGTAAATGCGCATTCCCGAACCGGGAAAAGTAACCAGAGAAACCCATTATCTCTCTTGTTTTTTTAATTACCATGTAATATGATAGGAATATAGGAAATCAACAGCCGCATACATTGCGAGCGTGCTAATTCCAGCCATACCCACATGCTTTGCAAGCGGGCCTACGCCAGCCAACATACACATACATTGCAAACAGGCTTTATTCCGACCAACATATACAATATACAGATACGGAGCGAACAATACCATGATGATATCCACCAGAGGGCGCTATGCCCTGCGCGTTATGATCGATCTTGCCGAGCAGAAAACAGACAGCTATGTCCCCTTAAAGGAGATCGCCGCCAGACAGGAAATTTCGGAAAAATATCTGGAAAGTATTCTAAAGCTTCTGGTAAAAGGAAAGATACTGACCGGGCTGCGGGGCAAAGGCGGCGGCTACCGCCTGAATAAAGCGCCCGAAGAATACACTGTGGCAAGTATTTTAGATCTGACAGAAGAAACCCTCGCCCCGGTAAGCTGCCTTGAAAAAGACGCGGTGCCCTGTTCCAGAGCCGAAATCTGCAGGACACTCGACATGTGGAAGGGGCTCGACCGGCTGGTGCGGGATTATTTTGAACATATTACATTGGCAGATCTGCTGAAAGAACAGGATTCGTGATTCGTGAAACCAAATCCCGAAAATGCGCTTTCTGTCATTCCGCGGCGCAGATCTTTCCGCCGCCCAGTACCAGATCTCCATCATACAGCACCACCGACTGTCCCTTTGTGACGGCGCGCTGGGGCTCATCAAAGGTAACCTTCAGCAGTCCGTTTTCCGTCATTTCCGCCACAGCCGCAGCAGGTTTATGGCGGTAACGGATCTTTGCCTCCACCCGGATCCTCCCGGCGGGTTCCGGTATCGATACCCAGTTGACATCCTCCGCAAAAAGCGTATGCCGAAACAGTTCTTCATTGGAACACAGCACCACCTCATTGCTTTCCGGCCTGATCTCCTTCACATAATAGGGGGACGGCGCCGCAATGCCAAGCCCTCTGCGCTGCCCTACCGTATAATGAATGATGCCTTTATGCCTTCCTATGATCTCCCCGTCTTGCGTCACAAAATTCCCTGCCGGCGCCGTTTTTCCTGTATACTTTTCAATAAACTTTTCATAGTGTCCGTCCGGTACAAAACAGATATCCTGACTGTCCTGCTTCCCGGCATTGTAAAAACCGTACTCCTGCGCCAGTTCCCGCACCCTGTCCTTTGTCAGTTCCCCCAACGGAAAACAGACATGGGATAGCTGCTCCTGTGTCAGACAATACAGCACATAACTCTGATCCTTCGTCTGATCCGTTGCCTTCCTCATCTGCCATCTGCCGTTTTCCGCATTCCGGCTGATCCTTGCGTAATGCCCTGTCACAATTTTCTCACAGCCCAGCAGAAGCGCCCTCTCATACAGTTTTTCAAACTTCATATAGCGGTTGCAGTCGATACAGGGATTGGGCGTCTCCCCCCTCAGATAACTGTTCACAAACCGCTCCATCACCCGGCAGCGGAATTCCTCCGTAAAACGGAACACATAAAAGGGCATGCCCAGCTTCCTTGCCACCTGCGCTGCGTCCTCCGCATCGTCGGCAGCACAGCAGGTTTTTCCCGTTTTCACTGCCTCCCCGTCCGGCCGGTACTCCGTGCCTTCCGCTCCGGCACCTTCCGTTATCCGGCTTCCGTCTCCTTCCGCCGCAACAGCCGCCAAATTCTCGATATCTTCTCCCTGATACAGCTTCATCATCGCTCCGATACAGTCATATCCCTGCTCCTGCATCAGCGCTGCAGCCACGGAAGAATCCACCCCGCCGCTCATGGCGATCAATGCCTTTTGTCCTTTATTGCTTTCTGCCAAACTCATCTCTTACCCGCCTGTCTCTTCTTTCGGCTTCTTTGCCGGTCTCTTCCTCCGGTTTCCGCGCCGGCGCACCATATCGGCATACTCCGCCGGCACAAAAAATCTGAATCTCTCCTTAGTATAAACCGTCCGTTTCATTTATTCAATCCCGCACTCCGCACAATTATGGTCACAGAAATTTTTCGCATCATAGGGAATCCCGTTTTTGTCATAATAATCCTTCACCGCCGCCCTGACCGCTTCCTCCGCCAGCACGGAACAATGCATCTTATGGGCGGGCAGTCCGTCGAGCGCCTCCGCCACGGCTTTGTTGGTCAGCGCAAGCGCCTCGCTGATGGGCTTTCCCTTGATCATTTCCGTCGCCATGGAACTGCTGGCAATGGCGGAACCGCAGCCGAAGGTATTAAAAGACACATCGGTGATGATATCATTCTCCACCTTGATATACATCTTCATGATATCGCCGCATTTTGCATTGCCCACTTCACCGATGCCGTCCGCATCCTCCATCTTTCCGACATTTCTCGGATTCTGAAAATGATCCATCACTTTTTCACTATATAACATGTTTCCTTACTCCTTTCTCCAGATCTTCCCACATCGGGGACATGCCGCGCAGATATTCCACCACGCCCGCAATTTCCCTTATCATATATTCCACTTCTTCCATTGTATTTTTCGGGGACAGCGTCAGCCGCAGAGAACCGTGCGCCACTTCGTGAGGCCGCCCGATCGCCAGCAGTACATGGCTGGGGTCCAAAGAACCGGATGTGCAGGCGGAGCCCGATGAGGCCTCTATGCCCTTCGCATCCAGCAGAAGCAGCAGTGACTCCCCCTCTATCCCCTCAAAACAGAAATTCACATTTCCCGGCAGCCGTTTTTCGGGATCTCCGTTCAGCGCGGCGTGGGGAATCTTTGACAACCCTTCGATCAGCGCATCCCGAAGCTTTCTCTCATAAACGCCGTTTTCTTCCAGCTTTTCTGCAGCAAGTGTAATTGCTTTTGCCATACCGGTGATCCCCGGAATATTTTCCGTCCCCGCCCTCCGGCTTCTCTCCTGGGCACCGCCTTCTATCAGCGAAAACAGCGGAATCCCCTTTCTCACATACAGGGCGCCCACTCCCTTCGGCCCGTAAAACTTATGCGCCGACAGGGACAGCATATCAATATTCATCTCTTCCACATCTATCTTCACATGCCCTGCCGCCTGCACCGCGTCGGTATGGAAAATAACGCCGGCCTCCCGGCAGATCGCTCCGATTTCTTTTACAGGCTGCAGGGTTCCGATCTCATTGTTGGCAAACATTACGCTAACCAGCGCCGTGTCCTCCCGCAATGCCGCCTTTACATCCTCCGCCCTGACGAAGCCGTCCTCATATACCGGCAAAAGCGTCACGCTAAAGCCCTCGCTCTCCAGCTTTTTCAACGTATGGAGCACCGCATGATGCTCAAATGCCGTAGAGATCAGATGCGTCTTTCCTTTTCTTTTCCCCCACAGCGCAGCGGAGCGGATCGCCTGATTGTCCGCCTCACTGCCGCCTGAAGTAAAGGTAATCTCTTTCGGCTCCGCCCCGAGAACACGTGCCACACACTCCCGCGCCTGTGCCAGCGCTTCCGCCGCCTGCTGGCCTGTGCTGTGAAGGCTCGAGGGATTCCCGTACACCTTTTCCATACATTCTGTCATAACATCTATCACCGGCTTCGCCATTTTTGTCGTCGCCGCATTATCCGCATATATCCGCATAAACAGTCTCCTTTCTTTACACAATTTTATTCTAAACCAATTTACCTACTATTGCAATAGGGTTTATGCTGAACTTTTGCTTTTATATATCGGTATGAATCCGTTTTCCATACGCGCTTTCCCTCCGACTGACCACTAGATAAAATCTAAATAAAATGTAAGGTTCATACAAGGTTCCCATAAGGTTTATGTAAGACTGGCATGCTAATATCAAATATATCCACAAAATCATACAGTAAAAAAGGAGGACTACCTATGACCAAAAAAATCATCACCGGCGGAGGCGCCATCATTCTCATCGCCTTTATCTGTTTCTGCGGATGGCTTATTTCAGGAAGCGGCAGCACATATTATACGCAGATCGACAACAGCAGCAGAAAAGAATCCGATTCCGAGGAAGGCGTGATCAACCTAACAGGCGACGGCGGCCTTACTTATTCCTATACGCTGACCGCTTACAATGAAAAGGGACATGAAAAAAAGGTCACCTTCGGCGCCTCAAAAGAACTAAGGGAAGGCGCTTTCATCTGCCTGCAGGTCATGCCCGTCCGCGGCGTTTTAAACTGGAGCGAGGTACAGTATGACGAACTGCCCGACGCCGTACAAAGCTGCTATACCCCTTTGGAAAATACATAAAATCCGAGAGCTGCCAAACAAAAGAGAAAAGAGAGGAAACCTGCCGGTTTCCCCTCTCCTTATCACCCTCTGTATTCTTCCTTCAATACATCGTTCACCAACTCATAAGGAATATCATAAAGAGTCTCTCCCTCCGCATAGGGCGCGATCTCATAAATATTAGAGATAAAGCGGACGCCTTCCTCCGTAAAATACCATTCTTCGCCTTCCATCTTACCTTCCAATACTTCCCGCAGGCTCGGCGGGATCATTTCCTCCTCAAAAACCCTGCCCTCTGCCCTTAATTCCTCATATTTTTCCAGCATCTTCTCCACGCAGATCTCCCGAAAGGCATCCTGATCCGCTGCCACATCAGCAATCGTCAAAAGTTTTCCTGTTTTCGCATCAAAATTCAGGCCGTATTCCATATAATAGCCGTGGGCCCCGCCCTCATATCCGCCCACCAGGGAAGAGAAAGATAATACCCTGCCGTCATTTCTCTCGACCTCATATCCATGTTCCTGATCATAATGAATGCCGCCTTCTGCCACAGCCGGATTTTCCCTTGCCCACTCCAGCGTCTCCTCTATGCCTTCCGGAAATTCTTTCTCACTTTTTTCAAATTCCGCCATGATCAGCTTTGTCGCCTCTTCATTCCCTTCCACCACCACTGTCACATGATCGTAGATAGTGGTCAGGAGCACTCTGTCTCCGTCCTTATATTCCTGATTTTCGGTTTCGATCGTTACAACCGCAGGTTTATCGTCAGAAGCTTCAGCCTGCTCCGTTTCTGCCGGAAGTTCCTCCGGTGCAGCTTCTTCCAAATCCTCCGTTTCTGCCGGTTCTTCCGTCTTTTCCTCCTCCGGCCAGGATACCTCCGTGATCTCTTCCTGCTCCACGATCTGAACCTCTTCCCCGCCGCATGCCGCCAGCAAAAACGCCGCACCGACCCCGCATAACATCACCCGGTATTTTTTCATCATACTCTATTTAAACCTTTACCCTGTGCAGCCTCTCCGGCTGCATTCTTCTCCACACACTATTTTTTCTGCGCTTTTTTCTTCGTCAGATAATACATGGGCATCGCCACAAAAACCATACCTCCCACAATATTACCGATCGTAACGGGCAGCAGGTTCACGGCAAACATACTCCCCACATTCAGGCTCGCCAGCTCCTGCTCCGTGTAACCGTACAGTTCCATCGCCTTCGCCGCGTACTCCTGATTTCCTGCCGCAATGATCCCGGCCGCAATATAATACATATTTGCCACACAGTGCTCATAGCCCGCCAGCACAAACGCCAGGATCGGAAAAAAACAGCCCCAGATCTTTCCGATCACATCCTTTGACGCCCCCGCCGTCAGTACCGCAAAGCACACCAGAATGTTGCACAGAATACCTGAAACAAAGGCACTGCCGAAGGAAAGATGCACTTTCCCGTAAGCGATCTTTATCGTATAAGCCGCCAGCGCTCCGGAACCGTAATTCCACTGCCCCGACCAGGAAACCAGCGCCGCCACAACCACGGAACCGACGATGTTGCCCAGATACACAAAAAATAGAACCCGTGCCATCTGCCTTGCTTTATACCTTCTGTCAAGAAATCCCGCAAACATCAGGCAGTCGCCGGTAAACAACTCGCCGCCGACCAGCACGATCAGCATCAGCCCCACCGGAAAGACACATCCTGTCAGCGTCCTTGCCAGCCCCACATCCTCGATGCCGAACGCCGCCACCGAACTGCTGCTTGCGCCGAAGGCGATGAACATTCCCGCCAGAACCGCCGCCACCATAATCTCAAAGGGCGATTTTACCATCTTATTATAAGAACTGTTTTCATAGTTCTCCATGATCTTATCTGCCGTATTTAAAAACGTCACCGGCATCACCTGTACCGCTTTTTCTTCTGCTGCCATATCTCTCCCTCTTTTCTTCTGTTATTAACTTCTATATCTACAAAATTTTATTAAATCATCTCTCCTTTGTCAAGACCGCCCGCCTCTTCCATCCTCCTCTTCACTGTTCATTTCAATCTACCTATTTTACCAATACAGCTTCATTTTCTCTTCTGCTTCACCGGAACCTAACTGGTATTCCTTTTCAAGCTGTACCCTTGCATTTTCTTTACTGATATTGCAATTTTTTAGGGCATTCAGAAATTTATGAATGGCTTCTTCCCTGGCCTCCTTCCGGGCTTCTTCCCTGGCTTCCTTCCTGATCGCCTGTACATCCCATCCCTCAAAATGCTTAAATAATTCGCCCATTTTCCGCTCCTTTACCTGCTCTGTAAATGTATCCACCTCATCCTGCGGCACATTCAGCCTTGATAAAAATATTCCGATAATCTGCACCATCAGTTTCAACAGGTATTCCGGCGACTTTCCAGTTACCTCCCTCAAAAAAGTTTCATCCACTCCTTTGATGAGTTCTTCATAGTCCGCCTTATTTCTCAGTTTATCTATCATCATAAGAACAGACAGTTCATCACTAAATAATACCCTCTCATGCAGACTTGTCGCCGCTGTCCATCTATCCACGCCATCATAAAATACAACCGGCAACACAGGCGGATACAAAAAACCCTTTGTTCTACTGATTCCGGAATGTAATTTTTCCTGCTCTTTCTCATAATCTTCCCAGATAAAAGCAATATAACGAAATACCTGCATAATCACATTATAATCAACATCTGACTTATGTTCAATAAGTGAAATCAAATAAAATGAATTATCCTTTAAATTTACTTTCTTTACTATATCCGAATTCCTCTCTTCCGTAAACAAATGTACATATCTCTCTGTTACATCCTCAATATCTTCCGGTTTTACATCTTTCAGCATCGGAACATCTACATAGTTCCGCAGAAACTGGGCACACAAAATTGGGTCTTCAAAAATAATCTTTCCGGAACTATCCCTAAATTTCGTATTACCCGCCCTTTCACTCTTTACAGCAGCCCTTTTTACTTCCTTTCCTTTTTCTTTCATCATGAAAATACCATCCTTCCCTGCATGGCATAAAGCAATCATAAAAATTTAGTGAGGATTTCAAAAGATGCCTTCCGCTCAAAAGCATATTATTTATACCATGCTCTCTTATAAAATTTTACATTGGAATACCTGCCTGAATTTTAGGCTAAAGCAAGAATTGTTACTATTGATATAGAAATCTGCATCCAAAGAATAGATGCGACCTATAGATACTTTATCAGAAGATCACTCTATTTGCAATCACTTTTTCTAAATTATAAAGATACTGCCCCATTCCCCTTACCGCCAAAATATGATACAATCATCTATAAATCCATCAAAAAACGAAAGGAGTTTTCTCATGAAATTATCAGATTCTGTTACCGGCCTGCAGCATATCGGCATCCCTTCCGCCGATCTGCAGAAATCCGTAGATTTTTATGAAGCCCTGGGCTTTACCACCATTTACCATACAGTGAACGGAGACGACCATGTTGCCTTTCTGGAACTGGGCGGCCTTGTTCTGGAACTTTACGGAAACCGTTCTATCAAGAGAGAGTCCGGCGCCATCGACCATATCGCGTTAAACAGCACCGATATCGATGCCTCCTACGCCGCCTGCAGAGAACTTGGGCTTACTTTTTTTGATGATATGAGTTCCCTGCCCTTCTGGGACAACGGTATTAAATACTTCTCTGTGGTTGGTCCCAGCAAGGAAATCGTGGAAATCTGCCAGAAGCTG
>Ga0137308_102034_pt1 | contig 15705 bp, 10 predicted proteins | sample Inofrocosms_June_FD_97181 | JGI IMG/M metagenome (GOLD analysis project Ga0137308, IMG submission 97181) | Mouse cecal microbial communities from Vienna, Austria - N-Acetylneuraminic and N-Acetylglucosamine D2O microcosms_June | ecosystem: Host-associated > Mammals > Digestive system > Large...
CCAGCCGTTTTCTCCATGAATCATACAGAGATACCATGTGCCTGGTGGTTCCTCTGTATTGTCAAGGTTTTGGATGGTTATTTTATAGCAGGAGCGTCCATTTTCTTCTGGTTTCATCTCTTCCCCGGAGAGAAAGAGCAAATTTTCATTCTGCCAGTCACGGTGCACATCTTCGCTGTATTCTAGCCCTTTCGTCAGAGAACATATACCAGCATAATCTCTTTGGTCAAACATCATCGCATATACGCCAACAAATGATTCAAAGGATTCCGAGGCTTTATTGGAAAACTCTTTATAGTAGCTCTCGTCCTGAATCGTCAAAAGAGGAGCCGGATTATCCTTTTCTGTAAGCAGCCCCCATTCTTTTTCATTTCTTACATACATAATATCAGGCGCTGCATTGCCTCTTAAATACAGATGGCCAAAGCTTCCATCACGAAAGATAACACTTTTATTACTGCATAAGTATATTTTTCTATAGTATATTTTTCTATCAGTATCTGGAAGTACATCATGGGAAGATACCAGCCCTTCAAAAGCGTCTCCTGCTTCTTCTGGTTTCGTTTTTTTCAGGTTATTCTCCGTCAAATTTAAAATGTACATATAGTCCTTTTTATGGGGATACAAGTAAACCATGGTTCCATTTGTGTTTACAACAACTCTGGTGGGGCCTCCATTTTGTACTTTTTGACAGCCAATGGCCTTTAAGTCCAGGCTGGCTGCAATTTTCTCCGTGTTTATGTCGTAAACGAACAGGCCGAAATAGCTATGGAAGATAACAATCCTGTCGTCTGCATAATCCAAATCCGGAATCTCCGAATCCAGAAGGGTATTCATGGACCAGACCGCAGGAGGGACTGCAATGATATCATCGTCTTCTGCCGGTTGAGACTCCCTTTGTTCAATCTGGGTTTCTTCCTTCTGCTCCGCTTTGGCTGTCATCATGCATCCCGTCATTATGCAGGACACAAGCATAAAAATAATTAGTTTGAAAAATAAACCAGAGGGGGATTTTTCCTGAAATATATTATTGGCTCTTTTCATATTGCCTCCCTTAATGAGATGAAACTGACATAATACATTGTTTATAAGTGTTTATTATACCATGCAACATAGAAATATCAACAAGAAATAGGAATTCAAACGACCTGAAAAAATTTGTAAACTCAGAGATTATATTTTTGAAAACCTTAACATGGATTCCATCGTTGCTCTCATGCCATATAAATATTTTTGGCTAACGCATAGCACAGTAACAACAGTTGCCAAGCAGTAGTCTGCGAGTCCAAACACTGTCAGCTTTGCTGGAACAAGGCCGACGGCAACAGCACGGCCGGTATGCCTTGTTGATACCTAAATAAATTTTCTCTTAAAAATCCTTCTATTGATCCTATACAATTTTAATACATAATTTGAATTGTATTAACATACAATATCTTTTTCTCCCTCGCAAAATTCAATAAATAATAGTTTTTAATATAATGTTTCGATTGACAGATTCTTCCATTTGTTCTATAATCATTTAATACAAATTACAATTATTCTTTGGCTAAGCATAAGGTTCTGGAAGCGAATAGAGACAGATATCAACTAACTGCCGTTTAGTGAAACATCACTTCCTTCACAAATATGGATTTTCAAGGGGGTGATATTGAATTATAGATAAAATCTTTTCGGGGAAGTTAATGTTTCGCAAATACATTTTTTAAAAAAGGTGGAAAATCATGGTTTTAAAAAGAACGCAAACAAAAGATAACAAATGGATAAAAAAGGGATGAAATTAACAATAGGGCTTAGCATTGCCTTTTTTATGGCCGTCACCAGCAATTCAACCTCATATGCTGACAAGTGGGACCATAAAAAAATCATTTAAAAACGGGCTTGGACCATTGGATTTGCGGCGTAAAAGTGATTGGAACATAGAATTCTATCCAAAATCAACGGTTACTGCTGTTCCGACTGTCACTTTCCGATACTTTTACCCAGTATATGATAATACAGTATATCCAGACATGCCCACTATTAAAAAATAGGAGTTTTTTATGGAAATCCTTTTTACCAACATCCGTCCCGTAAGCATCACAAATACCAATAGACCTTTTAAAAGTCGGGCCGGTTCATTATTATATGGACTTAACAATAGCCGTTCTGCCAGCAGATCTTTTAAAAATGCGGAATCATTATTGAATAAGATCAACAACGACGGTTATACACAGATTGGGGATTCATTTTTATTAAACGACAGAACACCGTTTGATGTGAAGGATGTCCCCAGAATCAACATTAATTCCTTGCATGAAGCGGCCGCAAAAGAAAATGTTATGGATTTTGGCAGCAACTGTTATTTCAAATATACCAACTCTGCCGGGAAAAGTTACGCACTATTTTCGATGCAGGGCGGTGCCATATCCAGGCCGATGTCTGAGTACCTTATAGGCACCCCTTCATTTGATCTGGAAACAGAGCGGTATACAAATTTTTGGAATATCCTGCGGTCAGGGCATGCTATGATGCTTCCCCCTAATAACAATCTTTCGCCTCGTTTTGGGTATTCCCAGCGTGATATATGCAGTTATCTTGACGAAGCGGGAATATCCAAAGGGTTCTTTGCTGTGAAAATGGGTTCTCGCAAATCAGAATTCTTTTATTCTGATTCCAAACAGTATCCGATCTACACAAAGGAGGATTATGATCATCGATTCTATACCATGACATCATCCGACTTTTCATACGATAAAAGTGTATTTAGCTGTCTTGAACCTGGAACCGAAATCACGATCTCCGGAAAAAAATACACTTTAAAGGATGATCTTACTTTAGATATCACTTATGGAACAGATATCTTTGATATTCAGACTCCAAAGCATACCCATACAAGTAAGATTCACCCCAGTATTGATTGTAAGGCATAGATATGGGAGGCTTCATTGTAAATTAAATATTCTTAGCAGACAAAGAAGATTATTATGCCCCCGGTTGATCACCACACGGAACAACTGGGGGCAAATAATGACTATAACCTGGGATGTATTCTATTTTTTGTACCAGAGAGAATCAGGCATTTGGCAGCAATTTTTTACATAACATGGCCAAATTAGAGGTTCCACCTATTGGAAAAAATGCATACGATATGTTCGATGTGATATTTCTATAGTAATGATTCACAACGATACAGAAAAGCAAAAAGCATATTAAGAATATTTTCCATGTACGTTTTTAATGATTTCTCCTTACATTATTTAAGTACAATTTTACCGGGGATGTCTGCATTGGAATCACGTTTTCATATTATATTAAAATAATACAAATTTTTCCCCATTTGTGGACAGCCCGGTTACCATCGGTGTATTGTCACCCAGGATCCTTCTTCCGACATTCATGAAGGCAGGCATACCGAAGAGGGAGCAGCTTTACCTGATCACCCATGAGCTGAATCATATAAAAAGTCAAGATGTTGCTGTGCGTTTTCTGGCATTACTGGCGACAACGGTTCACTGGTTTAATCCCTTGTGTTATCTGCTGCACCGGGAACTGTGTGAAGTCAGTGAATATCAGTGCGATGCATATACACTGATGGATATAGGGGATTCTCAACGGATAGAATACAGCAAGCTGCTTGTAAGGCTTGCAACTGAGTTTCCCCAGGAACAAGCCAGCTCTTACGCCGCACATCTGGTAAACCAAAGCAACAAATTAGTAGAGAGGAGAATCATAGAAATGAAATTGAGCAAGGAAAAACGAAAGGCTATTTTACCTTATATTCTGGGAGGCCTGATCTGTATAGCAGGAACCATACCAGTATTTGCCTATACACCGACAATGGTCTACAGCACAGACGAGAAAGTGGAAGATCTGGATGAATTCCTAAATTCAGAAAATGTATTTTCTGGCGATTTTGATATGAACTCCATTGTTATTCCCATGCCATATGACTATTTCTGGCAGGGAGAAAATGGGACAATTGTTCCCCTGGATGAGGGAATACAGCCGGAACCCAGAAAAGCATGTGACCATAACTATCAGTCCGGAACCATTTCTTCACACACAAAACTTAGCGGCGGCAGATGTAAAGTAGTAATCCGGGAATGCAAACGATGCAGTCTCTGCGGCAATCTGGTTCAGGGACAAACAATCAGCACCACTTACTACGATGTCTGTCCCCACTAACCCCACTAAAGGAGCACGCCCTATGGAAGAAACCTATGGTCTCACCAGAACCGAAATGGAAATCATGGAATACTTATGGAAAAAGGGTGCCACTGCACCCTTCCGGGAACTGGCCGCCTATTTCAATGAAGTAAAGGAGAAGAACTGGAAGAAGCAGACCCTGAATACCTACCTGATCAACATGCAGCGTGCCGGCTTCATCGGTGTAGACAAAAGCGGCACCCGCAATGCCTATTACGCATTGTTTTCCCGGGAGGAGCTGGTACACCGGTGGACTAAGAAGATGGTCAAGCAGGCATTTGGCGGATCGGTGGCTGATCTTCTGGTTGCCTTTACCGGAGGCAAGAAACTGTCGCCGGAGGATGCGGAGCAGATCAAAAAACTGATATAAAATCTTTACTCCTGCCCAGAACACAGACGATAGAAGAACCTTATATCGCCCATGGAAAAGGGCTGTAAAAAGCCGGAACCTTCTTGCGAAAAGAAAGTGCATGACTTTTTACAGCCCCTTTTGTTCCCCCAGGCAGCCCCCTCCGGTTGTGACAAACCAGCTTATTCTTTGATCCGGTCAAGCTCTGTCACATTGACCCCTGATGAGGTGAGAATCACTTTAAGCTCTATATATCGTTCCTTCATTTCTGCATATACCTTGGATTCTCTGTCCACCATCCTCATATACCGCTGGATTCTGCCGAATTCTTCCACATTTTTCTGTATCATCTCTGTGTCAGACATTCCCTTCACCCCTCCTATATTTTCCGCATGATGGTTACTGCCAATATTATAAGTCAAACAAGGGATGATGTAAAGCCATTACCCCAGATCCGCGCCATTGGCCGCAATGACTTTCTTATACCATGCAAAGCTGTCCTTGGGGATGCGGCGGTTGGTTCCCTTTCCGGCTTCGTCCCGGTCCACGTAGATGACACCATAGCGTTTGTTCATCTCAATGGTTCCGCAGGACACAATGTCAAGGATTCCCCACATGGTGTAGCCGATTAAATCGACACCGTCGGCGATGGCCTCCCCCATCTGGGCAATATGCTCCCGCAGATACTGGATGCGGTAATCATCGTGAATCTTCCCGTCCTCTGCCACCACATCCCTGGCGCCGATGCCATTTTCCGCAATGAACAGGGGAAGATTGTACCGGTCATACATCTGGTTCAGGGAGATCCGCAGTCCCACGGGATCGATCTGCCAGCCCCATTCACTGGTCTGCAGGTAAGGGTTCTTCTTTCCGGAGAGAAGGTTGCCGCTGGTGACCTCATAGTCCGGGCTGTTGGTGGAAACCATGGACATATAGTAGCTGAAGGAAAGGAAATCCACCTTGCCGCCGGCCAGAATCTGGTCGTCTCCCGGCTCTTTCACGATCTCAACCCCAAGCTCCTTTAACATCCGCCGGGTATAGCCAGGATACCGGCCCCGCGCCATGACATCTGTATAAAAATAATTCTTGTAGTTTTCGTCCAGCAGGGCACACATCACATCGTCCGGGCTGCAGGTGGCAGGATAGGTTGTGAAGCGGGCGATCATGCCGCCCACCATGGAACCGGGCAGCATCTCATGGGCCATCTTCACCGCCAGGGCATTGGCCAGCAGCTGGTGATGGGTGCACTGGAAAATAGCCTGATCGTAGTTTTCCTCCTGGTCCCGGATGAGACAGCAGCCGTTCCAGGGATTGAACCGGGAACAGTTGATCTCATTAAAGGGAAGCCAGTAGTCCACCAGCCCTCCCAGCCGCTCAAACAGCGTCTGGCAGTAACGCAGGTAAAAGTCAATCATCTTCCGGTTCTTCCAGCCGCCGTATCTGGTCAGCAGGTTCACCGGGGTGGCGTAGTGCAGGATAGTGGCAAATACCTTCATCCCCCGTTTATGGCACTCGGTAAAAAGATCCACATAGAACCGTATGCCTTCCTCATTGGGAACCGGGTCGTCGCCATTTGGATAGATGCGGGCCCAGCTGATGGATATGCGGAAAATCTTCAGCCCCAGTTCCTCCAGCAGTGCCAGGTCTTCCCGCCAGTTATGGTAGAAGTCAATGGCCCAGCGGAATGGATAATGCTCCAGATCCGTGGCGGTAAGAGCCGCCTGGAACCGCTCTCCGGTCATATTGATATCCCGGTTCTTCCGCCGCATGTCTGCATCCCAGGAAGCGTCAAACACCCGCAGATCCTGGGTATCCATGCCTTTGCCGCCTTCATTCCAGGCACCCTCTGCCTGGGCGGAGGCGATAGCGCCTCCCCACAAAAAATTTTCCGGAAAATGGTTCATAGTCAGCCTCCAATCTCTTTCTGAATCTCAGGATCCCTGCGGATCAGTCCATAAGTAAGCGCGAATGTCACGACAAAGGTCACGGCAATACCCACCAGGGCAAAGACAAAATTCATGGCATTGTCCGGATCAATGAAGATGGCAATGGAAGTCAGTCCGGTGGGGCCGAACACAATCCGTTTGACACCGGCCAGACCACAGACGATACCGCCTGCCAGACCACCCAGAACGGATGCCGCCAGGGGCTTTTTCAGCCGCAGGTTCACACCGTAGAGCGCCGGTTCCGTAGTCCCCAGCAGGGCGCTGCATCCGGTGGAAATGGCCAGGGTGCGGAAACCGGAATCTTTTGCCTGCATGGCCACTGCGAACGCGGCAGCACCCTGGGCAATGTTGGCTACCAGGAAGCCCGCGCCCAGCATATCATACCCAAAGGCGGCAATGGCTGCCATGGCCAGAGGGATGGTAACGGCGTAGTGCATTCCCAGCATGATGACCATGGGGCCCAGTGCGCCGAAGAAGATAGGCAGGAACCAGGGCGCATTGTTCTGGATCACGGACAGTCCCGCCTCCAGGCCCTGGCCTGCCAGATTGCCAAGGGGGCCGATGATACAGTAGGTCAGCGGCGTCATGACCAGCAGGGTGAGCATGGGCCGGAAAAAGAACTTAACCACCTTGGGAGAGAGCCGGTCCGCCAGCTTCTGCACCCAGGACGCCACATAGATCACCAGAATCACCGGGATCACGGTGGATGTATAGGTGGCCAGGGTCACCGGCAGGAAGCCAAACATGGATACTGGCTCCCCGGCGCTGACCAGTGTCATGTAGTTGGGATGCACCATGGTGAAGCCGATCACCATGCCTACCATAGGATCCACGCCGAACTTCACCGAGGAGGTGTAGGCCAGAATCAGCGGCAGGAAGTAGAAGGGTGCATCCCCCACAATGCTGAACAGCTTGTAGGTCTGCCCGCCGGAGTCCATCAGGTGGGCCATGGTCAGGATCACCAGAATCACCTTGATCATGGCTGCCCCGGTGATGGCGGCAATGGCCGGGGTGAAAAGGCTGGAGATCGTGTCCATCAGGCGTTCCATCATTTTGGGCTTCTCCCCCTTCAGATCCGACGCCTCCACCTGGCCGGTGCTGCTCCCCTGGATGCCGGTCATCCGGGTAAGCTCGTTAAACACATGGCTGACGTCGGGGCCGATGATAATCTGGTACTGCCCGCCGGTAAACAGTGCCCCCATGACGCCTTTGATTTTTTTCAGCGTTTCCATATCGAATTCGTCGCCGTTGTTCAGTTGGAACCGCAGTCTTGTGGCGCAGTGCATCAGTGTGCGGATGTTGTCCTTTCCGCCGACGGCGGGCAGGATAGCGGATGCAAGCTGTTTGTAATCCATATCTGTCTCCTCCTCCATAGAATGCCAATTTGGCAAATCAGGTTCCGTGCAGTGCTGCCAGAACACCGCATTACAGTTTTTTCATTATATCTGAATCCCCTCAAAAGTTTTTTCTTGATTTTCGCTTGTATATGGCCATATATCTGCTAAAATAAAGTCAGTAACATTTGATGGTTCTATCATAAAAGAATGGGAAGTTTTTTTCAATGACACTGCGGAACAAGAGAACTACCAAAAGGTAAGATTCTATCTGGAAGGATCGCAGCAGTTTTGACAAGCCTGCGTATTTCCCAGGGGGGTGTCGGAACTATTGCGGAAAATAAGGATATCAGGAGGTCTGTTATGGATAGACAGGAACTGGACTGCTTTCTGCGCAGGATCACGCCGCGGGAGCAGTATTATCTGGATAATCCCGGAAGCCCCAGCCCCCGCTATGAGGCAATGGAGCGGCGGATGGTCGCCGGACAGGAGGTGCTGTGGTTCCCAATCCCGGATCTGGAGCGGGACGACATCCACCTGCGCAAGGACTCCCGCTTTACAGATGTGCCGAACCATATGCATGCCAATGTGAATGTGAATTTTATTTATTCGGGACATTGCGATTACGTGATTAACAAGACGCCGGTCACCCTGCAGCAAGGGGATCTGTGTATCTTTGACCTGGGTGTGGTGCGGCGGAAACAGTATCTGGGGGAAAATGATATTGTCATTAATCTGAATATGAGTCATGATTTCTTCAGCAACAGCTTCCTGCGGAAGGCTGGAGAGCAGAATATCTTTTCTGACTTTCTGCTTCATGTTCTTTCCGCCAGGACTCCCTCCCATAACCACTATATGATTTTCCGGGCCGGGGAGGATGCCATGGTATATGAGCTGTTCCTGGCTCTGCTGGCAGAATATTTTGATGAGGATCTGTACGGCAAGTCCATGGTCCAGGGGTATCTGCAGCTGATCTTCCTGCGGCTGCTGCGGCTGTACCAGCAGAAGCCGGACCAGCAGATAATCCGGATTTCCTCCGGGGGCAACAGCAGTATCCTGGATATGCTGTATTATCTGGAGAAAAATTCCGCCAGCTGTACCCTGACAGAGCTGGCGGAGCGTTTCGGCTATCATCCAAAGTATGTGACTGCGCTGTTTAAGCAGATGACGGGGCTGAGCTTCAAGCAGCTCCAGATCCGGGAGCGGATGAAGCATGCGGCGGCACTGCTGGAGAAAACGGATGCCTCCATCCAGGAGATAGCCCAGCAGACCGGCGCCGGAAATCTCAGCGCTTTCTATAAAGATTTCCAGCGGCAGTACGGAATGCTGCCGTCTGTCTGGCGCAGGCTGCACAGGGCGGAGGTGAAATTTCAGGCACGCTCCGGTACCGCAGCGAACATCTGAAACCGGACTCTGTTTCTGCAAAGGATAACGTCCAATATCAGCAGCAGTACCCGCCTGTTTCATTTCTTAAATAGCCATATATGATGTATTTGAATAGGCGGATTTCATAGCAGGCTCTGGACTAGAGCGTGTTTGAAAATTGCTTTCCGTCAGCTGTGCGTCACAGTTTGTGGTAGATTTGGACCAAATGAACGCGGCGTAGTGGGCTACGTTAAGTGAATTTGGGCCAAATATACCGCAAAGTGGGGCGTGCAGATGCCGGGAATGAATTTTCAAACACGCTCTAGTGGTCATGATTTCTCTTTCAATGCTTCCAACGCCTTGAGCTGCTCCTCAAGCTGCTTTTTCAGGTCTGCGATTTCTTCTTTCTGGGCTTCTATCACGGTATTACTTTGATTTATTGCGGTATTCTTTTCACTTATTATCGTATCTTTCTCCGTTATCGCTGCTTCTTTCTCACTTATTATTGTGTCTTTTTCGTTTATAGTCGCATCTTTATTCCTGAGCTGCGCGTCCTTCTCCTCCAGCTGCGCCGCCTTCTCCTCCAGTTCCTTCTGCTGCATCTCTATCATATATTTAATTGTATTCTGATCCAGTATTCTTAAGGCTTCCGAAAACATCCCCAGCACCTCCTCCGGCTTCCGGCGCAGCATGGCCATCTCCTCATAGATCTCCTGGAGCCAGGGATATTCCCGGATCAGCTTCTCTGCCTCCTTAAGATCCTCCGTGACCAGCAAAGAAAGCCATGCCGTCTGTTCGCTTATGTTTTTAGGATACGGGAATTTCCGGAATACGTCAAGAGCTATGAGAAAATATTCCTGCAAAAGCCCCATCTCAAGCCCTGTGTCAAATCTGGTTCTGCCGTGGTGAACATATGCACAAGGAATTTTGTGGAACTCTCCGGGACTCTTTTCAAACAGCACAATCACATAGACCTTTTTAATATCCTGGTAAGTGAAGTTTCTTCCCTTTATGCCCTTCACCCTGGCATACTGGCGCATGACCAGATCCGAGGAATAGCAGGAAATCCTTTCCGCCGGGAAGGCATACCCCTGCTTCTGGATCTCAACGTTAATCAGGGAACCGTCCTCCAGTTCCCCCAACAGATCCATGATCAGAAGCGTGCCGCCGTCAATCATGCTGTCCTCACTGGGCAGGATACGGACCACGCGGACTGTCATGCCCAGTATGCTGGACACCAGTCGGGACAGCCGGTCCGGATGGATATCGGGATGGAAGATCCTTTTGAAAAACGGATCATAGGTAAGGGGCAGGGACTTCTTTCCCCTGCAGAAATCCATGAAATGCTGCCGCCATCCCGGGTTCAGGCTCTGGTAGCTGCCGTAAAGAAGGGGATACTGCCTCAGATACCGGAGCACCTCCTCTTCTGTCTCCGGGAGTGTCTCCAGGGTACATTCCTTAAGGGACAGATCCTGATCCGGCTGCATCTTCAAAGCAGGGATTGTCTGGGTAACGGATACATGCGTGTTCTTTGCCATAGGCTGATTCCTCCTGAAACTAAGATAATATCTGGTATTAATTCGGAATATGCGGCGGGAATCCACCGGAACCTCTGATTAACAAGATAATGGAAGTATAGCATATGGCCAGACTCTTTGCAATAGAAAAGTGAAACAAAAAATTCCCCAGGTTACTGTTGGGTTACTATTCATGTCCAAGTTGTTTTTTGGAGGCGGCAGATACCAGCTCTGGAAAAGTTTTCCCAGATTACATTTGCAGGATGTTTAGAAACTCTTAGCTGGCAGGAATCTGCGTTAGAGTGTGTCTGAAAATTGCTTTCTGGCAGATGTGCGTCACAGTTTGTGGGACACCGAAGGCGCCCCTTGTGGGGATTTGGGCCAAATGAAGGGCGCATAGTGGGCTATGTAACCTGAATTTGGCCCAAATCTCCCGCGAAGTGGGACGTGCAGATGCCGGGAATGAATTTTCAGACACGCTCTAGGACCCAAAATACAGCTGTCTGAGCGCAGCGAGTTCTGTATTTTGGGTCCTGCTTTTAGCAGATTTCTGCCAGCTAAGAGCTTCTGCATCCGAAACCCGCAATCTGGGAAAAACTTTTTCCAGAGCGTATGTTCCGGAACATCCCCTCCGGGAACAGTAACTCTGATGGTCACTATTCATGGCCTGGTTGTTTTGGGAAGGCGGCAGATACCAGCTCTGGAACATCCCCCGTGATCTGTAACAAATAAACAGTTACTATCGCAATTATAATGCAAGGCAGAAAAGATATTGAGCCATTATCAGGCCTTCTGCCCCGCAATCTTCTCCGCCAGTTCATTAAGATACATCCACCGCTCCATTTTCTCCTCCAGCTTCGCCTCGGTCTCTGCCTTCTCCTCCATGAGCTGGTTCAGCCTGCCGAAGACCGTGGCGGAGGCCTCAATCTCGGTGTCAAGTTCCCCGATCCGGTCCTCCAAGGCGGCAATCTCATCCTCGATGGTGTCCCATTCCCGCTGCTCTTTAAAGGAGAATTTCAACTTTTTCTGGTGAGCACGGCCAGATACGGAGCCGGCATCCCGGGAATCTGTACCGCCACTTCCGGCTGCACTGGCGGCTCCGTCTCCGGCGGCTTCCGCCCCGGTCTTCCCAGCGCCTGCCCCAGCGTCTCCCGCCCCGGTCTTCCCGGCGCCTGCTCCAGCGTCTCCCGCCCCGGTCTTCCCGGCGCCTGCTCCAGCGTCTCCCGCCCTGGTCTTCCCGGCGCCTGCTCCGGCATTTCCGCCTGCTGCCGCCCCAGGATGCTTCTGTGCCCAGGCCGCCTGATAGTCGGTAAATCCGCCCTCGTACTGGACCACAGCCCCGTCCCCCTCAAAGGCAAAAATCCTGCGGACCATCCGGTCCAGGAAGTAGCGGTCATGGGACACGGTGACCACGATGCCCTGGAAATGATCCAGATAATCTTCCAGTATGGTCAGGGTCTGGATGTCCAGATCATTGGTCGGCTCGTCCAGCAGCAGCACATTGGGGGCATCCATAAGGATCCGCAGAAGATACAGACGCCGTTTCTCCCCGCCGGAGAGCCGCCCGATGACCGTATGCTGGACACTGGGCGGGAAGAGGAAACGCTCCAGCATCTGGGAGGCACTGATGCTGCCATCCCCGGTCTTCACATATTCAGCCACATTGCGGATATAGTCGATGACCTTGAGACTTTCGTCCATAGCCTCATTCTCCTGGGAAAAGTATCCCAGCTTCACCGTCTGACCGATGCGGATGGTACCGGCGTCCGGCTCTACCCAGCCGGCGATCATCTTCAGCAGGGTAGATTTGCCGCTGCCATTGGGGCCGATGATGCCTACACGGTCATTTTTCAGGAAAATGTAATCGAAATCCTTGAGAAGCGCCTTGCTGCCATAGGATTTGCAAAGGCCTTCAAGCTCCACGGTAGTCCGGCCCAGGCGGCTGGATACGGACTCCAGCTCCACCTGCCTGTCCAGCTCCGGGGCCTTCTGGTCCCGCAGGGCCTCATAGCGCTGGATGTGGGCTTTCTGTTTAGTGGAACGGGCTCTTGCGCCCCGCTGCATCCAGGCCAGTTCCACCTTGAGAATAGACTGGCGCTTCCGCTCAGAAGCGGCAGCCATGTCCAGACGCTCTGCCTTTAATTTCAGGAAGCCTTCGTAATTGGCCTGATAGCTGTAGAGCTTTCCCTTGTCCAGCTCCACGATCCGGCTGGTCACGCTGTCCAGGAAATACCTGTCATGGGTCACCATGAGAAGAGCGCCCCGGAAACGCCGCAGATAGTCTTCCAGCCAATCGGCCATGGCACTGTCCAGATGGTTGGTAGGCTCGTCCAGCACCAGCAGGTCCGCGGTGGATAAAAGCACGCTGGTCAGGGCCACCCGCTTGCGCTGGCCCCCGGACAGAGTCTCCATCCGGGCATCAAAGTCATAAATGCCCAGCTGGGTTAAGATGGTCTTTGCCGCCGCCCCGATCTCTTCCCGTCCCGCAAAGTGAGGTTCTTTCTGGTTGTCCCGGACAATGCTGTCCAGCACGCTGTCCCCCTCCACGAATTCCGGAATCTGTGGCAGATAGCGGACATAAAGATTCCGCCTGCGGACCACCGGTCCCTCGTCCGGCTCCTCAAGACCCGCCACAATCCGCAGCAGGGTGGATTTGCCGGTTCCGTTGATACCGATAAGACCTACCTTCTCACCTTCGTTGATGCTGAAAGCCGTATCGTCGAAAAGAAGCCGCTGGGTATAGGATTTGGTCAGGTGTTCTATGGTGATGATGCTCATGGGGGTTCTCCTTTTTTTAATTAAAAGCTGTAAAGGGTGTAAAGTCCTTAGCAGTCCGCTAAAAACTTTGCACCCTTTTGATCATCTGTAATGGCTGCGGTCAGTCGTCCTTCTCCTCCGACTCAGTGGTAGAGAACACGAAACGTTTCCTTGCCATCTCATCATTCTCCAGGTATTCATCGTAGGTGGTGATCTTGTCGATGAGTTTCCCGCCCACGATCTCCATGATCCGGTTGGCCGTGGTCTGGACGATCTGATGGTCCCGGGATGAGAAGATCAGCACGCCCGGGAACTTGACCAGGCCGTTGTTCAGGGCGGTGATGGACTCCATGTCCAGGTGGTCCGTGGGCTCATCCAGCATCAGCACATTGGCGCCTGAGATCATCAGCTTGGACAGCATACAGCGGACCTTCTCGCCGCCGGAAAGCACCCGTACCTTCTTGACTCCATCTTCCCCGGCAAAAAGCATCCGGCCCAGGAAACCGCGGACATAGGTGACGTCCTTCTCCTCCGAGTACTGGGTCAGCCACTCCACGATGGTGTCCTCCCCGGCGAATTCCGCGGAATTGTCCTTGGGGAAATAGGACTGGCTGGTGGTCAGTCCCCACTTGTAGGAACCCTCGTCCGGCTCCATTTCCCCGGCAAGGATCTTGAAGAGGACGGTCTTGGCATGCTCGTTGGGGCCTACCAGGGCCACCTTATCCTCCCGGTTCAGGGTAAAGGTCAGTCCGTCCAGAACCTTCTCGCCGTCAATGGTCTTGGTCAGGTTCTCCACAGTCAGCACCTCGTTGCCGATCTCCCGGAAGGGGCGGAAGTCAATGTAGGGATACTTACGGCTGGAGGGCTTGATATCGTCAAGCTGGATCTTCTCCAGGGCACGTTTTCTGGAGGTAGCCTGTTTGGACTTGGAGGCATTGGCGGAGAACCGCTGGATGAATTCCTGCAGCTCCTTGATCTTCTCCTCCTTCTTCCGGTTGGCTTCCTTCATCTGTTTGATCATCAGCTGGCTGGACTCGTACCAGAAGTCGTAGTTGCCCGCGTAGAGCTGGATCTTGCCGTAGTCGATATCCGCGATGCTGGTGCACACTTTATTAAGGAAATAACGGTCATGGGACACCACGATAACGGTATTCTCAAAGTTGATGAGAAACTCCTCCAGCCATGCGATGGCGTCCAGATCCAGGTGGTTTGTCGGCTCGTCAAGAAGCAGAATGTCCGGGTTGCCGAACAGTGCCTGGGCCAGAAGCACCTTCACCTTCAGGGCACCGGTAAGATCCTTCATAAGGGAATAGTGGTATTCTGTGTCCACTCCCAGCCCGTTAAGCAGGTTGGCGGCGTCGGACTCAGCCTCCCAGCCGTTCATCTCAGCAAATTCCGCTTCCAGATCCGCGGCCCTGATGCCGTCCTCGTCACTGAAGTCTTCCTTCATGTAGATGGCGTCCTTCTCCTTCATCACGTCATACAAGCGCTGGTTGCCCATGATGACCGTATCCAGCACCTGGTATTCATCGTATTTAAAATGGTCCTGCTGCAGAAAGGAAAGCCGCTGTCCGGGGGTGATCACCACATCACCGTTGGTGGGCTCTAACTGGCCGGAAAGAATCTTTAAAAATGTAGACTTACCGGCGCCATTGGCACCGATCATACCATAGCAGTTGCCCTCGGTAAATTTAATGTTGACATCCTCAAACAAGGCTTTCTTGCCTACTCTCAATGTTACGTTGTTCGCACTGATCATATGGAAATCCTCTGTGTTTTAATAGAATTTTTAGGTCACTCATTCTATTATACATAAAACTTCCAGTTTTTCAAGGGAAATGGCAACAGTTCTGGCATCCCTCTCTCAAAAGCGCCGGGAACGTGCCTGGAAATGCTTGACGGCTGCCGGGAAAACCAATTAAAATAAAAATTAATGTTTTCCGGCCTGTCTCAGCGGATTATAGAAAAACTGTTCATATTGATGCTTTCCGCCGGCGGATCATTATCCGCAAAGACAGGTGATGCGGGACTACGGGTACAAAGTATAAAGATTAAACGAGGAGTAAATACAACTTGTATTAATTTGTGTCATGCAGTCCACCTCATTTGCCTGGCCGCCTATCTGCTTTCTGCTTGCAGCGCAGGATCTTGTCTGCCGGCGGGAGCTCCCAGGTATGCACTTGAAAAAGAAAGGTGTGGCATATGCGCAAAGTGATGATGAAGCTCCACGAACAGGTTTTTGAACAGAT
>Ga0137308_102035_pt1 | contig 15703 bp, 23 predicted proteins | sample Inofrocosms_June_FD_97181 | JGI IMG/M metagenome (GOLD analysis project Ga0137308, IMG submission 97181) | Mouse cecal microbial communities from Vienna, Austria - N-Acetylneuraminic and N-Acetylglucosamine D2O microcosms_June | ecosystem: Host-associated > Mammals > Digestive system > Large...
CTTGCAAGCTGCGCCCGGGGATGATACACTGTGTATTGTCAGAACTGGTGTATCTCTTCGGGGATATATCTGAAACCGTTCCTGTTGGCGCAGGGGCGGTTTTGCTTTTGAGCTAAATATGCTAAAATATCCAAGGACCACTGAAAATGTTATGCGCCGTAGGTGGTGTTTCTACACAAAAACAGAACAAATGTTTGTTGACATATAAATATATTTAGCGTATTATAATATTACAGAGGAAGAACGTCGCCGGATAACACGAGGGTGAAATCACCAGCATGCTTGACATGTGGTAGTCGTGCCGGGGGTTCTTTTTCTTTTTATTTACAAACCATGTGGTCTGAGAAGTAATTTTGACTTGGTTTCATTTCATCAGAATAATATTTTATCCCATATTTGTCTACCGATCCATTCCTTTGATAAAGGAATTTTCGTAATTTCATTGCATGACATGGAAGTAAAAAGCCGTATGTGTTTATTTCATGGTAGTAAAACATAGAAGTAGCGCAAATGTCTGCTAATTGAAGCATATCCCATGATTCAGCGGTTTTACTGCATATATTAGAAAACTGATTAGCGATTTCGTTTCCCGGATAAGTCAGCAGTTTGTTAATATAATCAATTAATTCGGTGTCCCTTGAGGTTCCACGGCTGGATAATACAATTTCTCCTATGCGGTCAGTGTCGCGGAGCAGCCATGACACGCGCTCAATTAGATATCTGCAGGCGTGATTATAAAGAATGACACTTGGCTTCTCTGTAAGTGTGTTTCTGGTGGCTTTTAACTTGTTAATGTCCAGCTTAGAAGTGTCCAGTATAATATTTATGTACTGAAAATCTGAATCGCATATCTTGTTTACAACATATGCTCTTTGTTCAAAGTTCCGAAGTTTGCGGAAATGGATATTGTCAAGGTTCAGATCTTTCTTTATGGTTTTGAGAACGCTTCTTGCGTGTGCTTCAGCATTTTTATTTATGATTACTGCCGCAAGCACAAACCATTGAGTGCCTCGCCCTATTCCCAAATCTCCAGCCTCATCAATATATACAGTACATTTGGTGGACATGAAAAGCCTCCTTTTGCAAAAGTATTATATATGTATAGTATTTAAGAAAAGTTTATGCGATTAGGAAGAAAGGCTGCCAGTTGCCAAGCTGGCATTGATGGAAACCTTGGTTTCTTTGTAAGTTGAAATTCCTGCTGCATCATTAGTCATCATAGCCTCCGTCCTTTCTACGCCGAGTGATAAAGCGCTCACAATAAAAAACATTGCAACGAATTTTCTGATAGCTGTACGAGCCTTTCCCCAAGGAAGTTTTGGATCTTCCTTCCTAATCGCATAAATATTTTTTACAGCAAAATGAAATCTTTCACTTCTTTCGCCGTGATGTCCCGTCCAAGGGCAATACTTGCCGCCTGCACAGGGGTAAATTTAAGATATCGAGCAAGTGCATGGATATCCATTAAGTCAAAGTTCACGGGACGAGACTTTTTCTTTTTGAATGTCGCAAGGCTTATATGGAGATATTTTGCGATAGATTCATCAGATATAGCGTATCTTTCTTGATTTCCGACTATGATTGCCCGTATTATGCGGTTTCTATCTTCTTCGGGTGATGGTTTTAGTCTTGGCATGGTGGTCTCCTTTGTGGTCAGAGGGTTATTCTTGGGGCGGGGTGGTGGGATTGATATATCTAGGGATTTCTGTTAGTTCATCTATACGTTTTATTGCTTCATTTTTACCATCATTATTCAACCTTCTATATCTATCAATTAATATGTTTTCGCCCCACGCATCAACTATATCTGAAAATTTTTCAAGATTTTCACGAAAACGAGGAAGAACCTTACTTTTATGTTTGATATAATCATCAATTTTTTCCTGCTCACCCTCCAAAATAATTTCACCCAAAGCTCTTTTTTGAATTAGTTTCTCTGCTTCTGCATTTTTTTTGTATTGTTCGACATTTTCTGGAGTGGGTCCCAATCTAACAGTATGGCGATGAACTATAATATTTTCGTCAATATCAGAAACTTCACAATCTAAGGCTTCTGCTATTTTTATCAAAGTTTCTATTTTAGGTATCCGTTTTCCGTTTTCATATTGTGCAATCATTGCTTGAGAAACTCCAAGCATATTTCCCAATTCTTGTTGTGAAATTTTATTTTGCTTTCTAATATATTTTATTTTTTCTCCAACAGTCATTTAATCACCTCATAGGGCAATTCTACCATATATGAAAAAAAAATAAAAGCAAATGTTTATAAAAAGTGCTTGCAATTACAATAAGCATATGATAATATAACGACATAAGCAATTGCTTATTAACTATATCATATAAAGGATATAAATGCAACTAAAAAATAGTGAGGAGGAAAAACAGGTGGAACGAATGAGAATTGACAGAATTAAGCTTGCGACGGAGCTTGCGAAGCGTGATATGACACAGACACGTCTTGCAGAGTTGGCAGGCGTATCAAGAACCACTATTAATTATGTGCGTGCCGGCAAGTCTTGTACTGATGAAGTCGGGCAGAAAATTGCCAAGGCTCTTGGCGTAGAAGTAACCGAAATTATTGAAGATTAAGGTATTTTCAGATCAGATGGAGGTGAGGGAGTGTACTCATATAGTAAACTTAAGGGCAGGATTGTTGAACGGTATGGAACACAGGCGAATTTTGCCAGCAAACTTGGTATTTCCAAAAACTCAATGTCCAAGAAGCTGACCTGTAAGACTGAGTTTTCGCAGACTGACATCATAAGGTGGGCGGAACTTTTAGGCATTGAGAAGGGTGAATATGAAGAATATTTCTTTACTTGAGAAACATTTGTCCAGACGGAAAGAGCGGCACCCGAAAAGTTCAGATGCCGCAAATGGCTAGGACTGAGCACATGCAATTCCTTGGTTTGTCAATTTGAACTCACCCAATATGTTTTCACGGACAAGTCCCATGGATGCAAGTTGCCTTCCTGCAGGAGTCTCAATGCTTTGCCAATCATTAACTCCTGTACGCATATATTCGTCATACAGACGCTTTAATGCTTTTTCAGCAATTTCAGTCATGATATGCGCTCCTTTCCTTTAGACTCGGCTCTGCAAAGCCTGTAAGGAGATCATAACATCAAGTAACAAAAATGTTGTACCAAATTAAACTACAAGATTAACAATGTGTAACTTTATATTCTATTTTTTATAGAAGTAACGGAGATTATTTAGGATTAGAGAGGAGAACAGACAATGGCAAAGAAAGTATTCAGAGACTATGCAGAGGTAAACGAAAGCATGATGGAGGGTTTTACGGTAGCAAAGGTATCTACTGGAATCAATGCAAAGGGCAGCGGCATGATGCTGGAATTGGAACGGCAGATCGACAACGTAACTATCGGCATTGATGTATTTTACGATCCCACCTGCGAGGAGGGCGAAACACCGTTTATGGTGTCGGAGGAATACGTGAAGTGCATTCAGTAGAAAAGGAAGGAGCGCAGAGTATGCCCCGGAGTTGGAGACCATCGACAGGGAGCTTGCAGGACTCAGGAAGATGGTGGATCGTGAGCATGAGAAGAAAAGGAGGGCGGCACAATTCCGTGCAGGCCTGTCTGATGGGGAGGATTATGAGGAAGAAAAAAGAGGTGATTGAAAAGTTGTGAAGAATAAAGATTTGGGATTTATTTGTCTGTTTAGAGATTTCTTGGGCTGGTCGTGGTATTTGGATATCAATACCAAAGTTTTATTTGTACATATGTTGTTAAAGGCGAACTGGAAGGAGGGAAAATTTAGGGATATAACAGTGCCGCGTGGGTCGTTTGTATCGTCATATCCACATTTGGCGGAGGAGTGTGGTCTTACAATCAACGAATTAAGGACTGCCTTAAATCATCTGAAAAGCACAGGCGAAATCACAGTCAAAGCAAGTAGTAAATATAGCGTATTTACGGTGAATAATTACTGTAAGTATCAAGATATTAACATTCAATATGATATCCAGAGCACAGGCGGAGCACATTCTATTAACAGACCATTAACAATAATCAAACCAAGGAACAAAGAAACCAAGGAACAAGATTTTAGAAATATTGCAAGCAATATTTCTTGCTCGGAGCCGGAATCCGCTCCGACCATAAGCGGCATATTACTCCCGCTGAATGACAAATCATTTTACGATGTCCCGCAGGACAAGATTGCACTCTGGCGGGCAACATACCCGGCTGTGGATGTGGAGCAGGAATTGCAGCGCATGGTCGCGTGGCTGGATTCAAACCCTACTAAGCGGAAGACGCGGCGAGGAATCGAGAGGTTTATCAATAGCTGGCTTGCGAGGACGCAGGACAGTGGCGGCAGCAAGGGACAGAAGGAGGTGAGTGAGGCAGTTGGGAACAACGTGTACGATACGGACGCCAGACGGGAACGAATTTACCGGGCACTTAAAGAAGCAGGAACAGATTTTGACCAAGGATGCGACTTACCTTTCCAGTGATTATGTGATCGAAAATTACGGGGACGCTTCATTTCTCGATAAGCCTGTTCCAAAGAACGGGGAGTTCAGAAGCTGCCAGTCCATGATTCCGTTTGAGTATATCGGTGTTACGGCAAAGGATTTTGACTGGAGGGCTTATGGTGCAGATGATCCGATTGCGCATGAAGGGAAAACACTGGCGAATGCTTTTGTTATCAACTTTCCGAAATGGAGGCAAAGAGGGAAGGGACTTTACATTTATTCTGTCACCAAGAGAACCGGGAAAACTTTTTTATCATTTTGTCTGGCGAATGAGGTCATGGGACGGAATGATGCCAATTTGAAATATGTCAATATCATTGACTATTTTGATCTGACAAAGCGTACATACAGTAGTGCAGACGACCGGGAGGAAAGGGATAAAATCATGAAAGCGGCGGTCCTTATCCTTGACGATATCGGCGTTGACGTCAGCAGAGAGTGGATGAATACGAAACTGTATCAAATGCTTAATTATAGGAGCCTGCATAAGCTCGTCACCATCATAACCAGCAATTACAAAGTCGAGCAGTTGAAGGTGGATGACCGGGTCAAGTCCAGGATTAATGATATGTGCATACCACTCCATATCCCGGAGATTCCGATAGGGGAGATCAAGTCTGACAAAGAAAATGCAGAGTTTGTGAGCGCTGTTATGAAGACAAATTCAGAAACACATTAAAAGCCCTATAGGTATGCCAGTACCCATAGGGCAGGTAACCCGTCAACCAAGCAAAGTGAGGGTATGCAGGAATTATAACATTCCTGCGGCTCCCTGTCAAAGAGAGGAGTTTTTATGGACAAGATAAAACGGTATGTCGAGAACTTTCTCAAGACCCACAAAATGAAAGAGGAAGACCAGCTGTATACAAACGAGATGGATGCGTGCAAAAAGGCGATGTCAGTTGACCCTTTTAGGACAATCTGCACGCTTTTCAATTATGGATATGCAAAGGGCTACCATGCGGCGGTGGTTGAAATGGAGAAGGAAGGAGGTGCGGCAGTATGACGGTAAAAAGGGTTAATCCGAAAGAACTTCCGCAGGATATCATTTTTCAGATGAATTATCTGTTCAAGACCACTCTGGACGAATTTGTCATCATGGTCAGTAACAAAAAAGATATTGTGTATATAAACGATTCCGTTCCGCAAAGTGATGTGGATGACTTTATGAAGTACATTACTTTTGAGGGCGATTATGTCAATGATTATAAAGCGGGACTTGGCAAGATGATTGACCGTGTTTATGAAAAATACGGCGGGAATGTGTGCAGTGTCCTTGGCGATGCCTATGATTACCGCAGAAATAAGAGGCGGGAGCAGCAGGCAAAGGAGGCGGCGAAGGTTATCCTCCCGTTAATCAGAAAAGAAGTAAAGAAGAAGCGGTCTGCGGTCAGATATGACGAAAGACTCATGCATGAGATTTGGAGTGCCGGTTATGGACTCAAAGAAAAGACGCCAGAGAATATAACAAATTTCGGGAGTGTGTATGTGTTCTATCTGGGCTACATTATGGGCGCAGGAAAGCTAGACAGCGGTACGGATATGAAGATGAAATACATAACGGACACCGAAAGGATGATGCGGCAGATAAAGGACGTGGAAAAACTTAAGAAGATTTATACTATGGCGAGAACACTTTTGGATATACAGCAGGAGAAAGGCGGTGCGGAATGAATTACAAAGAAAATATTATCCGAATGATAAGTGATATTCAGAATGTTGGAACTTTGGAGTACCTAAACCGATTTATTGAGTTGTTTTTGGAAAAATGGGGGCGGTAAAGTATGAAACGGGAGTATCTGAAAAAGATTTTCAAGGTTTTGTCACAAGTAAATGACGTGTGGATTTTGGAGCAGATATATAAATTTTCTGTCGGCATGACAAAAGACGAATAAGGAGGAGCAGCATAATGGCAAAAGATAAAGAGGAAATGAACTTTGCGACAGAAATTTTAAGCGATATGAAAAGACGGCTTATCAAGTGCAGGGCAGCGCTTATTGTCTCACTGTTTGGGAATATCGCTTTGGCAGCAATATTGATTTTCGGGTAAATGGAGCAATGTCAAGGAGGCATGGAAGATGGCAAAGGTGAAGCTTGGAACGTGGACGGATAAAAACGAAAAGTTTACGAAAAAGATCAGGGCGAAACGGATCGAGGAGGGCGTGGAGATAGATATCCTTGCCAAGAAAGCGGGGATTGAGAAGTCAACATATTTCAGCCATGTCAGGAACCCGGAAAAGATTACGCTAAGGGAACTCAGAGCCTACTGCAATACGTTAAAAATTCCGGCGGAAAGTCTTATCTCCGCGGTATATGAGGGAGGTGACTGAGGCATGTACATACACGGCTTTATTGACGGCATTCTGGTGACGGTTGTGCTGGGGATGGCGGCGCTGATTACAGCGGCAGTCGTTTATTCCAGAAAGAAGAAGTGATTACAGACGGGACGGGTGGCGGTATAGGCTGCCCGTTTCCCTTGCAGGGGAATTTTCCACTTAAACTTGGTACAACGGTTACCTCGGAATGTTGGATAATGGAGAGAGGAGAGAAAGAAAAGGACTCGCGGGGTGTTGCAAATGTCGAAAAGTACAATTACAGAATGGGAAGAGGCAGACAAACTTCTATTGCTGGAGGCGTGGGCGCGGGATGGTCTGACGGATGAACAGATCGCCGGAAACATGGGTATTACGGTGCGGTCGCTTTACAACTGGAAAAAGAAGAGTATTCCGATTTTTCAGTCCTTAAAGACCGGGAAAGAGGTTGCGGATATTGAGGTGGAGAACGCCCTGCGGAAGAAAGCCCTTGGATTCCGGGAGACGGAGCAGACAGTCACTACCAGAAGGACCGTTGAATATGCGAACGGCAAGCGGGTGCGGGAAGTGTCTGAGCCAGTCGTGACGGAGGTGGAAAGGTATTACCCGCCGGATACCACGGCGCAGATTTTCTGGCTGAAAAACAGGAAGCCCTGACAGTGGAGAGACAAGAGGGAGCAGGATATAGACGTGACGGAGGCGGTGAAGATCGTTGACAGCATTAGAGACAGTGATTGACTTTGGGAAACTGATAGCCCCGGCATTTTACTCGGTACACAGGGATATCGTGAAGGGCGGTCATACCTATTATGACTTGTATGGCGGCAGGGGCGGGCTAAAATCCTCGTTTATCTCGTTGGAAATCGTTCTCGGGATGATGAAGGACAGACAGGCAAATGCGGTCATATTCCGCAAGTATGCGGTGACGCTTCGGGAAACCGTCTACGGGCAGATATTATGGGCGATTGAGGCGCTTGGCGTTTCCCATCTGTGGGAGGCAGGGGTAAACCCCATGCAATGCACTTACCGCCCTACCGGGCAGAAGATCATCTTCCGGGGGCTGGACAAGGCGAAGAAAACAAAGTCACTGAAAGCCAGCCACGGGTATTTTAAGTATCTCTGGTTTGAGGAACTGGACGAGTTTGGCGGTATTGAGGAAATCCGAACCGTGCAGCAGTCGGTACTCCGCGGCGGGGAACAGTTCGTTGTGTTTAAGAGCTTCAACCCGCCGATCAGTGTCGGTAACTGGGCAAATCAGTATATCAACGAGCCAAGAACCAATGCCCTGCGGCATAAGAGCAGCTATCTGGATGCGCCGCCGGAATGGCTGGGGCAGCAGTTCCTTGATGATGCGGAGCACTTGAAGGAGGTCAACGAGAGGGCATATCGGCATGAATATTTAGGCGAGCCGGTCGGAACAGGCGGACAGGTATTTGAGTTTCTGGAAATCCGTACGATCACGGATGAGGAGATGAAGCAGTTTGACCGCATTTACCAAGGAATCGATTTCGGGTGGATGCCGGACCCGATGGCGTTTATCAGATGTTCTTACAGACCGAACCATGAAAAGGTATATCTTCTGGATGAGTATGTGGGTCGGAAAATCAGTAATGAGGAACTGGCAAAGGAGATTAAACGGCGACATTATGATGATTATTTTATCATGTGTGATTCAGCGGAGCCAAAGTCAATATTTGATCTGCGGTTTAGGGATGTGTGGGCGCAAGCCGTCAATAAGCGACCGGGCAGCGTGGAATATGGCATGAAGTGGCTGCAGCGCCGGACGATTGTCATTGATCCGGCAAGGACACCCTGCGCATACAAGGAGATCATTGAATACGAATACGACCGGGATAAAGACGGGAATCTGTTACCGGGCTATCCCGATAAGAACAATCACTGTATCGATGCGCTCAGGTATTCACTGAGCAGAATTATGAGCTCGTGGGAAACTTCGGCATAGCAGAAAGGGGAAACAAAAAGCATGGATTATTTGAAAGTAAGGTGTTTCCATTGTAAAGGGGAATTTGAGTTATACAACCGTAACATGAATTACGACGATAAGCCGCCGAGATGCCCGCATTGTCTGAAAAAGATGGATAAGACCCAGTGGGAGCGGCTGATCAATGCTTATTACACCTTTGCGGAGGTCAATAAGAATTTCAGAAAATACCACGAGGACAGGGGAGAACCGCTGTTTCAGGTGGAGCTTCGGAGTTACTTTGTAAAGCCGGAAAAGATTGTGATAGATTAAAAATGGAGGAGCAGATAATGGACAAAAAAGTATTTGGGATGAAGGTGGATGAACACCTTTATAAAAAATACAACTTTGATGAGAAAACAGGAATGACCAGACTGTATATGGTTAACGGAAAAGAAATGTCCCTTTTTGCAACTGAGTTTTATGCTACCTCAGCAGTATATGCGGAGGAATCCCCGGAGATGGTGGAGGCGGCAAGGAAAATTATGGAGAAGGTGCAAAGAGAAATTGTTGATTACTATGCGGTTAAAGAGGGCAGAAAGGAGCACACAGCTATGAAGCATGACACATTCGATGGATATTTAAGGGATTTGCAGGAAATTCATGCCAAGACAGCACCTGAGCGGAGGGCGCTCAAGGAAAAGATGGATGCGGCACAGAAACGCTGGGAGGAAGACCAGCGGGAGTTCAAAGGGGACGAGCACTATCTGGCGCGGGAGAAAGTGCGTTATCTGGACGCACAGGAGGAGTATAAGGAGAGCGTGGCAGAACTGCAGCGGCGGACGAAGGAGGAGATACAGGCGGTGCAGGCTGAGTATGAGAAGCATGTAACGGACTTCTATTCTGCCAACGGGAACCGTCTGGATGAGGCGGCGGTGCGGCTGCTAAATTCTGGGATTAAACTGACAGAAACGGAGATTGATGGCATGGTGAGCCAGAACACGGGAAACCCGACGATGCTCCGGCTGGTTTCGGATCACTGTGAGAAGATGGGGATTGAGAATCAAAATGCCAGAGTATATGGAAGCCTCGCAAGGAAAGCCGGCGCGGACGAGAGGGAGGCATTTAAGGTGATTGCGGATATGGTGGAAAAGGCGGTCAGTGAAAATGAGGTGACTGCGGATATCTGGTCGAAGCCGGAGTCCCATTTCCAGAGACTCAGCGACCAGCAGATCGGCGCCATGGGCGAATTCTTTGTGCGCCCTGCGGATAAGGAAGCAGAAACGGCAGAATAACTTGGTACAACGGCCGCCCTCCAATGTCGGATAATAGAGACAGGAAAGGAATAAAGGGAGATTGGAGTGCGGGAAATATGTCGGAAAAACTTTCATTGCAGGCACAGGAAACGCGGAGGGATTATAAAAGGCGGTACCGGGCAAAGAACCGGGAGAAGATCAACAGGCAGCAGAGGGAATGGCGAGCGGACAACGGCGACAAGGTACGGCAGTACAACAGGCGGTATTGGGAGAGCAGGGCACAGCGGGAGAACGCCAGAGCCTCTTATGCAGATTATGGTATCACGCCGGAGAGACAGAGGGAACTGGCGGGGATTGCAAGGGATGACAGATATGCCAACATAGTCTTAGAGGCTGCTATGAAAGCAGACAGGCTTGCTGCCGGGCATATCATACTTTCAGTGACGGAAGGACGCTCTTATGACCATCTGGAGTATGATGAAAGGCTTGGGCGCTGCCCGCTGGGAAGGACGGATTTCTATGGTGCAAGGCGGCTGTTCTTCCATTATCTGGACTGTGCCCTTAAGGCACGGCAGGAAACAGAAAATAACATTCCAATCAAGGAAAAGAAAGGATGAAAAAATGGAAACAGAAAAAATGATTACAAGTGAAGTGGGCACTTTAAGGCTTGAGGTGAACGACGACGGCGAGTACATAATGATATCTGCGGATGATGCGACCATGTTCGACCGTTTCGCGGCGGGTATCCGGCACATTGTGGAGCTGTCCGACGGGACGGCAAAAAAGGTGGAAGAGGTCGAAAAGCAGTACGAGGGACAGGCGGGCTTTGATGCGGACATGGAAAAGGTTGCTGCTATTGCAGGAATAAACGTGGAGTTTTCCAAGGAGGCAGTAAGGACGGTGGACAGTATCTTCGGGGAAGACACGGTAAAGAAGGTATTCCGTGACACATACAACCACATCCCTGATTTCCTGCCGTCGGTCAATCTGATCACCGATTTTTTTGAACAGGTCACACCTTACATGGAAAAGCTGTTCAACCGCAAGCTGGAGGCGCAGGAAAAGGCAAGTAAAGCGCGCATGGATAAGTACATGCTGCAGGACCACAGACCGCCGCAGAGGAGGAAGTAGGAGACAGTGGCGGATCAGAGCCGGGGAAAGGATGCGGAGATCGGGAGGGCGGTCTCAGAGATCGTCTCCCGTGGCAATGATGCAGAGGTGAAGCGGGGCAGGGACGGAGATATCCTCGTGCTGGAAGTGAGGAAGAAGATTATAAAGAGAATAAAGGGCTTATGAACGGGCATAAGTGGACGGCAAAGTGGTGCCAATGGATACGGGAGACTGTATCTGTTGGCATCTTTTTTGTTTTTGGGGTGATGTTATGGCACAGTATGACGGCAGTATCAGAATCAATACGGCAATCGAGACAAAGGGGCTTAAGCGGGATATTGCCGCATTAAAGGGAAAAATGAAGGAACTTGGTTCCGGCATCGGGCAGGGCATGGCGGGCGTGGCAGGAAAGATAACCGCCGTGGAGAACAGTATCAAAAAGCTGGCTTCCGGGATGCGGCGGGAAGTGTCCGGCATGAAAAGTAGCGTGGACGGGCTGTCCGGCTCATTTAAGCGGTTAGGCGCGACAATCGCGTCTGCTTTTGCTGTCCGTAAGATTGCGGGAATCGCGGGAACCATGACGGAGTTAGGCTCCGACCTTGAGGAAGTACAGAACGTGGTGGACGTTACCTTCACTACCATGTCGGACAAGATAAATGAGTTTGCCGTAAACGCTGCGAAGTCTGCGGGTCTGTCGGAGACTATGGCGAAGCGGTATGCTGGTACGTTCGGAGCAATGTCCAAGTCCTTCGGATTTACGGAGGATGCGGCATACCAGATGTCAACCGCTCTGACGCAGTTATCTGGCGACGTGGCGTCCTTTTACAACATCACGCAGGATGAAGCCTATACGAAGCTAAAGTCTGTATTCACGGGCGAGACGGAGACCTTGAAAGACCTCGGCGTGGTCATGACGGAGAATGCCCTTAATTCCTACGCAATGGCAAAGGGGATAGGAAAAACCGTAAGTAAAATTACTGAGCTAGAAAAAGTCGCATTGCGGTATCAGTTTGTTACTGAAAAACTTTCTGGCGCTTCCGGCGACTTTATCCGCACGCAGGACAGCTGGGCGAACCAGACAAGGATTCTAAAATTACAGATTGAGAGCCTAAAGGCAACCATTGGACAAGGCCTTATCAATGTGTTTTCCCCGCTCCTAAAGATGATCAACACCCTTTTGGAGAAGCTGAGAACCGTTGCGAATGCTTTTAAATCGTTTACTGAGTCCTTTGCCGGAAAGAAAACGGGAAATGCGGACGCTGACTATAAAAAGTATGCGGATTCTGCGGGAAATCTGGCCGGTTCTCTGGAAGATGTATCGGAGTCGGCACAGGATGCGGAAAAGTCATTAAAAGGATATCTTTCCCCTCTGGATGAGATCAATAAGTACGAAACCGGGAAGGGAGACGGGCTTCTTTCTGGGTTTGAAGATATCGACTTCGGGGAGCTGGGCGATATCAACATGGATGTGACAATTACGCCTGACCTTGACGAATCCGCGCTCTCCAAGAAGATCGCCGCCATGGCAAAAAAGGTTAAAAGCGTTCTGGAAAGGCTGTTCCGACCGCTTAAAGAGGCGTGGGACCGTGAGGGAAAGTCCGTCATGGACTCCTGGAAACGCGCGCTGGATGAAGTCTGGAAGTTGGTCAAGGACATAGGCAGGGACTTCCTTGATGTGTGGAATCAGGAAAAGACTATAAAGATACTGCAGAACATACTCGGCATCCTTTCCAATGTGGGGCGTACCGTGGAAAACCTCGCCCACAATTTCCGCAAGGCATGGAATGAGAATGACCGAGGCAAAAAGATTTTAGAGAATATCCGGGATATCACAGGAAAGATAGTCGAAAACATAAAAGCGGCATCCGACAAGACCGTGGAGTGGTCGGAAGAGCTGGATTTTGCCCCGCTTCTGGAATCCTTTGAGAAATACACCAAGTCACTGATTCCGCTGGCTGACGCACTAAGCGGCGTGCTGGCTGACTTTTACACAAAAGTGCTTCTGCCTCTTGGGACGTGGACGATTGAAAAAGGACTGCCGGAACTGCTTGACGTACTGACGAAGTTTAACGAGAAGGTGGACTGGGAGTCGTTACGGGCGAATCTTGCGGAATTTTGGGAGCATCTGGAGCCGTTTGCGGAGACGGTGGGCGAGGGCTTGATTCTCTTCATAGAGCGGGTTTCGGATGCGCTTGCCGACTTCCTAAACAGCCAAGAATTTAAGGATTTTCTGGTAACGGTGGAAAACTGGATGGATGCTGTCACGCCGGAGGATGTGGCGGATGCGCTGGAACTGATAGCGAAATCGCTGATTACCCTTAAACTGGCGTTATTGGGATATAGTGCGATCAAGGGGATTACTGGTATTTTTTCCACGATTAAGTCTTTCCTTGCGATATTCGGAATCGGCGGGAGCGCCGCCACAGCAGCAGCGACCATGGATACCGTGTCCACAGCGGCAACTGGGCTTTCCACGGCACTGACCGGGCTTGCCGCCACAGCCGCGGTTGTGGGCTCGTATAAACTCCTTACGGGGCATCTGGAGGAATTATTTGGCGCGTTCGGCAGGAGTACCGACCAAGGGAAAAGGCTGGAGGAGAGGTACGAGGGGCTTGACGGGGCGGCGCGGTTCGCAAAAGACGGTGTGGACACGCTCAAGAACGGCATAGAAGGGTACGGCTTTGCGGCGGATAACTGCGTGGGTACCGGCGTTGCCCTTGAAAAGGCAATGGAAGATATCGGAAACGGCGCGATCCTTACCGACGAACACATGGCACAGCTGCAGAGCCGGTTCAGCCTTACGGATGAAGACATGGAAATGCTAAGGCAGCACATGCTTGACTGTAACCCGCTTCTGCGTGAGATCGCCGATAACCTTGGGTTTGAAGATGCTTCGCCGGAAACGTTGCAGGATATCGCGGAAGGCTTTTCTATGATTGCAAACGGAGTGGAGCCGCTCCCGGATGATCTGGCAGGAATGACAACTGAGGCGGGTAACTTCATACAGGCTGTCATGGATGGCAGCAATCCTATGGATGTATATGGGGAAAAACTTGCCAATATCGGTGCAATTTCGGACAATACAAGCGAGTCTTTAAATAAAACCGGGAGAAGCATATCTGAGGGTGTTACCAAAGGAATGGAAGAGGCGGATGTTGAAACAGCGTCACAGGGACTCTTTGGCCGTATTGTCGGGAAGATAAAAGAACTTTTCGGGATTCACTCCCCGTCTACCGTAATGGCAGAAATTGGCGGATATCTTATTGAAGGACTGAAAAGCGGCATACTTGGCGGTTGGGATTCGCTGAAGGAAACAGTCGGAACAATTGCGACCGGCATTACGGAAAAGTTTAAGTCAATCCTTGGAATACATAGTCCGTCCACCGTCATGGACGAGAACGGTGTTTACATCATGGAGGGGCTTGAAAACGGGATAGGTGGGAGCGTTTACGGGATAACAGAAATTTTCAGTCATTTAAGCCAGTCCATAGTAAACATCATGACATCCTTAAACCAGACAATCGGTGGACTTTCCGCAGAAATGGGGCGGACAATGTCGGAACAGTGGAAGCAGATGTCTGCAACCGTACAGGGCACTCTTAAAGAGACTTATGAAATGTCCTCATCCGTAATGAAAAGTATGGGAGAGACGTTAGCATCCGTTATGGGAAAGGCAAGCCAGACGTGGGGAAGCGGGTGGAGGCAGATGGGCGAGATCACGGCTGATATCTGCAGAAATATCGAGAGTACCGTATCAGTCATGGTTTCCAGTGTCCGTGGTATGCTGTCAGAAATATCACAGGCTATTGAGTCGACGAAAGTAGCGGCGGCTTCTGTAAGCGTGGGTAGTTCTGGCCAGAGCTATTCCGCCATGCCGCGTGCCGTGAGCCTTGCACGGGCCATCCAGACGCCTTCCGCGCCTTATGTCCATCCTGCTTTTGCGAAGCTGTCAAACATCGAGATACCAAAGCTGGCGACGGGCGCCGTTCTTCCGGCAAACAGGGAGTTCCTTGCGCTGGTGGGCGACCAGAAACACGGGACGAATGTGGAGGCGCCGCTTGACACGATCAGACAGGCAAGCGAAGAAGCGGTTCTGAATGTCCTGTCAAAGCTCGGAATAACCGGCGGCTTGGGGAATAACAGCCAGACCATGGTTGCCAAGCTGTATCTGGACGGGCATCAAGTGACAGAAGCTGTGATTAAAGACGGAATGGTGCAGCAGATGGCGACGGGGAACAATCCGTTTTTATTGGGAACCATATGAGGCTTTATCGGAGAAAATCCATTGATGTAATCCTTAATAAATGGTATGATTGCTTTAATAAAAGTAAAAATGCCATGATATGTATTTGGTATATTTACGACAAGAGTTTATGGAAAAATCCGATAAAATAAGTGACTGATTCGTGTTGCATTTCATGTTGCATAGTCATATGTAATAGTATATTTCTCGGTGCATTTCGGTAGTTTAATCTACTAGGATATACTCGCGACATCAGTGTTCATGCGGCTTCAAGGAAATACGCCATTTTCAATATGTTCTTTGTTCGGGTTCAAGTCCCCCTCTCGCTATTACCTTTAAGAGTGCGGAAAGCCTTGATTT
>Ga0137308_102036_pt1 | contig 15700 bp, 12 predicted proteins | sample Inofrocosms_June_FD_97181 | JGI IMG/M metagenome (GOLD analysis project Ga0137308, IMG submission 97181) | Mouse cecal microbial communities from Vienna, Austria - N-Acetylneuraminic and N-Acetylglucosamine D2O microcosms_June | ecosystem: Host-associated > Mammals > Digestive system > Large...
TTTCAGCGAGGGCAAGCTGGATATCCCTGTGGAGTTTGCGAGCAAAAATGAATTGGGTGAGATGTGTGAAGCCCTGCGGACGAGTCAGACGATCTTAGGCGATGTGATCGGGGACATCGGGTATCTGCTGGGTGAGATGGCGCACGGTAATTTTGACGTCGAGAGCCGGGCGGCAGATAAATATGTGGGTTCGCTGGAAGTTGTCCTGCAATCTGTCCGCGGGATCAATCGTCAGCTGAGCGATACGCTGGAGCAGATCGATCAGAGCAGCGAGCAGGTATCGGCAGGTGCGTCCCAGGTATCGACAGGTTCACAGACGCTGGCACAGGGTGCGACGGAGCAGGCAAGTTCCGTGCAGGAGCTCGCCGCTACCATGGATATGATCTCCGACAAGGTAAACCAGAACGCAGCCAATGCGCGTCATGCCAACGAGGCGGCAGGCCGTATCAGCACGGAAATGGGCGAGAGCAACGAAAAAATGCAGCAGATGATACAGGCGATGAATGATATCAGTACCGGTTCCAAAGAGATCGGCAAGATTATCGAGACGATGGAAGACATTGTCTCCCAGACCAATATCCTTGCGCTTAACGCCGCTGTAGAAGCCGCCCGCGCAGGCAGTGCCGGAAAGGGATTTGCAGTGGTAGCCGAGGAAGTCCGCAAGCTGGCGAATAAAAGTGCGGAGGCTTCCAAAAACATCTCCGTTCTGATCGCAAATTCCCTGAGAGTAGTGGAAAACGGAACGAAGATCGTCGACGATACGGCGCAGTCTCTGCTGCAGGCAATGAATGGCGTGAACGAAATGGCGGATGTTATCGGACAGATCTCGGAGGCCAGCAGCGATCAGGCTGAGTCCGTCTCCCAGGTCATGATAGGGATCGATCAGATTTCCGGCGTTGTACAGACAAACTCGGCGACTGCGGAGGAAAGCGCGGCCGCAAGCGAAGAGTTGTCCAGCCAGTCACAGCTTATGAGAGGACTGGTGGAACGGTTTAAGCTGAAATAAAGAGTAACACAAAAAAAAGGGCTTTCTGTGAGCCCTTTTTCCTGTGGCGGTATGTTCGGTACGCCCATGTTCTTACAGGTGAAAGTACCTGATACACGGGGCATAGAAGGGAAAGCGAGACAGTTTGGCTAAAGCCTGAGCTGTCATGGAAAAACCGGTTATCCGGACGGGAACGCTTGCCCGGAAAGTGAAAATAGTGTATAGTTTTTAGAGATACTTGCGGATGAAGTTTTGTGAATGGTATAACGAATGAGAAAAATGAAAAGGACAGCACTGGCTGCTGTTTTATGCGCGGCGGTGCTTAGCAGCTGCGGTATCGGGGAAAAGAACAGCAATATCAGCGAAGGAATGACGGCGATCGAGGAACTTCGCTATGAGGATGCTCTCGCCTGCTTCGAGAAAGCGCTGGTATCCGGCGAGGATAAGCAGCTGATCCTCAGGGGACAGGGACTGGCGAATCTGGGGCTGACGAAGTACGAAGAGGCGGTCACCGCTCTGGAAAACTGTCTTTCCTCCGGAAGCTGCGTACCGGATGAACTGGATTATGACGTAAATTATTATCTTGCAACGGCTTACTATAAGGCGGGGCGGCCGGAGGATGCGAAACAGGTTTATGACGCGATCCTGGCGCTGAGGAGCGATGCCAGGGATGCCTATTTTATGCGGGGTATCGTGCAGCTTCGGATGGGGAATTATGAACTGGCGAAGCCGGACTTTGATAAGGCGATAGAACTTGCGCCCGATGATTATGACCAGCTTGTGGAAATCTATAAGGTGATGGATGAGACGGGCTATCAGGAGATGGGGGCGGCTTATCTGGAGGCGGCGGTTCAAAACGCGCCCAAGACGATGGGCAATTACGACAAGGGGCGGATCTATTTTTATCTGGGGGATTTTGAGTCGGCACGGAATTATCTGGAGCAGGCAAGGGACGCCGGGGATGCCCAGGCGACTTACTATCTGGGGAAGACCTGGGAAAATCTGGGAGAGTATAATTATGCGGCGAGCGTGTATCTTTCCTATCTGCAGGATCAGGGAGAGAGCGCGCTGATCTACAACCAGCTTGCCCTGTGTTATATGCAGCTTGAGGATTATACGTCGGCGCTTTCAGCGCTGCAGTCCGGTCTGGCGCTGGAGGATACGGCGCTGAAACAGACGCTGTCCTTTAATCAGGTCGTGCTGTATGAAAAGCAGGGTGATTTTAAACAGGCGGCAGCGCTGATGGGCAAATATGTGCAGGATTATCCGGACGATGCGGCGGCGGTCCGGGAGTATGAGTTTTTGCGGTCGAGGTGACGATGCCGGACTGAAAAGTATGATTTTTATAGTTGGCATAGCAGAACATGCCGGGGAAAAGGGAGTCCGTATGCCGGAGGGTGAGACTGCGGAAGGCGCCGGTCAAATGCAGAGTTTGGAAATATTATAATGATATAGAAGGCGGCAAAAGGAGGGAGAAGACAAATGATAAATAAGCTGGTGGAAAAAATACAGAAAACGGGGGCCCCGGTTGTAGCGGGACTCGATCCTATGCTGAGTTATATTCCGGAGGAGGTTTTGACAAAAGCCTTTTCCGAATTCGGGGAAACGCCGGAGGGAGCTGCGGAAGCGATCTGGCAGTTCAATAAGGAGATCATAGATAACATATGTGATCTGATTCCGGCAGTAAAGCCTCAGATCGCCATGTATGAGCAGTTTGGCGTGGAAGGGCTGAAGGCGTTTCAGAAAACGGTGCAATATTGCAGGGAAAAGGATCTGGTGGTGATCGGGGATGTCAAAAGAGGGGATATCGGTTCCACCTCTGCGGCTTACGCGGCGGCGCATCTTGGAAAGGTGACGGTGGGAAAGAACAGTTTTTCCGCGTTTAACGAGGACTTTGCCACGGTGAATCCCTATCTTGGCTCTGACGGGGTAAAGCCCTTTATCAAGGTATGCCAGGAGGAGAAGAAGGGAATTTTTGTACTGGTGAAAACATCAAATCCCAGCAGCGGTGAGTTTCAGGACAGACTGATCGACGGCAGGCCGCTCTATGAACATGTGGGCGAGAAGGTGGCTCAGTGGGGCGAAGAATGCATGGGCGATTCCTACAGTTATGTCGGCGCAGTAGTGGGGGCAACTTATCCCGAGATGGGAAAGATCCTCAGGAAGATCATGCCGAAAGCCTATATCCTTGTGCCGGGCTACGGGGCGCAGGGCGGTAAAGGGGCGGATCTGGTTCCGTTCTTCAACGAGGACGGGTTAGGAGCGATCGTGAATTCTTCCAGAGGCATTATTGCCGCATGGCAGCAGGAAAAATACGGAAAGTTCGGCGCGGAACATTTCGGGGAGGCGTCAAGGGCGGCTGTGCTGGATATGAAGGAGGATATTGCACAGGCGCTTGAAAGCAGGTAACAGATAGAAGTTTTTGATAACTGTCAAAAAAGCAAAAGATAAACTGACCGGCAAATCGGAAGTTTGTTATGGAGAAAATTATCATGGCATTATCATGATAAAATCATTACTTGGCTGGGAAGAAGCGGGCAGTTTGAAATCTCATGGTGAAACGCAATACAACAAAATACACTTACCGGACAAATAAAAAACTAAAATAGGGCGGCGGGGCAGGTATTGACAATCCCGCCGCCCTGTCTGTTATCGTTTTGTATCTTGTATGCCGTGGGATAGCAGGAAATATAATATTGCAGTCTGGAGATACACGCCTGAGCTGTTACTCCGGTTCTTTTCAGGAGATAAATAAACGGTTGAATACAAATAGTAAATATGGTAAAATTGGGAAAATATGACTTGATAAATGGCATAAATATGGAGGTCGGGAACGTATGGAGAGATACAAAGAGGAATTTATCGAATTCATGGTGGACTGCGATGTATTGAAGTTCGGAGACTTTGTGACAAAGAGTGGCAGAAAGACACCGTTTTTTGTGAATACGGGATTTTACCGGACGGGGACGCAGCTTCGGAAGCTGGGCGGTTATTACGCGAAAGCGATCCATGATAAGTTCGGGCTGGATTTTGACGTACTGTTCGGGCCTGCCTATAAGGGGATTCCGCTGAGTGTAGCCGCCGCCATTGCCGTTTCGGAGAATTACGATAAAGATATTAAGTACTGTTCCAACAGAAAAGAGATCAAGGACCATGGCGATAAAGGAATCCTGCTGGGGAGCCCGCTTTCATCAGGGGACAGGGTGCTGCTGATCGAGGATGTGACGACGGCGGGAACTTCCATCGGCGAAACGCTGCCGATCCTTCAGGCGCAGGGGGATGTGCAGGTCTGCGGTCTGGTAGTCAGTGTGGATCGGATGGAGCGCGGCAAAGGAGAAAAGAGCGCGCTTGCGGAAATTTCAGAAACTTATGGTTTCCCTACGGCGGCGATCGTGACGATGGCGGAAGTGGTGGAACATCTGCATAATCGCCCGTACAATGGGAAAGTTTATATTGATGATACTTTGAAAGCGGCGATCGATGCGTATTATGCGCAGTATGGAGCGCAGTAAGAAGAGATTTTGCAGAACTAAAAAAGCGGAATCCGCGGATGGGCTGCAGGGGGCTGCGGAACTGGAAAACAGCAGAACCCGCGGATGTGCTGCAGGGTGTCTGGCGGAACCGGAATAGGAGGCAGTGATGGAAGAGAAAACTTTTAAAACATTAAACGGAACAGGTGCTTTGAATATCGTGCTGGGTGTTGTCGGCATTGTAGCAGGTGTAGCGGGAGGCGTGCTGCTGATCATCAGCGGGGCGAAGCTTCTCTCGAGAAAATCCAAAATGCTGTTTTAGAATGGGCGGGTGCTTTCTGAGGGAAGTACCCTTTTCGCATTTTGCAGAACTGGAATAAAACTGTATGGGATGAAAGGGATTGTGCGGGAACCGGAATAAGATGAAAAAGAATTACATTTTTACAAATAAGGAGCATCCTAAAAAATCTATCATGTCAACTGTACTGGGGGTACTTTCCGTGGCATCCCTGATCCTTGCGGCGTATTTATCTTATATGGATAAAGGGGCGGAAAACATGCGTTATGGCTGCGCCTGTTTTCTTGCCATGCTTTTTGCTTTTGTGGGAGTGGTGCTGGGCGTGTTTGGCAGGATGGAGAAAGATAAATTTTATCTGTTTTCCTATGTCGGGATCGTGCTGAATCTTTTGGCGATCGGAATGGTGAGCATGATCTTATATGCGGGGGCCCTGCTCTGACAACTATTGAAATATTATTTGGAGGTATAACAGGTGTTATTGTATAGTGAAGAGGAAGAAGTATATGCGGAACGTCTGGAACTGGCGGAGGGGCGTATTTCGGAACTTTTGGAGGAACTCTGTGAAAAACTGGGGAAAAGGGAAAATTTACCGGATAGGAGAGAGGCGTTTTTGCGCTATTTCCGCTGCCAGTTTTCTTTTTGTAATGTCTGTTTAAAGCTGAATAAATATCTGCGCTCGGGAAACGGCGTGCAGGATTCGCTGGAGGAGCTGCGGGAATTAAACCGCGGCCTGTACGAAGAGATACTGCCGGAAAATTATGATACAAGCTGGTCAAATCCTGCGGTGTGTCAGAAAGAGCTGGGAGAGTACGGACAGTTTTTGTGTGTGCTGGCGGCGGAGATGCGGGCACAGATCGCCGCCTGTTATGAACGGCGGGCACAGGAACTTGTGATCCGGCAGGAACTGCTGCTGGAGGTTTATGGCAGCTTTGAGAGCGCCTTTGAGGAAGGGCTGGAGGGACCCGAAACAGAGGAACTGCAGGAGATATTATATTGGTATGTCAGCGATTACTCCGAGGTTGTTGCAAAGCGGCGGGTCCGGGGACAGGTGGACCCGGCGGAGGATTTCTGTACAAAGATCGTGATGGAGGCGGATCTGTCGGATGATCGTTTCCTGTACGCTTACGGTGAATATGTGACGGAGCAGGAAGAAAGAATGGCGGATTATCTGCGGGGACTGCCGGAGGAGAAGATACAGCTGATCGCGGATACTTATACGGAAGGCTACCGGATCGGATTTGTGCTGGGCAGGAAGGATCTGTCGAAGAAAAAGACCGTGAATATCCGTTACCATCTCGGTTTTGAGCGGATCATCCGGGCGGCGGTGAAAAATTTTGAGAAGATGGGATTGAAACCCGTCATATACCGGCAGGCTGTGAGTATTCTGGAGGGGAAAGGGATCAATCGGATCGGCGTTTACGGTGCGGCGGCAAATAAACAGTTTGACTATGACCATAAAGAAGATATCGGGCTTGTTCTGGATAAAAGATTAGTGAACCGGAAACTGGAACTGCTGAAAAACAGTTTTGAGAGCAATAAAGAGCGGGCTTACGTGCATGCGGGGCCTGCGGTGATGGAGATCTTCGGGGAGGCTGATTTTGCGCCGGAGAATAAAGAGGCGGCGGTGAAGCTGTCCGAAAAGCAGCAGAAGCTTTCCGTGGAGTACGCTTCCGGGGCAGGGCAGATCACCAACGAATATATCAAAGGGGAGGAGCGCAGTTTTACGATCATTGCTTTCCCCGTGCCGGATATCGGGGAGCGGTTTGAGGAGATCTTTGATGAAACGATCCGTATCAATACGCTGGATTATGATCTTTACCGGGATATCCAGCAGAAGATCATCGATACGCTGGATGAGGCGGTATACTGCATCATCAAAGGGATGGGGGCGAACCGTACCAATATGAAGGTGATGCTCCACAGACTGACGGATAAGGCGCATCAGACGAACTTTGAAAACTGCGTGGCGGATGTGAATATTCCGGTGGGAGAGGTGTTTACTTCACCTCAGCTTTCCGGAACGGAGGGGACCCTTCATGTGACAAAGGTATTTTTAAATGAGCTGCGCTATGAAAATCTGGAACTGATTTTCCGGGACGGCATGGTGACGGATTATCGTTGTACCAATTTTGAGACGGAAGAGGAAAATAAAAAACTGGTGAAGGATACGGTGCTGTTCCATCATGATTCCCTGCCTCTCGGGGAGTTTGCCATCGGTACCAATACCACGGCTTATATGGCTGCGAAGCGGCTGCAGATTGAAGAAAAGCTGCCGATCCTGATTGCGGAAAAGATGGGCCCCCACTTTGCGGTGGGCGATACCTGTTATTCCCATGCGGAGGATGTGGCGGTCTATAATCCGGACGGCAAGGAGATCATCGCCAGGGACAACGAGAGATCCCTTGTCAGAAAGGAGCATCCGGAACAGGCTTATTTCAACTGTCATACGGATATCACGATCCCCTATGATGAACTGGGGGAGGTTTCCGCAGTCCGGGAGGACGGCAGTGTTGTGGTGATCATTGAGGAAGGACGGTTTGTGCTGCCGGGATGCGAAGCGCTGAACGAGCCGCTGCTTTCCGGGCAGTGACAGGCGGACGGTATGGAAAGCGCAGAAAGTACAGGGAAATTGCGGAGAGGATAAAAGATGGCGCAGGCAGATGATGTATGGTAAGGCGTTAAAATACGGCAGAGAGGGAAATGAATGCCTGACAGGATAAGACCGGAAAAAATGGTATTGCGCAGAACGTGAATTTCGGCTACACTATATAACGTGTCAGGAGGAAACGGGGCGCGGATAACAGGAACGGTGATACAGGAGGATGAGAGCATGGCACAGGTAGGAATTGTGATGGGCAGTGATTCGGATATGCCGGTGATGGCGAAGGCGGCGGATATTCTGGATGGGCTTGGCATCAGTTACGAGATGACGATCCTTTCGGCACACAGAGAGCCGGAGGAGTTTTTTGCTTATGCGAAGGGAGCCGAAGCGAAGGGATTTAAGGTGATCATTGCGGGAGCGGGCATGGCGGCGCATCTGCCGGGCATGTGTGCGGCGATCTTTCCGATGCCGGTGATCGGTATCCCGATGCATACCACTTCCCTCGGGGGAAGGGATTCTTTGTATTCCATCGTGCAGATGCCCACCGGTATTCCCGTGGCGACGGTGGCGATAAACGGCGGCGTAAACGCAGGGCTTTTAGCCGCGAAGATTCTTGCAACGTCGGATGAGGCGCTGCTGGGGCGGCTGAAAGAGTACAGTGAGAATATGAAACAGGAAGTGCAGGCAAAGGATAAGAAACTGCAGGAAGTCGGATATAAAAATTACAGTAAATAAAACTGCGGACAGGAGAACGGATATGGATTATAAAAAAGCAGGCGTGGATATTGAGGCGGGCTATCAGTCCGTAGAGATGATGAAGCAGTATGTAAAAAAGACCATGCGCCCGGAGGCCTTAGGAGGACTCGGCGGTTTTTCAGGGGCTTTTTCGATGGAGCGGTTTAAGGAGATGGAAAAACCGACACTTGTGTCAGGAACGGACGGCGTGGGCACAAAACTGAAGCTGGCTTTTGTGCTGGAGAGGCATGATACGATCGGGATCGACTGTGTGGCGATGTGCGTCAACGATATTGCCTGCGCAGGCGGGGAACCGCTGTTTTTCCTGGATTATATTGCCTGCGGGAAAAACTTTCCCGAAAAGATCGCATCTATAGTAAAGGGAGTGGCGGAAGGCTGCGTGCAGGCGGAGGCCGCGCTGATCGGCGGAGAGACGGCGGAGCACCCGGATCTGATGCCGGAGGAGGAGTATGATCTTGCAGGTTTCGCGGTGGGGATCGTGGATGAAAAGGATATGATCACCGGAGCGGATATCGCCGCGGGCGATGTGCTGATCGGTATTGCCAGTTCGGGCGTGCACTCCAACGGTTTTTCCCTTGTGAGAAAAGTCTTTGAGATGACGCAGGAAAGCCTGAATACTTATTATGACGTGTTGGGGACTACGCTGGGCGAGGCGCTTCTTGCACCTACGAGAATTTATGTGAAAGCATTGAAAGCCGTGAAAGCGGCAGGCGTGCGCGTGAAGGGCTGCAGCCATATTACGGGCGGCGGTTTCTATGAGAATATACCGAGGATGCTGCCGGAGGGCGTCTGTGCCTTGATCCGGAAAGACAGTTATGAGATACCGCCTATTTTCGGGTTGCTGCAGGAAAAAGGCGGCATAGAAGAGAAAATGATGTATAATACTTACAATATGGGGCTCGGCATGGTGCTTGCGGTGGATGCGGCGGATGCGGAGAAGGCCATGGAAGCGCTGGAGAAAGCAGGCGAAAAAGCTTATATTGTCGGCGCTGTGGAAGCGGGAGAAAAGGGAGTACGGTTATGTTGACGAAACAGGCTCTGACCGAGGAAACTGTCGGGGATCATACGGTCACGGGCGGTATTGCCGCCGGCGATCCGGTCTGCGGGGATGCTGTTTCCGACAGCCCGGCCTTCGACGGAAAAAGAAAACTGCGGGTGCTGGTCTGTGTCTCCGGCGGAGGGACGAACCTGCAGGCGATTATTGACGCGAAAAAAGCGGGGAGGTTGGAGAATGCGGAGATTATCCGTGTGATCAGCAACAAAAAGGGCGCATATGCGCTGGAGCGCGCCGAAAAAGCCGGGATCGAAGGAATCTGTGTCTCCCCGAAGGATTTTCCGGACAGGGAGGCGTTCCATAGGGCTCTTTTAGCCGCAGTGGAGGAGGCAAAGCCGGATCTGATCGTGCTGGCAGGCTTTTTGGTGGTGCTTCCGGCGGAGATGATCTCCCGCTACCGCAACCGGATCATCAATATCCATCCGTCCTTGATCCCGTCTTTCTGCGGGACGGGCTTTTACGGATTAAAAGTACATGAAGCCGCCCTTGCAAGGGGCGTTAAAGTAACCGGGGCCACAGTTCATTTTGTAGATGAAGGAACAGACACGGGCCCTATTATCCGGCAGAAACCGGTGATAGTGCAGGAGGGCGATACCCCGGAGATCTTGCAGCGCCGCGTGATGGAGGAAGCGGAGTGGATACTTCTGCCGGAGGCGATCGAACTGATCGCGGCAGGGCAGGTGGATATTGTGGATAACAGGGTATTGATCAGGTAGAGGCAGGATAACGGTGTCTTTTGGTGGATTATTGTCAGGTAAAAGCCAGAGGGGAGTGGATGGCAGTATGGCACATTTGAATTGCAGATGCGGTTATTCTATGTGGAATGGCGCTACACCGAATGATATTGAATTTACAGTGTTTTCGGATATCAGGTTTTGTGAATTACTGGATGAGCCATGCTTTTTTTCAGGCGATCCCGGTATGTTTCCTGAAGATATTATGGCTTTGATGGATAGAGCTGATTATGAAATCTGGCGCTGTCCGGAATGCGGAAGGCTGCATGTGTTTGATAGGCAGGATAGTCCTGCCAATGTGAAATACGTGTATCGTTTGGAGGAGAGTTGATATTATTCTATATATGTAATCAGTATAATGACCGGAGGAGATCATATGGGAATTTATTTAAATCCGGGAAATGACGGTTTCCGGCGGGCGGTCCGCTCTGAAATTTATGTGGATAAAACGGGGCTGATCGCACTGACAAATAAATATCTGGATACAGAGCAGCAGTTTATCTGCGTCAGCAGGCCGCGGCGTTTTGGGAAATCGATGGCGCTCGGGATGCTGGCCGCTTACTATAGCCGTGGCTGTGACTCCCGGAAACTGTTTGGCGGATTAAAAATTGAGGATGATCCGACTTATGAGGAATATCTGAATCGGTATGACGTAATTTATCTGAACATGCAGCAGTTTCTGATAGAAGCCGCATCGGAGAGGATAACCGAATATCTGGAACAGGAAGTATACGGAGAACTTTTAAAAGAATATGAGGAGTTTTTGGGAAAAGACAGGATGGGGCTTGCTGTTGCGCTGCGGCGGATCTATGCTGCCACGGGCAGAAAAGTTGTCTTTCTGATCGACGAATGGGACTGTGTGATGAGGGAGCGGCAGGAGTCGGAGGAACTCCAGAGACAATATCTGGATTTTCTGCGGAATCTCCTGAAGGATCAGCCATACGTGGCGCTCGCCTATATGACGGGCATCCTCCCGGTGAAGAAATACGGGCAGCATTCGGCGCTAAATATGTTCTGGGAATTCTCCATGATCGATCAGGGATTTTTTGAGGAATACACCGGATTTACGGAGCGCGAAGTACAGGAATTGTGCGAGCGGTTTTCCATGGATTTTGCTCTGGCGGGAAGCTGGTATGACGGATATCAGTTTGTCCGGTTTCAGCATATCTATAATCCGAAGTCTGTGGTGGAGGCGATGCACCGCCGCAGGTTTTCCAATTACTGGACATCTACGGAAACTTACGATGCGTTGAAAATATATATGGATATGGACTTTGACGGGCTCAGGCAGGATATCGTACAGATGCTGGGCGGGGAGCGGATCAAAGTGAATACGCTCAGCTTTCAGAACGATATGCGGAATTTCCGGGTGAAGGACGATGTGTTGACACTGTTGATCCATTTGGGCTACCTCGGTTATGATTCGGAGCGGGAGGAGGCGTTTATTCCGAACAGGGAGATATCCCGAGAATTTGAGAATGCCATGAGTGTCGGCGGCTGGCCCGAGGTGATGCGCGTCTTAAAGGCATCGGAAAAGCTTCTGGAAGATACGCTTCTCGGGGATGATGAGCGTGTGGCTAAAGGGCTTGACAGGGCGCATACGGAAGTGGCATCCATACTGACTTACAATGACGAAAATTCTCTTGCCTGTGCGGTAGGCCTTGCCTATTACAGCGCAAGAAAGGATTACAGGGTCATCCGGGAGATGCCGGCGGGATATGGCTTTGCGGATATTGTTTTTCTGCCGCTGGCATACAGTAAAAAACCAGCAATTATTGTGGAACTGAAATATGATAAGTCTGCCCGGACTGCCATAAGCCAGATAAAAGACAGACAGTATATAGAGGGACTTGCAGGTTATTCGGGGGAGGTCGTTCTGGTTGGCGTAAACTACGACAAAGGCAGTAAAAATAAGCCGCACAGTTGTATCATTGAGAAGACAATGTATGGCATCCAAACGAAGTAAAGGATATAAACGATAAAGGATACAAAAGATATAAGATACAAGAGACACAGGATATAAAAGATAAAGCAGGAGATAAAATATGAACATTTTGATCGTAGGAAGCGGCGGCAGGGAACACGCCATCGCCATGAGCGTTTCCAACAGTCCCCGCGCGGGAAAGATCTACTGCGCGCCGGGAAACGCGGGCATTTCCGCAGTGGCTGAGTGTGTGCCTATTGGCGCTATGGAATTTGAAAAACTGGTATCCTTCGCGAAGGAAAAAAGGATCGATCTGGTGATCGTCGGTATGGATGATCCTCTGGTGGGCGGTCTGGTGGATGAGATGGAGGCGGCGGGGATCCGTACCTTCGGCCCGCGGAAGAGGGCGGCGGTTTTGGAGGGCAGCAAGGCTTTTTCCAAAGACCTGATGAAAAAATACCATATTCCCACGGCTGCATACGAGACTTTCGATGATCCGGAGAAAGCGCTTGCCTATTTAGAGACGGCATCTTTCCCGATCGTGTTAAAGGCGGACGGCCTGGCGCTGGGAAAAGGCGTGCTGATCTGCAATACACCGGAAGAAGCGGCAGAGGGTGTCAGGACCATTATGGAAGATAAGAAGTTCGGGGACGCCGGAAACCGGATGGTCATCGAAGAGTTCATGACCGGAAGGGAAGTTTCGGTGCTGTCTTTCGTGGACGGGAAGACCATCCGGATTATGTCCTCGGCGCAGGACCATAAGCGTGCGGGAGATAACGACACGGGGCTTAACACCGGCGGCATGGGTACGTTTTCGCCCAGTCCCTTTTACACGGAAGAGGTGGATGAATACTGTAAAAAGTATATCTATCAGGCGACCGTTGATGCCATGGCGGCGGAGGGCAGAGCCTTCAAAGGGGTGATCTTCTTCGGACTGATGCTGACGGAGAAGGGACCGAAGGTGCTGGAGTACAATGCCAGATTCGGAGATCCGGAGGCGCAGGTGGTGCTGCCCAGAATGAAAAATGACATTCTGGAAGTGATGGAAGCCTGCATAGACGGAAAGCTGGACGAGACGGAACTGGAATTTGAAGACAACGCGGCGGTCTGTGTGGTGCTTGCTTCCGACGGCTACCCGCTTCACTATGAGAAGGGGCTTCCCATATCCGGGCTTGAGCGGTTTGAGAGAGAGGAAGGATACTACTGTTTCCATGCCGGCACGAAATTTGACGAAAAAGGGACCCTTGTCACAAACGGCGGCAGGGTTCTGGGGATCACCGCGAAGGGCGCGGATCTGAAGGAGGCAAGAAAAAATGCATATGAAGCAACGGAATGGGTACGGTTTGAAAATAAGTATATGCGCCATGATATAGGAAATACTATAATGGAACTGTAAGATTCTGGGATTCCCGACAGGGAGCCCGGGCTGCCGGAGGGCGGAGGCCGAAGGATCTTACGAGGAATAACTTATAAATATGATAAGAGAGTAAGAGAGGTTGTACATGAGAGGGAAAAGGTTAGTCAGAGGTTTTATATTAACGGTATTGTGCATGTTTTGCATACTGTATCTGAACAGTTCGGTGAGTAAGGCATACTGGGTTGTCGTTAAGAGCGATAATACGAGAGTGCGCAACGCGGCAAGCACGGACAGCGAGGTGATGACCGCGGTAAACGCGGGGGACAGGCTGTCTGTGTACAGCGAGGAACAGGGGGCTGACGGAAAAACATGGTGTAAGGTCAGTATTAACAATGTATCGGGCTATGTGCGTTCGGATACCGTGGAGAAAGCGCCGGAGGAAGAGGGCGAATTAACGGCGGTTACCACGACGGTGCAGACGCAGCCGGTGGAAACAGCGGCGTCTTCCACTGTGGAATCCATACCCTCGCAGGCGGCTACGGTAACACAGGATAACGTGAATGTGCGCTCGGAAGCTTCTACAAACGGAAGCGTAGTGGCAAAACTGCAGAGCGGCGCAGCGGTGACTCTGACCGGTACCTCTTCGGACAGCAGCGGAAGAACCTGGTATCAGGTGAATTTTATCAATAACGGCTCGAATGTGACAGGTTATATCAGTGCGGATTATGTGGAACCAGGAGAGATTGTGGCACAGGAGACGCCGGAGGAAACACCGGATGAAACACCGGAGGGCGGTGCGGACGAACTGGAGGATATCTACGGCGATATGCCGGCGGAAGACCAGACGGCAGTACCGAATAATGATTATGAACTGTTTTTCGAGCCGGATCAGGACGGGGTTGACTGCTGGTATATCCATGATAATATCGCACAGAAGCGCTATAAGCTGGAACAGCTGATGCAGGCTGACGAAATGAATACCAGTAATCTGGAGATCAAGGATAATGAGATCAATAAGATGAGGATTGTCGTGATCGTTCTTGCGGTTCTTTTTGTATTTGCGCTCTTTGCGGCAGGATTTTTCGGCTTTAAGTATCATGACATAAAAGACGGCGACGATGACGATGACGACGACGATGATGACGACGATGATTTTCGTGAGGCACCTCCGGTAAGGAGGCGGCCGAGAGAGGATGCGGAATTAAGAGGCAGAGAGGCATCCCGCGGTGAGGCAAGGGCGGTTTCGCGCAGGGCGGAAGGGGGAACGCAAAGAAGGCCTTCCGCTTCACAGAGAAGGCCGGAGACAGAGGGCAGAGGCGGACAGCGTTCCGTGCAGGCGAGAAGGCCGGAGGCGGAAGCACCGAGAAAACCGGCTGCTCCGGGCGCAAGGACAAGGAACCAGCAGTCTTCCCCGCAGATGAAAAGAAGTCCTGCGGTACAGGAAAAAGCAGCGCCCCGCAGTTCCGCCAGAAAAGACGTGGAATGGAAGTCTAAAAACTTCCTGGCGGGGGATGAGGACGGACTTGATTTTTCATTCATAGATATGGATGAGGATGTATAAAAATAAGTAATGAAAGGTCAGCAGGTGCACTACTTTGGCGCCTGCTGACTTGAGATGGAGGTGCAAAATGCAGTCACCCTATACGGAAAAAGCGAAATCCGTTTTACAGCGGGCGGCGAAGGCGGCGCGCAAATCGGGGCAGGGATATATCGGAACGGAGCACATTCTGCTCGGGCTTTACCGGGAGGAAAGCAGTGTGGCGTCCAGAGTCCTTGCGGAGAACGGACTGGACGAAAGCCGGCTTTTGCAGCTGATTCAGGATTATATCGTGCCGGAAGTCAGCGTGATCATCAAGGAGAGGGAAAGCTATTCACCGAAGGCAAAGATTCTGCTGGAGGAAGCAGGCAGGCAGGCGGAGCGTTTTCATTCCGATCTTGTGGGAACAGAGCATCTGCTTCTTGCGATGATCAAGGAGAGCGATAATGTGGCGGTAAGGCTTCTGACGACAATGGGCATGTCGGCACAGAAGATCTATGCGGATACCCTGTATGCCATCGGGGAGGACCCGAATTTATATAAGACGGATCTGGCGAAGGGGCGCGGACAGCAGAAGAAGAAGGGATCTACGCTGGAACAGTACAGCCGGGATCTGACAGCCCTTGCAAAGGAAGGGAAACTGGACCCGGTGGTGGGCAGGGAGGCGGAGATACAGCGGGTGATCCAGATCATCAGCAGAAGGACAAAGAACAATCCCTGTCTGATCGGGGAGCCCGGCGTCGGCAAAACCGCGGTGGTGGAAGGCCTTGCGCAGCGTATTGTGACGGGAAACGTGCCCTTTACGATCCAGGATAAACGGGTGCTGGTGCTGGATCTTTCCGGCATGGTGGCGGGCAGCAAGTACCGCGGCGAGTTTGAGGAGAGGATCAAAAAGGTGATCGCGGAAGTCATTGCCGGCGGTAACGTACTTTTGTTTTTGGACGAACTGCATACGCTGATCGGCGCCGGCGGCGCGGAAGGTG
>Ga0137308_102037_pt1 | contig 15685 bp, 15 predicted proteins | sample Inofrocosms_June_FD_97181 | JGI IMG/M metagenome (GOLD analysis project Ga0137308, IMG submission 97181) | Mouse cecal microbial communities from Vienna, Austria - N-Acetylneuraminic and N-Acetylglucosamine D2O microcosms_June | ecosystem: Host-associated > Mammals > Digestive system > Large...
GAGACATTCACAGATGGGTGTCTCTTCTTTTTTTGCGTATTAAAAAAGTGTAAATAGGTATTGACTTTATATATTATATTGAATATAATATAGATAACAAAAATATATAGATGAATTATATATATATAAAAATGAAAGGTATAAGGAGGACGCGTATGATTTATCAGTTGGGCTCTACCCTTACTGATGCGATTGTGCTGGCGATTATATCCAGGGGGGACGCCTATGGCTATTCTATCTCGCAGCAGGTGAAGAAGGTGGCGGATATTAAGGAATCTACTCTGTACCCGGTTCTGCGCAGACTGCAGCAGAAAGGATATCTGGAGACATATGACCAGCCGTATCAGGGAAGGAACAGGAAGTATTACGTGATTACGGAGGCAGGGAAACAGCAATATCAATTTTATATGGAAGAGTGGAAGAAATACCGTATGGAAGTGGAGGAAATTATGATGGGAGGTATGGAGAATGAACAGGGATGAATTTTTACGGGAATTATCCAGGGAGCTGCGCAGGCTGCCGCGGGACGAATATGAAAAAGCGATGGACTATTATGTGGAATTTTTTAACGATGCGGGACCGGAAAATGAGAAAACAGTGATTGCTGATTTGGGGACGCCGAAGGAAGTAGCGGCGCAGATTATTATGGATGCGGCGGTGGAAAGGATGCATGAACCGCCAAAGTCAGCACGGAGGGGACTTGGAACAATTTGGATGGTAATTCTCGGGGTCTGCGCGGCGCCGATTGCCCTGCCGTTTGCGTTTGTAATCCTGATGTTGGTGGGGATGCTGCTTTTGAGCGCAGGGATGGTTGTCCTAGGGCTTTTGATAGCTGAGGCAGGCTTGTTTGCCGGAGGCGTAATCGGTGTGGTGTGTGGAATTATCCTTCTATTTTCTCAGCCGGCATCTGCGCTGACGGGGCTGGGGCTGGGGCTGGCGTTTATTGGTCTTAGTATTTTAGGCGCTTTTCTTGTATGTAAAGTATTTAAAGGGATGATAAAAGCAATCCGGGCATTATTTCAAAGAATTTTCAGGAGGAAAAAAGCATGAAGAGGTATCAGAAAGTTTTGCTGCTTACAGCAGGGATATTGGTGATAGGCGGAGGAATCCTGGCAACTGCGGGACTTGCGATGGGCGGTGTTCCGGGATTTTGGATTACAGAGAAAGGGATTCAGACGGCAGAAGATATCAGGGGGACGTTTGTAGAGAAAAAAGTACCTTTGTCTGACGTCAGCAGTTTGGATATCAATTGCGTAGAAGGAAATGTGGAGTTTCTTTTGGGGGATGATTTTCATCTGGAATACGGTTATGATGATGCGTTTCTTAGCGTTAAGAACGAGAAGAAGGACGGCATTTATCATTTTACCAGTGATTATGTAAAACAGGCGGGGTGGTATGGCGCAGGATTTTTCTGGGGAGATACGGTGAACAGTAAGGAGAGCTATGTGCGGATTTATGTGCCGAGGGGGACGAAGCTGAAAGATTTAAACCTGGTAAATGAATATGGAAAGATTAAGATGGATATCAATGGAGCAGGATGTGAAAAAACTGTGATGAAGATGGAATCGGGAAGCGCATGGGTGAACGGCCTGACAAGCGGGCATACAGAAGTACAGGCAGAGTATGGGGATGTCGAAATGGAGGACTGTGACGTAGGAAAAATGACCCTGAAAGGGGAGGGCGGGAGCTACAGATTGTCAGATATCCAGGCGGAAGAAATGAAGCTTGAGGAAATGTATGGAGAAATTGCCCTGAGCAGAATTTCAGGGGGAATTATGACAGTAAAGAGCGAGTCCGGGAATACCAAAATAGAGGAGATGAGCGGGAAAGAGCTTTCTCTGGTTAATGAGTACGGAGAGATCACAATGCAAAATGTGACAACAGATACGTTTGTCCATATCAAGAGCGGAGACAGTGGAAATATCAGAATACAGGACATAAAAACCGGACAGATGAAACTTGAAACAGAGGGCGGAGATGTGGAAGGCAAGAAAGTAGAACTTGGAACGGCGGACATTCAAGTTGCATATGGGAAATGTGAACTATACGAACTGAATGCAAAAGATGTAAAGGTATCAAGCGAAAGTGGAAATGTAAAACTTGCAATGGCAGGAAAAGAAAAAGAATACCAGATGAGCCTTATGACAGAGTTTGGGGAAGTATCTGTCAACGGGAAAAAGCAGGGGAATAATATTCTTTTGGAGAGGGAGAAAGCAAAAGGAAAGCTTGAGGTAAAGAGTGAGGAAGGGAATATCCGGGTAGATACGGAATGATTTTGCTGTCTAAGAACTTTCAAAATGTGGTTTATTATGGGATTTAGCCGCTATCTGTCTCTGGATTTTACCGGCTGTCTGTGGTATGATAAATTATCAGAGAAAAATATACCATATACAAGAAGAGGAGAATAGGCGATGAGTGCCATAGTAGAAATAAGAAATGTGAAGATTGGAGAAGGGACGCCCAAAATCTGCGTCCCTCTTACAGCGTCCACAAGAGAAAGCATCTGTACATCGGCAGAAGCATTGAAGGGACACCCCTTTGACATGGTGGAATGGCGCGCGGATTTTTTTGAAGAGCTTTTGGATCCACAGGTAGTAAATGAGACACTGCAGGAGCTTCGTGAAATTCTGGGGGATATTCCCCTGCTGTTTACTGTCCGCACAAAAGAGGAAGGGGGGAATGTCCGTCTGGATGCGGAAACATATCTGGGAGTGAATATCCGGGCGATGAGGACAGGGCTGCCAGATTTAGTTGATGCAGAAATATTCCGCGGGGATGATATCACGTATATGATGGTGGAAGCGGCACATGGCCAGGGTATGAAAGTGATCGCGTCCAACCATGATTTTAGCAGGACGCCGAAGAAGGAAGAATTGATGCGGCGGCTCTGTAAAATGCAGGAAATGGAGGCAGATATTGCCAAACTGGCGGTAATGCCCAGGACAGAGAGGGATGTATTGACGCTTTTGGACGCGACGCTGGCTATGAAGGAACTTCACCAGGATACGCCGATAGTGACAATGGCAATGGGAGAACTGGGAGTGATCAGCCGGCTGGCAGGGCAGCTTTTTGGGTCGGCGATTACGTTCGGAAGCGTAGGTGAGGTGTCTGCGCCCGGGCAGATTCCAGTGGAAAAGTTATATGAGTTTTTGAAAGATTTAAAATTAGGCTAAGGCAAAATCGCTGTGAAAGTCCGCACGGTCCTGAAATTTTTCGGATGTGAAGGGTTTCAGGGCTTTTTTTGCGCACTGATATAGTGGGATTAAGTAAGAATAAGAAAGCGATGGTGCGGTAAAATTTTGTCGATAAGAAATCAGAAATTGCTTCCCGGATTTGACAAATTTCTTTTCCTGGATTTCATATAATTGGAAATGCCTAATCCAAGTGCTTCATAAGGGCGTGGGAGGTGTTTCGTGTATTATGAATTTTACATAGATATATTCTTTCTGGAAAATATGATGCTGGACTATATCGTACTTGCGCTGACGGGAAGCATCCTGAAATGGAAAAGAGATTTCAGACTGCTGTTTCTTGCAGCATTTACCGGAGCTTTGGGAGCATGTATGCTCATGGTAAGCCCGTTTCGTGGGATTCCGGCAGTGATGATTGCCGGATATGTATTGACGGCAGTTTTGATGGTCAGAATTGCTTATGGCATCTCGCAGAAACATTTGCTGGCAAAAGGGCTCCTCTGCTTTTCTTGTACTGCATTTTTGACAGGGGGGATTTTCCAGGCGGTGTCTGCACAGTTTTCATTTTCTGTTCCGACAGCGGCGTTTGTGAGCGCGGGAGTACTCACGGTATTTTTGAGAGGATATCAAGGTGTAAAATTCAAGACACAGAATTTTTATGATGTCACGTTGGGCTTCCATGGAAAAACCGTATGTGTCAGGGCTCTGAGGGATACGGGAAACCAGCTGAAAGACCCGCTTACGGGAAAGCCTGTAAGCATACTGGCTTATGATGCTGCCAGGGGGCTTTTGGATAAGGATGCAAAAATGTTTTATATTCCGTTCCATTCTATTGGAAAAAGCAGCGGCCTGCTGCCGGGAATGACATTAGATTATATGAACATCAGGCGGGAAAAAGACTTACAGCGGCTGGAGCGACCGGTGATTGCAGTGAGTAAAGAGCCTGTGAACCGGGATGGAAAGTATCAGCTGATTCTTCATCCCCAGCTTTTGGATGAATAGGAGGGATTCTTATGGTAATCAAAGTTGCAATGCCGCGTCATTTTCAATTCCGTGTCGTATCGACACTGCCCAGCCTTTTGATGGGGCGGGGGAATGATATCCACTATATAGGAGGGAGCGAGGTGCTGCCGCCGCCGTTGTCAGCCCATCAGGAAGCAAAGGCCATCGAGAATCTTGAGACAGACCATAACAGTGAGGCAAAGACAATGCTGATTGAGCATAATCTGCGGCTGGTGGTTTACATAGCGAAAAAGTTTGACAATACGGGAGTGGGCGTGGAAGATTTGACGTCTATAGGTACAATAGGGCTGATAAAAGCAATCAATACATTCAATCCGGGAAAAAATATCAAGCTGGCCACTTATGCGTCCAGGTGTATCGAAAATGAAATTCTAATGTATTTGAGAAGGAACAACAAGACAAAGATGGAAGTATCGATTGATGAGCCTCTGAACGTGGACTGGGACGGGAATGAGCTGTTGCTTTCAGATATCCTGGGAACAGATGAGGATGTGATTTATAAAGATATGGAGACAGAGGTGGAGCGGAAACTTCTGATGAAAGCTATCGGAAAACTTACGGACAGAGAGCAGACCATTGTAAGACTGCGGTTTGGGCTGAATACTCTGGACGGGGAGGAGAGGACGCAGAAAGAGGTTGCGGATTTGCTGGGGATTTCCCAGTCTTACATTTCAAGACTTGAAAAGAAAATTATGAAGAGGCTGAAGAAAGAGATTGTGAGGTTTGAATAGAAATATCTTTTGGCTGTTAGTGGGCAGTATCCCCTGGCTTTTGCCGGGGGATTTTATATGGGCAAATTTGCATGTACAGAAAAGCTTGTACTCTGATTGAAAGTATGTTAAAGTTTTGTCAGTGAACATGTTTTAACAAAAAGCTTCAAATGGAGGATGAGCTATGAGAGGAATTTATACATCTGTAAATAAAATCAGGCGCCAGGTCTTTACAGAAGTGGCGCGGTTCGCGTATGAAGGAGGAGATTATACAAAGTTCGAGGAAGTGCCGTACAAGATTATCAAAGGAGAGATTGCAGCTTATCGTGACAGCGTATTTCTGGAACGGGCGATTGTAGGCGAGCGGCTCCGGCTTACTATGGGGCTTCCATGGAGGAAAGCAGATGAACAGGCGCCGATTTCCGAGGGGCTGGATGAGGCGATGAAGTCGGAGAAGTATTATGAGCCGCCATTGGTAAACATTATTAAATTCGCCTGCCATTCCTGCCCGGATAATAAGGTGTTTGTTACGGATGCCTGCCAGGGCTGTCTGGCTCATCCGTGTAAAGAAGTCTGTCCCAAAAATGCGGTGGAGATTGTGAATGGACGTTCTGTTATTGATGAAGAAAAATGTGTAAAATGTGGGAAATGCGTGCAGGAATGCCCATACGGAGCAATTACGAAACTGGAGCGTCCCTGTGCGAAAGCCTGCGGGATGGACGCCATCCGAAGCGATGAATTTGGCAGGGCGGATATTGATTACGATAAATGTGTTTCCTGCGGTATGTGCCTGGTAAACTGTCCGTTTGGGGCCATTGCTGATAAGAGCCAGATTTTCCAGACGATTCAGGCGATTAAGAGCGATGTTCCGGTGTATGCAATCGTGGCTCCGGCAGTTTCCGGGCAGTTTGGGCCTAAGCTTACGCCGGATAAGATGAAAGCGGCGTTTCGAGGACTGGGATTTGAGGATATTGTGGAGGTAGCGGTAGGCGCGGATTTATGCACGATTGAGGAAGCGAAAGAGTTTATCAAAGATGTACCTGAGAAGCAGCCGTTTATGGCCACATCCTGCTGCCCGGCGTGGTCGGTAATGGCGAAAAAGCTCTTTCCGCAGTTTGCGCCTTATATTTCTATGGCGTTGACTCCGATGGTGCTGACTGCCCGGCTGGTAAAGAAGGAGCATCCGAATTGTAAGATTGCATTTATCGGTCCCTGTGCGGCGAAAAAGCTGGAAGCAAGCCGAAGAAGCATCCGCAGTGATGTGGATTTTGTGTTGACCTTTGAGGAAGTCATGGGGATGTTTACGGCGAAGGAAATGGATTTTGACAGCCTGCCGTCAGAGGAATTCTTTACGGAAGCGAGCGGCGACGGGAAAGGGTTTGCCATTAGCGGGGGCGTGGCGTCTGCGGTAGTGAATTGTATTAAGAAGCTGGAACCCTCCCGCGAAGTCAAGGTTCAGAGCGCAGAAGGCCTGAGGGAATGCCGGAAAATGCTGACGATGGCAAAAGCCGGGAAACTGAACGGCTATCTGCTGGAGGGTATGGCATGCCCGGGCGGCTGTGTGGCGGGGGCAGGAACCCAGCAGCCGATTAACCGTTCTAAGACTGCAGTAACAAATGACAAGAAAAATGCAAGATTCCAGAGTGTGATGGACAGCGGATATAAGGAGCATCTGGCAGAACTGGAAGAATGATAACAGAAGGTACGGACGGTAAGAAGGAAGGGCAGATGAAAATAGATGTAAGAGAGGAACTGCTTTGTCTGGCAGAGCCGGAATACCAGAAATTTAACAGCAGGCTGATACCAAATATCAATCCGGAAACAATGCTGGGCGTCCGTCTTCCGGCGCTCAGAAAGCTTGCCAGGGAGCTGTCGAAAGAGGATTGGAGGACATATCTGGAGACAGCTCAGAATAAATATTATGAAGAGGCCATGCTCCAGGGGATGGTGATTGGCTGCGCCAAGATGGAGTTTGAGGAGCGGATTTCTTATATTAGGTGGTTTCTGCCGAAAATTGATAACTGGGCAGTGTGCGACAGTTTCTGCAGCAGCCTGAAAGCAATGAGCAGGTATACAGAAGAGATGTGGCCATTTATCCAAGAATGCCTGGCAGGAAACAGTGCATATGTCATCCGGTTTGGCGCAGTGATGCTGCTGGATTACTATATGGATGAGGCTTGGATAAACGAGGCGCTGAAACTGCTGGATGGGGTCAGGCATGATGATTACTATGTAAAAATGGCGGTGGCGTGGACGATATCCATTTATTATGTGAGGTTTCCGAAACAGGTAATGCCGTATCTGCTGGAAAACAGCCTGGATGATTTTACCTATAATAAAGCACTGCAGAAGATTACAGAATCACGCAGGATTGGCAAAGAAGAGAAAGAACGCATCCGGCAGATGAAGCGGAAAGTATAGCAGGAAAGGAAAAAAGTGCTAGACTAATTTGTCGATTTGTGAGAGAATAAAAGCAAGTATGACATGGGCATTTCATGTCCGGTGTATACATTAGTCATTTATAATTGAAAGGAGTCTTAAAATGATTTATTCACGTGAAGTAGAAGAAATGTGTCCAGTGGCACAGGGCGTTCATCATGGCGCTGCTCCAATCCCAGAAGAAGCAAAATGGGTACAGGCAAAAGAAGTTAAAGACATTTCCGGTCTGACACATGGCGTTGGCTGGTGTGCTCCTCAGCAGGGCGCATGTAAGCTGACCTTAAATGTAAAGGAAGGAATCATTCAGGAAGCTCTGGTAGAAACCATCGGATGTTCAGGCATGACACATTCTGCAGCTATGGCTTCTGAGATTTTACCGGGACTGACAGTTATGGAGGCTCTGAATACCGACCTGGTGTGTGATGCAATCAATACCGCTATGAGAGAGCTGTTCCTTCAGATTGTATACGGAAGAACACAGAGTGCATTTTCAGAGGACGGGCTTCCGGTAGGCGCAGGTCTGGAGGATCTTGGAAAAGGACTCCGCTCACAGGTTGGTACAATGTACGGAACTTTGAAGAAAGGCCCTCGTTATCTGGAAATGGCAGAAGGTTATGTAACCGGTATCGCCCTGGATGCAGATGATATGATTATCGGTTATCAGTTCGTAAGCCTTGGCAAGATGACAGATTTCATCAAAAAGGGTGATGATCCGAACACTGCATGGGAAAAGGCAAAAGGTCAGTATGGCCGTGTAGCAGACGCTGTTAAGATTATTGACCCGAGAAAAGAATAATTGTAGAGGAGGTAACGGGAAATGGCTTTATTTGAATCATATGAAAGACGAATTGACAAAATCAATTCTGTTTTAAATAGTTATGGAATCGCTTCTCTGGAAGAAGCTGAGAAAATCACAAAAGACGCTGGTCTGAATGTATACGACCAGATCAAAGGAATCCAGCCAATCTGTTTTGAGAACGCATGCTGGGCATACATCGTAGGCGCGGCTATCGCAATCAAAAAAGACTGCAGGAAAGCAGCAGACGCAGCAGCAGCAATCGGCGAGGGGCTTCAGGCTTTCTGTATTCCGGGTTCCGTTGCAGATACCCGTCAGGTAGGTCTTGGTCATGGAAACCTGGGTAAGATGCTTCTGGAAGAGGATACAGAGTGTTTTGCATTCCTGGCAGGCCATGAGTCCTTTGCAGCAGCAGAGGGAGCGATTGGTATTGCTGAGAAAGCAAACAAGGTTCGTCAGAAACCGCTGCGTGTTATCCTGAACGGTCTTGGAAAAGACGCTGCTCAGATTATCGCAAGAATCAACGGATTTACATATGTTGAGACAGAGTATGATCCGTATACAAATGAAGTAAAAGAAGTATTCCGTAAATCCTATTCAGAGGGACTTCGCGCGAAAGTAAACTGCTACGGCGCAAACAGCGTTCCGGAAGGCGTTGCTATCATGTGGAAAGAGGGTGTAGACGTTTCTATCACAGGTAACTCCACAAACCCGACACGTTTCCAGCACCCGGTAGCAGGCACTTACAAAAAAGAGTGCAACGAGAAAGGCAAGAAATACTTCTCTGTAGCATCCGGCGGCGGTACAGGACGTACCCTGCATCCGGATAACATGGCAGCAGGCCCTGCTTCCTATGGTATGACAGATACTCTGGGACGTATGCACTCCGACGCACAGTTCGCAGGTTCTTCCTCTGTACCGGCGCATGTAGAGATGATGGGCCTGATTGGCGCAGGTAACAACCCGATGGTTGGTATGACTGTTGCCGTAGCTGTTTCCGTGGAGGAAGCGGCGAAGGAAGGGAAGTTCTAAGAAACAGAATAGTTAAAGAATTTGAGAATCATTAGGAGCAGTTTGCAGAATGAAAAGCAAGCTGCTCCTATACTTTGCACATAAATCCATTATTTACTGTAGTACGGGAGATGTTTCCTTTCATTCATTGTAAGTGTTTTTTCGAAACGTCTTATGCTATGATACAGGCAGAAGATCAAGGAGGTGCTTTGGATGAACCAGAAAATATTGGAGATTGAAGCGTTAAGAAAATATTACGGAAAGCGTGAAAGCCAGACAAAAGCTCTGGATGGGATTACTTTTCAGGTGGTATCCGGGGAGTTTTTGGGAATTATGGGAAGCAGCGGTTCGGGAAAGTCTACTCTGCTAAACTGTATTGCGACTGTGATAGCGCCCACAGAGGGGCACATTGTTATGAGAGGGACGGAAATTACATCTTTGAAAGGGAAGGAACTGGCGGAGTACAGGGGCAGGAAGGTAGGCTATCTGTTTCAGAATTTTGAGCTTCTGGATAATTTAACAGGGAGGGAAAATATTCTGATTCCACTTTCCTTGCATGGAATACCGGAAAAAGAAAGCAGGAGCAGGATGGGGGAACTGGCAGGCTATCTGGAAATTGAGGATGTTCTGGATAAGTTTCCGGCGCAGATGTCGGGCGGTCAGAGGCAGCGGGTGGCGGCGGCCAGGGCGCTTATTTTAAACCCGGAAATCATTCTGGCGGACGAGCCCACCGGAGCCTTGGATTCCCGGAATGCCAGGACGTTGATGGAAAAGTTGTCCGGACTGAACCGGGAACAGGATTCTACGATTTTGATGGTAACGCATGACTCGAATGCCGCCAGTTACTGCACGAGGATTTTGTTTATTCAGGACGGGAAAATATTTCATGAACTGAGACGGAGGCTTCCGGAGGAGACGCAGCAGGAATTTTATGAAAGAATTCTGCATGTTATGGCACAGCTGGGAGGGGGAAGCGCAAATGTTCTTTGATTTAGTACTGCGGAACAGCAGGCGGAGCAGGAAAGAAAACGGTCTGTTTTTTGTTTCCCTGCTGGTATCGATTGTGTCTTTTTATATTATTCTGTCCCTGGCGGAACAGGACGTCATGGTTTTTTTGAGAAAGATGGAAAGTGATGCGGTGGATAAACTGATGGCTCTGATTCCGGCATTCTATGGCGTGACGCTGTTTATTTTGTTTTTTCTGGTTTATTTTGCCAGCAAGTACCAGTTGGAGAGGAGGAGCCATGAGCTTGGGGTTTATCTGATGCTGGGGATGCGCAGGACGAAATTGTTCCTGCTTTTGATGGCGGAGGATTTGTGGAGCAGTGTTCTGTCTCTGGCGCTGGGGCTTCCGGCGGCGGTATTGGTTTCGGAACTGATCAGCCTGATTACTGCCCGGCTGGTGGGAATCGGTATCCTGGGTCATCAGTCGGTATTTTCTCTGGAAGCGGTTGGGCTGACGATTGCAGGGTTTTTATTGATAAAATGCCTGGCGTTTGTCCTGCTGAGCGGGAAAATTGCCGGAAAAGAAATCGGCGGACTCCTGGCGCCTGCGCCGGACGGTGCCAAGCGTCAGCTTCCGGCAGGAATTTATTTTATGGCGCTGGCGCTGGGAATGTTGCTGCTGGGAATGGCTTACCGCCTGGCGATTTGTGGGATTTCCTGGACATCTATGGGAAAAATGGGGCTCACGATGCTTCTGGGAATTCTTGGTACGTTTCTTTTGTTTTATGGGCTGCGGGTAGCGTTGGGGTTTTTGGCGGGACGGCAGGGAAAAAAGAAATTACGTGTATTTCAGTTCCGCCAGCTACAGGAGCAGGTGATTCATCAGTCTGTATCCCTGGCAGTCAGTTCCCTGCTGATTCTGGCGGCGATGTGCTTTTTTGGTTATGGTGTAGCTATCGCATGGGGGCGGAGTGCAGGCGAAGTCCATACGCTTGACTACACGTTCAGCGTGTGGGAGAGTGAGAATGTGCCTGAAATCTTAAAAAAGAAGGGTCTGTCAGACAGCTTTAAAGAGCTTTTTGAGATGAGAGTTGGCCACATACACGCAGGAAATCAGGATGTTTCTGTCAGGATGCCCCGTGTTATGGAGCTTTTAACGGAGGAAGAAGATTCAGAGGAAAAAGAGATACTTTTGAATAATCTGGGGTATGTGGATTATCCTTATGTCATTTCCCTGTCAAGCTATAACAGGCTGCTGAAGGCGGCGGGGCTTGAAGAAATCCAGCTTCAGTCTCATCAGGCCTCCGTTTATATGGATGAAGAGTTTACAAACGCAGTACGGGCGGAGCTTATGAACCGGGTTCTGAGCCAGGAACCGGAAATAGAGATGGCGGGAGACGTCTGGCATATGACGGGAAAGGTACAGAGCCGTAATCTGGTGGTTGACAGTTCGATTACGCTGTCTTTTGCACTGATTGTGCCGGATGAGGATTTTCAATATCTGACAGGGGGAGAATATGATATTTACTGGGATGCGGTTCTGGCGCCGGAGCTGGTGGAGGATCAGGGGCTGATGCAGGCGATTGCAGCAGTAAATGCGGAGTTGGGAGAAACGGGGCTTGTGTATGAAAGCTATCTTCAGAATATGGGACGTCAGCTGTTTTATGTGGTAGCTGCCAGCTATTTAACCCTGTATTTGGCGTTTATTTTCCTGATTGTAGCGAATACAGTTCTGGGGGTACAGTTTTTAATGCAGCAGCAGAAGACAGGGAAACGTTACCGGACACTAATCCGGCTGGGAAGCAGCTATGAGATGCTGTGTGCTTCTGCCAGAAGCCAGATACGGTGGTATTTTGGGCTTCCTACGCTTGCGGCGGTAGTCAGCAGCCTGTTTGGTGTGCGCGCGCTGTTCCGTGGGATGCTGCCTTCCAGCATCCGAAATGAGACGGCAGGGCTTTTGGTGATTGCACTGGCTATGATTTTCCTGCTTTGTGTGATAGAATGGTGTTATCTGAAGGCGGTTTCCAGAGCCAGCAGCCGGTATATTCTTACGCTGATGGAGCCGGAACGGGAAGAATAGAAGGGGGGGACTGTCTGTGAAAAAGATTGTGATTGTAGAAGATGAGCCGTTTATGCGCGAAGAGCTGGAACAAATCTTTCAAAAAGCCGGATATTCGGTGATGTCAGTGACGGACTTTTCTCATGCGCCACAGGAAATTATGCAGGCAGTTCCAAACCTTGTGCTTCTGGACTTGAACCTGCCGGGAATCAGCGGCTTTCAGATCTGCCGGGAACTGAAACAGAAGAGTACTTTTCCGGTATTGGTGCTGACATCCAGAGATCAGATGAAGGACGAGCTTCAGGCGCTTGATTTGGGAGCGGATGAATACTTGACAAAGCCATGCCGGAAAGAACGGCTTCTGGCAAGAGTGTCCAACCTGCTGCGCCGTTATGAAGGGCGGGCAAATCTGTTGGAAGGACCGGGATTTTTGCTGGACGAACAGACATATACGTTGTATATTTATGATAAATCGGTTATTCTGCCGAAAAATCAGGGAAAGCTGCTGGAAATGTTTTTGCGGCACAGGGATGAGACGGTTACGAGAGAGATGTTGTGCGACGCGCTGTGGGGAACAGCAGAGTATATTGATGAAAATGCTTTGCAGGTGAATCTTACCCGCCTGAAAAAGACCATGAAAAATCTGGGCGTCGGTCAGAGGATAGAGCCGGTGAGGGGAATTGGTTACCGTATGATGACAGATGTGGAAGAGTAAAGCTTTCAAACTGGAATAGGTGTATAAGCTGTTTTTGTAAAAAGATGGATAAGAGTGGAGAGCAGGAAATGCAAAGATTTTCAGGTGAGTACTGGAGAAAAGTGAAGCATTTTATAAAATATTTTCGAAAGTATGCCCTATGGCTGGGACTGCTGCTGGGGACAGACGTTATATCGGCGCTGTTTCTCTGGCTTGCGGATGTGAGGGCGTTCCGGATTCTGGCAACTGCAATAGTTTTAGGAAGCGTCCTGTTGTTTCTGGTCATTTTGTGGATACTTGGCCGGGCTGAGAGGAGGAAAGAGCAGGCGTTTCTTGAGTTTCTGGAAAATGGAGACAGTTTTGCGGAACAAGCAGTTCTGCGGCAGGTCAGCGCTCAGGAAGGGGAAATGATACGAAGCATTGCTTCAGTTTTGAAAGAGAATCAGGCGCGGGAGAAAGAGCTGTTAGGGCGGATTAAAGACTATGAAGAATATACAGAAGCATGGGCGCATGAAATCAAAACGCCGATTTCACTATTGACATTTCTAATGGATAACCACCGGGAGGAGATTCCGGAGAGAGTTAGCCGAAAACTGGATTATGTCAGGAATCAGATGCAGGAGCATGTGAATCAGATGTTGTATTATGCCCGCTTGAAAAGTGTAGGGAAAGACTATTTGTTTGAACAACTTTCCTTGAGAGAGTGTTGTGAAGAAGTGCTTGAGGACTACCATCCTCTTTTGCAGGAAAGAGGATTTCAGGTAGAGAAGGATGTGGGAGAAATTTTTGTGTTATCTGACAGAAGAGGGCTGGACTTTCTTGTGAGCCAGTTCATCAGCAATTCTATTAAATATTGCAGAGCAGCAGGGACGCCTAAAATTTGGATAAAAGCCAGAAAGGAAGAAGAGGGGATTTTTTTCCGCATTGAAGATAATGGAATTGGCGTCAGGGATTGCGAGGTGCCGTTTTTGTTTGAGAAAGGTTTTACCGGAGACACCGGGATGATGCGGAAAAAGGCAACGGGCATGGGGCTGTATCTTGCAAAAGAAATTGCGGATGATTTGAAGATTACCCTGCATATCCGGACAGAATGGCAGAAAGGATTTGAGATTACGATGCGTTTTGCTATCGTTTGAAGGAACTTTGTTTATAGCCTGTGCAGGCGGGATTTGCCCGCCTGCTTATTTAAATTAATCCATGCACTTGAAATCAAGCGGGCTGTCAATCAGTGACGCCGCCTGGAATTCATGTCTGTGTCCGTCCTCGCAGTCCGTGTAGGCTTTTGCGAAATGAACATGTTTTCCGCCGCCCACTTCGATAGCAGATGAGGATTTGCCGCAGAATTCATGAAAATGGCCATCTGCAAAATCTGTGCGGAACGTTACTTCATGAACATGGCTTTTTCCTTCACGGATTGCCTCGCCAGATACCGTGCAGAAACGATGGTTATGGCAATCGCGGCAGTCGCCTACCGTGGCGGTACTGCCAACGATTTCATGAACATGTTTCTGTTCTTTACACTCAGGTGAATAAGACATATTTTTTTCTTCCATGAGAGACTTCTTTCTCAGTGTCGTCTCTCTATTGTATGCCTGCTCTGTAAATACGTGAAAACAGTGTCAGGCTTTTTTTAGCGCCTTTAGGATTGAGCCGATTTTTGGCGTCGTCCCATAGAGCAGGACACCTACCCGGTAGATTTTTGCCGAGAATATGCCTATGCCAAAAACGGAAACCACAAGAACTCCGATGGACAGGGCAATCTGGTAGAAAGGCACGGTGCTCATGGCAATCCGGGTAAACATGGCCATAGGCGAGGTGAACGGTATATAGGAGCAGATAAGCATGAGGGTGTTATCTACGGATCCGCTGGACATAGAGGACATTACAACGATAAAGGCGATGACGAACAGGATGGTCAGCGGCATCACGGAGGTATTGATATCTTCTACTTTCGACGCTGTTGAACCGATAGCCCCGAACAGGAACGCATAGATGAAAAAGCCCAGGACAAAGAAAATCAGCATGTACGCCAGCAGTTCAAGGGGCATATCAAAAATGGAAGTAATGATTGTATTATCAGCCCAGAAGGATTTGTTCAGGTTAAAGAACAGGAAAGCGGAGCCGAAAACTGCAGTCAGCTGGATAAGGCCGGCCAGGCAGGATGCGATGACCTTGCCGAACATCATACTGGCGGGTTTTGCGCTGGTGATAAGAAGCTCCATAGCACGGGAACTTTTTTCTGTCGCCACATTAGTTGCCACCATCTGCCCATAGAGCAGGATAACGATATACAGCGAAAAAATCATAATGTAAGTATAGAAGAAATTTTCCGCCTGGTTTTTCCCGAGGCTTTCCGTCTCGTGGGAAACCGGGGAAGTAAGTATCTCTGCGGCTTCTTCCGGGGAAATGCCGCGTGCGGACATGGCATTGATACTGTAGAGATTCTTTAGAATTTCATCTGCGGTTTCCGTGTTGAAATCATACATGGAAAGGTTGTCTACATAGTAAGTATAAGAAGTCAGGTCATGGATAACAAAAGCACATTCCGCCAATCCTTCTGCGACCTTTTCTTTTATCCAGGCAAAGTCTTCCTCGGCGGTTACGACGCTGCAGTCCGGAAACGCTTCTGTAAAAGCCTGATGAATCATATCCTCATATTCCGGTATATCTGTGAGCACGAATATGACAGAATCTCCGGAGGAATTGTCTGTCTCCTGCCCGTCAGCAATTTCCGCAGCGCTGTTTTCCTGTTCAGAAGCAATTTCTGAATCCCGCTTCTCCAGCATAGCGGAAATCCGTGGGAAAAACATTACACCC
>Ga0137308_102038_pt1 | contig 15681 bp, 16 predicted proteins | sample Inofrocosms_June_FD_97181 | JGI IMG/M metagenome (GOLD analysis project Ga0137308, IMG submission 97181) | Mouse cecal microbial communities from Vienna, Austria - N-Acetylneuraminic and N-Acetylglucosamine D2O microcosms_June | ecosystem: Host-associated > Mammals > Digestive system > Large...
GAAAAAAGACTCGTGGTTCAGCCATATTGCCGTGGAAGTACCAGGGGAAAATACATCTACAGAATGGTGCGGGCCGGTAACGGATGAAGCCTATGTTGCATTGTAGGTTTTCCCAGTGATGGGAAACGGTACAGCAAAAGGAGGATTGCAGCGTGGGCAGAGAGATGGACAGAGCATATGTGACCTGCCATATGGCGGTTTCGCAGGAGAGAAGGCAGTTTGGATGAGTAAGAAATTTTTGGCAAAATTGATGGAACCCCGACAGCAAATTCCCATAGAGAGACAGCGCTTTAGCAACAGGGAACTGTTCGCACTGATTCTTCCTATAAGTCAGTAAAAATTTTATGGATAAAGGGTAAAAGGATAAATCGAAATTGCTTTTTCATATTTTGAGTGATATAGTAAAAAATGGTGGATGTACCTGTTTAAATCAGGAATAATGAATTTTATCAATAGAAATGCAGGTGTTTATATGAACGAAAAAATTTTGATAGTGGACGATGAAAAAGAAATAGCAGATTTAATTGAGGTGTACCTCAAAAATGATGGTTATACTGTATATAAATTCTATAATGGGATGGATGCCTTGAAGTGCATTCATGAAACAGAACTGGATTTGGCGATTATAGATGTAATGCTGCCCGATATAGACGGTTTCCAGATTTGCCGGAAGATTAGGGAACAGTTTTACTATCCGATCATAATACTTACAGCAAAGGTAGAGGATAGGGATAAGATTATGGGACTGACAATCGGTGCTGATGATTATATAACAAAACCGTTTAACCCATTAGAGGTAGCAGCGAGAGTGAAAACGCAGTTGAGGCGGTATGTACGTTATAATAATCTTGCGGGAAGAAAAATGGAGGAGATGGAGGAGTATGATATTAGGGGACTGTTGATTAACAAACATACCCATAAATGTGTTTTGTATGGAAAAGAGTTACAATTAACTCCGATAGAGTTTTCTATTCTCTGGTATTTATGTAAGAATCAAGGAAAAGTAGTTCCATCAGAAGAATTATTTGAGGCAGTATGGGGTGAAAAATATTTGAATAGCAATAATACAGTAATGGCGCATATAGGTCGTTTGCGGGAAAAGATGAACGATTCAGCAAAAAAGGCAAAATTTATAGTAAATATATGGGGAGTTGGGTACACCATTGAAAAATAAAAGCAATATTTTAAATAAGGAATTTCAAACATTTTATACTAAAGTCTTTATACGTTTGACAGTCATGTTTTTCATGGCAGTTTTGTTGATTTATTTTCTGCGTTTTACGGTTTTACGAGGTCGCTTTGCTGATTTAATAATTGATTTTTTACAGAGTGCTTTTCTGATGGAATATGATGCGGCATATAGTTTATATTCTCAAGTATTTCGTAATCATATGGATATGATAATGATAGCAGCATTAGTGATAGCATTTCTTATTATATTTCGTATTTTTTTGAAGTGGTTTACAAAGTATTTTGATGAAATTGGAAAAGGAATGGACAGCTTGATAGAAGATGGTGCGGCAGATGTATCTTTATCGCCTGAACTTTTTCCAATGGAGAGAAAATTAAACACAATAAAGCATATCATTGAAACACAAAGAAGAGATATGTCTGTGGCAGAACAGCGAAAAAATGATTTGATTATGTATCTTGCCCATGACCTGAAAACGCCTCTTGCATCTGTTATTGGTTATCTGAATTTATTGCGTGATGAAGAAAAAATATCAGATGAACTGAGGGAAAAATATCTTTCTGTTTCATTAGATAAAGCAGAGCGGTTGGAAGATTTAATCAATGAATTTTTTGAAATATCGAAATATAATCTGACAACAATAACACTTCAATATAGTAAAATAAATTTAAGGCGTTTGCTTGAAATGCTTTTATATGAATTCCAGCCAATGCTGAATGAAAAGAATTTGAAGTGTAATCTTCATATTCCAGAGGACATTATAATGAGATGCGATGCAAACAGAATGCAGCGTGTATTTGATAATCTGTTAAGGAATGCTGTAATATACAGTTTTAATGGTACGGATATTAACATTACAGTTACAAGACAGGAAGATAATGTAATGATTAGTTTCACAAATCATGGAGATACCATTCCGGTGGAAAAATTGGAACGGATATTTGAACAGTTTTACAGGCTTGATGCTTCGCGAAGTACAAGCAGCGGAGGGGCAGGTCTGGGACTGGCTATTGCAAAGCAAATTGTTGAGTTTCATCATGGTACAGTTCAGGCGAGAAGCCATGATGAAGTAATCGAGTTTGAAGTTGTACTGCCGGTTTCGTAAGTAAATTGTAAGAAAGTTTATAGTAAATCGGTTGAATATTTTGTGTGTAAACAAATAAAACACACCCTTGTTTTTGATACAATGACAGTACCAAAACAAGGGTGTTTTGTTTTACGCAAATATAGATGAAGGAGCAGCTTTATGTCAAGAAAGAGACTAACACAGATATTTCCTTTTTTGCTTCCTCTCCGTAAATGGCAAAGAAAAAAATTTTTTTATTTCAAAATGCGGGCAGACGGATACAGGTATGCACAAAGGAAGTCTGAAAAAATACTTCCCAATTTAGTATTTGAAACTTCAATTCCTATGCTGAATGGAAACAGTGGATTTGATATGAAATATCAATTTAATAAAGTATACAATTTAAAATTGGCAGCTAAAACAATTGATAAAATCATTATAGAACCTGAGGAGACATTTTCGTTTTGGCAGCTTGTCCGACGGGCAGACAGCTATCAAAAATACAAGGACGGGCTAAATGTAATAAATGGAAAAACGGTTGCATCTTATGGCGGAGGATTATGTATGTTGAGCGATATGTTGTTCTGGATGTTTTTGCACACGCCATTAACCGTTATCGAACGGCATGGACATGCTGCATTATCCTTTCCGTCCACAACAGAAGATTTTCCAAAAGGAACAGATGCGACGGTTAATGAGGGTTGGTTAGATTTAAAAGTCTGTAATAAAACGGACAATACATTTCAGATTGAAATTGATTTTGATTATAATACTATGCATGGTCGCATTTGGGCGAAAAACGTTGTAAACATTGAATATTCTGTGTTTAATTCAACTGTAACTTACAGAAAACAGGGTGAAAAAATCTATCAGATTGCATCTGTCTGCCGTATGGAAACATACAAGGATTCTGGCAGAAAAACAGAAAGAAAATTGTATGTCAATCAGTGTCAAATAGATTATCGGCTTCCTGATAACATAAAAATTGAAGAAGGTGGTGTATAAGATGAAAAAAAGGATAGCGGTTATTTTTGGTGGTCATTCAACAGAGTATGATGTATCGTTACAATCATCATTTTCCGTTTTGCAGAATATCAACAAAAGCCATTTTGAGATTGTACCAGTCGGTATTACCAGAGATGGAGAATGGTATCATTATACAGGAAAAATTGAAAATATCAGTAATAATTCATGGATTGATGATGAGGAAAATTTATATCCAATTATGGTTTCCCAAAGCCGTTTGGCACAAGGATTTAGAGAGTTTTATGGGAATAAGTGTAGAGAGATTCCAATTGATTTGGTATTTCCCATATTACATGGAAAAAATGGGGAAGATGGCACTCTGCAAGGATTATTTGAATTGGCAGGGATACCGGTTGTTGGATGCAATACGCTTTCATCGGCGATTTGTATGGACAAGGACAGGGCGCATAAACTTGTCAGCCTTGCAGGAATCGCTGTTCCTAAATCGGTATCTTTCAGGCGTTTTGAAAAAGAAACAGCTTATAGGGAAATAAAGAAAAATTTGTGCTATCCGCTGTTTGTAAAACCTGTCCGCTCTGGATCATCTTTTGGCATTACAAGAATAAATGAAATGCAGCAGCTTGATGCGGCAGCAGAGTTTGCCTTTCAATACGATACGGAAGTTATTGCCGAGGAAGCTGTCAATGGATTTGAAGCCGGTTGCGCAATACTTGGCAATGATACCCTGACCGTTGGGAGAATTGATGAAATAGAATTATCAGGAAGTTTTTTTGATTATACAGAAAAGTATACATTGAAATCTTCAAAAATTTATATGCCTGCAAGAGTGGACTGTGAAACAGAAAAAAGGATACAGGAAACTGCAAAGGTTATATATAAGGTTTTGGGATGTTCAGGTTATGCAAGGGTGGATATGTTCTATACACCGTCTGGTGAAATCGTATTTAATGAAGTAAATACGATCCCCGGATTTACTACCCATAGCCGATATCCCAACATGATGAAAGGCATTGGTTTATCTTTTACAGAAGTATTAGATAAGTTAATAAGCCTGTATGTAAAATGGGATGATAAAGAAAAACTGTAGAATATAAGGAAATTTTGTATAAGGAGTCATTATGAATATCAGAAGAAGAATCATTGACTATTCAAGGGGAAATAATATGCATCACTTTTGGTGTCTTTATAGGATTCAGAAAAAGACAGGAAGAGATGGAATAGTGCATGATATTTTAACTTTCTTACTTAGCAGATGTGCGCACCGGCATGGAGGGTATATTGGTCCGGATACAGTAATAAAGAATAATTTATCCCTTCCACACGGACTACATGGAGTTTTTATTTCACGATATGCACAAATAGGGGAAAATTGTTGTATTTATCAAAATGTAACAATTGGAGAAATAGACAGAAAAGCGCCTGTCATTGGCAATAATTGTTTGATTGGTGCAGGTGCTGTCATTATTGGGGATATCAAAATAGGGGATAATGTAAAAATCGGCGCAGGTGCGGTAGTAAATACAAATGTTCCAGAAAATTATACCGTTGTTCCGCAGCCAATGCGTATGATAGAAGGAGAAGGATAAAGTGAGAAGTATACAGGCACAAACGGAGCGTTCATGGATTGAACTGAATATAGAAAATCTGAAACATAACGTAAAAATATTAACGGAAGCAATGCCACCTGAATGTAAATTAATGGCTGTTGTAAAAGCACAAGCATATGGGCATGGGGCTTGCAAAATATCCACAATTCTTAATAAAATGGAGATTAAAGCGTTTGCGGTTGCTACGATTGAAGAAGGTATACAACTTAGAAAAAATGGAATTCGTGGGGAAATTCTTATTCTTGGATATACCAATATAAAACGGGCATCTGATTTAGAAAAATTTGATTTAATACAGACCTTGATAGATTTTGAATATGCAAAAGCCTTAAACAGCCAAAATTTTGCCGTAAAGGCACACATTAAAATAGATACGGGTATGCATAGGCTTGGATTTTCCTGCAAAGAGGTCTTAGAGGTAAAAAAGGTCTTTGATATGAAATATCTAAACATATGCGGTATATATACGCATTTGTGCTGTACAGATAGTTTGATGCCAGATGATATTGCATTTACTAGAAAACAGATTGACAATTTTTATCGTTTGATAGAAGATTTGAAGAATGGGAAAGTAAATATTCCTAAAGTACATATTCAAAGCAGTTACGGTTTATTAAACTATCCTGATCTTACTTGTAATTACATAAGAGTAGGAATAGCGTTATATGGAGTTTTAAGTTCCCCAGATGATGATACGAATTTAAAACTTGACCTGCGTCCTGTACTTTCTTTAAAAAGCCGAGTGGTGTCAATACGGCAGGTCAATAAAGGTGATAGCGTTGGATATGGCAGGGATTTTGTAGCTGAACGTGATAGCAGAATTGCGATTATACCGATTGGATATGGTGATGGCTTTCCGAGAAACCTTTCAAATGGAAACGGCAGGATATTGGTAAATGGTCATATTGTGCCTATTGCCGGGCGCATTTGTATGGATCAGCTTTCTATAGACATAACAGATGTGCAAGGGGTATCCATAGGTGATATTGCAACTCTTATAGGCGCAGAAGAATATGATGATTTATCTGCTTCTGCTGTTGCATACCGTTCCGGCAGTATCAGCAACGAACTACTGTGCAGAATGGGGGCAAGGCTGCCTGTCATCACAAAATCTGATGTGATTTAATTTCAAATGTGGTTTTTTCTGTGTTATATAAGCGGAAGTCAAAGAAATATTCTATCAATACAATTTTATGGAGATAAACAGACTATGAAAAAAAGGTTAAAAAATATTTCATCTGCATCAGAAAAGAAAAATGGAGCGGATATATTAATCTATGCTATTATTTTTACATTCAGCGTGGGAATACTGCCGGGCTGTTCAAGCGCAAAAGATTATACAGAGGATACACATGGTCAGTTTAGAGTAGAAACACCAGAAATAAAGGATAATTTACTTGAGAACACCCAGATGGATGAATTGCTGCCGGAATCTGATAGTAATTCGCCTGAAACATGGCAGTTATCTGGTGATTATTCCATGTCTATAGGGGATTTAACGATTTCATTATATGAGAGTAAGCAGGATATTACGAATAAACTTAATGAAAATAGCCAGAATTATAATGAGTATGATTCCGATATGAAATATTCTGATTCAGATTATAATAAATATGATTCTTATTATATGGTTGGCGAATCACCGCTTTGTATGGATGCATCACAGTGGGTTGACGCATGTTTATGTGTATATTTCAAGGATGGTATATGTGTACGTTTAGAATCGAATAATGAGATTCCCGGAACTGCTCTGGGTATACACGAAGACGATTCTTATTCTCAGTTAATAGAACAATACGAAGATTCTTTTGAAAAACATACCTATAATGCTCACGGAGTATATAACGTATATCTTTACTCCTATAAGGATTATATTTGTGAATTTTGCATAGTTGAGGCTTGTCCGGATTCCATATATGGTATAGATATATATGTTTCGGGTCTGTATCCAGTATATGATTATGGTGAAGAAATTATCGATTAAAATATATAATGCGGGTTGACAGTCTGGAATAAAAAATGAACGGTTATATAAATTTTCATTATAGATATGATTTTTATATTTATCAGTGTAGAGTCTTTTATTTGTTTGCATAGAAAGTTTACAAATACACTTGACAAGCTTTCTCTGAAATAACCGGCGGCAAGGGGGTTGCTTTTGCCACAGGAACGCCAATTTCCAACAGCATGACAGAGCTTTACACCAATATGCGTTATCTCCAGTACAACACCTTACAGCGATTGGGGTTGGGGCATTTTGACAGTTGGGCGGCATCGTTTGGGGAAACGGAGACAGCGATTGATATAGCGTTCCAGTTATAGGTACATCAAACAAAATACAGGGCAGGAACACACTGGAAAAGGGATTGCGGGATGCAGTCCTTTTTTGATATGGGAAAAGGAGAATATCAGATTATGGCAAATTTAATAAAGTATGAAATAGAAATGGTAGTAAATTACAATGCTGGAGAGCAGACGGCAACTGTCTACACAAGGGATAAATCAGTGATGCGCAGACTAGATCGGCTTGTGGCGGATTATCCTGAAAGCTATAAGCTGCTAAATCAGACGGAGATTGACAAGACCTATTCCATGCCAAACAATGAAAACAAACAAAAAAGCCGCTTAATGAGGGAAGGGAGAGCTAAATAATGGATTTTGAATATTTTTATGGGAAACAGAGCAGCCAGTATGCCTTTTACCGCATACCGAAGCAGTTATTTACGTCAAAAACTTTTTAGGCGGTTCACAGGTGTAGAGAATATCTTTTTATGCAAGATATATAGGAATGGGTGGGATTCCGTCGTAGCAGGCATTGTGGAAATGTCGTATAACTGGCTGTTTATGGGATTGTGGGTAACTCTGTTTGCAGGATGTGGGAAAGCTGCACTTTGCTTTTCTATGTGCTGTGAACAGAGTTAGCCATGACCCCATAGCCGGTTATGTACATTTCCATGACGCAAGGGAAGGATTTAGGATATGATTGATTCAGTATGACTATACTCAGTATAGTTAATATCAGTATTGTTATATTCTGGTTTTCGGAATTGCAGAGGTTCAGAAATTGGGCTTCTTGAACTCCGATTATCGGAATTCAAGAGGTAAAAAAGATAGACTTCAAGAGTTCTGATTTTCGGAATACAGTAAAATATGGAAAATCAGATATGACAGTCATATGCAAAACGGTTAATTTTACGGACATATTGTCTTGTTTGCATATTGAAAACAGAACTTAGGATGTTTAAACAACACCTTGCCCGTGGGAGAAAATTTTGTGGGAAATTGTTATTTTTCTGTGAATTCTCTTGAAATTTAAAAAAATATAAGGTAAAATAAGTCTGTTTTCGGACTGAAAGGAGAAAAATATATGTACACATCAAAAGAAGTTCTTGCTATCTTCAATGCAACAATCAATGGTTCTGAGGAAATCTACCGGGCTGTCGCCAAGTCGTTTGGTTTATCGGATTGTGCATTTTGGATATTGTATTGCATACGCCAATCGGAAGAAAAAGTCACCCAAAAAGATATATGCAGTTTTATATACCAGCCAAAGCAGACTGTCCATTCCGCTTTGAAAAAGATGGTAGAAGACGGATTGATTGAGGTTGGGGATTATAATGGTAAACGTCATAAGTATGTTACACTGACGGAAAAAGGCGAAGCATTTTCAAAAAAAACGGTTGATTTGGTTCTTGCGGAAGAAATTGCAATCTTTGAGGATATGGATGTTTCAGAAAGAGAAATTGCAATGAAATTGCTTGCAAAATACTCAGATAGCCTATCCCGGCGAATGGGTAAGTTCAGATAGGAGTTATTATGGAAAAGAATTTAACGCAGGGAAGTATTAAAAAACACTACTTTAAGTATCTTGAAGCCGCTTTTGGAAGCTCTATGATTTCTTGTATATATGGGCTGGTGGATGTTGCCGTAGTTGGTCAGTATCAAGGTCCGCAGGGTACGGCGGCATTGTCTATTGTAGCGCCGGTTTGGACAATTTTGTACAGTTTGGGGATTTTGACCGGCAGCGGAGGTTCTATCAAATATACATATTATAAGGCACAGGGGAAGACCGGCAAGGCAAATGCTTACTTTACCTTATCCTTACTTCTCACTTCGGTCATAGCGGTAGTCTGTTGGATTGGACTTACTGTTTTTGATGACCAGCTGCTCCGTCTGTTTGGTGCGGATGATATTCTTTTGCCATTGGCAAAGACATATCTCCGCCCGATTCAGTTTGTAATTCCAGCATATCCGTTTACTCAAATGCTCGCCGCTTATCTGAGAAACGATAATGCGCCGGGGTTTGCAGCCTTTGCGGCTTTGTGTGGCGGATGTTTCAATATTTTCGGAGATCTGTATTTTGCGTTTGGGCTGGACATGGGCATGTTTGGTGTAGGTCTTGCAACTGCTATTGGCGTAACGCTGACGATTGCGGTTATGGTTTCCCATTTTTTCAGCAGGAAAAATGCGCTCAGGCTGTCCCGTGTCGGTGATTGTATTCACAAAGCAAAAGAGCTGGTGTTCAATGGCTGTTCTACCTTTGTTTCAGAAATAGCGATGGGGATTATTGCGATGTTATTCAACCGTCAGATTATGAATTATCTGGGTTCAGATGCGCTGGCAGTATTTGGAGTTATTGTTCAGATTTCCGGTCTTGTCCAATGCTTTACTTATGCTGCCGGGCAGGCTGCACAGCCAATTATCTCCGAAAATTACAGTGTGCATAATTGGGAGCGCATCAAAGAAACGCAGAAATATTCCTTGTGGACAGTTGCAGTCTTTGGCGTTTTATGGACAGCTGCGGTACTTTTGTTCCCGAATGCGTTTGTAAAAGTATTTATGTCCCCAACAGACAGCGTATTGCGTATTGCTCCCGGTATTATGCAGGTTTATGGTCTTGCGTATCTGCTTTTACCGCTGAACATTTTCGCAACCTATTATTTTCAGTCTGTGATGCAACCGAAAACAGCATTGATTGTTTCTATGGCACGAGGTATAGTTCTGTGCGGTATACTTGTGTTCGTACTTCCAGCGTTATTTGGTGCTAAACTTCTATGGTGGGTTATGCCGGTTACAGAGTTGGCAGTTGCAATATATACTATTTTGTGTATGGTAAAAAGTAACAGAAGTCTTGCATTGAAGTAAGAATGGGATGGAAATTCCAGGAAAAACCGGATAGGAAATACAGATTGCACTTCACGGGAATGTGGAGTGTTTTCTTATTTCAAAAGCGGTTATTTGGAAAACTATTTTTCTAAAAAAGAGGTCTGTTTTTTGGTAATGTGCTATATCATGCAGGAATGTAATTTAAGCAAAAAATTCATATTTTATCAAGGTAATTTATGAATTTTGGAGTGTTAAGGTGGCTAGGGGGATTTTCCCTCTATGAGCAATTTTTGCAGATTTTTCCTTGTGGAAAATCTGTAAAAAAACTGTCTATGGATGTCCATAGGCAGTGCTTGCTGTTTCAGAATGGACAGTAAGCAGGGATTAGTCTGCAAGGCAGTTTCCTTTTAGGGAGGCTAAAACTTCATACGGATATTGCCGTCCGGTTTTATTAAAAAAATTTGAAAAAGTTTTTGTAAATAGGAAGGTTTTTTACATATTTACCATTTAGAATATAACTGGGGCTGAGTGGAAGGAGGGAGTGACATGGTGTATGGTTTTGGAAAAAATCCAATGTTGCTGGTTACAAATTTGGAAATACAGGAAACATCCCAGAAGAAAAAGCTGTGTATTATTGTTACAAAAGTTTATCTTATGAGGTGGAGGATAGAAGAATACTTCCGTTTTAAAAAACAACAGTTTAATTTTGAAGATTTACGTGTCATGTCATTAAACTCAATACATAACCTGGATTTTTTTGCAACACTGGCAGTTGGTTATCTGGGAATATTTTATTCTGGAAATAATGGAAGCCCGTTTATGGACATGGTATTTGAATGTTCAAAAAGGATATATAAAATTCCAAAATTTGTTTTTTATGCAACAGGATATGCTTTTAAACAGATTTTTTCTAAAACAAGTTCTGGAATAATGAATTATTTTAGAAAACATGCTTTGCCATGTCATCAATTTCCTGCTAACCATATTAAAAATGAGGCTTGATAACACTTAAACCTAAAAAATGGGGAAACTCAAATTCATAAAATGATTGAAAGATAATCTGTTTTGTGGTAATATAATTTTTAGGGAATGAAGTTCTCCCGTGGGAAACCAAAACCGCATTTTATGCTGATGACTTCTGCAAAAATATGCAGAAATTATCAGCTTTTTTAATGTTACAGAAAAATTTTTCTGTAACAGGATAAGGAGGATTTTGTATGTTGACAAGTATTGCAGTAATTTTATTATTAGGATTGCTATTGGGAAGTATATTCTCAAAATTAAAACTTCCCAGTCTTTTAGGAATGATTATTGTCGGAATTATTTTAAGCCCCTATGCGCTCAATCTTATTGACTCGTCAATTATTAACATTTCGGCAGATTTGCGGCAGATTGCATTGGTAATTATTTTAACAAGGGCAGGTTTGTCATTAAATGTTGCTGATTTGAAAAAGGTTGGCAGACCGGCAGTTCTCATGTGCTTTGTCCCCGCCTGCGCTGAAATTGTTGGAACGATTATTTTGGCACCGCCATTATTAGGTGTAACGCCATTGGAAGCTGCTATAATAGGGAGCATAATTTCTGCTGTATCTCCGGCAGTTATTGTTCCAAGAATGATTAAACTGATTGATGAGGGATATGGAAGGGAACACAGTATACCACAGCTTATACTGGCAGGTGCATCTGTAGATGATGTTTTTGTAATTGTAGTATTTACTGCGCTTATTTCTTTAGCTTCTACTGGCACAGTATCTGCTGTCAGTTTTTTACAGATACCCGTTTCAATTTTGACAGGAGTTATGACAGGCGCATTTATAGGAAATTTACTGGTTATTTTTTTCAAAAATTTTCATATGCGTGATTCTGTTAAAATTTTGATTATACTCAGTTTTTCCTTTCTGCTTCTTGAACTGCAAAACCGCTTGGAGGGGATTATCCCCATTTCCGGGCTTTTAGCCATTATGAGTTTGGGAATTATCATAAAAAAACGCTACTCACTCTTAGCAGAAAGGCTGTCCGTTAAATACAATAAACTATGGGTAGTGGCAGAAATTTTTCTGTTTGTCCTTGTCGGCGCAACTGTTGATTTAAGATATGCCGTTACAGCAGGTATTCTTGCAGTCCTGCTGGTTGCCTGCTCATTGGTGTTTAGAATGGCAGGTGTCGCAATATCACTGATTAAAACCAAACTTACAAAATATGAAAAATGGTTCTGCATGATAGCCTGCACGCCAAAAGCTACCGTACAGGCGGCGATTGGAGCAATCCCACTTACAATGGGATTAAATTGCGGACAGACGGTATTGACGGTTGCCGTTTTATCCATTCTCATTACTGCCCCTTTGGGCGCAGTCTGCATAGATAATCTATATAAAAGATTGCTGACTAAATAAACACAATTTATTGCTTTATTTTAAGAAATGATATAAACATAGAATTACTATACACATCGAGACGTACTGCATTGGAGTTAAAACTATCAGGCAGTACGCCTTTTTCTATACCTAAATTGTTTCGTTTTTGGGATAGGTATTACTTCTTGGCTATAGCAGAAAAATTTTTAAAATATTTTTTTAAATAGGAAAGGGTTTTACACTTTTATCATATACAATGGTCTTGGGGTTGGACAGAAGGAGAGAGCAGCATGGGCGTCACAGACCGCAGGATGGGTATTACCAGCATTCTTGTGGTCTGCGGTCATGCCACAGCAGGATAACTGGCGATACAGGTTTGTATTGCAGCAGAATTGACAACTGAATATTGTGATGCATACAGAACGTGAGGATATGTGTAGCCACGATGTTGGTGCGCCACGATATGCCTGTTCCAAAACGGTTTTGGAATGGACGTGAGGAAATGCAGGACAGGGCATTGAAACAAAGGCATGGAGCGATAAGAACCTGACAAAATGCACAGCAGATGTGCGGGGCGATAAAGCATATCCGTGATAATGATACTTCTGGATTTTGGATAAGATCCGGTCACAGGATGACGGTGCAATTCCGATGTGGGCAGCGTAATGAACTGCCACCTGTATGTGGTTTTATGGATTTAGGAAACAGGAAAAAAATATCTCTTTTACTTTTTGCGGTGATGGATTGAAGCGTCGGCGATTTCACGAACCGTAGCTTGAAACAAATCGCTGGCAGTGCTATAATCAAATCAAAAAAACGAAATTTGCGAGGAAAAACATATGATCAGAATAAGGCCGTATAAAGCTTCGGATGCAGATACGATATTATCGTGGTGCCAAGATGAAAAAGCATATTATCAATGGACAGCAGGTAAATTCGGTAATTACCCTATAACACAAAAAGAATTCTGTTTTGTTGAATCTCTAATGCCGTTTACCGCATTTGATGAAACCGGAATTGTTGGCTTTTTTACACTGAGGAACCCTGGTGAATCATTGGATGAATTACGCTTTGGATTTGTTATTGTAAATCCTCACAAGAGAGGGAAAGGCTGTGGAAAAGCTATGCTCCAGCTAGGTCTAAAATTTGCATTTGAAATGTATGGGGCAAAAAAAGCATCATTGGGTGTTTTTGAGAATAATCTTCCAGCTTATTACTGCTATAAAGCTGTCGGTTTTAGCGATGTAGTTCCTGATACAGCAAAAAAATATTGTATTCTTGGTGAAGAATGGAAGGTCAAAGAATTGATTATGGAAAACAGGTAAATTCAAGTTTATTGGGCGGTGGTTCAAGATGTTTTACTGTCCATTCCATCATTTTGACAAAGGGGGAAATTTATAGGCATTTATCAACATGGAGAGTAAAAGAGATGAAAAAATTGCAGGGGTATTTATCTTCTGCAATCAAATGGATTACAGCAGTGCGTAGGAAAGTATAAACTATATTTTTTGTGTGGAAAAACAGCGTAAGGGCGGTTATGAACGTAATGGTTTGTAGTTGTCCTTTTTGTGCTTTCCAAGGCAGAAAAACGGACACGGATGGAATGCCACCTTCAAAATAGCTGCCAGCGTATTTTGAAGGGAACACGCAAAAACGGGCGTATTTTATCGGATAAAATGCGGCATGGTTTTGCGTGGGCGGGAGTTAAGAGGGCGCAGCCCTCTTAGCAGGTCAAGGGCGGCAGCCATTGCCCAGAGAAGTGATGCCAGCGTCACTTCATACTGGGTATTGCCTGACGCTGGAACCGGCAGGACTGGCAGCAAAGCTGCCAAATGCAAGGAAATACCTTGTCACCCTGCGTGCATGAAGACAGGCATTTTCCGTTGGAGAGAAAATCGGAAGAAGGGAGGAAAACGATAATTGAATGAAACTGACAAGGCATAACGGCAGAGCCGGAAAAATGGCGCTTACAATCCAAAGCACAATGACCGCCGGTTTGATATTGAGAACAGCGGGCATATAGATGTGGAACGTGCAGAGCAGAATATCTATTTGGATTGTTACACCGGATTTTCCTCTGCAAAAATAAGGGAGCATGATAAAGAAAATAAGTATTATTTTGAAAGCAGGGAAAAGGAGGTTGTTGGCATTATGATGGCATTATTTGACCAGGAAGAGGTATTTGATACTTATGTTAAAAGTGAAAGAAAGGAAGCAGAAAGAAGGACAAGGAAAGAAACCGTTGTCCAGTTGTTAAAAGCAGGAAGGTGTTCAGTTGATGAAATAGGAGAACTTTTTCCGCAGTTAGATGAAGGTGATATTATAGAAATAAAACAGGAATTTATGCAACAGGTGTAAATATATACATGACAGATGGCATTAGGTTTAGTGCATGGATAATAACTAACCAGGTTATTTCCATGCATTTTTTATCGGTCAGTAATCATAAATTATCACCCATGAAAAGTTATTGAATTTTTGTTGCCAAAATGATAATATTATCACATAAACGGAATTGTTGGAGGGATACGCATGGACAAAAAAATTATGGATGTATTGACGAACCCTGTTAAATGTAAATTATTTCTGGAAATACAAAAGTGTGGGGAAACTACAGCAAAACATTTATCTGAAACATTTTCGGATATTCCATCTGCAACGCTTTACCGCTATTTGAAAAGAATGACAAATGACAAAGTATTAAAGATAGTGAAGCAAACACAAGTCAGAGGTGCTTTAGAAAAAACTTATGCGGTAGATATTGATATGACAAAGGATTTTAAAGAAATCTTAGACAGTAACTCTGGCGAAGCCTATTTGCAGTCGTTTATGCAATATATCATTGGCTTTGCGGAACTATTCCAAGATTATTGCAAACGGGATGATATAGACATTGTAAAGGATAAATCTGGTTTTTCCTTATCCCCTCTTTATCTAACGGATGAGGAGCTTGAAATGTTAATTGGAAATATCCGGGATGTAATAAAACCTTATGGGAACAACACATCAGCAGCGGGACGAAAGCTGCATTCTATTGGCGTTATAATCTCTCCACCTAAAATGGAATAAAAATTTCCCATCTATCCTCTGTGATGGATGGGATTTTTCTTGACTTTTTATTATCATTATGATAGTATTATCAAAATGATAATAAAAGGAGGTAATACACATGAAGAAAAAATGTATAATCATTACAGTCGTAACCTTTGTTGTATTAGTGGCACTGACTTTTATATTGCCGCAGGAAATCCCATTACACTTTGGGGTATCTGGTTCTGATTCAGTCGTAAATAAATATTGTATTCTATTATTTGTTCCTGTACCAGCAATCCTTTTCTGGGCAATTGCGAAAAAATACAAAAACTAAAA
>Ga0137308_102039_pt1 | contig 15654 bp, 21 predicted proteins | sample Inofrocosms_June_FD_97181 | JGI IMG/M metagenome (GOLD analysis project Ga0137308, IMG submission 97181) | Mouse cecal microbial communities from Vienna, Austria - N-Acetylneuraminic and N-Acetylglucosamine D2O microcosms_June | ecosystem: Host-associated > Mammals > Digestive system > Large...
TATCATTAAATTCGGCCTGTGTAAGTCCCTCTTGTTCAGCTATCGCCTGTTCTGTTCTAAATTCATGTCCAGCCTTATGCCCTAAATCATACTGCCCCTCTATTGGTTTCCCAGTATTAGCATCCAAAAACTGCCCCTGCTCATTTTTCGCAGCCCGTGCTTCAACTTCAGCTCGAACCTCATTTCTAATATATGGTCTATGAAGCATAAGCTATCCTCCTTCACTTATCTTTAGAAACGACAAATGGCTGACTTGCATTCTCACGTTCAAAAACACTTCCTATCGGACTATTCAAAAGTGGAACTATGTCTGGATCAACAGCCGAAATGGTATTAACATCATATAATCCAATATTATCCGGGTTATTAACATATTCATCTGTTTCAAAACCACTAAAAAACCTCCATCCGCTGTCTGACTGATTGTCAGGAGATTCCCTGTACATAAAGCGAACCTTCAGTTTATTATCAACAAGTTGCTTAGGTGCGAGGGCAAATCCCATCTTATCTGTTCGGTTAATAATTTTCATATAGAATCCTCCTTTTTCACTGATAATCCATTTTAGATATGGGAAACTGATTTTTAAAATCCATACTTTCAAAATAAGCATCCCGAAGATGATCTTTAAAGTGATCTTCTCCAACAAGAAAATAATTGTATAATCCCAAGCTGCGTTGCATCGGATTTTTATACAAGTCCCAAGTAACATCAATATTATACCAAAAATCCCCCAATTAGCCATAAAACGATAAAACAGTAATGCACATCCTTCACATACCGCTTTTTTATCAATTAATGCATTATATGCAGAATGCATTTTATTTTCATTATCGTATTTTACCGTCGATACAATATAATCGTATGCAAACTTTACTTTCTTTTCTGGCTGTGTAATAGAATATGCATCCCTATCGGCAAAAAGCTTGCCCAAATAATTGCTGATTTTTTCTTCTTGGTCATATGTTGTAAGGTACTCAATATCGTAGCTTAATTGAATCATAAATAATGTGCTTAATATTTGACAGGAAATGCCTCTGACCGTTCTATACAGATAGTCGTAATCATTATTTATAAACGGTTTTTTTATTGTGCATGAAAGAGCAATTAATTTCGACGGCAACTCCTTAATAGGAATATTATACTTTTTTGCCTCATTAGGCAAAAGACGAATAACAAACGAATTATGCCGTTTTAAAAGATGTGCCCTAATATTTTCTGCTGTCTGAGAAACAATACTATCATCAGCAGTATTTCTTGTATAAATTTTTATTTGAGGAATGGGGATATCTGTTCGATTTATTATCGTTATTTTTTCATTCACATTCTATTCTCCATTACAGATTCTATCATAAATATACGAGATGCTATACGCCATACATATAAAATGCATCCATCACATTCAACTTTTTATTTGTATTTTAGGTATATCCTTCCCAATGCTAATCTGTGGCATAACTTCTGGATAAATGTCAGGACAAAACATAAAGGGGTCACCATATGGTAAAGAGATAATGCATTCCCCCTTGTTCAAAACCGTTATATCCCAATCTTCAATCACATTTCCCTGCTCATATTCCTGATTTCCACTTTGGCTGGCATCGGAATATGGCAACCTAATCATTTTTCGATTTTTTCCATGTCTTTCAGCAACCAACTTTCTGCTTTCTTCATCAAATAAATGGAAAACAAGATATGTGGAAAACCCGGATAGTATACTGGCTCCCAATGCATCCCCATATGTCCCTTTAACCTGATTAACATTTTGAATCCCTGCTATAACTCTTACTCCCCTTGAGCGGCCAAAATTCAGCAGGTTATCAATATAATTAAGCTTAGGAATAAGTGGGAATTCGTCTAACACGAAATAAACAAATTGATTACTGTTTTCATTAGCAAGCGCTTCTTTACATGCTAAATCCAGCATTACCGTATAAACCACATCTATCAAATTGCTATTCACTATATCATACTCAAGGAAAATAGATTTCCCCCCTCTGTCGTTAATTGCTTTTTTTATAGAAAAATTGCCTTTTTCTCCAAAGTGGGCTGAAAAGACATCGTTTATAACGCTTCCGAGTGGCGAAAGATAACTTTGTGTTGTTGCACTTCCCTCATTATGCATATACATATTAATCCAATTCATATCTGAATAATTGCCGATTATTTCTTTAATTTCTTTTATATTAAGGCTTTTTATAGTATTTGAGCTTCCACTATTGCCGAAAAAATATCTCTGGCACCAGATGCAAATGTGGGATCCTTTGCAGCATCTATTCGTTTACGGAACAATGATGTTGCTATCTCACGAATAGCATCTTCTCTATTCCCCTTTGTTTCTTTTAGCTCCTCATATATATTCCAATATGAAAACGGATATCCAGGATACTGGGTTGAATTACCAATAATATAATCCCCGGAACGGTAAAATCTTTTCAAAAAATCACCCTTAGAATCAAAAAAAATCAAGATATCACCGCTGGAGATATGCTTGATTATCTCTTTAACAATAAAATATAATGTATTTGTTTTCCCACTACCAATACTTCCAACTGCCAAAAGATGCGTGCTTAATAAATCTGCATCAAAATTCCATTCATGTCCATTTTTGCTTTTTACATGAAAATTGCCCACTGTTCTTAAAGTGTTTAGCAGTTCCTGCCCTTCAATCACTTCTTTAATAATGCCGCCATTTTTTAAAACCATACTAATACCTTCCATCGTCACTTAAACTTATATTTTCTTGGAAAATAATTTTTCCTTCAACAGCATCTTTACCAAAAAAAACACGATATTTATTTTTATGAGGATTCATTACAAGTGATGTTTGCCAATCCAGTGGAAAATTTAACCGTTGTGTCTCCATATCCGTTCCAGACATAAATACAGATAAATTATTAGGGTGCGTATGAAACCATCCTAAAATAATCAATTTATCATCTTGCTTCCTTTGTTCATTCAATATCACTAGCTCGTTTTGCATATCTCGCCACATTTCCTGTGTGAACTCTACAAATGCGGGCATTCCATTTGTTTTAGCAAGCAAAATATTTTCAACAAAGCAGTATATAATCCCTTGATACAAACCAGCATTTCCCAACAATATACCACCCTGTTCAACTTGATTTTTAACAGTTTTCCTACCCCAGTCTAAAGCAGTCTTTAGTTTTTCAATTGAGAACTTATCGAATACCAAATAGCCTGGAACATCGCGGTCATACATATCTAAATTAATGTTGTTAAAAGATAGTAACGAGTTAACCAACTGCCGTGGTTTATAGACAGTCTCAGATCTTATGGTAATTTTCGGCATACTGGACGTGGGAGTATCGTCAATGGATTTTTTCTGCTGTCCATCTGCTTCATGTACCTGTTTCTCAACTGCATCGAACTGGCAAAAGGATGGATCTGAAAAACCGTCCTCATTACACCCTTTATCAATATATTCATCTTTTTTTATCTCTTGTAAATCATTCACTTTTTTATTAATTTTTGCAACCCAAAGGATTATCGCCACAAAGCCAATCAAATATATCATATTTAAAATGCCACTAACAACAATTACCATTTCATGTTCAATCATATTCATTCACCCCAAATCTTTCATATCATTCTCCCATTGCATGTCTAACAGCATCTACAATCAAATCAATATCATCATGTTCCTTATTATAGATATATTCAATCAATCTACTCCTAACATAATTGTCAAAATCATCTATGTTTTTGTTTTTATAATCAACGCATAATTCACCATACTTTGTTAAAATAGCTCTTTCATCCAGCATATAAACAATCTCCTCTCAAAATGTTCTTTCACACGCTTTACAATACCATTTGCCTTCTCCAGAAGTGTTTGTCACAATAATATCATTATTATTTTCATCCCTTGCTAGTGAACGGCAATGCGGACACTTTTTAGGCTTTCCCTGTTTTTTTACTGTAATACCATGTCCAATATTTTGTTGCTCTGGATGCAACACAGGAAAACGGTCAACAATGACGCCAGGACGGTTGTTAACACCGCTAATTCTAATATGCTCTCCTTCATCTGATTGATGGTCAGTCCGTGAATGTATCACTATTTGCGGAGTACTTTTAGTTTTTATGAATCTGTTCTTGATTTTTTTCAAATATTCTTTAATTCTTTTAATGGCATCTCCATTCATGAAACTATTTAATCCTGACATTAATCACTCCCCCGTATTAGACATCCCTGAAACTAAAAGAAAAGCCTGCGTCGGAAAACACTGCGCTGCACGAAATGCCTTTATTAAATGTCGTTGTGGATTAATCACCATAGAGTAAGTATTATCGCCATTAAAAAATAATTCCTGGGTATTTCTATCTGTCCCAGACATAAATACCGGCAACATATTAGGATGAGTATGGAACCATCCAACTATAACGACTTCCTCTCCAGATTCTTCTATATAATTATCTTTTTTGTCATGCATGACACTCCAACATTCTGGGGTAATCTCTAAAAATGCCGGACTTCCATTTGCCGTGTCCGCAGTAATCACTTTGCCGACAATCGTATAATGCACATTCCTGGAAGAATCGTAAAATCTTTTTCCCAGCAGTATTCCCCCTTGTTCTATTCTATCGCCAGGAAGATTTCCCATATCCCATTTTATAAACTCAAAAATTTCCTTTACGGCATTTTCCTTAACAATCAATTTATATTTCTTATCTGCGGAATAGAAGTTATCACTTAATAATATGTTTCCATTTATAATTGATTCTTCTTCAAATAGCTGCTCTTTCTCATCATTTATTTTATTATTTACATTTAAAATCTTTATTTTCATAATTATCCCACATCCTCCCATTATCGAAATTCGAAAAGACAAAAATTAACTTTCTGCCTTTTATAGTTACGATCAACATACGTCCTTCCATTTTCTCGATAGTATGGTTTAAAAATTTTATGATTTTTACAATAAACAATCCCCATATCTCCCAAATGCTGTATTTCATGACTACTAAACCAAGGCTTTTCAACTTCATCATGTGCATATGATTTGGGAGGAAAAATAATATCTGTCCATTCTCTAATAGGCTGGTTTGTCACTACCACCTTTGGAACCATATGTACCCCAAAAACACGGGAAGCCCATGAAGCACTTTCTTCGCTTATAACTGAAAAAAAATAAATTGTTTTAGCCATCCCAATTAACTGCTGTCGATGATCCTGTGATACTGATAACTTTGAATATAAATCATCATAGTTAATTAATTTAATACTGTTTGGCAAACTTACCGTCCACCAAAACCAGTCCAACACAGCATCACTCAAATCATCTATGATCACCATTATTGCTTTATTCTTTAAACCTAATTTCGACTCTATTTCCAATTTGAGCGTACGGGCCATATACCACTGAAAACTTTGTTCATTCAACGAATTTCTAAAATTACTTGATACTTCATTGTCAAGTTCCAGATAAAAACATTTTCCATCGGCTAAACTTGATAAGCCAAATCCATTATCAGGAAAATTTATATTGCTTTGTTCCAAGTTTATCTGTGTATTTCCATTGATACCTAAAATCCTAATCTGGGGTGAACATGTACCTCTAATTTTTATTGTGGGTTTTGAATTGCATATTTTTCTAAATTTATATATATAATCTTGAATAACACTTAAAACCAGTACTGAAACAGATTGTGCAGAATTGGCTGTATTAGCAAGTTGCTGCCTTGTATTTTCAGAAATCATGTTGTTGTTAAACAAACTGTCAATTTCCCGAAGGAGCCTCATATGGTCAAGTTGACCCGTTACTAAATTTGCCACTGTATTTCCATTTGAAAAAAATACCGTAACACATACATTAACGTAATTCCTAACCAGCATTCCATTTGTCTGTTCTGACTGGAAATCACATACTAACTGATAAAAAAAATCTGCAATTTTATCAGCAGAGATGCCTACAAATGGATTATATTGCCCACTTGCATATTCACTAGATACATAATTTATAGCTGATTCGCTATATATTGAACGGAGTACTCTGTATAACAAACCATTTCTACCATTTGCTGAAACTACAAATGGAATATAACCATTAGATATTCCAGCAACAATTTGTCTGGTTAAAATTTCCTTTTTGAACACTGAAGTCCCTGTTATTATAGAATTTTCAGCATCTATTTGCAATTTAGAACCATCACTGCATATAAGGGAGCTGTCATAACTATAAACCCAGTCGGCAACGTATCTACCTCTATTTCGCATTAAGGTGTTTCTATCGCTTATCACTATTTGCTGCGTACTATCAGATGGCATATCAAGCATGTTTTTTAATTTATCTAAAAGTTTCAAGAAAATGCCTCCTTAATAATTGCCTTTACTTAAAAACATAATGTAGATACAATATAATCAATCCAATCACAAATGACATAAGTGCTGCCCTTCTGCAGCTTTTTGATAAGCTTTCTGTTTTCCCATATATCATGGAGGCAACAATACCCACAGCAGATATTGCAAAAAAAGCAAAAATAAAAATCACAAATATTTTATCCATAAATTTCCTCCCATGGATTTTCTTGTACACAGCATGCTCTCTATCTTCTAAAATAAGTCACTATGCTTTCTGACTTTTCTTTGAATAGTTGAATAAGGTCAACAGTATTAATAAATATTCGTGTTGTACCGTCGCTTAAACTCAAAAATACCGATTGTAACCCATATATAAGAATTATTGCTGCACTTTCTCCATTTTCAAGCAACTCCCCTGTTTTATCTAAAATTATCGCATAGGATTGTACAAACTTATTTATTATTACTTCCGGCAGAATCAAATCATATACTTTTAGCGAAAGCAAAAACGTCCCTTGCAGCCTTTCTGCAAGAAAAAAAGTTCTTGGCCTGACAACATTTTGTATGTATATCAAAAAATCTTGATTGGATATAATTCCTTTGTAGTTCAACAGAAGCACAATTGCAATCATTGCAATAAGCAAGGAAGCTAACACTTTATTTACCATCCCAACATAGGCTGCTATATTTTGTAATATTCTTTGAGCTATAAAATAATCAGGGGGAAATATTATTTTCCGCTTACAATTAGGACAATTCCCAGTGTATGGATTTAATGAGCCGTGCTGGCTAAATATTATAGTCACGTTTTTGTTACACTTGGGACAAAGACCAATATAGCTATGTAATGTGCCCGGCTCAACATTTTCCCTACTAAATGCCACAAGCTTTTCGCTGTTACATGTAGGACACCTGCCATCATAAAACTCTGCCAACATCACATGTTGCCGATCACATACTACAACTTCATCACCGACAGAGAACCGACTCCGTGATATTGAATCCACTTGTCCCTTTTTCAAAAACCATTCATCTGCATCTGTCAATTTATGTGTTTCCATATCCATATTCTATCATTTGCCAAAAGTATTCGGCAAAACTCTGCTTATATCCCCCGTCAGTTCAACATACTTTACATTCTCATCATTCCCCCTCTCACGCACTGTAATAACGTGAAGAGGCGGAATGCCTATTTGTTCTAATGAATAATCCATCAAATATTGTTCGTCCATATTATCAGAAAAAATATCTATTGCTGAATAATCAGGAGTATAGCCACTTGCATCGAATTTAGTGCAATTTTCACAATATAATTCGTCTGAATATATCTCGGACATAGGTTTATTTACAGTGATATCTTTATGACAGTTTATACACTTTGCTCTAGTAACGAACGCACTATCAGGATAAGTATCAATAACACAATCATACCCTAATAAATTTCTTAAAAACTGCAATACATCACCCAATCTATCAGTGGACGAGAGTTGTGTTTCGATAACATGTTCAATACTAAAATGGGCAGGGCAGTCCTCCTTAAACGGAACTTTCATCTGTTCAAAGATGTGGTTCATTCCTTGATAATAATATTTCTTCCCATATTGGACTGGTACTTCAAGTTCTATCCCATTCGACTGATGGAGGGCCTTAATAGCTTCTTGTACTTGCAAAGCGCTAACAATTGCCGTTGAAATCAGTACTGTCGCAGCATGACCTTCCTGAATCGCCCTTTTTTTAAAAACATCGCAAGAATAACGTATCATTCTCTCTCTTGCAATATCCTTTGAATCCATTCCGCACTCCAAACAACTGGACTCCGGAAAATGGTGGACATTCAGCGATAATCCTAAACCTGATATGCCCGCATCCATATATGGTATATTGAACAAACAGCACCGTCGATTTACATTCGAACGTGTGAGCATATTGTCAAGACATCCCAGCACAACATCAAATCTTCTGAATACTCCGTGCCCCAATCTGTTCACAATGTCTCCGACAAAATAATCCGCCCTACATTCTGGATTATTGCTCATTTCAAGCACACGACTAGCCGCCACTTCAGCTTTATTCTGTCCTACATCGCTTGCACTAAATAAAACTGTACGGCTCAGATTAGATACTGATATCGTATCCATATCACAAACAAATATCTTTCCTACACCCATAAGTGCCAAATTTTTAAGGGTCTCGTTCCCTATTGCACCCGCGCCTACAACAAGCATTTTGCTAGAAGAAACCACCTCTTGGGACCACCATGAGATTAATTTTGCCCTATCAAAAGCAGTTTCTCCATATTCACTTGTAAATAGAGTTATCTTCTCATTCATATCACATTACCCTTGCTATAATGGATTACCCTGACATCAATTTTTTGACTGCTTATTTCATCAATTATCACAATGAATTGCACATTAGGACCACATATTCTATATAATCCCATTGCAATCATTTTAAGTTTCTCCCCTTCTGCCAAATCTTTTCCAAAAATTATTTTAGTATTTGCATCTTCCTGAAAAGCGACCGATAGAACCACATTTCCTTCTTTTTGCAACATTTTTCCATCTAGCCAAGCCTTATTCATTCCGTCTATTGGTTGCATTTTCAACATTTCATCTATCATTTCTTTCTCGATTATAAATCCAAAATTAGGGTGGGGTTTAAAATCACCATTTTGCGAAAAAGTATAATAAATACACTCCACCACCGTTTTCCCATCATCTGATGCTCTTAATATTTCGATTTTAGGAGTCTCTTTTCTTCTTTTTATATCTGAATCAGTCTTTCTTTGTTTAATCGGTGTTGTTGGCAATCTCTTAGAAACATTTCGATTCTCTGTTGTTATTCTGCCATTTGAATCTGTTTTATCCCCGTTAAGATTGTGTCTTCCATTCCTCTTTTTTTTCTTATCTGATAGCAGTCCTCCTATACCACTTAAAAATTGCCCTATTACAGATCCCAGCGTCTCACAACCTACATCTTCAAGATCTTCATCCATCATTTTTTGTTGAATTGGCAGAGGGTTTCCATCATCATCCAAATGTATAACAGTACCGTCTTCCTTTAACAAAGAATCTCCATTCACTTGTTTTATCGTTATCTGATGATTGTTTTCATCTTTATCCTGAGTTTCGTTATCCAGCAGCAAAACACCTTTACATTCTGTACTTTCAGGGCCATAAAATACCGACCATTTTTTTTGATTGGGGTTAAGTACAACTCCAAAACTATACTTAAAAGTAAATGATTTTTTCTGTGTTCTCCGGTCCAGTGCAGAAAATCTCGTATTAATACTGTCAAGATGGGTATGATACCATCCTAATATCTGCATGCCTTGAGCACTATATCCCTCAGCATCTTCATACATCTTTCTCCAAGCTTGTGTTGTTATATCTATATTATCAAAAGTTGCACAAACCAAACTTGAATCTGCGGGTACTACTTCAATAATATCCCCCCAAATAATATCATTATGAGTCGATGTGTCTCTATAATATTTTCCCATCAATATTCCAGCCTGTTCGACATCACCACGATGATATTTTTTCCCCCACGATATGTGTTCAAACAGCGTTCTTGCCGCTGATATTTCAAACAGGACTCTAATGTTATTAGATGCAGAAATCCCGCCTATCGCATGAAGCAAGGCCACTGAATCATCAAACTCCGGGAACCTTTTTTCGGTTATTGTATTACGATCATTCAGGCTTTGAATGTCAATTTTCAAGTCGGACACTCCTTACCCTCCTTACAATATATCTGACCACTATATCCGACCTGCTTGTGTTGCAATCAGCGTCTGTATGGTATCGTTATTCCCCACACCGTTATCCCCAATTGTCTTGTCGTTATCCAGGGGCACGCTTTCCTTTCTTGCTCCAGAGGGTTTCAGAACCCCCGTATATGGTTGCCCTGCACTGAGGAAATTTGCATCAATAAGCTGACTGAACACATCTCTCAGTATGATGTTTTCCGGAAGTCCGATGTCAATATCCGAATTATTAGTTGGATGAATGATTTTTACATTAATATCTGCCATTTCTTTTCCTCCTATTGAACAAATTTAAAGTATGCCTATTTTTTCCCATCCAATAGTGTGCCTATTGATTTAATAGATCCTGATACATCCCCTTTATGACCACAATAGGCACAGCTAAACAAACCTATACCAGACCAACATGTCAATTGATGGCATTCACCACATTTAACGAATTCTCTTGCACCACATCCTTTACAATGGAATCCGACATCAGTTCGCTGCGGTGCATCAAAAACAAGTTCCTCAGTACTATAAACTGCTGAGTTACCATGTCCTGTTCCGTTATTATATGTTTCTTTCCAACACCATCCCTTAGAATCATGTATTAATTTTATCAAAATATCAACACCCGATTTGTTACATTTAGCTGATATCAATTTCTCCATTATTGGTTTTTCAGAATGCCCCTTACCATCAGTCCTTTTTATGATTGTAATTTTTTGCATATTGTACCCTATTTTTTACCAGCCTGCGTTGCAATCAGCGTCTGTATGGTGTCATTATTCCCTACGCCATTCTCTCCAATCGTCTTATCGTTATCTAACGGCACACTTTCCTTTCTTGCCCCAGAAGGTTTCAAAACACCCGTATATGGCTGTCCCGCACTAAGAAAATTCGCATCTATAAGTTGACTGAACACATCCCTCAGTACAATATTCTCAGGAAGCCCGATGTCAATATCCGAGTTATTTGTTGGATGAATGATTTTTACATTAATATCTGCCATTTCTTTTTCCTCCCTTACCAATATGTATAATCAATCCATATCTGTATAGTGTCATTGTTCCCTACACCATTCTCTGCAATCGTCTTATCGTTATCTAACGGCACATTTTCCTTCCTTGCCCCAGAAGGTCTCAAAACCCCTCTATACGACTCTCCCGACCGTCCCACACTGAGAAAATTCGCATTTATAAGCTCACTAAATACATCCCTCAGTACAATGTTCTCAGAAAGCTCAATATCAACATCTGAGCAGTTTGTTGGATGAATGATTTTTACGTTAATATCTGCCATTATATTTTCCTTCTAATATCTTCCCTCTTCTGCATCACAATTAGTTTTTATTATTTTCAGAGTCATGTTCTTCGCACTCTTGATCTTTTTTCAAGGAAACATCACCTGTTTTAACCAGGCAAGGTTTCAATACAATTTCTACATTAAATGGATTTGCATTCGCAATGCGTATAAATTGATCTTGAAATACCATATACTCTGGAATATTGATGGTAACGCAAGAATCTCCATTTGGGTGAAATATTTTTACGTTAACAAGTCTATCACAATAATATGACCGTGCTCCACCAATCAACGTCTGTATGGTATCATTATTCCCTATGCCATTCTCTCCAATCGTCTTATCGTTATCTAACGGCACACTTTCCTTTCTTGCCCCAGAAGGTTTCAAAACTCCTGTATACGGCTGTCCCGCACTAAGAAAATTCGCATCTATAAGTTGACTGAACACATCCCTCAGTACCATATTCTCAGGAAGCCCGATGTCAATATCCGAGCCATTTGTTGGGTGAATGATTTTTACATTAATATCTGCCATTTACTTTTCTCCTCTATTTTCGGAAACTAATTTTAGGTTTTTGAGATTTCAAAATCTTGATAACTGGAACGTCTGCATCTAATACTGGGATTCTTTTTGAATCAGAGGGGATAATACCCACCTTCCCCTTATTTGCATTCCAAAATGGTACAGCTTCCTTATTTGCGGCCGCATAAATCTTGGCATCGGTAAATTGCTCATCAAACTGAATAGTTTTTGCACACCGATAAATATAATTAGCAAGTGATTCTTCCTTCGTCCAATAACCAAAACACCAAGTGCCGCTCTTATACCAGTTAGGATGCCAAGGCTGAGGCATAGAAGAACTTTCAACAGCCATTTTAGGCGCAACATCTGGATATCCTGCTGGAATGGTAAGAATACACACTGTTTGATCTCTAAACATAGGTGCCGGACTAACCACAGTCCTTAAATTAAATGTAATTCTATATTTTTCATACGGCGCATTTCCTAATGGTTCTATTTTTATAATATCTCCGCTAATCTTTCGAAGTTCTTCGTATTCGCACTGCAACCGCCTTTGCCTTAACGCTCTTTGATCTACCATTACACATTTCCTTTCCTTTTTTATCTCTTAATGATATTTATTTTAGGCTTTTCAGTCTGAGTTTTTATAACAATTTTGGGTGTTGCTTTTTGGCTAATAGTAATCTGCTCTGGTCCATCTAAGGTTGGCAGCACTTGTTTATCACATGGTATTATTCTTCTGTTACGCTTATTCGCCTCCCAAAAACGCATAGCGTCTTGATTCGCAACGCTACTTGGATTTGCAATTTCAGGGTCAAATTGAAGAGTTCGTGCACACCGATATAAGAAATTCACTAACGATTCCTCTGGATTCCACCCCCCATGACACCATCTGCCACTCTGAAACCAATTGATATGCCAAGGGTATGGTGTATCATTAGCCGTGATGCTTGGATATCCATTTGGATAATCAGGGGGTATTGTCAGTGTACATACTGTTTTTTCTCGGTATGTAGGAGCCGGACTTACAATCGTACGAATATTGAAAATTATTTTATAAGACTCGTATGGAGCATGTCCAAGAGGAACAATTTCGATTACAGAACTTTTTTTGTTTAAGTCCATTAGTTCCTTATACTCACTTTCGAGCCTTTTTTTTCTAAGCGCCCTTGGATCAATCATGCTAAACTCCTCCTGTAATTACATTACTATCGTATATTATTTTATTTATCACATTCTATTTGTTGAATAACTTGAGTAAATTCATCCTCAAATCCATCAATTTTGCTTAAAGATTGTTTTGTCAATTCATTGTTCTGAAAAAAAGCTAGTAATGCCAAAAAAATTGTCCATGACATTTCACGTTTTCCTGTTTCAATACCACTATATGTTTGTCGCGATATACCTATTTTTTCCGCAACAAATTCTTGAGACAATTTTGCTCTTGCACGCAACACAGGCAACTCATTTCTGAATTTTTCTATCAGTTTCCTTTTTAATTTAGCAGTACTATCAAAAATTTTCATGAAATCATCCTCAAAACCATCACCACTTATTATGACAAATTATAGTACGAATCAAACAGTTTGAACATAGAAGGAAAAATCGCAAAACAATATACAACCTTTTAATGTTCAAATATAATAACTTGCATTTTTTAAGAACTCTACTTTAATAAATTAATCAATTCGTTTATTTTATTATACATTGTGTCGCTTTTTCTGTCAATATGTCACTTTAAATGGATAGTGTAACTTTACTTGGGGAATTGGATTGGCAGACTCTCTACAGCCACTAACTCAGCAGATATCAGCAGCCGATACATGGAAACACGTTTTTATCGATGGATGGCGACTTTCAGCCTCAACACTTCTATCTATAGGATATCATAGGAATACACATTCTTCACTATTGATTTTTAAAAATTCCCCAGGTAAAGTTACACTATCCTTTAAATGGCAAAATAAATACATAAATAAACGACCACAGGGGTCACTTTCACAGCCATAGGGGTCAAACGGTCTGCCGCAGGGGTCAGAGGAATCACAGAGGGGTCAGACTTTTGACCACTGTGTCCACGCGTGGTCACCGCTCCCGTGCTGCCTTGGCACAGCCCCAAAAACCAACAAGGGATTCCGGCAACACCCTATGTGCCAGAACCCCTTGTTTTCAGCGGTTTTCCCGATATTCTGTTCATTTCCTTTGTATCAAATAAGCGGTTTACATTTCAATATAATACAGATAGTTGGAGTAGCCGCGGTCCAATGCGTATTTTTTGAGGATTTTCTTCTGGTTTACAATACTGTTGCTGTCACCCTCCTGTTTATCATCCTGGGATAAACGGCAGTACAGAGCCGTTATATCATCAGTCAGAAGTTCCGCCGGATTGCGAAGTACATTGAATGTGTTTGACTGCTGTAACATAATAACCTCCTTATCCGACAGTCAAACAGACATTGCTTTGCTTACCTTTATTATACCGCGCTGTCTGGGAACTGTCTGCTGCTTTCAATGCCTAACTGGAAACATTTTTTCGGAGATCATTTCTGATAAGTCTTTTTACCTTTGTCACAGCGTCCTCCGTAGCTGTTTCTTTTGATCGGGAGGACACCACATAAGCGGTGTTCCCGATTTTATATTCACGCACCATGTCAGGTGCCTTTTTTTCTGTTTTTTGCATATAAATCCCTTTCTACTGTAAAAACGATAGATAAGTAGAAAATAGGCTGGTCCAGACGGCCTTTAGCAAGGCTCCACAGGAATTTCACCTCCGCATGGTTCTCATGCGACCCTACCCATTGCCTGCGACGCCTCACGGTTCCCGGACCGCTGTACGCTCGGACTGTGGCTATAAGGGAGTATCTGCCCCTCTGCGAATTATCGCCCACAGGCTGCTACACCTGTTCCATGGCATGGTATTGATCGCTCGCCCGGAACGGGGTCATGGCGTACCTGCCGCATGGCTCGGCACAGAGGGAATGTATCTGGCTGCCCTATACTGTCACGGAATTATCAGCCGGACTTTCTTTGTCAAAGAGCGATCTCGGAACCGGTCAGGATCACCGGCAGCGGTATGGTCTCTCTTATGTTTCGGGCCATTCAAATCCCTCCTTTTCCAAATACTCACGCAGTTCTTTAAGGATACCGCTGCGCCGTTTACTGATAGCCTGGCGGACCACATTAAGCTGCTCGCTTATTTCACGGTCCGTCATTCCCAGGAAGTAGGACAGCAGGATCACGTCCCGCTTGTCCTCCGGCAACTGCGACAGAGCCTCTGCCAGCAGATCACCGACCACAAACACTTTCTGTCCAAGCACTTCAAAGACATATTCGTCCTGAAAATACTTGTCATAGGAGGCGGCCTGTGCCAGCTCGTCCGGCGATAGTTCATCCAGAGATTTCTCATGGTCACGCTGCCTTGTATATTCTTTAAGAATATCTTTGGCTGCGTTTTTCAAAACCCTGGTACAAAATCCGCCAAACTGATTTTGAACACGCTGCTCATAGGAGTTTTTCATTTTCTCACCTCCTTTCGCAACCGCGGCGAAAGCAGGTGATAGATTTCCTCCCTTTCGCAGGGGTAACTGCGAAAATTGGTTTTTAGCAACCAAGATCGGAGAAAAATTTTGAAAAGTTCCTGCAGGAAGCCGGATACTGTCCAAAACGCAGAAAAGCCCGACTGCATAATGCAGCCGGGCAAGATAAAAACTGCTATATGATGATGTGTGTGTTCATCTTCATAGCCGTAA
>Ga0137308_102041_pt1 | contig 15644 bp, 18 predicted proteins | sample Inofrocosms_June_FD_97181 | JGI IMG/M metagenome (GOLD analysis project Ga0137308, IMG submission 97181) | Mouse cecal microbial communities from Vienna, Austria - N-Acetylneuraminic and N-Acetylglucosamine D2O microcosms_June | ecosystem: Host-associated > Mammals > Digestive system > Large...
AATTCCAACGATAAAAAGTACATCTTTTTCTCCTCTTTCGTAACCACAAAATTTTTCACCATTATATAACAACTAAATATTGTTGTAAATACTACTTTTAAGTTTTTTATCAAAAACTTTTTCGTTGTTATATTTAACTAAAGGTGGTAAAACATGAAAAGATTAAAAGAACTACGTCAAAAACAAAAAATCAGCCAGCAAAAACTGGCTGAACACTTTCATATAAGTCAACAATCCATATGGAAGTACGAAAATGGTCTGGCTGAGCCAGATATCTGTACCCTTATCCAATTTGCGGACTACTTTCAGACTTCTGTCGACTACCTTATCGGCCATACCGACAATCCACTTCCCAGTACCCCCACACTCTCCCTCTCTGTTTCCCACGAAGAACTGACTTTCCACCAACTTTTTCACGCTGCTCCCAAAGAAGTCCAGGACCCTATTATCGCCCTTCTAAAAGCCTACCAGCATCCCTAAATCAGTCGCAAAAAGCGGGGTGGCCATTCTAATACAAAGCAACCACCCCGCCTCTATTTTGCGGCTCATCCCTATTCTCTTACAGCACTTTTCCAAGAAAGCCTCTAAGTCTCTCATTTTTCGGATTGTTAAAGAACTCCTCTGGCTCATTTTGCTCCATTAGAATCCCTTCATCCAAAAATACCACTCTGTCCGCCACTTCCTTTGCAAAACCCATCTCGTGAGTCACCACTACCATGGTCATACGCTCTCTTGCCAAATCCCGCATAACCTGCAGTACCTCACCCACCATCTCCGGGTCTAGTGCAGATGTTGGCTCATCAAAAAGCATCACTTCTGGCTGCATACAAAGTGCACGGACAATCGCAATCCTCTGCTTCTGTCCGCCAGACAGCTGACTAGGATATGCATGTGCACGGTCTGCTAGACCAACTCGCTCTAAAAGCGCCATAGCATACTCCTTTGCCTTCTCCGGCTCCCTTTTAAGAAGCTTCTCTGGTCCAAGCACCATATTTTTCAATATATCCATATGTGGAAAGAGATTAAAGTGCTGAAAGACCATCCCCATCTTCTGCCGATGCAAATCGATATTGACTTTTTTATCTGTAATATCCACATCATTAAAGAAGATATGTCCTCCAGTTGGCACTTCCAAAAGATTCAGGCAGCGAAGAAACGTACTCTTTCCTGAGCCTGAAGGCCCGATAATCACGACTACTTCTCCGCGCCGAATCTCTAAGTCAATCCCTTTTAACACCTCTTTACCATTAAAGCTCTTGCGGACACCCTCCGCACGAATCAACACATTATCGCTCACTCTGATTCAGCCTCCTCTCTAGTATCGAAACCAGTTTGGTAAAGCCAAGAACCAGCACTAGATACACAAGCGCCACGCCAATCAGTGGCATAAACGCATCATAGGTACGGCTTCTGATAATATCTCCACCCTTTGTCAAATCCTGCAAAGCGATATATCCTGAGATAGAAGTCTCTTTCAGGAGTACAATAAACTCATTGCCAAGTGCCGGCAGTACATTTTTAAATGCCTGGGGCAAGATGATATACCACATCGTCTGTGTATAGCTAAATCCAATACTTCTGCCGGCCTCCATCTGTCCAATATCAATTGACATAATTCCGGCTCTGCATATCTCCGCCACATAGGCGCCAGAGTTGATGCCAAAAGCCAATACCGCCACTAATATCTTACTGACATTAACAGAACCAAAGATAACAAAATACATAATCAAAAGCTGAACCACTGCCGGTGTACCACGAATCACCGTCAGATACACCTGACAGATGGCATTTAACACTTTAAGTTTTCCTGTACGGTCATATGTCGCACGAATAATCGCCACGATAAATCCTAAGCAAATACCAATCAATGTGGCAAATAGCGTTACCTCAAGTGTAATAATCAGTCCATTCCACAGATACATAAAGCGGTCATCTTTGATAAAATTCAGATAAAAGCGCTCCTGAAAATTTCCCATAACTTATCCCTTACTCTGCTGTAATATATTTATCTACAATTCCTTTCACGGTTCCATCTGCAATAATCGCATCAAGTGCTTTATTGATATCATCTAGAAGCTCCTCATTGCCCTTAGCCACTGCAATCGCATACTCCTCGGTCACAAACTCTTCCTCTAGAATCATAAGTCCCTCTGCCTTTGCCACAAACTGCTTTGCCGGCTCATTGTCGATAATCACAGCGTCAATCATACCATTTGCTAGTGCCTGTACAGCGTCCATACCTTTGTTGTACTGCTCAAGCTGTACATCCTTAATATCAGCTGCAAAGATATCTCCCGTCGTACCAAGCTGCACGCCAACTTTCTTTCCTTCCAAATCGTCTGCACCGGCAATCTCGCTGCCTTCCTGTACGATAATCACCTGTGTTGCTGTTGTATAGGAATCACTAAAGTCCACATTTTCCAAACGGTCCTCGGTAACGGTCATACCAGCCACGCCAATATGTGCTTTTCCAGAATTTACTGCTGCAATAATCGAATCAAACTCCATATCTTCAATCTTCAGAGTCATTCCCATCTTATCTGCAATCGCCTGTGCAATCTCTGCATCAATACCAACCACTGCATCTCCCTCATAATACTCATATGGCTCAAAATACGCATTGGTCGCCATAATCAGCTCGTCACCCTTCTTAGGGTTATTAAATTTCTTTCCTCCACATCCTGCTACAGCCACTGCCATACAGACGCAAAGCATCAAACTAACCATTTTCTTTTTCATAACTTTATCCTCTTTCCTTTTTATAAACTCTGTCCTTAAGCTTTCTCTAAGGACCTATTGTCAATTATAATAGAAACCTATCTGATTGCAAGCTTTTTTTCTTATTTTCTGTATATTTCCTGTATATTTATACTAAAAAACAAATCTTTTCCTCCCCTATTGCCAGTAAATATCTGTCATAAAATACGGCTCTGAGGTGACTAGCAACCTCAGAGCCGTATTTTATGGCAACTTTCTTTGCCTTAGTTTTATTTTTCAACAACCTCCAAAAGCTCCATAGGACAAGCCTTTGCGCAGATACCACAAGCGATACACTTGCTGCTCACTGGTGAATCTTCTGCTTTTACCAATACGCCAAATGGACAGACTTCTGCACATTTGCCGCAACCGGTACAAAGCTTCTTATTGATTGTATAAACACCTTTTGCATTCTGTGTAATTGCACCAGCCTCGCAGGACTTTGCACATTTACCACACTGTACACAGACATTTGGTTTTACCTTTCCATCCTTTTCCACAATCTGGATACAGGACTTTGCCGGGTCCATCACTTTGTAAAATGCCTCGGAGCAAGCCTGTACACAAGCCAGACATGCCATACAAGATACGTCTTTTTTCACTGTCAGTTTTTTCATAGGTACTCTCCTTTATCTTTTTGATAATTTTTATCATATGGATATATTATACGAAATCTGTTCGACAATTTCAACCGCTTATCGACATTTTTAAATCTGAAACTCCATATAACGCTTCCCCTCGATATCCTTCCATATAAACATCCCATCTTCATACGTCATATAGCTAGGAACACTTCCCTCTTTTGGTATTGACACGGAGCCTGGATTCATATAGATATAGTGCTCATGCTCTCTGCACACAGGCACATGGGTATGTCCATGCAGCAAAATATCTCCTTCTCCAATCATTGGAAGGTGTTTCTCATGGTATACATGTCCATGGGTTAAAAAAATCATCCTGCCTCTCTCATATAAAAAACCATATTCTGCCAGAATTGGAAAGGCAAGCACCATCTGGTCCACTTCCGTATCGCAGTTTCCGCGCACACACAAAATCTCCTGCTTTTTCTCATTTAACATGGCAATCACTTCTTTGGGCGCATATTCCTTTGGCAAATCGTTGCGTGGCCCATGATAGAGAAGGTCTCCTAAAAGTATCAGCCTGTCTGCTCCTTCTCTTTCGTATGCCTCCATCAATTTCCTGCAATAATATGCAGAACCATGTATATCACTTGCTATGAAAAGTTTCATACATTTCCTCCATCTCTCTAATATTTTTTCGAAGTCGTTCTTCTTGTTCCTTTTCGGTAAGAAGCGCTTTTAAATCTTCCCTCTGATAGTTCAGACTTGGATAATCCCCGTGGCTCTGTATTCCATGGAGCCAGTCTGCCACTTCTAAATCCTCTCCCAAACTCTCTAGCAAAAAGCCTGTAATCCTATCTAGACATGTTACCACTTCTTCTCTTTTTAACACAAGTTCTTCTTGTCTCTTTAACAGATTGGCAGCAGGCACCGATACCTCATCTACCTGCTTACATGTTAAAAGCTCCTGAAGCACCTGCGTTCTTCCTTCCTTTGTCAGCAGTTCTTTAAGCGTCTCATCCACGGTACATTCTAAGCGTTCTTCCCATGGCTTCAACAACTCATTCTCTTTTTGCACCTCTCTGGCATGAAAACGCCGCTCAAAAAATCCATCCGGGCTTCCCTCCCCTTCACCTTTTAGATAGGAAGATAACTGACAAAGCACTTCTCTCTCCCGCTCTATTGTCCTTCGAAGCATCCCATAATCGGTCATCTGCTCTGATACAGCGGACAGTAGATGTCTTACAAACATACAGCGCACATCCCCTGGCGCCTCTGTAAGACATCTTTGAAGCTCTTTCTTTTCTTCTGCTTTTAGTGTTCCTTTTATCAGCTCTGTCAGTCGATATTCCTTCAGATAGGTTCTGGACAGCTGATAGTAAGACGCAAAATCCGCTGCAATCTTGGGTACACGCAAAAATTCCTCCATAAAGCTTCGGTCAATCGGATACCCCTGCCTTTCATACTCCCATAAGAGCACCGAGAGGTCTTCCCATCCTCTGGCTGTAACAAATTCCTGTTTCTCCCTGGTCAATGTCACCTGATAAAAATATTCGGGATGCAGCTCAAGGTATGAGAGAATCGCCGGATGTACGCCTTTTTTCAGTGCATATTTTTTCCATACCAGAACTTCTGCTTCAACATGCAGCGTGCGCACTCTGTCAAGTGCTGCCATATCAAGCTCTCTTACGGATTTATTGTATTCCTGTGGATTTCCTGCTGCCACAATCACCCACCCTTCTGGCACACGGTGATTGCCAAAGGTCTTATATTGTAAAAATTGCAGCATGGTCGGCGCAAGAGTCTCTGAGACACAGTTAATCTCATCAATAAACAGAATTCCCTCCCGGTGTCCGGTACGCTCTTCATATTCATAGATGGAGCCTACAATCTCACTCATCGTATATTCTGTCATCGTATAGTCCCTGCCCCGAAATTGCCTCTGTACCAGCGTAGGAAGCCCTACAGCGCTCTGTCTTGTATGATGTGTAATGGTATAAGCCACCAGGCCAACTCTGCATTCTCTGGCTGCCTGCTCCATAATCGCTGTCTTGCCAATCCCCGGTGGTCCAATAAGCAGTATGGGTCTTTGGCGAACTGCCGGTATCCGATAGCATCCACTGCTGTCTTTTGTTGTATAAGTATGTACGGTACGTACAATCTCGTCTTTTGCCTCCTGTATATTCATCTTCCATCTCCCATCTCAATATCTAAGGTCAACGTCTGCGCCCAAAAAGGTGCGTTGCCCTTTTGAAGTTCTTTATTTAAAAATACAAAAGCAGTATCATACGCCGGCCGTCTGTCGGGATAAATCCCGTCTCCATCGGTAAAATACAACAGTCCTTTTAAATGTTTACATTCTCCTGATGCCACCATCTTATCCACCAGCCGAAAGACCGGTGTAAAATCCGTATCCCCATGTCCTTTAACACTCATATTGGCAAGATAATCTTTCCATTCCTCTTCACAGGTTATACAGATATGCTCCTGCACCATACAATCGCACTGCATCAGATGAATTCGCATATCCTTGAAAAAATTCTCTTTCTCTTGAAATATCTCCCAGGTCTCTGTTAAAAACCGTTTCACGACCTCTCCAGAACAAGACCCTGACGTATCAATCGCAATCACAAATTCCTGAAGTTTATGAAGCTCCTTATATTCCAAAGGTTCCAAAAGCACAAGATTCTCATACATTCTCTGGCTGTAATCATATGGAATATAATCAAAGCTGTCCATATCTAAAGACAGTTCTTCTCTCTCCACTGCAAACTGTTTCAGAAACTGCCGGTAATCATATCCTCGCTCTTTTTGAAGTACAATCTGCTCTGTCCGATTCCCGACACTTCCGCCAGCTGCCCTTCTATGTTCCTCCTGAAATAACTCCAGCTGTTCAAATACAGTCCGCCAGCGATGCACCGTTTCTGTGATTCTCTGTATTTGTTCTGCGCGCTGTTCGCGGTAGATGCGACCAGATGCTTCTTCTTCTCTCCAATAGATATGCTCATCCATTCTAAACACTTGTTCGATTTTCTGAAGTTCTGTCTTGGGAAGCGTCAAAAGCCAGTCTGCCAACGCACGCTCCGAAAAAAATATCTTCTCCTCCCGAAGCTTTCGATAGTACCTGCTTCTCTCTCCTGGAATCGGCCATGCAAAGCCTGGCACATGCATCCGGTCAATGCGATATTCGACCATCATATCACAGGCTAACCACCAGATACGCTCCATATATTTTCGCTGCCGAAAGCGGTGCAGATATACTCCATGCAGCAAAAGATGCAGATAGCGCCGCTCCAACACTGAGATTCCCTCCACAAACCATGCAAGGACTTCCTCTACTTTCCAATATAGCGTCTCGGTGTCTGTTCCTGACCCATTTGCGCTCCAGCTCTGCCCTGGCACACAAACAGCTGCACCCAATACAGGAAGCTTTTTCAGAAGGTCTAATCTGGCCAGCTTTAGCGCCTCAAAAGCCAAGCTTTTCTTTCGCTCCTCTTCCATCCTTTTGTCTCTCCTTTTCGCATCTTATTATATCTCATTCTCTCCCCATTGAAAAGTCTTTATAAATATTGTAAAATAGCTAAAAAGGGGGAATTTTTTTATGAAAATGCAGGAATCACCAGAAGATTACTTAGAAGCTATCTTTGTTCTGTCTAAAGAATTAGGAAATGTACGCTCGATTGATGTGGCGAATCATTTGGGTTACAGTAAGCCAAGTATCAGTGTCGCGATGAAAAGGCTGCGGGAAAATGGTTATCTCCATATAGATGACAGTAGCCATCTGCTTCTGACAGATGCCGGGCTTTCGATTGCACAGAATATCTACGAAAAGCATCAGGTGCTTACTTGCTTTTTGCTCTCGATTGGAGTGAGCAAAGAGACTGCTAAAAAAGACGCCTGTCGCATCGAGCATGTAATAAGCGATGAAAGTTTTGAGAAATTAAAAAAGCTATCGCAGATAAAGAACTGCGATAGCCCTTAAGCAGCTATTTTACTGCCTGAATAATAAAGTTTAACACCAGCTGATGTCCGTTATCAAGCGTCTGTGTATTGGTCACTTTTCCGTCCACCTTCGCTGCTCCTAATGCCTCTAGCGTCTTCATATCCCACTGAGGGCGGAATGTCTTTGCCATTGGAAGCGATTCTCCAATCTGGTCGATAGGATTCGCACAGACACCTTCCATATGCCTATGTTCCCACCGATGCCTGTCTCCATAGTCTGCATCCTTTACATAGTAATAAAAATTGCCGTCACAGTTCATCAGGCTGCCGCCTTTTTTCAGAACCCGGAACCACTCTTTGTATGCCTGTTTAGGCTCTTCAAGATTCCAAAGTACATTTCTGCTAACCACAAAGTCAAAAGAAGCATCTGCAAACTCCAACTTTTGTGCATCCATCCTGCAAAAGTTCACATCCACTCCATAAAAAGCGGCATGTTTTTTCGCTTCCTGAAGCATATTTTCTGTGTAATCCACCGCGGTCACTTCATATCCCATCTGCGCCAGCAGCACCGAGAAAAATCCGGGACCACATCCGATATCTAACACTTTCTGATAGCCTTTTCCATCAAGGGCCTGGCGAAGCTGTCTTTCCCAGTACCTTCGGCTCTCTCCTTCTAGCTCCTCTTGGTTACTTAATGCATACCCCTGTGCTCTTTGATTCCAATACTGACGAATTTCTTCTAGTTTCCTGCCCATAGCCTGTCTTATGATACCCCTTTCTACGATAGCCGCTCCTCTACAAATTGAAGAAAGGTCTGCGCCCATTTTCCAAGCAGCTCTTCTTTTCTTTTGATACAACCAAAGATAACGGGTTCTTCTTCCCCATAGAGAGAGATACCCGGATACCCTGTTGACTCCTCCTCATGGCTTAGATAGGCACCACTGATATTTCCAAGATTTGTATGCTGTAAGAGACGATTCATCACATAATCGCTGTTTGTAAGGACTGATACCCGCATATTCGTTGTATGTTCTTGCTCTTTGCGAAAGATATCCCAATAGTGATTCAGTGTAAATTCATCTTCATAACACTGCACTAGACGTATCTGCTCTATTGGAACCTCTTCGATAAGCTTTTTTTGTCCCATTGGATTCTGGTGCCCAAAATACAGCATTGCTTTTCTACGTTTTAATTCCATAAACTCTAAGTTGTTTTTCTCTAATTTATACTGAAAAGGAAGCATCTGTGGTTCCATCATATGGACAAACCCCATATCATCTAGTCCACTGCCACATCTTTTAAGCACTTCCTCTGTACTGGCACTTATCAGGGAAAAAGAGACTGATTCTTTTTGATATTTCTGGTAAAATTCTGTAAAGCATGCCGCCATCCACGAACTGGGATTAAAGGAAATTAACAGTTCCTCGCCTTCTTCCATCTTGGCAAAAGCTGCAAGCTGGTTGATATTTTCAACTGCCTTACAGGCATATTCATACACTTTACGACCCTTTTTGGTCAGAAAAATTCCCCGGTTCTGTCTGTCAAAGAGCAAAAAACCCAGTTCTTCTTCCAAAGACCGTATAATCTTACTGACATTCGGCTGTGTTGTATACAAAACCTCTGCTGCCTTACTAAAAGACTGCAAATCTGCGCACACTATCAGATATTGAAGCTGCTTTGTCTCAATCATACCCTTCCTTATTTAAGCAGAGACTGCCATCTGTGCTTTCTGATTTTTACGTTTTCTTGCACTGATTAAAAACATCGGTGTGGAGGCATAGTTCATCCGCTCCGTTGCATCCCATACCCGCTCCCACACGGCTTCGTCTGTCTCAATCTGCCCTTCTGCATATTCTTCTAAGACCTGTATATCCCAGGCCGGACGCATAATACGGCTCATAGGAACCTGTCTTGCAATCTCCTCCATGGCATCAATATCGGTACAGGTATAGTGGTCATCCATATGAAGACGTTCCACTTTCTGGCGATCCTCTTCATATGCTCTGCGTTTCTTCTCATCAAAGAGATGATGATACCAGTTTGCATCAAAATTCAGAAGTTTTCCGCCGGTCTTTAGTACCCGCATCCACTCTGCATAGGCTTTTTCTGGTTCTTCCAAATTCCAGGTCAGATTTCTGGAAATCACAACATCAAATGTCTCATCTGAAAATTCAAGATTTTGGGCATCCATCCGGTAGAAATGAATCTTTTCTGCCAATGCTCCGGCATTCTTCTTAGCCTCCCAAAGCATCGCCTCTGTATAGTCTACCGCTGTCACGTCATAGCCCTGCCTCGCCAAAAGAATCGCAAAAAAACCAGGACCCGTCCCTACGTCTAATATCTTCAGGTTCCTGTCTTTTGGCAAATGCCTTTCAATCTCCTGAAGCCACACGCGGTCCTGTCCTGTTGTCAATTCGTACTGATTTACTTCTGAATACCCTTTTGCTCTCCCTGACCAATACTGTTCAATCTGTGACAATATCATCTCTTTGTATCCCCCTGCACTTTTGTTAAGAATACTCTAGCACATTGTCACATCTTTCACAAGCCGGGTGGGGGGATATTTCCCCCACCTTATTTTAGAAATCCATTGATAATCTGTTCTTCTGCCTCTTGCTCTGTCAGACCAAGTGTCATCAGCTTAATCAGCTGCTCTCCGGCAATCTTACCAATAGCTGCCTCATGAATCAGGCTTGCATCAAGATGGTTGGCATCGAGAGATGGTACTGCGTTGACATGTCCTTCGTCCATCAAGATTGCGTCACATTCTGTATGTCCATAACACTGATTATTTCCACATATCTTCGAGTTAAATACCTGTCTGGATTTTCCCTTTGCCACAGAACGGGACACCACATCGGTCGTTGCTCCCACTCCATTTAGATCCACCTGGAAATTCGTCTCTGCATACTGTTCTTCATGTGTCATAATCTTTTCCTTGATAATCAAGGTTGCACCGTCTTTTAGCTCTGCTTTTGTGTCCCGGATGGTGGAGTCCACTCCTTTAATCTGTGTAGTCTCCATCTCCATATAGCCATTTTCATCAATATAGACAATCGTCGTAGGATTGAGGATACGTCCGCCGCTTCCTTCGCCTTCGCCGTAGTGCTTCTCCACATATTTTACTTTGGCATTTTTGCCAATATGGAACGTATGGATTCCATCGTGCTCGGTATCCTCGCTGCCGCCGCAGTGGATACCACAGCCAGCCACAATCACGACATCTGCATCTTCTCCAATATAGAAATCATTGTAGACTAAGTCTTTTAGTCCACTTTGGCTTACAATCACGGGAATATGCACGCTCTCATTTTTGGTGCCCGGCTTAATCACAATATCAATCCCTGGCTTATCCTCTTTGCTGATAATATCGATATTGGCCGTTGTATTTCTTCCTGCAAGTGTTCCGTTATCGCGGATATTGTAGGCTCCCTCCGGCACGCTGTGGAGGTCAGCCACTTTTTTTAGCATATGCATCTGTAGTTGGTCCATCTTATCTTCCCTCCTAATTATTATACAATCTTATCCATCAGCGTACTGCACGCCTCTGCGGAGGCATGGAAAAGCTCTGGAAGCACTTCTTCTTTGGTTCCAAGCGCTCGAACTTCACCATCTGCAAGCACCACAATCCGGTCAGCAATATTTAAAATCCGTTCCTGATGAGAGATAATCATAATCGAGCCCTGAATCTTCTCTCTCATATCTTCAAAGACCCGAATCAGGTTGTTAAAGCTCCAAAGGTCGATACCAGCCTCTGGCTCGTCAAAGATAGAGAGTTTTGTACCTCTTGCAATAATCATCGCAATTTCAATACGTTTTAATTCTCCGCCAGAGAGTGAACTGTTGATTTCACGGTTGATATAATCTTTGGCGCAAAGTCCTACCTCAGAGAGATAATGACAGGCTTTATTAAGAGAAAGTGTCTCTCCATGTGCCATATTGATAAGGTCTAGAACCGTCAGACCTTTAAAACGCACAGGCTGCTGAAAAGCAAAGCTGATACCTTTATTAGCCCTCTCTGTAATCGACAGCTCTGTAATATCCTCTCCATTAAAGAGTATCTTCCCGGAAGTTGGCTTGATAATCCCTGCGATAATCTTCGCCATCGTGGATTTGCCGCCGCCATTTGGCCCGGTAATCGCCACAAAGCTGTCCTCAATCTTTAGATTCACATGTTTTAGAATTCCCTTTTCTTTGGAATCTTCTGTCACCTGATAGCAGATGTCCTGTAATTCTAACATATCTCTATTGCCTCCTATGTATCTTTTCTCTGTGCTCCTTAATGTACCGGCGCCAAAAGCACTTTTCCGCTGCCGCGATATACATTGACAAGCCCCTCTCCAGAAGCAGCAGAGCCAATCAGCGTCTTACCAGACCGCTCCACCGTAAAGGTAAGGGTTGCACTCCAGGCAATCGCAAAATTTCCATCCACTTTCAATACATCGTTATCTAACGTAATCTCAATCAACTCTTCTTTAGGATAGTCTGATTCCAGACATACAATGCCTTTTCCTGTAATACCAAGATTAAAGAGGCCTTCCCCACCTGCTACTGCAGAAGAAATATTTGAGCGCATCACTGCCTTATGCTTTAACTGAGACTCACAAGCTAAAAAGAGTCCGTCATCTAAGACAATCGAGCCACCCCAGTCATCCAAATCCTCTAACAGAATATATTTGTAGGTGGGTTCCAGAACAAGTGTTCCATCTCCGGTATACTCTGGTTTAATCGCTGATTCTCCGGTTACTTTTCCGCGCATTGCTTTTCCAAGCAAATCACCTACGCCTTTGACACCGGTGGTTGCGTTGACATTTCCTGCCATCCACTGCATCGCACCAGCCTGGACAGTTACATGAGATTTACTAAGCTCGCAGATAACCTGGCGCTTGCGGACATTCATCTCATTGCAGAAATATGCGGTCTGTGCATTCTGTGGACTAACGCTTAAATCTTTCTGATACTCAACAGCAGTAAAAGCCCCTTTCTGGTCTAAGATACGAATATTATGATTATCGGTAAAATTTTTAATTTGATACATGAAATAACTCCTCCTGTGATATAATTTTACGACCTTTCTATTATAATTCATATTCGGAAAAGTTACAACTGATATAAAGAAATCTTAATTCTTGTCCAAATCCACCGTAATCTCATAATAGTCACATGGATGCGCCACAAGCCCTGTGACTCCCTCCCCAGATACTATCGACATCTTTAGATGTGAGGCAAAGACAAAACTATTATCATCTAGAATCACCTGTGTCATCTGCGTTGCCAACTTTGCGCGCTCTGTCACGTCAAAGGTCTGACTCATCTGTGCTTCTAGTGCTTCTAGTTTATCGCTGTGATAGCCGCCGCGGTTCTTAGAAGAAGCATCTAAACAATGCGTGGTAAAGAAGAACTCCGGGTCTCCGGTTGGAGCTGTCACAAATGCACTTGCATAGATATCCCAGTCGCCATTTGCAATATAATCCAGATGATTTGCGGTACAGTTTATCTGAATATCAATCCCTATCTCTTTCATCGTCTCCTGCACACTTTCAGCTAAAATCGGCAATTCCTGGCGGCTTGGATACGTCAGCCAGCGAAGAGAAAGTTTCTCTCCATTCTTGTCTACATAGCCGTCTCCATCGGTATCTCTCCATCCTGCTTCTGTCAGAAGCGTTTTGGAAGCCTCCAAATCAAAAGGCTGTGCGGTAACAGTAGTATCTCCAAAGCTAAAGTTTGCCGGGAATGGTCCGACTGCAGGGCTTCCGTTTCCATTCATAAGTACCGATGTAAAGCCCGCTTTGTCAATTGCTCCTGCGATTGCTCTGCGCACATTGGCATCTTGCAACGCTTCTGTTGCATAGTTCATCGCCCCAAAGAACGAGCGCGAGGTCTCCACAGAAGAAATCGTATAAGGAGCGCTATCAAAAAGTGGAAGACTTGCATAGGGAAGTCCATAGGCAGCATCTAACTCTCCTGACTGCATCGCCATAGTCATTGTGTCGCCGTCTGAGATAGTCTGCACATAGATGGTATCTAAGTGCGGCATTCCATCCCAGTAATTTTCATTTTTTACAAGTGTCAGCCCTTTATCAGTCTCTACAAGCGTTGCACGATACGGACCTGTGCCAGATACATTTCCATCCTCTGTAATTCCAGCTTCCATATCAATGATACACCCATAGGGCTCTGCCAGATAATTTATCAGTGCTGGAACAGGCTCTTTTGTCTGAATCGTCAGCTTCTGCCCATCTGCTGACACTTCCTGAATCTTTAAATCCCCTTTTGCTCTCTCATGTACTTCTATCAGATGGTCGATGCACTCTTTTACTGCCTGTGCATCCATCACACGGCCACTGGTAAACGTAACATGGTCTCTTAACGTAATCTCCCAGGTATTTTTATCCACATTGGTATATCCGGTCGCTAACCATGGTTCTGCTTCCATCTCATCCGTATATTTAAAAAGAGTCTCTCCAATCCCATAACGAATACATGCCCATCCTGAATACCCGTTATGTGGATTTACATCCGACTCGTCATTTTCTGCATTAAAGGTAGTATCTCCATAGTAAAATACTTTCTCTCCATCTTCTGCTGTTGTATCAGAAGCATCTTCTTTCCTTGCGCAAGCTGTCAGCAGACTAATATTCATTATCGTAAAAAGCAGCCATGTGCCAATTTTTTTCCATAGATTTTTCTGCTTCATCTGTAACTTCCTTCCTTACACTTTATTTATCTAAAAAGCCGAATCCACCAGCATCTTTGTATATTCTTTTTTGGGATGCAAAATCACTTCATCTGGAATTCCCTGCTCTATGATGCTGCCTTTGTACATCACCAGCACTCTGTCACAAAGCACCTGAACAAGTGCCAAATCATGACAGATAAAAAGCAGAGAAAGCCTGCGCTCCTTTTGCAGTCTTTGAAGAAGCTTTACCATCTGTGCCTGTACCGTAACATCCAAGGCACTTGTCGCCTCATCACAGATAATCAGCCTGGGTTCTGGTGCAAGTGCCCTTGCAATCGCTGCCCTCTGGCATTGTCCTCCGCTGACTTCATGTGGATAGCGCAGCGCAAATTCTCGTTCTAGCTCTACCATATCCAAAAGCTCGTACATACGTTCCATTGCCTGTGCCTTGCGAAATCCACGATTGCGCATACTCTCCATAATCCCATCTCCAAGAGAACATCTAGGGTCAAAAGAATCCTGTGGACTCTGAAACACCATCTGTATCTTGGTATATAATTCGCGCTCTTTTTTTCCTTTTTTATATAGCGTCTCTGTTCCGTCTAGGAGAACACTACCGGCATCTGGGGGTGTCAGATGTGTGATTATCTTTGCTATTGTGCTTTTTCCGCATCCACTCTCCCCTACTAATCCAAGACATTCCCCTGCAATCATATCAAAGCTTACCTGATTTACTGCCACAAAAGGAACTTTATTTTTATAAAATATCTTTTTTAAGCCTTTAACTTCCAGTATTTTCTGCATATCTTCTTCCTCTGTCAATACGAAGCACAGCTCCTAGAAGCTTCTTTGTATATTCTTTCTTGGGATGATAGATAATATCCTTTGTCTTTCCATATTCTATCAGTCTTCCCTGGTACATCACAGCAATCTTATCTGCCATATATTCCACCACCCCAATATTGTGGGTGACGATAACGATTCCTGTATGGTAAAGGTCTCTCATCTTTAACATCTCTTTGATTACCTGTGCCTGTACTGTAACATCTAGTGCGCTGGTGGGCTCGTCTGCAAAGAGAAGGTCTGGCTTTAATATCATCGCCATCATAATACCAACTCTCTGGTTCATCCCCCCTGACAATTCAAAAGGGTAGCTGTTTAGGATTCTCTCTCCATCGGTCAGCCTCATCTTATCAAAAAGCTGAAGCGCCCGTTGATACACCTCTTTACGGCTGACCTTTTCATGTTGTGCAACGCTTTCATAGAGCTGGTCTTTAATGCTTCTAACCGGACAAAGAGAAGCTCCTGTATTTTGAAAAATCATCCCCATCTCTGCGCCCCGCATCTTGCGCATATCTTCTGCATTTGCATCTAATACATTCTGTCCTTTATAATAGATGCTTCCCTTTGTCACAGCTTTACGGCTATCTAGAAGACCCATAGCGGCTTTGATAATTGTGCTTTTTCCACTTCCCGACTCTCCAACAATTCCAAGAATCTCTCCAGCTTCTAAAGAAAAGGACACATCTTGTACCACCACCCTTTCCCCGTAGCGAACCTCTATTTGTTGTATCTCCAATAATGGTGCCATCTTTTGACTCACCCCTTTCTCTGTCTTGGGTCCAATATATCGCGCATGGTATCCCCTGCCAGATTAAAAATCATAACGGTTAGAAAAATTGCCG
>Ga0137308_102043_pt1 | contig 15620 bp, 17 predicted proteins | sample Inofrocosms_June_FD_97181 | JGI IMG/M metagenome (GOLD analysis project Ga0137308, IMG submission 97181) | Mouse cecal microbial communities from Vienna, Austria - N-Acetylneuraminic and N-Acetylglucosamine D2O microcosms_June | ecosystem: Host-associated > Mammals > Digestive system > Large...
GGATTCCTTTATACATACAGCCCGTTGGCTGAGGATGAAAAAGTAGGAAAAAATGAGTTTTACGATGTGGACAGGGAAAACATAAATGATCTTAAAAAAGAAAGTGCGAAGCGCTGTGTGGAGTATGGCAGACGATATGCAATTATGCAAAAAGGCGTACAGCCAAATTACTTATTGCCTGTGAAGTTTCTGGACGGGAAGTCTGACTTTAGTGGTTTTGCACCAAGAGAAAGCATTCGTATTAAGATGAATGGTGGCGGTATGAACTTTGTGCATGGCGGTATCAGCTTGCAGGAAATGGTTGTTCCGGTCATCGAGTATCACTATCTGCGCAACGATTCTATGGAGTATAAACGTAATAAGCAGAAATATGATACGAAGCCGGTAATGGTTAATCTGTTGTCAGCAAACCGTAAAATCAGTAATATGATTTTTTCTCTGAATTTCTATCAGAAGGATGCTGTTGGTGCCAACCGTGAAGCAGCTACCTATCAGGTTTACTTTACGGATGAAAATGGTAAGCAGATTAGTGATGTTCAGAAGATTATTGCAGATAAGACAAGCGATAGTGGTGCAGAACGTACTTTCCGCTGCCAGTTTAATCTGAAATCTCTAAAATACAGCAATACTGCTACTTATTATCTGGTCATTGCAGACGAACAGGGATTACAGATGCCGCAGCGTGAGCCATTCCAGATTGATATCGCTTTTGCGGTGGATGAGTTTGATTTCTTTAGCTAAGACAATGATATCCCACCCAATTAGATCGGCTATAGCATATCATTTTTAAACACACACGCAGGAATCTCCTGCGGCAGTTCCAACGTGCGGTAGCGGTTGAGTACGGTGCGCAGGCATTCGATCCCGGACTGCGGAGCGTTTTTTATACAGGCAGCAGGGAGTGTGCCTTCGGTGCCGCGTTTTAAACAGACAAGCTTAAAGTAGCGATCCCATTCGCTTGTCTCGTAGCGGAAGATTTTTACGGCATGGTGGATGCATTCGTGCTTTACAAGCCTTTGGGACATTACGGCTAGGGCGCCATTGTAGATGACGGCGTTTAAGATCGTACGCGGGCAGTTTGCTTCCCAGGCAGCGTGGATATGGATGTTGTGGGCGGATAAATACTGCTCAAACAGTTTCCGTGTGCCGCTGCCTTTTTCGCGGATTGCAAATTTCCTGCCTTCCAGCTCAGACGCATAGACGATGTCTTTTTGATAAAAATCGTGTGTCTTCCCGCATACAAGCACGAGAGAGTCTTCCACAATCGGGATGCTTACAAGCTCGTGGGATTCGATCGTGCCTTCTACGACCGCGGCATCCAGCTCGTGCCGCAGTAATTTTTGCTCGATTTCTTCAGTATTGCTGACAAAAGAATACAGCTCCAGGTTCGGGCATTCGGCTTCTAGGTCTGCAATCACCTTGGACATCAGGCAGGTGCCGACAGTCAAAGAAGAGCCGATGCGAAGCGTAAGGTGCTCTTTTAAGCGCTGCATGGAAAGCTCCAGATGGTCAAAGCTGCCGACAGCCATAAGCGCGAGGTTTAATAGCTGTTCGCCTTCTTTTGTAATATACAGTTTTTTGTGCAGGCGTTCAAAAAGCTGCACGTGGTAGTGGTCTTCCAGGTCGCGGATCGCCTGGCTGACGGTCGGCTGTGTAAGGTAGAGCCGATTTGCTGCGGCGCTCATTAGTCCGGTTTCCGCAACGGCGATAAATATTTTTAAATGACGGATGGTCATATACATTCTCCATAAAATAACTTTATCTATAGATTTTTCCAATTATTTCAATAATATTTTACGATTTTCTTTTATGGATGGCAAGTATTATAATGAAAACAGATGCAATCTAATTTAACGAAGGGAGATACATAATCTATGAAATATGTGATTCTTGGCGGCGTGGCGGCGGGTACAAAAGCGGCGGCGAAGCTAAAGCGCTGCGACAGGAGCGCGGATGTAAAGATCTTTACGAAGGGGGAGGACATTTCCTATGCCGGCTGCGGGCTTCCTTATTATATTGGCGGCGATATCCCGGACAGGGAAAGCCTGATCGTCAATACGCCGGCAAAATATGCGAATCTTACCGGAGCGCAGGTATTTACCGGATGGGAAGCGACTGCGGTAAACAGCGCGGAAAAAACGGTACAGATCAAAAAGGCGGCAGGGGAGACAATTACAGAGACGTATGACAAGCTGGTGATCGCGACCGGCGCAGCGCCTTTTGTACCGCCGGTGGACGGCGTGAGGCTGCCTGGCGTATTTTGTGTGCGCACACCGGATGACGTTGTTGCGGCACGCACTTATATCGAAGAACATAGTTGTAAAAAAGCAGTCGTATGCGGCGCCGGATTTATCGGGCTGGAAGTGGCGGAAAATCTGATGGCAAAAGGGCTTGCGGTCACGGTGATCGACGCGGCTGTCCAGGTGATGCCAAATGCCTTTGATCAGGAAATGGCGGATTATGCAAAGAGAAAGCTGAAAGCGGCAGGTATGCGTATCCTGACATCCACGGAGCTAAAAGGCATCGAAGGGGAGAAAAAGGCAGAAAAAGTCGTGACGAATCAGGGAACACTGGATGCTGAGCTTGTGATCCTTGCGATTGGAGTGCGTCCGGCAACAGCCTTTTTGGAAGGCAGCGGCATAGAGATGTTTAAGGGGACGATTTTAACCGATGCGCAGATGAAGACGAACCTGGAAGATATCTATGCCGTCGGAGACTGTGCAATGGTAAAAAACGCACAGACCGGGCAGAACCAGTGGTCTGCAATGGGTTCCACGGCAAACCTTGCCGCGCGTGCGATGGCAAAAGCAGTTAACGGCATGGGAAGCGGCTATGGCGGCTGTCTGGGCACAGGCGTTGTGCGGCTGCTTTCTGATCTGAACGGCGGGCGCACCGGGCTGACCGAGGAACAGGCTAAGGCGGCTGGCTTTCAGACGGTTTCGGCAGTCTGTGTCGTAGATGATAAAGCACATTATTATCCAGGAGCATCTTCGTTTGTCGTAAAACTGGTTGCAGAAGCATCTTCCAAAAAACTGCTCGGCATCCAGGTATTTGGGGCAGGCGCAGTAGATAAAATGACGGATATCGCCGTTGTGGGCATTGCGCAGGGAATGCGCCTGGACGATTTTGATACAATGGATTTTGCTTATGCACCGCCGTTTTCCACGGCAATCCATCCATTTGTAACGGCATGTTATATATTGGAAAATAAGATCGACGGAATTCTTAATTCAATGACTCCGGCGGAATATATGCAGGGCGCGGCAAAAGGCTATACGGTTTTGGATGTGCAGCCGGTTCCGACAATTCCAAATGCCCGCTTTATCGAGCTTGCATCCGTAAATGCCCCGATCGAAGGATTGGACAAGGACGCAAAGCTGCTGCTTGTATGTACAAAAGGAAAGAGAGGGTATTTCCTGCAAAACCGACTGAAAGCGCTTGGCTACACAAATACGCTTGTATTGGAGGGCGGCGTGTTTTTCAACGATGTCAAAGTGCCGCGCAGCGGGAAAAAACTTGCCGCAGAGGAGATCAAACGTGTGAAAGGGCTTGGCTGCTTGCAGGACAAGCGTTACGACGATGTGTTTAACGTACGTGTAATTACCCGCAACGGAAAGCTGACCGCAGAGGAACAGATGAAAATCGCGCAGGCGGCTGAAAAGTTCGGCTCTGGCGAGGTAACGATGACGACCCGCCTGACGCTGGAGATCCAGGGAGTATCGTACGACAATCTGGAACCGCTATTTGCCTTTCTGGAAGAAGCAGGGCTTGAAACAGGCGGCACAGGCTCCAAAGTACGCCCGGTCGTATCGTGCAAAGGCACGACCTGCCAGTATGGGCTGATTGATACGTTCGCATTATCCAAGAAGCTGCATGACTTGTATTATACAGGCTATCATGACGTATCGCTGCCGCATAAGTTTAAAATCGCAGTCGGCGGCTGCCCGAACAACTGTGTAAAGCCAGACTTAAACGACCTTGGGATCATCGGCCAGCGGGTACCGGAAATCGACCTGTCAAAATGCAAAGGATGCAGCGTCTGCCAGGTACAAAACAACTGCCCAATCAAGGCAGCGGCGATGTCAGACGGGAAAATCCAGATCAATGCAGCAGGCTGCAACCACTGCGGGCGCTGCGTAGACAAATGCCCGTTCGGCGCAGTCACAGAAGCGACAGCCGGCTATAAAGTATATATTGGCGGAAGATGGGGAAAAAAGGTTGCCGAAGGACGTGCATTGGAAAAAATATTTACGACCGAAGAAGAAGTAATTGACGTTGTAGAACGTGCGATTTTATGTTTCCGCGAGGAAGGCATCTCCGGCGAGCGGTTCGCAGATACGATCGCAAGGCTTGGATTTGACTATGTGCAGGACAAGCTGTTAAACAGCAAGATTGATAAACAGCAGATTTTGAAAAAGACAGTAATTGGCGGAGCAACCTGCTAACAGCAGGCTTACCATTAGATTGGCTTGTATATGTTATAACACAATCCCAGTGTTTTCTTCTAAAACAAGCCATACACAATTGTTTTCGCAACACTTACGAAGAACAGCCGGGAGAGGGGATAGGCACGCTCTGACGGCGGCTTTGGAAGAATGGTTAGAAGCCCTTAGCCTTCTGCCGAAAAACCAGGGGCGCAGCCAAGCGGCACCGATAGCTTACGGCGGGCAGCCGGAAGCGGACAAGGTGCCGCGACCGTGCACAGCCACAGCGTATCAGCAGAAGGCATAGGGATTCTTACCATTCTGTAACGGACGCCGTCAGAGCGTGCCTATCCCCTCTCCCAGCGTCCCTTCACAAGTAAAAAAACTATCTCCTATCCTTCAATCCCTGCAAAAATGCATACGGAATATGCAGATTCCCTTTTCCGACACCAAGCTTAATATCCGGCTTGTTGCTGCCGTGAAAATCTGACCCGCCGCTTAACAGCAGCCCGTATTCCTTTGCAAGGCTGCGCATATGTGCTTCATCCTCAGCCGTATTTTCAGAATAAACCGCTTCCAGCCCGCACATGCCCGCATCCTTCATTTCCTGGATCATCTGTCTTCGTTCCTCTTCCGGCAGGTTGCAGAGTACCGGGTGGGCGAGTACGGCAATACCGCCTGCTTCCAAAATCAGGGTAACGGCTTCTACAGGGGAAATCTTTGGCCTTTGGATATAACAGCGGCAGTTCTCGCCAAGGTATTCGGCAAACACCGTGCGGATATCAGGGAGCTGTCCTGTCTCGCATAAGTATCTTGCTACATGTGCCCTTGTCAGTACGCTGTCCGGGAATTTTTTTACAAGAGCTTCCATTGTAATAGAAAAGCCTTCTTCCCGAAGCCGCTCGACCATACGCTCGTTGCGTGTCGCGCGAAAATCACGAAATTCTTCCAGCATAGCTTTTAACCTTGGATATTCCGGCGATACATAGTAGCCAAGCACATGGATCTCGCGCCCGTGGTACTCAGTGGAAATCTCTACGCCTGGAACCAGCTCGATTCCAAGCTTTGCTGCCGCTGCCTCGGCTTCCTGTATGCCGTCCATCGTATCATGGTCTGTTAATGCCATCGCTGCAAGCCCTGCCTTTTTTGCTTCTAAAAGCAGCGCACTCGGAGAAAATGTGCCGTCGGATGCAGAAGAATGCACATGCATGTCGATGATACGTGTGTCTGCATTTGGTGCAGTTGCTGTTTGGTTTGTGGTTGTGTTCATTGTCGTATTGCCATGACTTGCATGGTTCCTTTCCATAGTCTGCCTGATCTGTTTCCTATTGTGACCACATTAGTATATTGGGGTGCGGTGAAAAAGTCAAGATTTAAAAAGAGGGGATTGCGGCGCTTAGAAAAATATGTTATATTGTCAGACAAGAGCAATCGTATTACAAGGTGGTAAGCCTCCTGATATTCAAAAGGAAGGGAGGTGGTGCGAATGGACACATACCAAGTATTGAGCCTATTACTATTGGGCGGTAACTTTCTGATCGCGCTGCTTGCCTACATAGATAGGAACAACAAGCGAAAATAAAAAGCCTACCTTGTAATCTTGACCGGATTCAGTAGGCTTTTCTAAGTCTTGGAGGTCAACCACTTTATTGGCGGTTGCTCTCTTAATGAAAACAATATACCATAGACGCAGACAGTTTTCAAGAATTATTTTCAAAATCAATGACCTGACAAAGGAGAGCATAGGATGAAAAAGAAAGAACGTCTTTTGTGCGTAAATCTGTCAGATGCGCAAAAACAGCAGCTAAAGGATGAAATAAAGGCGTTTTATATAGATGAACGCGGTGAAGAAGTCAATATTATCGAGCAGATGCAGATATTAAATTTATTTGAAGAAAAAATGGCGCCGATCATATACAACCAGGCGCTGGATGATGCGAAAAAGTGGTTTGTAAAGATGATGGACAACTTAGATTGCGATTATGGTACTTTGTATAAAAATGAAAATTAGGTCAAAAAAGTATTGACTCCGATCGTAAGGTATGCTATTCTATACACGTTGTAAAAACAAAGTAGAGTATCCACTCTCACCTTAGCATAATTGTGTGACTAAGCGTTTATAACGACAATATCGCTCCGGGCTGCCGGGCGGTGTCTTAGAAAGTGGATGTTCTGCCGATCCACTTTATTTTTTTTGGAGGTGTAAAACCATTAGTGATTTAATGATTAATGAACAGATCCGTGACAGGGAAGTTCGTGTAATTGGTGAAGACGGGCAGCAGCTTGGAATCATGTCCGCAAAAGAAGCGATGAAGCTTGCGCAGGAGGCAGAACTTGATTTAGTGAAGATTGCTCCGACAGCGAAGCCGCCGGTATGCAAAATTATCGATTATGGGAAATACCGTTATGAGCTGGCAAGAAAAGAAAAAGAAGCCAGAAAAAAGCAGAAGGTAGTGGAGCTTAAGGAAGTACGTCTTTCGCCCAATATTGAAGAAAATGATTTGAATACCAAAATTAACGCTGCTAGAAAATTCGTGACAAAAGGAAATAAAGTAAAGATTACGCTTCGTTTCCGCGGCCGCGAGATGGCGCATATGCAGGCCAGCAGGCATATTTTAGATGATATTGCAAAAGAGCTGGAAGAGGTGGCAGTAGTGGAAAAAGCACCAAAAGTCGAAGGACGCGCAATCAGCATGGTGCTGGCAGAAAAAAAGTGAAATAGGGATAACTTAATTATAAGGAGGTCATAAATCATGCCAAAAATGAAAACAAAAAGATCAGCCGCTAAACGCTTCAAAGTGACAGGCTCAGGTAAATTAAAAAGAAATAAAGCGTATAAGAGACATATTTTAACAAAGAAGTCTCCAAAGACAAAGAGAAATCTGAGAAAAGCAACCACTGTTGACGCATCAAATGTAAAGAACATGAAGCAGATTTTACCATACATTTAATAAATGAAGGAGGAGATCAGACATGGCAAGAATAAAAGGCGGCTTAAACGCAAAGAAAAAACATAAAAAAGTATTAAAACTGGCAAAAGGTTACAGAGGCGCGCGTTCCAAACAGTACCGTGTTGCAAAACAGTCTGTGATGCGCGCACTGGCATCCTCTTATAAAGGACGTAAAGAAAGAAAGAGACAGTTCCGCGGCCTTTGGATTGCACGTATCAATGCGGCTGCAAGAATGAACGGCATTTCTTACAGCAAATTTATGCATGGCTTAAAACTGGCAAACATTGACTTAAATCGTAAAGTGTTAGCAGATATGGCAGTAAATGATGCTGAAGGCTTTGCAAAATTAGCGGCAATCGCAAAAGAAAAAGCCGCTTAATGGACAAGCTTTTTGACCCTCGTAAACAGGATTGTTTGCGGGGGTATTTTGTATGTCATTGTATGCATCCGTGCACAGGGAGGAAATATGCGGGAGTCATTTGAAAAAAATAAAAAAGGGATTTTGCTGATGATTGTGGCAGCGGTATTGGCTTGCGTCGGGCAGCTATTGTGGAAGCTGTCTGTGACAAACGGAATACTGTACCTGCTGCTTGGGTTCGGGCTGTACGGGCTTGGCGCGCTGCTTATGCTGATCGCCTACCGCTATGGAAGCGTATCGGTCTTGCAGCCAATGTTAAGCACCAATTATGTACTGAGCGCCGTACTTGGATTTTTCGTATTAAAAGAAGCGATCACACCGTTAAAGGTGGCAGGGATTATGATTATTACATCAGGTGTCGTGCTGATTGGAGGAGGAGACACACAATGATTTACTTTGCGATGATTTTGTGTATGACATTGATGGGAGCAGTCGCTTCCATTTTCTTGAAAAGAGCGTCAGGCAGCGACGGATTTTTGCAGCTTCTGCTCAATAGGAATCTGTATATCGGCGGATTTTTATACCTTGCCGCCGCCGCGATTAATATTGTTGTACTGCGGTATCTGGACTATTCCGTCGTGCTGCCGCTTTCATCAGTCACTTATATATGGACGATGGTGCTGTCGTATCGGATCTTGCAGGAGACGATTACGAAGAAAAAGATCCTGGGTGTTGTCTGTATTGTGTTAGGCGCGGCGTGTGTGGCAGTCTGATATTGGAGTATCAAGCAGTTAGTAGAAACTTTGACACAGAAAGGACAGAAATGCAGATTAATATAAAAAATGCAGCGAAGGTACGAAAAGCAGATCTTATGCTGGACGGGCTGACAGTCATCGCTGGTTATAATAATATGGGAAAAAGTACGATTTTAAAAGCAGCCTATCTTACCTTCCGTACGTTTCGAAATCCGATATATAAGGCAGGAGAAGTACGCGTACGCAGCCTGAGCGATTATTTTCAAAATTTGAGATATGATTTGGGGCAGCATGGATATGACTATTTGCCAAGAGAGTTTTTTTCAGAAATTATACTGAAAATGAAGGAATACTTAATTGGCTTTATGAATGTGCGGCAGGACGATTTTGGCCTGATAAAAAATATATTTAAGGAAACGTGGAACGAATATCAGGATTTTGTTACGGGTACGAAAGGAAGGAATGAATTTTTTTCAGACGACATTTTAAAACCTGTTTATGAGAAAATTCAAAAAATTGCGGTACGGGATGTAGAAGAGGATTTGATCTATATAGCGGAAATGTATTTGCGTAATCTATGGAAAGGACAGATTAACAGCCTGCATAATAATAGTTTCACGTCGATAGAGATTGTATCTGGCATGGAAAACTATTTTATGGATATCCGGGAAAATAAAGTCGCCAAGATCAGATACTCAGTCAACCAGGAGCCCGAGGTATTTTACCTGCCTGCGTATCATTTACTGGATCTGGTGAATAAGCCTGCCTTTGCATCAGTAACGCATTCTACAGAATCCGATCTGCAATCCGCACTGATGTCGCAAAAAACAGAGCCGTCTTTAGAAGAACACAGAGAAATGGAAAAAAATACAGCGTTCGTAAAGGAGATTTTGGAAGAGGTGCTTCATGGAAAGCTGGAAAAACTGCCTTCTGGAAAAATTTTCTTTCAGGATGAAGTTCTGCATCAGTCTGTGGATCTTGGAAATGTGGCTTCAGGGATGAAAAATTTTCTTGTCATCCAGTCTTTAATTGAAAAAGGAAAGTTAAAGAGAAACAGCATCTTAATGATTGATGAGCCGGAGACAAACCTGCATCCGCAGTGGCATTTGGAATTTGCAGAAATATTGGTCTTGCTGTATAAACATATGGGAATCCGTTCTATTGTAAACTCGCACAGCCCGTATTTCATCCGGGCACTGGAAGTAAAAATGGCGGATGAACGGTTAAAAGAGAACGGACATTATTATTTGATGGAAGAAGCGGGTAAAAATCTGTTTCAGACACGGGATGTAACAGAACATACAGATCAAATTTATGAACGGTTATATCGCCCGTTGGAATACTTATGACAGGGGATTAGACATGCAGTTGGATGAATCGAAAATATACAGTACTTTGGGGGAACGCTCCAAAGACGACGACGGACAGGCTTTGCTGGAAAGTACACAAAAGGTTTATGATTTCGATGAAATAAAAAAAAGAAGAAAAAACAAGGTTCTGTAACTCCTAGATAAAACCCCAGGTTGATTTTTTTACCTTGTTTTCAACAACCGCTTCATTGTGTACAAAACCTGCGTCTGTTATAGTAAACACAGTTCATAAAAAACTTTCAAAAATACAGAAAAGCAGGAGGAAAACCAAATGGCAATGCACAATATCATCTATGAAAGGCGCCGGGCGCTTGGGATGACGCAGGAGCAGGTAGCGGAGTGCGTAGGCGTGTCCGCACAGGCAGTCCATAAATGGGAAAAAGGGGCTACCTATCCCGATATTACGCTTGTACCAAAGCTTGCAAGGCTGTTAAAAACAGACCTTAATACACTGTTTTGCTTTCAGGAAACGTTAAGCAGCCAGGAAATCCAGCGTGCCCAGGAAGAAGTTATTGCGAAAATCAGAGACGATGGAATGGACGCGGGGATTGCGCTGGCGAAAGAAAAGATTCGGGAGTATCCAGCCTGCGGCGCTTTATTAGAAGGCATGGCAAATGTCGTACAGGGGAGCCTTATAATGTCCGGTGAACAGTTTTTAGAACAGGAGATGTACAGACAGCTTGTTACTGCGTGGTATGAGCGTGCTATGGACTGCGAGGATGAGGAAGTAAAAAACAGGGCTGGATTTATGGCAGCTTCCCAATATTTGCAAAGCGGCGATTATGAGAAAGCAGAAAAGATCTTAGACCGGCTGCCAGAGCCATGCCAGCTTAATAAGCACTTGTTTGAGGCAGACCTTTTTCTAAAGCAGGGGCAGGCAGAGGAAGCGGTGAGGCTGTTAGAAAAGATCCTTTTGCAGACAGCAAACAGTGTGATGGGTATTTTAAGCAGGCTAGTGGAGGCTGAGCTTGCGCGTGGAGAAGAACATACGGCAGAAGAAGTGGCAAAAAAGGTGAAGCAGGCAGCGGAGGTGTTTGACTTTGGGGGTTATATGGGGCTGATCGGCACAGAAGCGGTAGCGAGAAAACAAAAGCACGTTAAAGAAAGCATTGCGGTAATCAAGCAGATGCTAAGCGCTGCGGCAAAACCGTGGAAGATACACCAGTCGCCGCTGTATTATCTGCTGTATGAAAAAACGGTGCCTAAAGAAGGAGTCAGCCTGTCAGAAAAACTGCTGCCGCCGCTTCTTACGATGTTAAAAAACGACCCGGAATATGACTTTCTGCGCGAAGAAAAGGAGTTTTTGGAATTGCTGGATACAGGCGTGCTCCATATGTAAGGCTTGCCTGTTTTTATGAAATGACATACAATAAAGGTATGATAATCAATGAGGAGGTACTACTATGAGCTTTTTAAAAGGAAAGACAGCGATTATTACCGGCGCAGGCAGGGCAGTGCTCAGTGACGGCAGGTGCGGCTCGATCGGCTACGGGATCGCAACGGCTTACGCAAAAGAAGGGGCAAATCTCGTAATTACCGGGCGGAATGTAAAAAAGCTGACAGATGCGAAAGAAGAGCTGGAGCGCCTGTATCACATTCAAGTGCTTACGGTGCAGGCAGACGTCAATGCAGGCGCGGATAATGAGGCTGTCGTGGCAAATGTAGTAAAACAGGCAAAGGATACATTTGGCAGGATCGACGTGTTAATTAACAATGCGCAGGCGTCTGCGTCAGGGGTTACGCTCGCAGACCATACGACGGAGCAGTTTGACCTTGCCGTGTATTCGGGGCTGTATGCGGCGTTTTATTATATGAAAGCATGTTATCCGCATTTAAAAGAAACGAAAGGTACGGTGATCAATTTTGCTTCCGGCGCAGGCTTATTTGGCAATTTCGGGCAATGCGCCTACGCTGCTGCAAAAGAAGGCATCCGCGGGCTGACGCGCGTTGCTGCTACAGAATGGGCAAAGGACGGGATCAATGTCAATATCATTTGCCCGCTGGCATGGACGGCACAGCTTGAGCAGTTCCAAAAAGCATACCCGGATGCGTTTAAAGAAAATGTCAAGATGCCTCCGGCTGGACATTACGGCGATTCGGAGCTGGAAATCGGCAGAGTATGCGTCCAGCTTGCCTCAGAGGATTTCAAGTATCTGACAGGCGAGACGCTTACACTGGAAGGCGGCATGGGCTTACGTCCGTAAAACAACCGCATGTCTTAAGATCCCCATCATTCCTGGTGGGGATCTTTGCATTCACTGTATTTTTGCTTATAATCCCGCGGCGGCATCTGTTTTGCCTTTTTAAACGCTTTGGAAAAATACAGGCTGCTTTCAAACCCGACGGAATTGGCGATCGCCGTAATGGACAGGCTGGAATGGCGCAGCAGGTAACATGCCTGCTTGATCCGAAACTGCGACAGGTATTCTTTTGGCGAAAGATGCAAGACTGCCTCAAAAGAACGGAACAGATGGCTGCGGCTTAACCCTACGTAGGCGGCAATATCTTCAATGGTGATCTGGTAAGAGTAGTGTGCCGCAATATATTCGACTGCTTTTTGCACATAAGTATAGTAGTTGTTCTGCACCGGCTTATGCTCCGCGCCTTTTACAAAAAGCGCAAGCGCCATATACAGCCGCCCGGTCATCTCTACCGCGCTTTCAAAATCGTTGCCGCGCACTTCATAAATATGGCGAAGCTGGTGCGTAATTTCTTTTCCGTAAGGGGTGTTTGTAATCACAGGGTTAGCTGGCGCAAAGTCAGTCGCTTTTAGCAAAATCGGCGCATCCGACCCGTTAAATCCAACCCAGGCATATTCCCAAGGCTCGGATTCATCCGCAGTATAGGAAGCTTCCGTATCTGGATAAATCAAAAACGAATCACCCGCTGCCAGGTCATAGATGGTCTGGTTTACTTTTAAGCGCCCTTTTCCAGCAATAATGTGGTGGATCAGGTAATGGTCGCGTATGCCAGGGCCCCACTGGTATTTTGGGTCACATTTTTGATAGCCGACGTTGTACACGGCGAGGGATACCAATTCTTTTTCTGTGGATTTGTAAGAATTTTTGTAATTTTCGTTCATAACAGTACTCCTTTCTGAGTTGAAAATGTCGTCTTATAGAATTATATAGCATTTTTTGTCATTGCGCAACAAAATTGCATGTTTATTATACATTTTTTTCTATACAATTTTGAAAAACAGGGATACACTAAGGTTACAGGAAATGCAGAAAAGCAGAATACAAAAAAACACATGCCGGCGTACGGATACAGAAGCAGCTATTTCGTATACCAGGCAACAGAAAGGAGCATGAAATATGGCAATTTTAGTAACAGGCGGCGCGGGATATATCGGCAGCCACACATGTGTAGAGCTGTTAAATGCAGGATATGAGGTAGTTGTACTGGACAATCTGTGCAACGCAAGCGAGAAATCACTTGACAGGGTCAGACAGATCACAGGAAAAGAACTTAAGTTTTACAAAGGAGATATTCTGGACAGGGAAATCTTGAACAAGCTGTTTGCAGAAAATAAGATCGAAAGCTGTATCCATTTTGCAGGCTTAAAGGCGGTCGGCGAATCGGTGCAGAAGCCTTGGGAATATTATAACAACAATATTTCCGGCACACTTACGCTTATAGACGTCATGCGCAGCCATAACTGCAAAAATATTATCTTTTCTTCCTCGGCAACGGTTTACGGCAACCCGGCACAGATCCCGATTACCGAAGACTGTCCAAAAGGCGAGTGCACAAATCCGTACGGCTGGACAAAATCGATGCTGGAGCAGGTGCTGATGGATATCCAGAAGGCAGATCCGCAGTGGAATGTAATTTTACTGCGCTACTTTAACCCGATCGGTGCCCATAAGAGCGGCACAATGGGTGAAAATCCAAACGGCATTCCAAATAACCTGATGCCATACATTACGCAGGTGGCAGTCGGCAAACTCAAAGAGCTCGGCGTATTTGGCGACGACTATGACACACCGGACGGTACCGGCGTCAGAGATTATATCCATGTCGTAGACCTTGCAGTCGGACATGTAAAGGCACTGAAAAAGATCGAAGAAAATGCAGGGCTTTGCGTCTACAATCTTGGAACCGGGCATGGCTACAGCGTGCTGGATATTGTAAAGAACTTCGAAAAAGCAAACAATATCAAGATCCCATACGTAATCAAGCCGCGCCGTGCAGGAGATATTGCGACCTGCTACTCAAATGCAGACAAAGCGGAAAAAGAGCTTGGCTGGAAAGCGGAGAACGGAATTTTGGAAATGTGCGAAGATTCCTGGAGATGGCAGAAAAACAATCCAAACGGATACGACGCATAATAATATTACATCCCAAGGCGGCGGCTGTCCCAAGCCTTGGGATAAACGCCTGTTTTCCCGCATGGACGCAGATTTTAAGCCGCAAAAAAAAATTTGAAAAAAATTGTAAAAAACACTTGCATTTTTTCTCTGGACGTGCTACTATACTTATGGTCATGGTCCGTTGGTCAAGCGGTCAAGACGCCGCCCTCTCACGGCGGAAACACGGGTTCGATTCCCGTACGGACTGTTATCGAAAAAGCCCAGGTTTTTGGGTAAAAATGCCGGAAGCATTGTAAAGTCAATGTATTCCGGCATTTTTTTGTAAAAATATAGTTTCGGCATAAAAGAGAAGGTGATATTTGCATGGCACGAACAGTAGCAGTTGGAGAACAGGATTTTCGTAAAATTATCGAAAAAATATAGGGCGGTACTGAAAGAAAAGGGTGTGCCAAAGGAAAAGATCCGGGTTTATGGTGTTGCTTTTAAGGGAAAAGAAGTTTCAGTGGATGGAGGGTATCTCAGAGAATTTGAGAGGGAATTATTCATAAACCTCAAGCAGTCAGCCTTTGCATAGGAACAGGCATAATAAATGGCATTCAGTGATTTTTGGCTAATCCCTGACAGGGAATGCCTGTGCAGGTTGTAAAATTTCTTGAATTAATATAAGGCAGCCAGGCTGCTTTTGCAGTTATGCGAAGCGGCCTGGCTGCTTTTGTTTCTATTATTTCTGGCGGATATCAAATTCCGGGTTAAATGCATAGAAGTTCTTCGAATCCAGATGTTCTTTTACAACATTCAGTCCTTCGCCAAACCGCTGAAAATGCACAATCTCGCGTTCCCGCAGGAAACGGATCGGGTCGCAGACGTCAGGGTCTTTGACAAGGCGCAGGATGTTGTCATAGGTCGTGCGTGCTTTTTGCTCTGCCGCCATATCTTCCACTAAGTCCGTGATCGGGTCGCCCTTTGACTGGAATTCACATGCATTGAACGGGATGCCGCCAGCCGCCTGTGGCCAGAGTGCAAGCGTGTGGTCGACATAATACTTGTCAAAGCCGGATGCAACGACTTCTTCTGGTGTCAGGTTGCGGGTAAGCTGGTGGACGATGGCACAGATGATTTCCAGATGCGCCAGTTCTTCGGTGCCCAGAGAAGCATCGGTAATGTTCCACTTACTGTATTTTTGGACGGGCATGATACGGTGGGATTTCCGATACATAGCTTCTCGACGTTTGAGAGGATAAAGAAATATGATGAAAACGAAGATGCGGGGAATGTCGGGAAGCCTTATTCTATCGAAGTTAGAGATACGGAAAGAACGATAACTATATATGGCATTGCTTCAACGAGATTTGATATAGCAGGTTAAATTGTGTCAGACCTATTTGTTTTATTGTGGACAAGTAGGTCTGATTTTATGTAGTAAAACACACAAGCGATAAAAAATTT
>Ga0137308_102044_pt1 | contig 15616 bp, 13 predicted proteins | sample Inofrocosms_June_FD_97181 | JGI IMG/M metagenome (GOLD analysis project Ga0137308, IMG submission 97181) | Mouse cecal microbial communities from Vienna, Austria - N-Acetylneuraminic and N-Acetylglucosamine D2O microcosms_June | ecosystem: Host-associated > Mammals > Digestive system > Large...
GACAATCTGCCGGTGCCTTTTGTGGACAAGTTTGCAGAGCTGACGGCTTCTGGAAACAGTGAGATTACAAAAGTGGCAATTGGACTGGACGTCAGAAGTGGCAAGGCACTAGGGCAACTAGAACAGATTCTAGAACATATGGCACTAAAAGAGATTTCATATGAGATTCTGTTTTTGGATGCCAGTGATGATGTACTGGTAAAAAGATACAAAGAGACCAGGAGAATCCATCCACTTGCAGAGTCTGGAAGGATTGAGCAGGGGATTGTACTAGAGAGGGAGCGTCTGGTGTTTTTAAAAAAACATGCAGACTATATTATTGATACAAGTAAGCTTTTGGTAAGGGAGTTAAAGCAGGAGCTTGATAAAATCTTTATCCAGAACCGGGAGTTTAAAAATCTGATGATTACGGTTCTGTCTTTTGGTTTTAAATATGGAATTCCAAGTGATGCCGACTTAGTGTTTGATGTTAGATTTCTTCCGAACCCATATTATTATGAGGAGCTTAGAAAGCTGACAGGAAATGACAAGGAGATACAGGATTTTGTGATGGGCTATGATATGGCACATGTCTTTCTGGACAAGCTCGATGATATGATTCGCTTTCTGGTGCCTAACTATGTGTTGGAAGGCAAAAATCAGTTAGTGGTCGCGATTGGATGTACAGGAGGCAAACACCGCTCCGTCACACTGTCTAATAAGCTCTATGAGAGACTGTCAGACCAAAATGATTATGGCGTCAAGTTAGAACATCGGGATATTGGAAAGGATGCAGCAAGGGGAAAATAATCCATATGGTCGACAAGGAGACAGAAGATGTCATTTTCTGGAGAAATTAAAGAGGAACTTTCAAGGCCAACATCAAATGGACGCCACTGTAAGCTGGCAGAAACTGCTGCTATTATTAGCCTATGCGGAAAGATTACTATTACCGAAAATTTCCAATATTGTGTAAAAATTCAGACAGAAAATCTGCCAGTTGCAAGAAAGTACTTTACATTATTAAGAAAAGCATTTAATATTAAGGCGGAGACATCTGTCCGTAAAAGCAGGGAGGCGCGAAGCTATTTTGTAGTAGTACAAAAGGACAAAGAAGCGAGAAGACTTTTAAGAGAGACTGGTTTGCTTGACAAGGATGGAAATATCCATGAGTGCATGTCATTGGTACATAATCAGTTGCTTCGGCAAGTATGCTGTCGCCGTGCTTTTATTCGGGGAGCATTTCTTGCAGTAGGTTCTGTCAGTGACCCTACCAAATCTTATCATTTTGAGATTGTGTGTACTTCAATAGAAAAGGCAGAACAGCTTTGTGAGATATTGACAGACTTTGAGGTGGATGCCAAAATCGTAAAGCGCAAAAAGCACCTAGTAGTCTATGTCAAAGAGGGTTCACAGATTGTAAAGCTACTGGGGCTTATGGGGGCAAGTGTATCACTCATGCAGTTGGAAAATGTGCGGATTGTAAAGGAGATGCGTAACCAGGTCAACCGTAAGGTGAACTGCGAGACAGCAAACCTGAACAAGACAGTCTCCGCGGCAGTTCGTCAGGTGGAAGATATTCGTTATATCGAAGACCATCTCGGACTCGACAGACTGAGCGAAAGTCTGAAAGAAGTAGCTAGACTCAGGCTTGGGCACCCGGATGCTAGCCTGAAGGAGTTAGGGGACATGTTGTCTCCTAAAGTCGGAAAATCCGGTGTGAATCATCGTCTGCGTAAGCTAAGTCTTATGGCAGAGAGATTGCGTAAGGGCAAGGAGGAGTAAAATGATTAAAAAACCAATCACCATTCAGATTGCAGATGGACTTGAAGCAAGACCTACCGCATTATTGGTACAGGTGGCAAGCCAGTATGAGAGCAGTATTTATGTGGAGAATGGCGATAAGAAGGTCAATGCTAAGAGCATTATGGGTATGATGACTTTGGGGTTATCCGCAGGAGAATCTGTAGTGGTATATGCAGAAGGGAGTGATGAATTAGCAGCCATTGAGAACATTGAGAAATATCTGAGTAGTAATAATTAGTACGTGAGAGCAACACAAATGCAATACGATACTAGGTGACAATAGATGGAAGGGGTTGCTGCAAGATTATCTTGTGGCGGCTCCTCATTTTTGTATATTTTGAGAAGGAGAGGGGAGCGCATGGAGGCATATACCGGATTTGCTAGGGTCTATGATTTGTTTATGGAGGATATTCCTTATCAGGAGTGGAAAGATGCTATTTGGGGGATGCTGACAGAGCATGGGATTCGGGATGGACTAGTTCTAGAGCTTGGATGCGGGACAGGAAAGATGACGGAGCATCTAGCAGAGGCCGGATATGATATGATAGGGGTGGATATGTCGGAGGAGATGCTTGAGGTGGCAATGGAGAGACGGGAGCAGTCGGGACATGATATTTTGTATCTTTGTCAGGACATGCGGGAGTTTGAACTCTATGGGACCGTACGGGCGATTGTAAGCGTCTGTGATTCGATAAATTATATCTTGGAGGAGGAGGAACTTCTTGGTGTTTTCCGGTTGGTGAAGAATTATCTGGATTATGGAGGGCTGTTTCTTTTTGATATAAATACTGTGTATAAGTATCAGGAAGTATTGGGGGAATTGACGATTGCAGAAAATCGAGAAGAAGGAAGTTTTATATGGGAGAATTATTACGACGAAAAAAGCGGAATCAATGAATATGATTTGACACTTTTCATTCAGGAGGAATCGGGGTATTATAGGAAGTATGAAGAGAGACACTATCAGAGAGGGTATGAGGTGGAAGCTGTAAAGAAGATGATAGAAGATGCGGGACTTGAAGTGTTGGGGGTGTATGATGGGTATACAAAAGAAAAGGTGAAGGAAGACTCGCAGAGAGTGTGGGTGGTTTGCAGAAGGGGAGTTTCTTGATATTAGGATAAAGGAGACAGATGTATGAAAGATTATATGGTACGGGCAACGGCGGCAGAGGGACAGATTCGGGCGTTTGCTATCCAAGGTAGAGAGATGGTGGAGGAGGCCAGAAGAAGGCATGATACAAGTCCGGTGGTGACAGCAGCGCTTGGGCGGCTTTTGGAGGCTGGCGCGATGATGGGGATGATGATGAAGGGGGAGAAGGACCTTTTAACACTTCAGATTGATTGCAGCGGACCTGTGAAGGGGCTTACCGTGACAGCGGATTCGCATGGAAAGGTGAAAGGATTTGCAAAAGTGCCACAAGTGATGCTACCTCCAAGTAAGATGGGGAAGTTAGATGTGGGGGGAGCACTTGATTTAGGAGTGTTGAGTGTAATAAAGGATTTGGGGCTTAAAGAGCCTTATGTGGGACAGACAGAGCTTAAGACAGGGGAGATAGGGGATGATTTGACGTATTATTTTGCAAATTCAGAGCAGACGCCTTCCTCGGTAGGACTTGGGGTTTTGATGGAGCGGGATAATACCGTGAAGCAGGCAGGGGGATTTATTATTCAGCTAATGCCTTTTGCAGAGGAGGAACTGATTGATAAGCTGGAGAAAAAGCTGCAGAGTATGGAGTCAGTAACTGCATATCTAGACAGAGGCTTAGGACCAGAGGAACTGTTAGAGGAGCTTCTAGGAGAGTTTGGCTTGGAGATATTAGAGCGCATGGACACGGAATTTTCCTGCAACTGCAGCAAAGAGCGGGTAGAAAAAGCGATAATCAGCATCGGGCGCAAGGAGCTAAATGAGATGGTACAAGAAGGAAAACCGATTGAGGTAAAATGCCATTTCTGCAATGAAGCCTATGAATTTACCATAGAAGACCTAAAAAAAATCATCCAAAAAACCAAGTAGAACAAAAATAAACTAAGAATTCTAAATCAGCATCTGTTAAAATAATGCCCATAACGATATTTGAGAGCAAAGCGGTCAAATGTCGTTATAGTTAAAGGGCATTATTTTAACAGATGCGGAACTTCAATAGGAGAAATAATAATGAGATATGGATTTGTGAAAGTGGCGGCGTTAGCGCCAAAGATTCGGGTGGCAGATACGAAGTATAATGCACAGGAGATTATTGGGCTGATGAAAGAAGCCTGGGAGAAGGGAGCCAGGATTCTGGTATTCCCGGAGCTTTGTATTACAGGGTATACTTGCAGTGACTTGTTTTTGCAGGAGATTTTGCTTCAGGGAGCAGCTTCGGCGCTCAGGGAGATTATTGAGGCAAGTAAAGGGATGGATGGCCTGTTCTTTGTGGGGCTTCCGGTGGAGATTAAGGGGAAGTTATACAATGTGGCAGCAGCTTATTCGGACGGAGAACTTTTGGGGTTTGTACCTAAGACCTATATTCCGAATTATAGTGAATTTTATGAGGCGAGGCATTTTGCAAAGGGGCCATCTGTCTGTGACCATGTAAACTGGGGCGAGGAGAATGATGTGCCTTTTGGGAGCAATCAGTTGTTTACTTGTGCAAATATGCCACAGCTTTTGGTGGCTTGTGAGATATGTGAGGATTTGTGGGCACCAAATCCGCCAAGTATTCGCCATGCACTGAATGGAGCGACTGTGATAGTCAATCTGTCTGCCAGTGATGAAGTGACCGGAAAAGATGCTTATCGAAGAGATTTGATTCGCTGTCACTCAGGCCGGCTTAGCTGTGGTTATATCTATGCCAGTGCAGGAGAAGGAGAGTCTTCAACAGACCTTGTCTTTGGCGGACATCATCTTATCTGTGAGAATGGTTCGCTGCTGATGGAAGCGAAGCGTTTTCAGAATGAGACTGTCTATGCGGAGATTGATGTCGAACGTATGATTGGAGAGCGCAGGAGAATCTCAACGTATGATATGGAGGAGAAAGAAGACTTTTATCTGTCGACTTCTTTTCGGATAAGAGATACCAAGATTCCTTTGGAGCGGTATATTGATAAAGCTCCTTTTGTGCCAGACAAGAAGGAAGAGCGAAAGAGACGCTGTGAGGAGATATTGGCAATTCAGTCGATGGGACTTAAGAAGCGGATGGAACATACAAATTGCAAGAGCGCAGTGATTGGGATTTCCGGGGGACTGGATTCAACGCTGGCACTTTTGGTGACAGCAAAGGCTGTGGACAGATTGGGATTGTCAAGGGATTGTATCACAGCTGTTACAATGCCTTGCTTTGGGACTACTGACCGGACATATACCAATGCCTGTGAGCTGACAAGGCGACTGGGGGCAAGACTTAAGGAGGTTGATATAAAGGAGGCAGTGTCTCTGCATTTTCGGGATATTGGACATGACAGTAAGCTGCACAATGTGACCTATGAGAATGCTCAGGCAAGAGAGCGTACCCAGGTATTGATGGATGTGGCGAACCAGACAGGAGGCATGGTGATTGGTACAGGTGATATGTCGGAGCTGGCACTTGGATGGGCGACCTATAACGGAGACCATATGTCGATGTACGGCGTCAATGCTTCGGTTCCTAAGACTCTGGTGCGTCATCTGGTGCGCTATTATGCAGATACTTGTGAGGATAAAAGATTGTCCGAGATTCTTTTGGATATCTTAGATACGCCGGTCAGCCCAGAGCTTTTGCCGCCAAAGGATGGGGTAATCTCACAGAAGACAGAGGACTTAGTCGGGCCTTATGAGCTGCATGATTTTTACCTCTATTATATGCTGCGCTTTGGTTTTGCACCGGATAAGATTTACTATCTGGCAGAGCAGGCCTTTGAGGGAATCTATGACAAAGAGACGATTTTAAAATGGTTAAAGACCTTTTATCGGCGTTTTTTCTCACAGCAGTTTAAACGTTCTTGTCTGCCAGATGGCCCGAAAGTGGGAACGGTGGCAGTATCACCAAGAGGAGACCTTCGGATGCCAAGTGATGCATGTGTTACTATCTGGATGGACTGCCTAGAGAAACTTGAGAACTAACAAAAGAAAGAGGTGTAAGATGGGAGAATGGTCAAATAGTAAGAAGAGGTCTGTATTTTATGGACTTGCAGGAATCTATCTGTTGTATCTGGCATATGAGTTATTTGGAAATCTGGCAGAGGTTTCTGGGATGGAACATACGTTCTGCATAATTTTCTCTGTTCTTTTTGCAGTTGGCGGAGTGGGGATTCTTTTCTTTGCACTGAGGCTGTTTCAAAAGAAGGAGAAAGAGGACGAGCCAGAGGACAAATCGTAGAAAATTGTCAGTTTTATGCAAAATACCGAAGGATTTTCAAGAAAGAGAAAAGGATTTTGTATGTTTTTTTGAAAAACTCACTGATATAATAAAGACTGTAACAAAAAGTTACCAAAAAAATACAGGGAGGTTTTCAAAATGAAAAAGAAAGTAGTTGGCATTATCCTTTCTCTGACCATGGTTGCAACGATGGTAGCAGGATGCGGCAACAAGACAGAGGAGACAAGTGCTCCAGACACAACAGAGGAGCCGACAGAGGCAGAGGATACAACAGGTGGTGAAGACGCTGAAGCACCAGAAGCTACAGAAGCAGAAGGCGAAGAAGCACCAGCTGGCAATGCAGACCTAGCAGACAAGAAGGTAGGCGTATGCATCTATCAGTTCTCTGATAACTTTATGACATTATTCCGTACAGAACTTCAGAATTATCTGGTAAGCCTTGGCTTCTCCGCAGATAATATCACGATTTCTGACGGTGCCAATGACCAGGCGACACAGACCGGGCAGATTGATAACTTTATCACTCAGGGTGTTGACGTACTGATTATCAACCCAGTAAACTCTTCTTCCGCAGAGACCATTACTGATAAAGTAGTAGCTGCTGATATTCCGCTTGTATATATCAACCGCGAGCCGGATGAGGACGAGCAGAAGAGATGGGCAGACGGCGGATGGAATGTAACCTATGTAGGATGTGACGCACGTCAGTCTGGAACATTCCAGGGCGAGTTAATCGGTGACCTTGGTTTAGATACCATTGATAAGAATGGCAATGGCAAGATTGATTATATCATGGTAGAGGGTGACCCGGAGAATATCGATGCACAGTATCGTACCGAGTTCTCTGTAAAGGCACTTGAGGATGCAGGTTTTGAAGTAAACTGTCTGACTGACCAGGTTGGAAACTGGGCACAGGATCAGGCACAGCAGATTGTTGCTAACGCTCTTGGCCAGTATGGAAACGACGTAGAGGTAGTATTCTGCAACAACGACGCGATGGCTCTTGGCGCACTTCAGGCTATCGACGCAGCAGGCCGTAAGGTAGGCGAGGATATCTATCTTGTTGGTGTGGACGCTCTTTCCGAGGCACTTGAGAACGTGCTGAACGGAACGATGACAGGAACCGTATTCAATGACCATTTCTCACAGTCTCACAGTGCAGCAGATGCAGCTGTTAACTATCTGACTGGCGCAGGAAATGAGCATTATATCGGCTGCGATTACGTAAAAGTTACAAAGGATAATGCACAGGAAATTCTTGACATGGTACAGTAATTGCGGTTTGTAAACCACAGTTCATGTAAGAAAATGGTGCGGGTGTTGTAAGCGGCACCCGCCCTTTTTAACTTATTTTATAAAATTAAGGAGAAGAAATATGGCTGAATACAAACTGGAGCTAAAAGGGATATGTAAATCGTTCCCTGGCGTCAAAGCGCTGGACCATGTACAGCTGTCTCTCCGCCCGGGCACGGTTCATGCGTTGATGGGGGAGAATGGGGCAGGTAAATCCACTCTGATGAAGTGCCTCTTTGGCATCTACAAGATGGATGAAGGAGAGGTCTATCTGGATGGAGAGAAGATTGAGATTAATAACCCGGATGAAGCGATGGCACATGGAATAGCAATGGTGCATCAGGAGCTGCAGCCGGTACCGGCAAGAAGTGTGGCAGAGAATCTGTATCTTGGAAGATTTCCAACGAAGAACTTCGGGCCATTTAAGATGATTGACCATAAGAAGATGTATGAAGAGACTGCATATTGGCTTAAAGAGGTCAAGATGGATTTTGACCCTAAAGCACAGTTAGGTACGCTTTCGATTGGACAGATGCAGTCAGTGGAGATTGCCAAAGCAGTCTCACAGCAGGCAAGAGTGGTTATTTTTGATGAGCCTACTTCCTCGCTCTCGGACAACGAGGTGGAGGCACTCTTTCGGATTATGAATGATTTGCGCGACAAGGGAGTCGCGATGGTATATATTTCTCACAAGATGGATGAGATTAAGAGAATCGCAGATGATATTACGATTATGCGTGATGGAACCTATGTGGGAACCTGGCCAGCGGCAGAGATGAGTACAGACCAGATTATTGCCAAGATGGTAGGTCGTGAGCTGACCAATGTCTATCCGCCAAGAGGAAATGAGCCAGGCGAAGTGGTGATGGAAGTTAAAAATCTCTGTTCTATCCATGAGAAATCCTTCCAGGACGTAAGCTTTACGCTTCGCAAAGGAGAGATTCTGGGCTTTGGCGGTCTAGTAGGTGCACAGAGAACCGAGTTGATGGAAGGTCTCTTTGGTATTCGTGGGGTTGCATCGGGCGAAGTGTGGATTCATGGAAAGAAAGCAAAGATCAAACATCCGATTGATGCGATGAACGCTGGTATTGGTCTGATTACAGAGGACCGCCGCGGCAATGGTATCTTTGGATGTCTGTCAATTAAAGATAATGTAGGCGTATCTGTCTATAATAAATATCTTCAGGCTGGTGTTGTCTTAAACCACAAGAAGATTAATCAGGTTGTGGATGACAGTATTCAAAAGCTTCGGATTAAGACTCCTAGCATGAAGGAACATATCTCTAACCTCTCAGGTGGCAACCAGCAGAAAGTAATCGTCTCTAGATGGCTTGCCAATGACCCGGATGTACTGATTATGGATGAGCCAACACGCGGTATTGACGTGGGTGCTAAACATGAAATCTATGAGATTATGAATGAGCTTGCCGCACAAGGGAAGGCCATTATTATGATTTCCTCCGAGATGTCAGAGCTTCTTGGCATGTCGGACAGAGTCTATGTAATGTGCAATGGAAAATTGACCGGCGAGATTGATGAGGCAGACAAGATGACGCAGGCTGACGTGATGGCCTATGCGACACAGTTCTGATGGTGAAGGAGGAAGAAGAGAATGGAAAAGATAAATCAAAAAAAAGCGATAGATTTTTTAATTAATAATGGTGTGATTATTGTTATGTTTATTCTGGTAATCTATACCGGACTTACGACGGATAATTTCTTTACGTCGAATAACTTGTTAAATACACTGATGAACATGAGTTCTCGTCTGGTTATTGCTCTTGGAATTGCCGGCTGTGTTATCACAGCGGGGTGTGACCTTTCTGCAGGACGTATGATTGGATTTGGTGGCTGTATTGCAGGTGTGCTTTTACAGCGTATTGATTACTCCAATAAGTTTTTCCCGGGCATGGAGCCTATGAATGTCTTTGTAGTGGCGCTGATTGTAATGGCAATCTGTGGTCTGTTTGGTACTGTGACAGGATTTTTTATCGCTTATTTAAGCGTGCCTCCTTTTATCGCTACATTGGCTATGATGGAGATTGTATATGGTATTAACTTAATCTTTACCAATGCAACGCCTCTTGGTGGCTATGTATCCGAATACACAAGTGTTGCAAGTGGAAAATTTTTGGGCATTAGTTATCTGATATGGATAGCAGTTGTTGTGTCAGCGGTTACATGGTTTATCTTTAATATGACCCGCCATGGAAAATATATGTATGCGATTGGCGGCAATCCACAGGCAGCAGAGGTAGCTGGTGTTCCTGTAAAATTAACACTTATCATTATCTATATGAAAGCGGCAGCAATGTATGGTCTGGCTGGTTTTATGTTAGGTGCAAAGGCCGGTGGTGCATCTGTGGCGCTTGGCCTTGGCTATGAGATGGAAGCGATTGCAGCATGTACTATCGGTGGTGTCTCTGTAACGGGTGGACGCGGTAAGGTATCTTCCGCGATTATCGGTGTTGCAGTATTTGAACTTTTGAAGGTTGCACTTCAGTATCTGGGTATGGATGCAAACTCCCAGTATATTGCGATTGGAGTTGTTATCTTCGTGGCAATCTCTCTAGATATCAGAAAATACATAGCAAAGAAATAAATATGTATAATAATAACGGTCAGGGTTTGCCTCCTGGCCGTTATTTTCATAGAAAGGAACAGTTAAAATATGGAGCGATATTCTGTCTTGCTGGTGGACGACGAGGAAGATGTTGTCCAGGTGATTATGAAAAAGCTGGATTGGGAGCGTATGGGATACCGGATTGTGGGATATGCCAGAAATGGCGTGGAGGCACTGGAGATGGCGGAGGAATTACAGCCAGATGTGGTGATGACAGATATCAAGATGCCGTATATGGATGGCCTGACACTTTGCAGAAAGTTAAAAAAACTCTATCGCACAATCAAGATGATTATTTTTTCAGGTTTTGATGAGTTTGAATATGCACAGGAGGCGATTAAGGCAGAAGTAGAAGAGTATATTTTAAAGCCTGTCAATTCCAATGAGCTTCGCGATGTCTTTGAGCGTATCAAAAGACACTTGGACGAAGAACGGGATGAGAAGCGCAATATTGACAAATTAAGAAAGTATTATATGGATAGTCTGCCAGTATTACAGGAGAATTTTTATACCTCTCTTTTGGAAGGACGGATATTGGAAAGTCAGATTTTAGGGTATATGAGTGACTATCAGATTACACTTTCTGGCCCTTACTATGTGGTGTCTGTGCTGCATATCAGTACAACGCCTCTGCCCGGAGAAGAAGATGGGTCCCTAAACCCGATTCTGCTAGGAGTATCTGTAAAGAAATTTGCAGAAGAACAGTTGTCTGGCAGATGGGATGTGCGGGTGGTAAGCTATCTGGGGGATATTATTGTGCTTTCACAGCTTTTAGAGCCGGAGAAACTTGTGGCATTTACGGATGAGATGGATAAGATCTGCAAGATGGCCAAGAGAATCTGCAATGCCAGAGTGACCGCGGGCATCGGTCATATCTGTGAGGAGTTAATCCAGCTGCCATTATCCTATCAGGGGGCCAAACAGGCAGTCTCATACCGCGTTTTATATGGAACGATGAAAGCGATTAGTATCTCGGAGACAGACCCCAAAGAATGTGTGGATGTACAGTGGGAAGATCCCTATGTAAAAAATATTATTAAAAGAATCCGGGTAGGAGACCCAGAAGCGCTTAAAAAAGCAATTATAGAATTTACAGAACGGATGGCCCGTTCTAAAATATCAATGCAGAAATATCGAATCTTAATTCTGAAAGTGATTGCAGAGATTTTTCGATTTGGAAATAATAATCAGCTGAATATGGAGGAGATTTTCGGGGCAGACAGTGATATCTATGGACAGGCGCTGCAGCAGGATTTGCCAGAATCATTGGGAGAATGGCTTCATGAACTCTGCCGAAAGCTTCAGCAGGCGGTACAAAGCGACAGAAGTAATACAACAAAGTCCTTTGTGCGAAAAGCAGTTGAGTATATCTGGGAACACTATGCAGACCCAGACCTTGGCATCGAGACTCTGTGTGCATATTTAGGAGTTAGTGCAGCTTATTTTTCCACGGTCTTTAAAAAGGAGACGGGCAAAACATTTGTTAAATTTTTGACAGATTATCGTATGGAACAAGCCGTAGAGCTTTTGTTAAGCGGAAGTGAAAAGACCTATGTGATTGCCGAGAAGGTTGGATACTCAGACCCCAACTATTTTAGCTATGCATTTAAAAAGCAGTTTGGCATGGCGCCATCGAAGTATAAAGCAGCAGGGATGGAAAAGGAATGAAAGGATTATTTTTCCAAAGAGAGCATAAAGCGCTGCCAATTCAGCTGATTATCTCGGTCTCTTTTACGATTGTATCTATTTGCTGTATGGGAATCTTAGGCTTTACCCTGTATCGTTTTCTGGTACAGAAGATGGAGGATATAACCATCGAAAGTTCCGAACAGATATTAGACCAGACGGCGATTAATCTAGAAACGTATCTTCGAAATATGAGACGTATCTCAGATACCATGTATTACAGTGTAATTAAAGATAAAGATTTGGCAACAGATACCATGGCAGAGGAGATGAATCTGCTCTATGAGGCCAATAAAGACAATCTAATCAGTATTGCCTGCTACACCAATGAGGGAGAGCTTGTGGCAGCGGTTCCTGTGGCAACAGAAAAAGAGGATATTCGTATTGTCGAACAGGAATGGTTTACCGATGCAGTGGGACGAATGGAGAATTTTCATTTTTCCACGCCGCATGTACAGAATCTGTTTGATAATACAAGCTATCGTTATTACTGGGTCATATCTTTAAGCCGGGCCGTGGAGCTGACCAACAATGGAAGCTCCAGGCTTGGAGTTCTTTTGGTGGATATGAATTACAGCAGCATTGAACAGCTTCTGAAAAAAGCCAATGTGAACCATTCGATGGAATATGTCTATCTGATTGACCGGGAAGGGGAGATTATCTATCATCCGCGCCAAAAACTTCTCAATATGCATCTGTTAGAAGAAAATAATCAAATCGCTGCTTCCTATGAAGATGGAAGCCATAAGGAATATTTTCAGGATGAAGAACGACTGATTACAGTAAAGACGGTCAGCTATACCGGATGGAAGATCGTGAGTGTTACACCAAAGCGCGTGCTTAGCATGGGACTGACAGAGACACGATTGTTTTTTGTGATATTAATGCTGCTTACCATGTTAATGATTATCATTATCAATCAGTTGGTATCTTCTAGCATTGCAAAGCCACTGCAAAGACTTAATGAATCGGTCAAAGAGTGGGAAGCAGGCAATATGAATCCTGAGATATATGTGGGAAGTTTTCTAGAAGTTGAGCATCTAGGGAAGACGCTTCGCTCTACTGTTGCACAGATTCGGCAACTGATGGAAGATATTTTAATCGAGCAGGAAGAAAAGCGAAAGAGCGAGCTAGATGCCCTGCAGTCACAGATTAATCCGCATTTTTTATACAATACCTTGGATTCGATTGTATGGATGATTGAGGGCGAAAGGTATGATGATGCGGTATTTATGGTGACACAGTTAGCAAGTCTGTTTCGTGTTAGCTTAAGCCGTGGAAAGACTATTATCAGTATCAGCGATGAGATACGACATGCAAAAAACTATATGAACATCCAGAAGATTCGATATAAAAATACCTTTACAGTGGATTTTCAGATGGAAGAAGATATTTTAAAGTGTTGTACGGTAAAGCTGATTATACAGCCACTGCTTGAAAATGCCATCTACTATGGTGTGCAGGGGATGGACGGTGAAGGTGAGATTCAGATTCGGGGCTATCGAAGCAAGGAAGATATCTATATCGAAGTCCGTGATAATGGTATTGGGATGCCAAAAGAAGTTGTATGCCAGCTTTTAAGTGAGAATAACCACGCGCCTAAGAAAGGCTCCGGTGTAGGACTGATTAATGTGCACAACCGGTTAAAGCTACGTTTTGGAAGTTGCTATGGCTTAGAGATTGAGAGTGTGCCAGATGAGGGAACAACTGTTCGAATTCATCTTCCTTATCTGATATATACAGAGGAGATGCAGGTACTTTTAGAGAGTGGAAAGCAAAAGCGGCAGGAGGAGAGAGAGCAGTGAACAGATATAGATTCTATCGAGGGATTCTGGTGCTGTTTCTGGTGCTGATTGGGCTTTGGATGATACAAAAGGAGCAGGACAGACGACAGGAAAGTGAACGTTATATGGTCTCTGTGATTGTAAGTGACAGCAACAATGACCGGTGGATTGCCATGAAGCAAGGGATGGAGCAGGCGGCAGGAGACTTTCATATTGACTTAAATATTATATCCACAGGACCATTTGCAACACTTGAGGAAGAATTAGAAGTTGTGCGCAGGGAAGTTTCTAACAATGTGGATGGTGTGATTTTGCAGATGGTATCTAGTGAACAGGCATATGAAGCATTAGAAGGAATTTTTACAAAAGAGGCAGTGATTTTTCTGGAGACCGATATTGAACCAGAGGAATATTTTGTCTCGGTAGTACCAGACAATATAGGAATGGGAGCAGCTCTGGCGGACTGTATTTTAAAAGACTATGGCGAACGTATAGAAGGCAAGAAAATCGGTATTCTAGGAGGCAACCAAAAGCAGATATCCATGCAGCAGAGGCTTTCTGGCTTTACAAAACAGATGGAAGGAAGCAACGCAGAGATTACATGGGTGCTGCACAGTGAATCCGAAGAGCAGATAGAGAAGGAAGAAATGCTTACGTTGGTTGACCTTTTGGTGGCACTTGATAATGCAGAGACAGAACAGGCAGTCGATTACCTGCTAGAAGTACCACAAGAGGCCAAAAGGTGTGCACTGTATGGAGAAGGTATCTCAGAGAAAGTGGTCTACTATCTGGACCGGGGGCTGATTCAGTCCTTGGTGGTGCCCAATGAATTTCATATGGGATACCAAAGTGTCAAGGAGATGAGCCGGCAGCTCTCTTATTCGCCAACGATTGGAGAGAGTAGTCAGGTGGGATTCTTGGTTGTTGACAAAGAAAATCTCTATAAGGCAGATAACCAGAAGATATTATTTCCGATTGTACAGTAATGGGGGGAGACAGATGAGAAGGATAAAAACAGGTGTAAAAAGAGGAATGGCATGGTGTCTGATTGCCATGATGTTATCTGGCTGTCAGAATAAAGATGCCTTACAGGATCCTAAAAGTATTCGAATTGGAGTGACCGTATACGACCAGTATGATACATTTATTTCACAGCTGATAACGTGCTTTAGTGCAGACCTAAGCGCCAAAGAAAAAGAGACCGGAACTGTGATTCATATTGAGGTCTATAATGCAGCAGACAGCCAGACAACACAGAACAGTCAGGTAGAGGAGATGTTAGAAAACGGATGCGATGTTATCTGTGTCAACCTTGTGGACCGCACAGACCCAACTACGATTATCGATTTGGCAGAGAAGCAGAACATTCCACTGATTTTCTTTAACCGGGAACTGGTTGAAGAAGATTTGGAGCGGTGGAACCGACTGTATTATGTAGGAGCCAAAGCTTTTGAGTCCGGTGTGATGCAAGGGGAGATTGCGGCGGAGATTTTCCAGAGTGACCCATCGGTTGACAAGAACCAGGATGGTATCTTTCAGTATGTGGTACTAGAAGGAGAGGCAGGGCATCAGGATGCGATTGTGCGCACAGAGTATGCGGTAAGTACCCTTGTAGAGCAGCAGGTTCTTGTGGAAAAGTTAGGCTATGGCATTGCCAACTGGAACCGGGCGCAGGCGCAGACCAAGATGACACAGATGCTCGACCAACATGGCAAGGAGATAGAATTGGTATTAGCCAATAATGACGATATGGCACTGGGCGCTGTGGACGCTTTAAAGGCACTTCAGATACCCAGGGAGGATTGGCCGGTCATTATGGGAATTGATGGAACAGACGTTGGGCTGGAGGCCGTAGCGAACAAAGAATTGGCAGGGACGGTCTATAATGACAAGGAAGGACAGGCACTGGCGATGCTAAATCTGGCTTACCAGCTTGCGACCGGGGGAGAGTTAAGCGATTTGGCATTAGAAGATGAAAAATATATCCGTTTACCCTATGCCAAAGTGGAATCAGAAGATGTAGAACGCTATCAGAACAGGGAAAAACTGTAAACTTTGTATATCCCATAAAAGAGACGGATAAAATAATGAATGAAAACAGGCGTTATTCA
>Ga0137308_102045_pt1 | contig 15611 bp, 15 predicted proteins | sample Inofrocosms_June_FD_97181 | JGI IMG/M metagenome (GOLD analysis project Ga0137308, IMG submission 97181) | Mouse cecal microbial communities from Vienna, Austria - N-Acetylneuraminic and N-Acetylglucosamine D2O microcosms_June | ecosystem: Host-associated > Mammals > Digestive system > Large...
GGCATTTGGCTCCTGCACATCCCGACCCAGCAGATAATCGGTGGTAACGTGAAAGAAATCCGCAATCCGTATCAGCATATCTATGGACGGCATGATATTATCATTTTCCCAATTACTGATACTCTGCTTTTTCACTCCCAGCTTCTCCGCAAGCTGAACCTGATTCAATTCTCTGGACTGGCGCAGATTTTTAATGCGGACTGCAAACATAATCGGCCCACCTCCCTTGACAATAGGATTATGGGCCATGTGCGCAAATTATAAAAATACCAGTATTGAAATATTTGACTATCAGGATTATACTGTCACCGTGCGGAGGGCCAAAAGAAAGGAAGTACGAAAAATGGTCTACACAAATGAAGTGAAGAAAGAACTGGACGCCATTCTCAAAGCCTTTGAGAATTATATTGATGGGCAGGACTATTTTGATATAGTCTACTCCAAGAAAATCGGCTATGTCTGGATCGTGGCCGATGAACCCGGCGCGGCAGGTGCGGAGCAGCTTGACACACCGGAGGCCATGCTGGACAACCTGTTTAATGACATTATCAACGATGTTGTTGCTCCCCGTTCAACCACCCATCTCAATGAAATGCGCACTATGACGGAGAGCGAGGAAGCGGAGTGCCGCCGCAGGATCACCGCCATTCTGGAAACGATTGAGGGCGGCGGGGCCGAGTACCTGGAATACCTGGACGAGTACATCCAGGACTACCAGGAACGCTACGCCGGGGACGGTGGATCGTGTTAGAAAACTGTTGCGCGTTCACCGGCCACCGCCCGCGTAAATTCCCTTGGAAGTATGACGAAGCGGACAGCCGGTGTGTGGCGCTGAAAGCGGTGCTGGCGGAGCAGATTACCGCTCTGGTGGACGCAGGCTTTACGCAATTCCTGTCCGGGATGGCAGAGGCCACCGATACTTGGTCCGCCCTCTCCGTCCTAAGCCTGAGAGAGAAGAATCCCGCAATCAAGCTCTACTGTATCCTCCCCTGCAAAGAGCAGGCGGATAAGTGGTCAGCTTCATCGCGGGACCTCTATCATTCTATCCTGGATCGGGCGGATTCCATCGTTTACGTCAGCAGGACCTACTACAAAAATTGTATGCTGGACCGCAACCGTTTTCTGGTAGACCACGCCGCTGCTCTGCTGGCTGTCTATAACGGAGAACGGCGCGGCGGGACGGCAGCGACTATGCGCTATGCTCAGAAGGTGGGACGTGAGATCATTGTGATCGACCCTATTACCCGGCTGATTTCCCACGGTGATATTGTGCCGGGACCGGCACACTCCTGACGGGGCGCGGCTGCGCACCGTTTTTCCTGCGCGGATGTGCAGGAATGAGCGACCGAAGGGAGCGCAAAGCCACGCCGTCAGGCGTGTTCGACTGGACACAGAGCGGCCAGTCCGGGGCTTGGGGGGACCCCAACGGGCGTATTGGAAAATCCGAAAAGGATATTCCAATACATTGCTCGCCTACGTTATAGGAACGTTATTACTCAATGCCCCACAACGTATGAGTGTGCCGCAGCGACAATATCGCCAACGCCATTCAGCACAATGGTCGGACGGTAGGCATACTCTTTCAAAGTTTCTGGTGTAGAAACGCCGGAAAGTACTAATACAGTGGACATACCGCTCTCCATACCAGAGATTACATCGGTATCCATCCGATCTCCTACCATGACAGCTTCACCGGAGTGGCAGCCCAGCAGCCGCAGGCCAGTCCGCATCATCAGCGGATTGGGTTTGCCGCAGAAATAGGCCCGTGTTCCGGTTGCCATTTCGATAGGAGCGGTCAAAGCGCGGCAGGCCGGTGCAATACCATTTTCAATCGGGCCGGATACATCAGAGTTTGCCCCAATGAGTTTTGCCCCACCCATGACCAAATTCGTTGCCTTTGTCAATGTTTCCATGGAGTAGGTGCGTCCTTCTCCAACCACCACATAGTCAGGGTTCACCTCATTCATGGTGATGTCTGCATCATAAAGTGCGTTGAGAAGTCCGGCTTCTCCGATTGCAAATACAGAGCAGCCGGGAGCCTGTTCCTTCAGAAATGCGGCAGTTGCCAGAGCGCTCGTATAAAAATGATCCTCAGACACATCTAACCCCATACGAGCCAGCTTCTGGTGCAGTTCCTTTGGCGTGTATCCGCTATTATTGGTCAAAAACAAAAATCTCTTGTTTTCTGCCTGGAGCCACTGAATAAATTCCACAACACCCGGAAGGATTTTATTTCCGTGATAAATGACGCCATCCATATCACAGATAAAGCCCTTTTTCGCATTGAAATCAAGTAAACATTTTTCTTCCATATCATGACTGCCTTTCATGTTTATTTTTGCCTGCTGGTCAAAATCTGATTATAAGATGTGTTTGTAAAGTCTACAAGGCTTTTTTTGTGAAATCCATGTAAAGGCTTCTTGCTTATATCAGAATTTTACAAGGATTTTTCAAAACCATGGTAGCAAATATTACATCCAGAGATTATTCTGGATGTGTCCCAGGCGGACAAACACTACTCTTTAGGAGGAAACAGGTAAATATGAGAAAAATCTTTGCTATCGCATTGGCTTTGGCGCTGACAGCCACTTTGTTTGCTGGCTGTTCCGCTACCGCCAAAAACGGAAGCACTGGCCCTGTTCAGACAAACGCAGGCGCGATCAACACGCTGGCGAGCCAGACTGCCTCTGACCAGACCATCAAGGCACCCAAGTATGTGTTCCTGTTCATCGGAGACGGCATGAGCTTTCCCCAGTTCCAGTCCGCGGCGGACTATCTCGGGGCCATGGCCGACAGCGACTATATGCAGGCAGTTCCCAGCCTGGACGACAACCAGGGTGCGGTGCTGGACGGCCCCAAGCCGCTGAATTTCATGGGCTTTGAAACGGTTGGTTCCGTTGTGACCTACGATTCCAACAGCTTCGCTCCCGACTCCGCTTCCACCGCCACCTCTATCGCCACTGGCTACAAGACCTACTCCGGCTCCATCAATGTGGACGAAACAGCCACCAAGGTTTATGAGACGATCACCGAGAAGGTTCACGAGCAGTTGGGGATGAAGGTGGGCATCATCTCCTCTGTCAACCTGAACCACGCCACTCCCGCAGCCTTCTACGCCCACCAAGCCAGCCGCAACAGCTACTACGAGATCGGCCTGGAACTAATCGACTCTGGCTTTGAGTATTTTGCTGGAGGCGGACTGAAAAAGCCCACCGGAGCGGACAAGGACAAGGAGGATCTGTATGCCTTGGCAAAGCAGGCGGGCTACAACGTGGTAAAGACCCAAGCTGAGGCCGATAAGATCACCTCCGGTCCTGTCATCATTATCGACGAGCATCTGGCCGACTCTGATGCCATGGCCTATGAGCTGGACCGGACAGACAAACTGTGGTCCCTGGCCGACTATGTGGAAAAGGGTATTGAGGTTCTGGACAACGACAAGGGCTTCTTCATGATGTGCGAGGGAGGTAAGATCGACTGGGCCTGCCACGCCAATGATGCCGCCTCCACCATTCACGACACCTTGGCCCTAGCCGACGCGGTGCAGGTAGCCATCGACTTTGCCAAGGAACACCCCGATGAGACTCTGATCCTGGTTACCGGTGACCACGAAACCGGCGGTCTGACCATCGGCTTTGCCGGAACCGACTACGACACCTACCTCTCCCTGCTGGACAGCCAGAAAATTTCTTTTGCCAAGTTCGACAGCGATTATGTAGCCGCTTACAAGGAGAACAAGACTGATTTCAACACCGTCCTGGCCGACATAGAGAAGCTGTTCGGCCTGAAAGCAAAGGGTGACACCGGGGACAAGCTGGTACTCACCGAGTACGAGCTGGGCCTGCTGAAAACCGCCTACGAGAAAAGTGTGAACGAAAAGGATACCGGCATGGTCCAGCAGGCGGAGTATGTGGCCTACGGAACCTACGAGCCGTTAAGCGTGACGATTACCCACATTCTCAATAACAAATCCGGTGTATCCTTCACCTCTTATAGCCACACCGGACTGCCGGTCGCCATGTTCGCTGACGGCGTGAACGCCGATCAGTTTGATGGATACTATGACAACACGGAAATCTACGAGAAGCTGGCTACGATGCTGGCGGTAAAATAACCGCTTACCCTCTGCTTTCTCATAGAGAGGCCGCTTCTGCCTGCCGGTAGGAGCGGCCTCGACCCTATCAGAAAGGGACAATCAATTATGAAGCTATTCCCAAGCGCATCCATCCATTATCAGGCCCCGATATGGGCCTGCCTTACCCTGATCGTTGTACTGCTGGTTCTTCCAACGGGCTTTGAGGGAAATCTGGTTTTTCAGGAATCGGACATACGGCCTGCGCTGGTATTGTCTACGGATGAATCCTCCATTGTTGACACCGGGCTTGTGCGTTCCGGGGAACAGCGGTGTCAAGTGAAAATTTTAGGCGGCTCTTTTCAGGGGCAGGTTGCCGAGGGAAGGAATATGCTGAACGGCTCTCTGGAACAGGACAAGCTGTTTTCCACAGGTGACAAAGCCCTGGTGCGCATCAACTTCCTGGATGGGCAAATCCTGAATGTTTCCATGATCGACCACTATCGCACCCCGTGGGAACTTTTGCTTGCGGCACTGTTTATCCTTCTGCTGGTTGTTTTCGCGGGCTGGACCGGTCTGCGGGCGGTACTTTCCTTCATTTTGTCCGTGCTGATGATCTGGAAGGTGTTGGTTCCGCTCTATTTGAAAGGCTGGAATCCCATTTGGGTAGGGCTGGGGATCACTCTGGTGCTAACGGTCTTGATCGTCAGCCTGGTATATGGTTTCGACCGCCGCTGTGCCGCCGCTGTCTCCGGTTCCTTCTTAGGCATTCTGGTCACCTGTGTCATGGGCGTGGTTTTTACGAACCTTTTCCAAATCCACGGAGCGGTTATGTCTTACTCGGAGAGCCTGCTGTATGCCGGATACCAGCATCTGAACCTGACACAAATTTTTATGGCCTCTATTTTTATCGGCGCGTCAGGGGCTGTTATGGACTTGTCCGTGGATATTACCTCCGCTGTCTATGAGGTCGTTCAGAAACAGCCAGCACTCAGCCGCAAAGAGGCAATTCGATCCGGTCTGAATGTGGGCCGGGCCGCTATGGGAACGATGACAACCACATTGCTGCTGGCATACTCCGGCGGGTATGTAGCTTTGCTGATGGTGTTCATGGCCCAGGGAACGCCGCTGACCAATGTCCTCAATTACAAATATGTCGCGGCGGAACTGCTGCATACGGTGATTGGTTCTTTTGGACTGGTGACAGTGGCCCCATTTACGGCTCTGTGCGCCGGAATATTTCTGACCAGTTATGACAGCTTCTCTTTGAAGCAATAGCTGAAGCTGTTCACAGCGCAATATCCAACCGCACAGGCTGGCCGGTGTCGGCTGGCCTTTCATTTTACATAGATTTTACATGACCTTGGTAACAGATTTTACACGCACTTGTTAGAATAAAAACGTGAAACTAAAAGAGAGAGGAAATCAGCTTTATGGATATTTTCAATGTGTTGACTCTTATCGGCGGATTGAGCCTGTTCCTGTTCGGCATGAGCGTTATGGGACAGGCCCTGGAGCGCAGGGCCGGAGGCCAGCTCCGGACGCTTCTGGGGAAGCTGACTGACCGTAAGATCGCCGGACTTCTGACCGGCATGGGCGTTACCGCGGTCATTCAAAGCTCCTCGGCAACTACGGTCATGGTGGTTGGCTTTGTCAACTCCGGAATCATGACCTTGAAGCAGGCCATCAATGTCATTATGGGGGCCAATGTTGGGACCACAGTCACGGCATGGCTGTTGAGTCTGGCTGGGATCGACAGCGGGAACCTGTTTATTAAACTATTGAAACCGTCCTCCTTCACGCCGATTCTGGCGCTCATTGGCATCATCTTTTATATGTTCTGCAAGAACGCGAAGAAAAAGGACACCGGCATGATCCTGCTCGGCTTTGCCACGCTGATGTTCGGCATGGAAACCATGTCCGGGGCCGTTTCCGGCCTGCGGGATGTCCCGGCGTTCCAGCAGATGTTCATCATGTTCAAAAATCCGCTGCTGGGCGTACTGGCGGGCACGATCCTCACGGCCATCATCCAATCCAGTTCTGCTTCCGTGGGCGTTTTGCAGGTATTAGCGGCAACTGGTCAGGTTTCCTACGGCGCTGCGATTCCCATTATCATGGGGCAGAATATCGGCACCTGCGTGACGGCTATGATCTCCTCCGTAGGTGCGAACAAGAACGCAAAGCGGGCCGCTCTTGTCCATCTTTCATTCAATATCATCGGAACGGCGGTCTGGTTGGCGGTGTTCTGCGTTCTAAAGGCGCTGCTGCGGCCTGTCATTCTGGACGAGCCCGCCTCTCGCCTGGGCATCGCCGTGGCCCACTCGGTATTCAATGTCCTGTGTACGCTGCTGATGCTGCCCCTGTCCAGTTTTCTGGAGAAGCTGGTCACCATCCTCGTTCCCGATGATAAGCGGTCGGACGCGGTGGCGGAGCTGGACGAGCGCCTGTTTGCCACTCCGTCTATCGCCCTGGAGCGGTGTCATACGGTGGCGGCGGAGATGGCGGAAACCGCTGTTGCGGCCTTGAAAGACGCAATGGTCTCTCTGCGAAGCTATACCCCGGCGCTGGCCGCATCTATACGGGAAAAAGAGGATAAAACAGACCATTACGAAGATATTTTGGGAACCTATCTTGTGAATCTGAGTACCCGCCAAATCAGCGAAGCCGACAGCCGGGAGGCGGCGAAGCTGCTGAAAATGATTGGCGATTTTGAGCGGATCGCGGACCACGCCGTCAACATCCTGGAATCCGCTGAAGAACTGCGGGACAAGGAGCTCCGTTTTACGGAAGATGCTTCCTCTGATTTGACCGTGGTTTCCGCAGCGGTTCGGGATATTCTGGACTTGTCCCTTAATGCGTTCCTTCACGATGATCTGAACGCTGCCTCTATGGTGGAACCGCTGGAGCAGGTGATCGACCAGTTGAAGGAACAGCTACGGACACGCCATATCCTTCGTATGCAGAAGGGCGACTGCTCTATTGACGCAGGTTTCGCATGGTCTGATCTGTTGACTAGCCTGGAGCGCACGGCGGATCACTGCTCCAACATCGCTGGGTGCGTGATTGATATTGCCCATGGCAATATGGACATCCATCAGTCCCTGCGCGCATTCCGCACTGGCAGCGAGGATTTCCGTCAGCGATTCCAGGAGTATCAGCGCAAGTATGTCCTGAATGGATATTTCGTACAGAAAAGGCAGGAAAAATAAACTTTACAATCACACATAAAACTTTACACAGGTTTTACCAAAGCTGACTTTCGCATTTTACATTCAGGCGGTATTCTTATTCTTGTGGACGGGAGGATAGGCAGGTGGATCGCTGATCCCCCAGGATACACTACAAATCAAACGGGAATAGGAGTTATTTGTCATGAAAAAGAAAACACAGAAATTGATTGGCCTGGTCATGGCTGTTGCCGTGGTTGCGTCTATGCTGGCCGGATGTTCCCAGAAGCTCTCCGGTACGGTGGCTACCGACGGCTCCACCTCTATGGAGAAGGTGATCGGGGCGCTGGGCGAGGCGTTCATGGAGCAGAACGACGGCGTGACCTTTACCTACAACCCCACCGGTTCCGGCTCCGGCATCAAGGCTGTCCAGGAGGGCCGCTGTGACATTGGCCTCAGCAGCCGCAATCTGAAGGATGAGGAAACAGCCAGCGGCTTGACGGCCACCGTCCTGGCCTATGACGGCATCGCCGTCATCGTTCACCCGGACAACCCCGTGGCCGACCTGGACGTGGAAACCATCGCCAAGCTCTACACCGGCGAGATCACCAACTGGAAGGATGCAGGCGGCAGCGACGCGGCCGTAGTCCTCATTGGCCGGGAGGCTGGCAGCGGAACGCGGGACGGCTTTGAATCCATTACCGGCACCGAGGATGCCTGCCAGTACCGCCAGGAACTGACCTCTACCGGCGATGTGATTACTGCCGTCTCTCAGAATCCGGACGCTATCGGCTACGCTTCTCTAGCTTCTGTCAGTGACAGCGTAAAGGCCCTTACCGTGGGCGGCGTGGCTCCCACCGAGGACACCGTCAAGGACGGCAGCTATGTGATCCAGCGTCCCTTCGTGCTGGTGACAAAGACCGATGCCAAGCTGTCCGAGGCCGCCCAGGCATTCTTCGATTTCGCAACCTCTGCCGATGCCTCTGACTTTATCAGTAAGGCCGGCGCGGTGGCGGCGAACTGAACCCCTCTCGTGGAGCGGCGGCTTTCTCTGCCGCCGCTCCTACCCATTAGGAGGCTCAATTTATGGGAAAACATCAACGGTTTATAGAAAACCTGATTCACGGGATATTCCTGTTCCTGGGTCTGGTCACGGTGGGCTGTGTCCTGCTTATTACGGTATATCTGATCCTGTCCGGAATCCCTGCTATCCGGCAAATTGGCCTGCTGGACTTCCTGTTGGGAGACACCTGGGAATCCACAGCAAAAGAACCGTCCTTCGGAATTCTGCCTTTTATCTTGACCAGCATCTATGGAACTGCCGGAGCTATTCTCTTTGGCGTACCGGTTGGCTTCTTCACGGCGGTATATCTGGCAAAGCTGGCCCCGCCAAAGGTGAAAGCTGTGGTGGAATCTGCTGTCAGTCTGCTGGCGGGCATCCCCTCGGTGGTCTACGGTCTGGTAGGTATGCTGGTGCTGGTTCCGGGAATACGGCAGCTCTTTCATGTGCCGGACGGGGCCAGTCTGCTGGCGGCGATCATCGTGCTGGCCATTATGATCCTGCCTTCCATTATTAAGGTGTCTGTCACTGCGTTAGAGGCGGTCCCGCAGGAATACGAGGATGCCTCCCTTGCTCTGGGGGCTACACCCATCGAAACCTACTTCCGCGTATCCGCTCCGGCAGCAAAAAGCGGCATAGCGGCGGCGGTAGTACTGGGGGTGGGCCGGGCTATCGGAGAGGCTATGGCGGTGATGATGGTGTCCGGCAATGTGCCTAATATGCCGTCCCTGTTCCAGAGCGTCCGTTTTCTCACCACGGCAGTCGCCAGCGAGATGGCCTATTCCAGCGGATTGCAGCGGCAGGCCCTGTTCTCTATTGCCCTGGTTCTCTACTTATTCGTGCTGCTGCTCAATGCCGCGCTGAATTTCTTCCTGAAACGCAAAAAGGAGGGCTGACCATGCAAAGCAACTGGATCACGACCAAACGGAAGGGTTACATTGGCCTGATGAGGGGCTTGATGGCACTGTCCACAGCTCTGACCTGTGGAATTGCCCTGTTCCTGATTGGATATGTTCTGATAAAGGGACTCCCCAGTATTACCTGGGAACTGCTCTCCACAAAACCAAGCTATCTGGCGGGAACGATTGGCATTTTGCCGGATATTTTGAACACAGTCTATATCATCGTAGCTACGCTGCTGATTGTACTTCCCCTGGGAGTGGGTGCGGCCATCTATCTGACAGAGTATGCCTCCAGCCAGAGGTTGGTGACGGTCATTGAGTACGCGGCAGAAACCCTGTCCGGCATTCCGTCCATTATCTTCGGGCTGGTAGGGATGCTGATTTTCGCCAACAGCTTCGGTTCCTGTCTGCTGGCCGGGGCATTGACACTGGTTATTATGAACCTGCCTACTGTCATGCGTACCGCACAGGAGAGCTTGAAAACCGTGCCGCAGAGCTACCGAGAAGGGGCTTTCGGCCTGGGAGCCGGAAAATGGCGGGTCGTTCGGACGGTAGTACTCCCTGGCTGTGTGGATGGGGTAATCACTGGCTGTATCCTGTCGGCGGGCCGCATTTTGGGGGAATCGGCGGCGCTGTTATTTACAGCGGGATTCGCTCATGTTCTGAACGGCTTTCTCAGCGGCCTGGGCAGTCCGGGAGCCACCCTTACTGTGGCGTTGTACCTCTACACCAAGGAGCCGGGGCCGGGCGGCGCACAGGCATCCTTTGCTATCGCCGCGATTCTGATGGCACTGACGCTGACCATCAATTTTGCCGCAGTCCTGGTTGGCCGGATCTTCAAAAAAAGGAGAGCGTTATGAGCAGTATTGTTACCGCAAAGGATTTGTGCCTGTGGTATGGGACGGCCCAGGCACTGAACAATATCAATATTGAAATTCCGGAGAAGAACATTACCGCCTTTATCGGTCCCTCCGGGTGTGGGAAGTCCACCTTTCTGAAAACACTGAACCGGATGAACGATTTAATTCCTGGCGTGAAGATCACCGGCGAGGTGCGCTATGGGGAGCAGGATGTATACGCCCCTGGCCTGGATGTGAACTTGCTGCGGAAGGAGATCGGCATGGTGTTCCAGAAGCCCAATCCCTTCCCCATGAGTATCTATGACAACATCGCCTACGGTCCCCGGACCCATGGTGTCCGCAACAAGGCCAAACTGGACGATATTGTGGAGCGCTCCCTCCGGGGGGCGGCAATCTGGGACGAGGTGAAGGACCGACTGAAAAAGAACGCCCTGGGCCTCTCCGGAGGCCAGCAGCAGCGGCTTTGTATCGCCCGCGCCCTGGCTGTGGAGCCGAAGGTGCTGCTGATGGACGAACCCACCAGCGCCCTGGACCCCATTTCCACTTCCAAAATCGAGGAGCTGGCGATGGGCCTGAAGGAGCAATATACCATCATCATCGTGACACACAATATGCAGCAGGCCGCCCGCATTTCGGACTATACCGCCTTTTTCCTGCTGGGGGAATTGATTGAGTACGGTGAGACAGAAAAGCTGTTCTCCCGGCCGGAGTGCCAGAAAACGGAGGACTATATCACAGGGAGGTTTGGATAATGCGGAGCAAATTTGACGAGCAGCTTGCCCTGATGAAAAATGAACTGATTCAAATGGGCGCACTGTGCGAGGAGGCGATCTCCCTGGCGGCAAAGGCTCTGACCGAGGGGGACAAGACCCTGGCGGAGAAGGTCGGGCCGCTGGACGGGGAGATTGACCAGATGGAGCGGGATATTGAGAGCCTGTGTTTGAAGCTACTGCTCCAGCAGCAGCCGGTGGCCCGTGACCTGCGGCAGATTTCCGCCGCGCTGAAAATTATCACGGATATGGAGCGCATCGGGGATCAGGCGTCCGATATTGCGGAGATCATTCTGGCCATGCTGTCAGAGGGCTATGTCCCGGAAGATGTGGGCCATATCCGCGAAATGGCGCAGGAGACAATCAAAATGGTCACAGAGAGCGTGGATTCTTACGTCCAGCAGGATATAGAGCGGGCCAGAGCCGTGATTGCTCACGATGACACCATTGACCGCTATTTTACACAGGTCAAAGCTGTGCTGATTCAAAAAATCGCGGAGGCGCCCGCAGTCGGGGAGCACGCGCTTGACCTGCTGATGATCGACAAATACCTGGAGCGCATTGGTGACCATGCTGTCAATATTGCAGAGTGGGTTATCTTCTCCATTACCGGGAATAAGAACGGGCAGGCACATTGATGGTAAGGAGTGTCTGTGGTATGATAATCTCGCTCGGAAAGGGGGAAAGAACATGATTTTTTGCGTAGAAGATGATGAAAGCATCCAGAGCCTTGAACTCTATGCGTTACGAAGCGCGGGATTCGAGGTCAGGGGTTTTGTGGATGGCGATTCTTTCTTGGAGGCGCTTCGCACAGAAATACCCCAGCTTGTTATTTTGGATGTCATGCTGCCCGGAAAAAGCGGTGTTGAATTGCTGAAGCTGATGAAGGAATCCAGTGCGACCCGTGAGATCGCGGTCATCATGGCAACGGCAAAGGGAGCAGAGTACGATAAGATTCAGAGCCTGGACCTGGGGGCGGACGATTATCTGGTCAAGCCCTTCGGCATGATGGAGATGGTATCACGGGTCAAAGCGGTACTGCGCCGGTGTCACCCCAGGCAGAATCCAGAGATCCTGGCTGCAAACGATCTGGTGATCGATCTGGCGGAGCATACCGTCATGGCGGGCGGTGAGCGGGTTTCCCTCACCTATAAAGAATTTGAATTGCTACGCCTGTTTATGTCCTCCCCCGGTGTTGCGTTCACCAGAGAAAAACTCCTGACCAGCATCTGGGATTCGGACTATTCCGGTGAAACCAGGACTGTGGATATGCACATCCGTACCCTGCGGCAGAAGCTGGGAAGTTATGGAGCAATGATTGAAACGATTCGTAATGTCGGCTACCGGCTGGAGGTAAAACCATGACCAAAAGAATCTTTCGGTCCATCCTGTGTGTAGCGGCGGCGGTACTGCTGGCAAACCTCGTCATTGTCATGGGATGTTTGTATGACTACTTCGGTTCCGTTCAAGAGGCGCAGTTAAAAGACGAACTGCGGCTTGCGGCTTATGCGGTGGAGGAAAACGGACAGGACTATTTAGAACACCTGTCAGAACGCGATTACCGCTACACCTGGACCCCGGACTACCGCCTGACCTGGATTGCGTCTGATGGCACAGTCCTTTTCGACACGCTGGATTCCGCAGAAAATATGGAAAACCACGGAGATCGCATTGAGGTCCGGGAAGCATTTGCGAAAGGTGAAAGCAGCAGCATCCGTTACTCCACCACACTCACAGAGCGGACGCTCTACTATGCCAGGGCATTGAATAACGGAACTGTGCTGCGCATCTCCATCCGGCAGGTGACGGTATTGGCGCTGGTTCTGGTTATGCTCCAGCCTATTCTGCTGGTAGCGATTCTTGCAGTCATTCTCTCTGCTGTCCTTGCAAATTGGATGTCCAAGAAAATCGTCCAGCCCCTTAATTCACTGGACCTGGATCATCCGCTGGAGAATAACGCCTACGAAGAATTAGCGCCCCTTCTCAGCCGCATCCATCAGCAGCGTCAGCAGATTGCCGCACAACTTCACAGCTTGAAAAAGCAGACAGATGAATTTGCACAAGTGACCAGTCACATGAAAGAGGGTCTGGTTCTTCTTGACAATGCAGGAAAAATTCTAAGCATCAATCCAGCGGCACAGCAAGTTTTTGGAGTGGAAACATCCTGCAATGGACAGGATTTTCTGACCATAGATCGAAGCCGTGATCTGCACTTCGCCATACAAACAGCAGTATCCGAAGGACACAGTGAGGTTAGGTCGGAGCGAAACGGGCGGGAGTTTCAATTTGACATCAGCCGGATCGAATCGGAGGAGGCCTTTGTTGGAACGGTGCTGTTGGCCTTTGATGTGACGGAACAGGCATTTGCGGAGCGGAATCGCCGGGAATTTACCGCAAACGTATCCCATGAGCTGAAAACGCCGCTGCAATCCATCCTGGGCAGTGCGGAACTGTTAAAAAGCGGGATGGTCAAACAAGACGATATTCCCCATTTTTCCGGCCTTATCCACACAGAAGCCGCACGGCTGGTAACATTGGTAGAGGATATTATTCACCTCTCTCAACTTGACGAAGGCATGGTTTTACCCCAGGAGAGCGTGGGCCTCTTTGAAGTAGCAAAAAATGTGACAGACACCCTTAGCGATACTGCCGCGCAGAAGTGTGTTAATGTCTTGGTTTCAGGTGAGAATATCTGCATAAATGGTGTGCGCAGTTTTTTATATGAAATGATCTTTAACCTCTGTGATAATGCCATTAAGTACAATGTTGAGGGCGGAACTGTAAAGATCGTTGTCTCTAACAATGTAAAAGGTGCATCAATTACAGTAAAAGACACCGGAATTGGTATCCCGCCGGAGTACCAGTCCAGGGTGTTTGAACGGTTCTTCCGAGTGGACAAGAGCCGCTCAAAAGCGTCCGGCGGAACCGGGCTAGGTCTTTCGATTGTTAAACATATTGCACAATATCACAACGCAACAATCAACCTATGCAGTCAGGTTGGGGAAGGAACTACAATTACTATTGTATTTCCCCCAACTTGAAAAACAACCGTTCAAGTGTGGCCAGCAGAGGTAAGATTGTTCTTGTCCTGCTGGCTTATTTAATGATCTTCATTATTTCCCTCTTGAAGCCCAAGTAACTGTTCTGCAAGAAAGTCCAGCATATTAAGCAACACCATTTGATTAGCACGACTGCAAGCCCTAAACTTTCCAAGGAAACGGTTGATTTCTTCCTCATTTTCGTCTGGCTCTACATTGAACAGGTTACTTGTTGTAAGGCCCAAGCGATTTACAATCGGAAAAAGAATCCCATAGCGACCCCTTCTGCACAGTCGTTTTCCCAGACATATCCCCGGTGCAATTTGATTTTGTACGTCAGCGTTTTGCGACCATTTCCTCCGCCATGGAGGATTTATTGAATTTAATGGAAAGGAATATGAACAAATGAGCTATCGGAAAAAGCGCAGTTCCTCCAAAAAGGAACCCCTGGAGCGGCAGACCACCATCCCCGAAGTAAAGTACCATAACCCCGGCGTGAGCCGTGATCTCTCCACCGCCAAGCTGACCTCCGGCCTGCCCTATCAGCGGCCTGTGGAGACGGAGGATGTGGACAAGCTGATCGCCAAGTGGAACCCTTGCCTGCTGACCCCCATTGTGGTCAGCTTCCGGGACGGCAATTTCAATGTGGTGGACGGACAGCACCGGATCGCCGCGATGCGGAGGATGGCGGGCGGCGGGGATGTGATCGTCCCTTGCATCATCTACACCGGCCTGACCTATGAGCAGGAGGCCGAACTGTACTATATGCTGGACCGGACCAGAGGGAAACTGCGGCTGGGCCACGCTACCAAGGCTCTGGTGGAATCCGGCGCGGATGCGGAGATCATTGATGTGAAACAGCGGATAGAGGACGCTGGCTTTGTGTGGGCGCTGGACCGGCCCACCGGGGAACCATTTGAAATTGCTACCACCCGCGCCGTCATCAACGCTTACCGGCTCCTGGGCGGCGCGGCCTTCTCCCGGATGCTGGGTTTGATTGCCGGAGCGTGGCATGGAACCCCCAGCTCTCTCAAAGGGTCCATCTTCTCCGGCATGGCGCTGTTTGTCAAGACCTATGAGACGGAGCTGGTGGACCAGACGTTTATCAAGCGGCTGTCTGCCGTTGACCCGGATGAGATTATACGGCGGGGCAAGGTGGACTTCTCCACTAATTAAGCCGCCCTGCGGTTTGCCCGTGTCATTCTCAGTAAGTACAACGGCCAGCAGCGCGGAGGCCGAAAGCTGCCCTACCGCTTTAAGGGCTGATACATCACAAATCGCCGCAGGCTGGGAACAGTCTGCGGCGATTTTTTCAAGGAGGTTCATCTATGCCTGATATGAGGAACGAAGAAAAAGTGACGGCGGAAAGCCCTGCGAATCAGGGCTACCGTCTGAAAATTGGCCGCGACATTATCCGTGTAGTCAGCGTGTTCAGCGGCACCAGAACCGCAAGTGAGGTGATTCATGAGGCTGCGGTCAAGAAGATTCTTTTCGAGAAAGCGGCGGGATAGTCCCCGCAGAAAATTTTGTGAAGCAACAGGCGGCACAGCTTGACTTTCGCACTTTAATGTGCTACACTGTCCTTGACAGTCGTACATAAACCCTGTTGTTTCTCTGGCTGATAAGGAGGCAGTTTTATGAGAGAGCAACAGAATTATCGGGCCGCTATCTATTGTAGATTATCTTCCGAAGATGGGGCCGATCATGAGTCCATGAGTATTGGAAACCAACGGGCCTTATTG
>Ga0137308_102046_pt1 | contig 15598 bp, 15 predicted proteins | sample Inofrocosms_June_FD_97181 | JGI IMG/M metagenome (GOLD analysis project Ga0137308, IMG submission 97181) | Mouse cecal microbial communities from Vienna, Austria - N-Acetylneuraminic and N-Acetylglucosamine D2O microcosms_June | ecosystem: Host-associated > Mammals > Digestive system > Large...
GCTGTGCTTGCGGTCATATCCGATGTGGCCTCCACAAGAGGCTGATAAACCGCAAGCAGGCGTTCCACCTTCTCCGAGGTGATTTCCCCCTGAAATTCCTCATAGAGCTGCCAATGAAGCGTGTGCCAGCTCCGCACTCCCTTCCCATCCGTCAGATAGGAATAGGATTTGTACTCGCCGTAGATTTTGAACAGGTTGGCAAGGCTGAACACCACAAAGAGCGCCAGAATGGAGCGTTTACAGAACTGCTTAATAAACTCATACCGTATCAGACGTATCATGGCGCTCCCCCCTGCAATAGTATAAGAACACATCCTCCAGGTTGGGCTGGACAGGCTGTGCGGTCTTGAACGGGCGTCCATCCTCAACAATGCGGAGGGTAAACTGCCCGTCCTCCTGTTTCATGTTGCTGACGCAGTACATATCGGTCAGCAGCGCGGCGCTTTCAGCCCCGGCGGTCACATTCCACACCTTGCCCTCAATGTTCCGCTCCAGCGCGGCGGGCGTTCCCTGCATGAGAAGCGCCCCCTGTTTCAGCAGCAGGATTTCCCGCGCGATGCACTCAACATCTGAAACGATGTGGGTTGCCAGCAGGATCGTCCGGCCCTGGGCAAACCGGGAGATCAGGTTCCGAAACCGTATCCGCTCGCTGGGGTCAAGACCGGCGGTAGGCTCGTCCAGAATCAAAATCTTCGGGTCGGACAGCATGGCCTGTACAATGCCGGCTCGTTGGCGCATACCGCCGGAGAGCGCACCGATTTTCTTGTCCTGTGCGTCTGTCAGGTTTACTGTGGACAGCAGCTCCGCAACCCGGTTTTGCGCTTCATGGGTGGGAATGTCTTTCAGCGCACACATATAGAGCAGAAAATCCTGGACGGTAAAATCCCGGTAGAAGATAGGGTACTGGGGCATATAGCCGATTTGGGACAGGAACGCTTTGCCCAGCGTCCCCACATCCTGGCCGTCCACCCGGATCGTGCCGCTGTCCCCGCGCAGGATACCAACAAAGGTATTGATAAGCGTGGTTTTCCCGGCCCCATTTTCGCCCAGCAGGCCGTACACGCCCTCGTTCAATGTGGCGGTAAAGTTTTTCAGCGCATACTTGCTTTTGTATTGCTTCGATACGCTTTCAAATGTGATCTCCACATTATTCACCAAAGGTAAATGTAGACACCAGCGTATCCACGTCACCGATGCTGCCTCCGAGAAGCGCCACAGCGGTCTTGGCCTCCTCCAGAAGGTAAATGCTGGGGATGCGGTAGAAGTATGTTTTATTGGAATTTTGAATGACTTTAGTGGCAATCAGCTTGCCGGAAGCCGTTTCATAGACACGAACGGTCAGGCTGCCGTCCAAAACGGCGGTGGCGACATAGTTCCCCCGCTCCGAACTGTACACACCGTTACGGCCTTCGTTCTTGGTTGCGAAGGAGAGCTTGCTTTTGTCTCCGGTTTTCCGGTCAAGCCAGAGCAGCGTCCTGTCATTGCGTGTAAAGGTCTGCGGGAAAAACAGGCGGTCGGTTCTGCGTTGGATTTCCTCGATGCTGTAAGAGGACGGCTTCGTGAGCTTCAAATTGCTGCCGTCCAAGGAAAGGCTCCCATAGATGGAAAAACTGTTCTCACCCTTTTTTGCGGGAATGGACTGACCTCCGCCATAGAACATGATCTGGCTGTTGTCCTGAGAAAACGCGGCGCCATCCACAACGGAAATTTGAATCTTGGATGTACCGGCCTTTTTCGTCAAATCAAGCAGAGTGGTGAGCTTTTCTTTTTCCAGATCATACAGATACAGTCCTCTCAGGGTGGCGATTGCCAGCTTCTTTCCGTCCGTGGAGGCCGCTACACCGGTTTCGCTGACCACGAAATCCTCCGTCAGAAGATGATTGACCGCAATTTTCTTGGTCAGCGTAAGGGCGCTGTCATAGATGTACGCCATCATGCCGTCATCTCCCATGCCGGAGAGAATGTAGCCCTTGTCAATGGCCTGGACCTCAAAGGAGCGCAAGGGTGTTTCCGTTTTGGCCAGCGCCGAGCCTGTGGCGGTATCATAAAGGTACAGCTTATCCGCCACTACGAAAAGCTTTCCGTCCCCGGCATAGGCGCACTCCCGGATTTTTCCGTCAAACTGGGAGGAACTGAACGCACACTTTACGGGGCCGGCTGGCGCCGCCAGAGCGTTGGCTTGTCCGAAAGACAGCGACGCCACTGTAAGGAGCGCGGTTAAAAGAAAACAGATCGTTTTTTTCATGTTTGGATTCTCCTTATATACATTAAAATTACGTTGTGCTAAAATTCAAATACAGATACCAGCGTATCAAGTTCGTCGATACTGCCACCGAGAACAACTACGGCGGTCTTGGCCTTGTCTAAAAGGTAAATCCTGGGGATGCGGTAGAAATATGTGGGGTCGGAGTTCTCGATCACTTCGGCGGCAACCAATTCGCCGGAGGCCGCATCATAGACGCGAACGGTCAGATCGCTGCCCAGAACGGCGGTAGCGACATAGTTCCCCTGCTCCGAGCCGTACACGCCGTCTTTGCCCTCGCCGCTGGCAGAGAAGGAGAGCGTATTGGCGCTGCCTGTTGCCCGGTCCACCCAAAGCAGCGTTCCATCGGCCTGGGTAAAGGTTTGCGGGAAAAACAACCGGCTGACGCTGCTCTGCATTTCTTCCATTTTATAGTCGGACGGTTTTGTGAGATTCAAACCGCTGCCATCCACGGCGATGCTCCCATAGATGGAAAAGTCTTCCTCGCCATCTGCCGCGGGAATTGAGTTGCCGCTGCCAAAGAACACGATCTGGCTGTTATCCTGGGCAAAGGCAGCGCCGCTCAGCATGGAAATACTGATGCTGGCTGTCCCCGCGTTTTGGGCCACGTCCAGGAGGGTAGTCAGGCTCCCACTTTCCAGGTCATACAGATACAACCCGCCCATAGCGGCGAACGCCAGCTTCTTTCCGTCCGTGGAGGCCGCTACGCCCCCAGTTTCGCTGACAACAAAATCCCCCTGCAAAAGCTCATTGACTGCGATCTCCTTGTTCAGAGAGAGCGAACTGTCGTAAATGTACGCCATCATGCCGCTATCGCCCATGCCGGACAGAACGCAGCCCCCGTCAATGGCCTGCGCTTCAAAGTCGCGCAGGGGCGCCTCTGCGGTGGCCAGCACCGAGGAAGTCCCGGTGTCGTAGAGGTACAGCTTGTCCGCCAGCACAAGGAGCGTCCCATTCCCGGCATAGGCGCAGCTTTGGAGCTTGCCGCCAAACAGGGCAGGGTCGAAGGTGCAGGATGTACCAGCCTGGGAAATGGGCTGGTTTTGCTGTCCGTCAGAGGGCGGGGCAGCGGCGGCCACAGATGTATCGGAGGGGGCGTTTCCTGGAACCGCAGGAGCCGGGGAATCCGCCTTACCGCAGGCGGACAACGCCAGGGTAAAAAGCAGCGCCAGCGTCATGCAGAATGTCTTTTTCATGTTCAGTTCTCCTTATACAATAAAATAGAATTGGTCTTAAAGACCGGGCCGGAGGCTCCGTCCTGGGGGACGGCCACACAATAGAAGGTGTGAAACTGCCCCAGTTTTTCCGGGTCGATCACGGTCTCAAGCGCCATGACGCCTCCCTTGCTCAAGGTAACGGAACAGGAACTGCTTTCGTCAAGTTTCACCGGCTGATGATCCAGAAAAAAAGCGATGCTGTAACTTGTTCCGGCAGCGCCGCACATGGTAAACCGCAGGGGAACGGGAGCGGAGACCCGCAGATTGTCATAGGTGGCGCCGCCGTCACAGGAGAATGTGTAATAGATTCCGCCATCCAGCGTGTCCATGCTCACACCGCCCCAACCGTATTTGGGAAGCTCGTTTTCCACATACTGCGCTGTGACCTTTTCCTCCCGCACTTCGCTTTGTGAAAAGATTTCCCGGACAGGCGGAAAGTCTGAATGGGCGGCGGGCGCATCTGCGTTGAACTTCAATTCAACACAGGATTCCAGCGTCTTATGATACCAGCCATAGCTGGAGGTGGATTCCATATCCGGCTGGAAGTCCGGGTTTGTGATGCTCACCACGGTCAGGGCCAGCGTATCGCCGGCGCTGCCGGTCACAGGCTCAAAGAGGAAGGAAAAGCTCTGATCCTCCTCTGCGGGGAAGCTGTGACAATACGCATACTCCGCTGCGGTATCGTTCACCTTGTAGGGCTGGGGCCGGCCGTCCAGGAACAGGAGAAATCCAACGGTATCCATCTTGCCGGTGAGAGAAAACTGGTAGTCCAGCCGAAACTCGCCGCCGTCATAGGGGAATGGCAGACGCTCCCCACTCTCAGAAAAATCAGCCGAAGCAGCCCCGTGGGTGAGCATTGCCAGAAATCCGGCATCCTCCTCCGCCTCCTCAAACGGGTTTGCGGCGGCGGACTGTGACGGCGGGGGCGTACTGTCCGGAATGGAGTAGTTCCCGCAGGCGGCGAGGGATAAAAGTGCGCCGCATATCAAGGGAACGGCAATCAATCGTTTTCGCATACATGGCCTCCTTTGCTTTGGTGGGTCGAGTATAACGGGCAAAGGTCAAAATTCGGTCAAGAAAAGCAAAATGCCGCCCAAGTTTTTTGAGCGGCATCCGGGGGATGGTTTTCAAGTGAAATCCCCCGTAAAATTAGAATCTACAATCGTCAAAATGACAGAATAGGCAGTGAGCCGAATAGCCCACTGCCTGATAAACGATAATTTCTAAATATTTTCAGTGCTTTTTTGAAGAAACGGTGGCGCAAACTACAAGCAAAATTAAGTCAATCCAGTATCCAATACAAATGTACCCAACAATCGGATGTATCAATTTTATTTCATTCGTCAAAACAACAGCAAGCAGAAGACCTATCAAAAGAAGGACAATGCCGATACCTGCCGAAAAGCGAACAATCTTGTCCATCTGTGCAAAAGAACCGATACACAGTATGATAGCGGGAATCCATACAGCCAGATGAAATACAACACCAAGATAATTAAATGCTCCTGCACCCTCTTGAAAAAGTATTTTAAAAGTTTCAGTAAAAAACCATGAATCCCGATTGATTATCAACCCATTAGGAAAAATATTATACATTGGTATAGCAAAACTGCATAACAATAGAACAACTGAAACTATTTTCAAAATTTTATTTTTTCGTTCCATCTACGTTTCCTCCATAAAATAAATAATCTCAGTACACCTTATTAAGGATTAAGGCAAAGGTATCATATTTTGATTTTCCAATATGTCAAACTGGAATTTGTATTATAGCCGCATCTGCATTACAGTAACGGGGATTGTTCGATCTTGATAGAGGCTTTTGCACAAGCCCCATGGGGCGGTTGGTTTGAAAGCTCTATGGTTCCTCCATGCTTCTGGCACAGCACCCGGCTCACCGCAAGCCCCAGCCCCAATGTTACTTCGTTGCGCTGGGAGTAAATTTTGATGGTCTTGAGAAGAAAAGCAAATATATCCCGCATATCAATTTAGCTGCTGCATCGGCAATGCAAATAAGGGAAAGCGATATAACGGGGAATACATAGCCTATTGCTGCGATAATGATACATACAATCCCCAGCACAACCATGCTCCAACCATGTATAAAGAACCACAAGAAGAAATGTATGGCTGTTGCCATCAGTACACCCAACCATATCTGCCTCCAATGCCACCCGGGGATAAATGGGCCAGCAATGCAAAACATCAACAGGAACAAAGCAGCAATTGAAAAATAGATCATCTTTATCTGCTTTTGGGAAATAGCCCCCTGGGAGAGCCTATCCCTGACTTTTTTGTTCGCGTTAACGCTAAAAAAACAAGCATAATAGCCTATTAGAAACACAAACGGGTTCACAAGGAATTTCCCGCCGAAAATAACAGCTATGATAAGTACGATTCCAATAAGGATCAGCCATAAACCACATTGCTTTTTATGATTGAACTCCAATGTCTCTTTCATTTTGCCCTCCTACAATAAGCAGAATTTGCTGTTGCCTTTATTATATATCTGTCTTCCCCCAAAGTCAATTCCTTACCTGCGCCGCCGTAATAAGGATTATCAAAACGTTTGCTTTGATAAATACGCCCCTATCACAATCACAGGCCACCCACTGAGCACAAGTGACAGAGGCGACTTCAAAGCCGAATCGGATAAATAATTATAAGCCGCCGGCAGTATCGCGATTGCAAAATAGCATACTAAGTAATAGACAATCGTAAACCGTCTCTCTTTTCCGCGCCGCAGATACCATGCAGTTGTCAAAAACACAATAATCATTGCAGCAAGCATAACCAGAAATGCAAACGGATCACTGGTGCCTTCCGTAATATCGATTTTTAATACAAGCACCAGCAAAACGCCGCCCAGTGAAAATCCAACGCCCGAAACAGCTGTCACAATAGCCGCTATCTTGATCTGTCCAGAAACTTTCCATTTTGATTTCGGCTTAAAATCATGGGCGGCCCACAGCGAAAACAGCAATGTCTGTACCAGTATTTCCGGCGCTCCTCTTAAATGAAATTCCAACGGCAGTTGTGTATAAACAACACCTTCAATAGATACTGGTGCGGCGCTGGGGGCACATATGATGCCCAATCCCGCAAATACAAGCCAAAGCTTCAGCCCAGCTCCCTTTTCTTTTAGGAGCGTATCCTTCAAAACCAGTAGAATGCAACCAATCAGCATCCCTCTTATGATCTGCACAAATGGCCCCAGCAGGCTGGAAACGCCATAAAAATCTCTCATGAAATATTTTGCGTTCCCTAATTCAAACAATGTCTCATAGTCAAACAATCTTGAAAATAGCATACCGCATATAAAATATGTGACAAAATGGGCAACAGTCACCTTGGCAATAAATTTCAGTTTTACACGCATACTTCGCCTTGACCTCCTTACCAGTTATTTCTCGCAAATTATTGAAACGGATGGATGCCCGCATCTAAAAAATAAGCGCCCAATGCCGGTTCAATAAAAGCCTTTGCTTTGGCGTGCTTCTGTCGCCGCTCTTGATTGCCTTCATCGTTTTCTCCTATCCGCATGAGTGTAGGGAGCATGGCAGCATCCCCGCCTGTGAACTCCAAAATCAAGTCCCAATAGGCTTTTGCAAGTTGCAGTCCCTCTGGACTTCCTGCCGATACACCCGCATCCTGAAGCCGAATTGCTTCGTCCTGGATATGCAAAAATTTTTGCAGGAATATGATACTGCTTTCCTTGTCAAACCGGCTGCGGATACGATCCAGCGTTTCGCTGTCAAAGTACTTGATGAGAAAATAAAAATCGTTTTTCATTTCCAGATTGATAATAATATCCGCATATTTTTTGAAGTCAACGGACTGCATTTCAATCACTTCTGTTTTCAATGCCTCAATTTCTGACAGCGATTCTATTAAATCCGCTATCTTTTCACGTATAGCAGCGGCTTGCTCTAAAAGAATTTGCACCACATCAGCCGGATCGTTCAGCGGAATCAGCCTGTTCCTGATGTCGTCCAAAGAAAACCCCAAATGCTTCAGGGTCAGGATCTGGTGCAGCTTAATAATATCTTTATCCGTATAAAGCCTGCGCCCTCCACCACTCGTGGCGGAGGGTGAGAGCAGCCCTTCTTTATCGTAATGCTGTAGTGTTCGGACTGTCACATCCATCTTTTTTGCAACCTCGCCTACGGTCATATACCCCGGTGGGATAGCCCTATATTTCCCCATGCTTAAAATACCCCCTGCGGATAGTATAGCCCATTACGTTGCGTCATGAGCAAGCCCTTTTGTTGATTTTTTTGTATGTCGGGTATATCCGCATAGGAACTTCTTACCCCTCGCTACTGCTTGATCGTAATAGAGGCTTTCACACAGGCCCCATGCGGCGATCTGTTTGACAGCTCTATGGTTCCCCCATGCTTCTGGCACAGTACCCGGCTTACCGCAAGCCCCAGCCCCAAATGCTGGCCGGAGGTATCTTCGGAGTAAAACAGGGCGGTTTTCTTTTTCAGCAGCTTGTCCGAAAACCCCGGCCCGTCATCGGTCACGGTGGCCGACAGGATTCCATGCTCCAGACAAAAAGCAAGTCCAATTTCCCGCTCCGCAAAACGGAGTGCATTAGAGATCAGATTTTCCAGAACTCGGTACAGCAGCTCCCCGTCAAGAACGGCCCTCTCCTTCGGCACATGGAGGTCACAGGAAAAATGCACCTGGGTATTCTGAAACAGGATAGATAGAGAATCCGCCATGTGCTGTAAAAAATCGGGAAGCTCCACCTCTCTGCGGTGGACGTCTGTTTCTTCGATAGCCCCCAGGTCGCGCATGGTATCGGTAAAGCGGCCCATGCGCTCTGCGGTAATGCCGAGATTGGAGAGCGCCTTTTCCAGTTTTTCCTCCGTCAAGGTTCCGCCCCGGCTGTTTTCCTGCAAATATTCCACATAGCCGGTCATAATGGCGATAGGATTACGCAGATCGTGGGCCACGGATGCCTGCAATGTGCGGCGTTCCTCCAGCATACTCCACATCTGACGGTTATTCTCATATAGGGTCTGCCGCATTTTCTCAAAGGCGGCACAGAGCTGGGCCAATTCATTCTGCCCGCCAAAGGTGATCTGAAAGTTCAAATCCCGGTCTTGAATATGTGCGGTGGCGTCCATCAGGACAGTAATCGGCGGCTCCAGTACCTTGTGATAAAACCACCATGCGCACAAAGTAATTCCAATGACTGCAAACAGGAACGGCAGCAACACCATACAAACCTGTGAAGCGAGGTAGGCCGTTCTCGCTTTAGGGGAAAGCATGGAGTAGCTGGATTCAATACGTTCTATCATGTAGCTCGTCTGTCCCTGGCTCTCGTTGTGTTCCTGGCCGTCCCTTACCAGTTGGCCGAATGGCTGTGGCGAGCCATCAAGGACATACCTCATCTTTGCCTCTGTGACCGTACCATCCGGGGCGGTTGTCTGCTGCGTCAGCCAGACCTCATTGGAATCAGGGAGAATATGCTTTTGAAAGCGGTAACAGCCGAAAATCGCAAGGACGCTGCAAAGGAACACAATCAGCATTGTGACCGCCACAGCCTTCATAAAAGAGCGTTTCAATGACTGTCTTTTTACTTTTTCCATCGGTAGCCCATCCCCCAAACCGTTTCGATATACTCGCTTCCGCTGGCCTGCATGAGCTTTGCGCGGATTTTACGGATATGCTCTTTAATCACGTTGCTGTCGCCCTCTGCGTCATAACCCCATACCGCCTCATAAATGCGCTCCTTGTCAAAGACCTGATTGGGGTTAGAGGATAGAAATTCGATGATGTCAAATTCTCTCTTGGAAAAGGAAAGCTCCTGCTCGTTCCCAAATACTTTCCTGTCGGAGAGGTTGATAATCAGCCCCTGGGAGGTCACGACCTCTGGCGGGCGGCTGTTCCGCTCGTCCCGGCGCAGATGGGCCTCAATGCGGGCAATCAATTCCTGCAAGCTGAAAGGTTTGGTGATATAGTCGTCCCCTCCGGCCCGCAGGCCGTTGACCTTATCCTGCTCTGTGATTCGCGCCGTCAGGAACAGGATAGGGCAGACGATATGATTCCGAATGATTTTGCACAGTTCCAGCCCATCCATCCCCGGCATATTGATGTCCAGAAGGATAAGGTTTGGCTTTGTATTCAGCTTTGTCAGGGCTTCACCGCTGCTGTTGGCTACGGAAACCGTATAGCCGTGATCCCGCAAATGGGTTGAAAGCAATTCAGTCAGGATTGGTTCGTCATCAACGATTAAAATTTTGTATGCCATGCGGACACCTCCAGTCTTTTTCATCATATGGGGAGAAAGTCAAAATTCCGTCAAGGGCATATACCATTCTTCGAGAATAAGTAGATTTCCCCTTTGTCTCTGCGGACCACGAGGAATTTTTCCACCAGGCCGTCCACACAACCGGCGCCGCCTACCCGTCCCCCATTGCCGCCCTGCATCTTCTCCCCGGCGTACCTCTACGATACCCCCATTGCCCCGGTCCCCTGGGCGGCAGCAGAATTTTGGTTCCGCAACCGGGACATTGCCTGGGCCATTTTAGGGTATACCCCAGCTTTACATAGCAGAAAGGGCGGAAAGCAGTAAAAATAGAGTTGCTTTCCGTCCTTTTTTTCATTTTGCAGACCAAATACGCTGGACCGCCTCTTTGCCAGTCTTGAACTGCGGCGCAGTGAAAATCAGACTTGACAATCAACCCGATAAATAATCATTTGTCATTTAGTTGTAGTTACTTCAGCTGCAAAAATCTTGCTGCATAATTCAAAATATTCATCATAAGATATTTCCGTTCCATTCAATGTATATTTTTCTTTGCCCTCCACATTATCTTCATAAACAAGTTCTTCGTCAAAATTCATTTCTGCAGCTAAATTATCTGCCCCTTCAAATTTTTCCATATGGTATGCTTCATATCCTGTATGCATTCTGTTGCTGTACATAATCCATGTGGAGCCATTATAAACAACATAAGAAAGCGCAAGAGAATCACCCTCTCCCACGGCAAATTCATAGACCTTGCCATCACGCGCATCAAGGTATATGCCACCATACGGCCCGCAAATAATCAGTTCATTTTCTCCATCATTGTCAAGATCGACTCTTTCACCAATGGAATAGGAATCCCATTCCTCAGAATCCATATCCAAATCGGTAATATAGAATGCCGATGCCGAATCTTCGGAACTGATTGCATTTATTGAGCCATTGATAAATAAATCTAGTAATTCTTCTGTGGTCATTTCTGTGTCTATATTCTCTCTCGTTTGTGCGTTGGCTTCTTCTGCACTGATGAATTTATCTTCTTCATTTATACTTTCAACTGTCTGCCCGGTCTCCGGCTCTGGTTCGTCCGGTTGTTCCGGCTTGTTCGGTTCTTCTGTCTGCACCGAATTTGACATATTTCCGCTTGGTTGATTCGCCCCGGCGGGCAGAGGAGAATCGCTATCCTTCGCACCGCAGCCAGACAGCAGAAAAGCGCTCAACAGCAGCGCCAGCAATATTCTTTTCATAGAAATACCTCCTAAATGCATTTTTTGCGACTGAACAATTTTTTCATGTGTTGGCTCTCATTTCATTGAGGCGAACAAAATATAGCGCCACTGCAAATGATTGTCAAGACCAAGATAATCAGGAAGGAAGTCCCCGGCTTTTTTCAGCCAGTCCTTAAACGCATCTGCCTGTGGGAAGTCTGAAACAGTTTACAGAAACGCCGCGATCTCATTCCCAACATCGGAAGAGAATCGCGGCATTTTTATTTTACTTGTAGAGCGAATTCATTTCTGCAACATATAGTTCTTCAACCATGCTCTCCCCATCTGCTCCCAGGGAGAGCCCTTGCGATTCAAAATCGCTGTAGGAGCGCATACTGATGGGTTTGCTGTCGTTAAAGAAACCAGCGAACGGTCGATTTGGTTGGCCTGCTCCAGCGTCAGGCCAGCGCCCTCAGCCAACACCGCGCCCTCCAGGTCATGCAGCGCATCGGCGGGGCTCATCATCACATCCGTTCAATTATAGCAACGCTTCCACCTGCTCCCGCTCCGGCATGGAGCGGATGGCTCCTTTTCTGGTGGTCACCAGATAAGCCGCCGTGTTGGCAAAGCGCAGCATGTCAGTCAGATCCTCTTCCGCCAATCCATCCAACCCATGCTCCAGCACAAAGTTGAGAACGCAGGCGCAGAAGGTGTCCCCTGCCCCGGTGGCCTCGATCGTCCCGCCCAACTTGCAGGCAGGGACGAACACCCGCTTATCCTCATAATAGGCGCGGCTTCCCTCCGGCCCCGCTGTTACGTTGAACAAGCGAATGTTGGGGTACTGCCGCCGCAGGGCAGCCGCGCCCTTATCAAGATCCGTCTCCCCGGTCATGAACTCCAGCTCATTGTCGGCGATCTTCAAAATATCGCACTGGGACAGACCATAGGCGATCTGCTTCCTGGCCTCCTCCAGGCTTTCCCACAGCGGGGGCCGGAGATTAGGGCCGAAGGAAACAAGGGCGCCGCCCATCCTGGCACAGCCGACAGCATGGCGGGTGGCCCGCCTTACGCCCTCATGGGTCATGGACAGCGTGCCAAAATGGAAGATTCTGCTCCCGCCGATTACTTCCCCCGGTACTTCCGCCTCGGTGAGCATCATGTCCGCGCCGGGGTTGCGGAAGAAGGAGAAGTCCCTGTCGCCGTTGGGCAGCTTCTTGACAAAAGCCAGGGTGGTCCGCGCGTTCCGGTCCGTTACCAGATAATCCCCGCAGATCCCGGCTTCCTCTACCACGGCGCGAAGCTGCTGGCCAAACATATCGTCCCCTACCTTGCCGGCAAAGGCGCAGCTCCGCCCCAACTTTCTCAGCATTGCCAGCACATTGCAAGGCGCGCCGCCGGGGTTGGCCTCGAAGAGAGGGTTGTCCTGACGGCTGAGGCCGTTTTCCGTAAAATCGATCAGCAGTTCCCCCAGAGCAACCACGTCAAAGGTTTTCTCCGCCATGGCTCACGCCTCCTCGTCAAACGCCAGATCGTATTTCTCTACATCCATCAACACCGAACCGCCGGCCACAAAGCTGATGGCGTCCGCTTCCTGGCGGGTGTAGATCACCGCGCTGGCCGCCTGCTCGCCGTCGTTGACAAAGACCTCCAGGCTGAAGCGGTCCAGCACCAGACGCAGCTTGATCTCTCCGCCCCTGGGACGAACAAAAAAGCTGCGGGTATGAACGATGTCATGGGGCAGGCCGCTGCGGGTCCGGTCGATCTTGACGGTCCCCTGATCGGGGCGGTAGCGGATGATGGTTTCATGCTCCCCGTCCTTGGCCACCCGGATGCGGAACCAGCGGTAGGAATCGTTCCCAATAGGCCGGATAGTGACCGTCATGTCCAACATCCGTCCCTGAATGCCGGGCAGGTTGACCTCGCCGCTGACAGGAATGTTGTGGTGCATGACGCGCGGACCGCGATAGTTCTCCAGCTCCCGCACCGGCGTCTGGTACAGGCGCCCGTCCTTTATCGACAGCTCCCGTGGGACTGTGTATTGGCCGAACCAACGGCAGTGATAAGGCTTCGCCCCCACGGTGGCCCAATTCTGCATCCAGGCCACCATCACCCGCCGCCCATCGGGGGTCAGCAGCGTCTGGGGAGCGTAGAAGTCCAGGCCATAGTCAATCGCCTGGGCATTTTGCCGGATGAAGCCACCCCCCTGCGGGTCGTAATCTCCGATTAGGCACAGCGTCCCGTTTCCGGCGTGAAATTCCAGTCCCACAGGCTGCATCTCCTGGGGGCTGGTGAGCAGGACCTGCTTCCCGTTCAGTGGGAAGAAATCCGGGCACTCCCACATTTTTCCGTACTGGTTATGGCAGGCGTCAAGGGTACGAACAAATTCCCACTTCCGACCGTCCCCGCTGCTGTAGAGCAGGATAGCTCCGCTGCCATCTGCGGCGCGGTTGCCAATGACGGCGTAATATGTCCCATCTGCATCCCGCCAGACCTTGGGGTCCCGGAAGTCCACCGTGCTGCCGCCCTCCGGCAAATCCTCGCCGGTCAGAACCGGGTTCAGCTCGCATTTGTCGTAATCCACGCCGTCTCCAATGGCGATGCACTGGGTCTGGATATCCCGGATGAATCCATCGGCATCGTGTCCCCGCTGGACGCCGGTGTACATGAGCATCTGACGCCCATCGGGCATCTCCACCGCGCCGCCGGAGAAGCACCCAGCCGCATCGTAGCCGCAGTCAGGAGCCAGGGCGGCGGGCAGGCGCTCCCAGCGGATCAGGTCCCTGCTCTTTATGTGTCCCCAGTGCATAGGGCCCCACTCGTTGGAGTAGGGATGGTACTGGTAAAACAGATGGTACTCCCCCTTATAGAGGGAGAATCCGTTGGGGTCGTTCATCCAGCCGATGGTGGGGGTAACGTGGAAGGCGGGCCGTTCCCTGGCGGGGATGTGGGGGCCGTACTGGGCCTCAAAGTCCCGGGCCTTTTGCAAAGCTTCGCTGGTCATATCGTGTTTCCTCCTCAATTCACTTCAAATGGTATTCCAAATACCGATCATATTCCGTGTCTGAAAATTCACCTATTCGGTCAATTTTCACACCTCGTATTAAAGCTCCAGGTTACGCGCCTGCTCCGCTTCCATCCAAGCCAGGACGCGCTCTATCTTCGCGGCATCCTTCCGCTTCGTTTCTACGGCCCGGACCGTATACCGCCAGAAAGGGCGCAGATAGCGGTAGAGCAGCGGCGCGGCGTCTGCTTCCGCCTGGTTGAACGTGTAATGTTTTTTATGATCTGGAGATTTTCTATGAATAGCGTAAACGCTTTTTCTTGCAGCTGTCCGTCGTAGAGCATATTTTTCTCATCATCCTCAAAATTGACAAAGGACTCCCGGAACAGCATATTGAGCGCCGTCTCCCGCCCGCTCAGATTGAAGTCCAGCACACCCACAAGCTGTAAATCCTCATCCAGCAGTACATTCCCCCCGCCCATATCCGCCTGAAAAACGGAGGAGGGAAGCTGCTGGTAGCGCAGCGGAGAGCGGGCGTCGTAGAGTGTAAAAATATCTTTTATATCCATCGCAGTTTTTATAAAAAGGGGACGGCGCGGGGCCGCCCCCTTTTCGAGAGAGAAAGGTGTAATGTAATTTATTCCGCAGCGGCGTACCGGTCATAGGCGTTCTTGTAGACTTCCAAAATCTGCTCCATGCCGTAGGTATCAATCAGGTCCTGCTTGTAGGCTTCCCACTCGGCGTCGCTGGGTCCGCCGTCCCGGAACCAGGGGGCCTCTTGTTCCTTGACGTGGTTCTCAAAGTCGGGCTTGTAGAGATCCAGGTCGTTCAGTTCATCCTCGGTGAACACGCAGTCCACGGGATAGAAGGTGAAATCGTCCACATACTTGAACCAGAAGTTCTGAAGGTCTTCCAAACGCTCCATCGCGCGGTCCTCCATGTGGAAGACATTGGTGTAGTAGTCGGAGAGGATCAGCTTGGGCCCCTGGACCTCGCTGGCAGCCTTCAGCTCGCCCGCAGACTTGTTATATTTCTCGCGGGCCTCTTCATCGGTGATAGAGACATACATGCCTTGGGCGTCCTTCTCCTCGTTGAAGTACACGCCGATGGGGCCGTACTGGAGCTGCATGACGTTCTCGCCGGTGTACCACTGGTCATAGAACTTCAGGAGATTGATGGGACTTTTGCAGGCCTTGGTAATGGACAGGTGCCCGGAGTTGACGGCGCTGCCGGCGGACTTGATGGTCACGGTGCAGGCGCCGTCGGGGCCCTTCAGCGGGGGCAGATAGACATAATCGTCGGCATAGTCGCCCATCAGCTCGCTGATCTCCCACCAGGTGGCCACGCCCACCTCGCCCTGGGCGCATTTGGAAAGGTACTGCTTATCGTCCTGGCTGAATACCTCCACGTCGATGAGTCCGTTGGCGTACCAGTCATGGTAATAGGTGATAGCGTTGCGGTAGGCATCGCTGACGCAGTCGAACACAACCTCCTTATCCTTGGTCAGCCGCAGGTCCATGCACACATCGGACCAGTTGGTCAGGCCGAAAGGTGCGTAGAAGATGTTCTGGCCCCAGCACCACTGGTCAAAGCCGAAGGACATAGGGATGGTGGAACCGGGATCATTGCCGTACATCTTAGAAGCTG
>Ga0137308_102047_pt1 | contig 15578 bp, 10 predicted proteins | sample Inofrocosms_June_FD_97181 | JGI IMG/M metagenome (GOLD analysis project Ga0137308, IMG submission 97181) | Mouse cecal microbial communities from Vienna, Austria - N-Acetylneuraminic and N-Acetylglucosamine D2O microcosms_June | ecosystem: Host-associated > Mammals > Digestive system > Large...
TCTCTTATTACCATCAATACTTACAGGCAGCGTTGATTCGCCTGTTGCTTTATTCTAAAATAACAGGGCAGAGAATACATATTGGAAATTATACGGTGAGGGCGCCGTTTGTGTTGAGGCTCCTTAATTTGCCCGAGTATACCGTAAAGGGAACGATAAAGAAGTTTTCCGCCTCAAAATTGCAAAACTGGTTTGAAAATTTAGGAAGGCAGGAATTGCAGATAAAGAGTTTTTTTAGGGAATTGTATCTGTGCAGCGCTGGTTCGGATGAATCTATGATGATGGAGCTGGAAGAGAATGAAACCTACCAGCAGTTCGTTTATTGCAAGATAGGGTCTTATCAAATATACACAAAGGATATTCTGCATATTTTACGGGGATATCGTCATGAGATATCCATCCGGCAGTTAATGAGAGAAATCATAACAACTGTGGGGAATATTAATTTGGAAGATATTGCGGTTTCGGGGGCAGATAATAAGATGTTTTTGCAAGCCTGGGAGGAGAAGACGAGGGAGAATGTGCAAAATCTTCTGTGTAAGCCGGAGTATCTGGAGGAGCATATTTATGAGATACAGTCGACAATTGACGCATTCCGTTTTCCTTCATGGCAATTACACTCCAATGAAGAACTTGAGATGGATTACACGCTTCGGCAGTTAGACAAAAGCGGAATATCGTGCCAGGAACCTTTTTTTGCATTTGCAGGCGAACGGTGGCTGTTGTATACGATGCTCCGCCGGATTTATAAAGGGGACCCTGAATATAAGGGATATTATCATCTGTTTTATGCTTACGTTTTGTTGAAAGAGAGAATACGCTCAGAAATCGTACAGTCTAATGACAATGTAGGTTTTCGCAATTTTGAGAAATATCAGGACAGAAAGCAAGAACTGCTGGATGACAAGATTTATGATAATGCTTTTGTCAAGCTGACCTTAAGAGAAACGCTGCTTACAGAAAATATCCAGACATTGGAGCTTAGAATAACGCCGTGTGATACCGTGAATGAGATACGGGAGCGGATTATTGAACTGGACAACTTAATTGACCCATCGAAACAGTATCGCCATCGCTTTTTTTATACGCTGCATTTTATTAAATCAGCAGATTCCGGCAATCAGCCAGAATCAGAGGAAGTACTGTGCAGGCATGAGCAGAAACGGGAAAAATTAAAAGTCCAGACAAACGCAATTGTAGGGCTTCGAGAAAGATATCCGGAAGTAGCCCGGAGGATTCTCGGTATAGATGCAGCCGCCAATGAAATCGGCTGCCGTCCGCAGGTTTTCGGCAGATATTTCCGTTATTTGAAAAGACAAACGGCGGTATATTATGAGGCGGACGGACAGCACAGCTTACCGCAGCTGCGGGCAACGTACCATGTCGGCGAGGATTTTCTGGATGTGGCAGATGGGCTCCGCGCCATAGAGGAAGCCGTTTTATTTCTAAATTTGGACTGTGGAGACCGATTGGGGCATGCGTTGGCTTTGGGAATTGACGTAAAGGAATGGTATCGATTTAAAGGCGGCCATATTGTACTTTCAATGCAGGATTATCTTGATAATATTGTCTGGATTTACCATAAGCTCTGCGAATATAATATCCAGGGATTTGAAAACCTGAAAGATACGCTTCATAATGAATTTGTAGAATATTTTGGGATGATTTATGGGTACAATATTTCCCGCAAAGAGACAGATTTGATTTTACAAAGATCGGGAAAGAATGCTGTGCAGTTGGATTTTAATTTGTCTAATTACTATAATTCCATGAAGCTGCGCGGCGATGAACCTAAGTATTATTGCCTGGGATATTTTGATGAGGAGGCGTATTTAGAGGAGAATGAGAAGTATGCCATCAATCGTAAAGTGGATGCGAGGCTTAGGGAAATGCCGGATATTGTTTTACTGTATTACCACTATCATTTTAACAGCGCGGCGCGCAAAATGGGGCAGAAGACTATCCAGAAGAACGTAAACCAGGATTATATCCGTGCAGTCCAAAAGATACAGGAGTTTATGCAGAGGGATATTGCCGGCAGGGGAATCAGTATTGAGACAAATCCTTCTTCAAATTATTTAATTGGCACGTTTCGCAAATATGCGAAACATCCGATTATTCGTTTTTTTAACCGGGGACTTACGGCAGATTTGGAAGCGTTGCAGAAATGCCCACAGATATCCGTCTCTATCAATACAGATGACCAAGGGGTGTTCAGTACGTCTTTGGAAAATGAGTATGCGTTATTAGCATGCGCTCTGGAAGAATGCGAGGATGAAGAAGGGAATAACGTCTATAACAGGAGTATGATTTATGAGTGGCTGGACCATGTGCGGATTATGGGCAATGAACAAAGTTTTGGCGTCCGTCAATACCGCGAAGCGATAGAAAGAGGAAAGATATAGTATCTAAAAATGAAACTGTAAAAGATGCAGTGTCCTGTAAAAGATAGGGCATTGCATCTTTTATGTATAGAAAAATATTTTGTTGAAAAATGTCATTTTATGGGGTATAATTAAATATCTATTAATGGGGGAGAAAGTCATATGGCTGATAAAAATGGTAGCGTAAAATCAATAGCGCTCAATCTGGTAAGTAACATTATATTTCAGATAGCCGTTATGGTGTTTTCAGGCAGCGGTATATCTTATATTATTTTAGAGAAGTTAGATTACTTGCAAAATAATGTTTTGACAATATCATTGTTTCATGTAGTGATATTGTGTATCTGTATTATCATATTTCTTATTGCGGTTGCAATGTTCGTATATTCTATAACGAAAAAAATATTTAATAATAGAAAAGATAGTAATGAAAATAATTTGGGTGATTATTATTTTACATATTATGAAAAACATATTACAATCTATAAAAACGGAAATGGCATCATAAAGCATAAGTTTACAATAGTCGTTAATGATATAAATAAACTTAAGTATCTCAGGAGAAGAATAAATATATCAGACGGTGTTAAAACGTCTCAATTCCCTCCATTGGACAAAATGAAGAAAACGCCAAAAGATAAGAGGTTTACAGACTTTGGATTCTGGTATAAATCTGATGATGATATAGTATCCGAGGTAAAAGAATATTATTGGGATAGTCTCAATCCTGACCGGGAGAACAAAGACGCAAAGAATAATCCGCAGGAGTTAAGATGGCTGTTTCTTATAGACAAGAATAAACTTAAAAAAGAGACTCCATATGAAATATCATATATTACAAGCGTGCCAGGACTGGAGGCTTTGGAAAATGGATGTCTGAAGAGTGAGCTGCGCAAGGATGAATCAGAAGACAGAAGTTTTTCCAGCATGAGAATAACTCACAACATAAAACATTATAAATATATTGTTTCGTTTGAAGATGGCGTGTGTATTGACGTTCCGCCGAAATGTGAATGTATCATAAATATGCAGGATGGAGTGAAAACGCTTGACATTTTAGGGAAGATAGATTATGATTTATTATATACGAAGTATATATTTGAGTTGGAACATCCAGAATTTGGAAGTAATATTCGAGTTTCTTGGAAATATAATATTTAGAAGTTTTGCAAAGGAGGTAATAAATATGAGGGATATATATTGGTTATTGAATTTTGAGGAAGAAGAAGAAGGCGATTGAGGCCAGCGTCTGAATAAGTAGTAATATTTTAGCGAAGTATATTTGAGCTGTTGTAAAATACAGAGTTTGTATAGTATGTTATTACCTTAAAGGTAATTTGTATACAGATTGTATTTTGCAGCAGCTCTCTTTTGTTCAGTAATAAAATGCTCGAATTTGCGCAATTTTTGCTCGGAAATAGATTTGTTTTGCATAGTAAAAGATATTATAATAAAAACCATAAGCATTTGATTCGAGAATATGTAAGAAAGGGATGAAGTGGCATGAGGAAGAAAGGAAACCGCATGAGGTTGTTTGCGGCGATGCTGGCTCTATCTTTGGCAGCGACCTCTGCCGGCGTTCCGTCAGTGACGGCGGAAGCGGCTAAGAAAGTCAAGGTCAAAAAAGTCCAGATTACGAAACCGCAAAAGAAAAGCGTAACGCTTAATAAGGGCAGGTCCCTCCAATTGAAAGTGAAGGTGACGCCCAAGAACGCGAAAAACAAGAAAGTAACTTACAAGAGCAGCAACAAGAAGATTGTCAAAGTCACATCCAAGGGCAAGATTACGGGCGTCAAGAACGGAAGCGCCAGAATCACAGCGACCGCCAAGGATGGAAGTAAGAAGAAGGCAACGCTCAAAGTAAAAGTTGTAACGCCGGTGAGCAAGGTAAAGCTGAATATGCCGTCTGCCACAATGAAAGTCGGTGAAAATAAGACATTGAAAGCAACCATAACGCCTGCCAGCGCATCGAACAAGAAACTGACATGGAAGTCTTCTGACAGGAAGATAGTAACTGTGACAAGTAAAGGTGTTGTCAAGGGTGTGAAAGCCGGTAAGGCGACCGTTACGGCGACGGCAGCGGATGGCAGTAAGAAAAAGGCGTCTTGTGTTGTGACAGTAAAGAATGTTTCTAACACGAATAACCCCACGAATCCAGACGATCCGAATAAGCCGGATAACCCGGATGATCCGAACAAGCCGGACAATCCAGACGATCCGAATAAGCCGGACAATCCAGACGACCCGGATAATCCAGACAAACCAGTGATTGTAACATTAAAGAAAATTGAAGTAACAAAATCCCCTGATAAGATTACCTATCAGGAGGGAGACGCATTTGAACCTGCCGGGATGGAAGTAACGGCAACATACAGTGATGGAACGCAGAAGAAAATCACAGAGTATACATACTATAATCAGCCATTGGGTCCCCTCGATCAGAGTGTGGAGGTTTGCTATACAGAGAAAGGTATCACAAGAAAAACAGAGGTCAGCATTATGGTGCAGGCAGAAGATCAGCTCGTGTCAATCAGCTGCCGGCTTAAGAAGACTTCCCTGGAAAGAGAGGGTTCATGTTTTACAGATGATGATATTGTTGTGACGGCAGCTTTCCAAAGCGGTAAAACACAAAATGTTCCGATTGCTGATTGTAAGGTGAATCCGCAATCATTTACGCTGGCAACAACTTCGGCAACTGTTTCTTATACGTATGGAGTACGGCGCAGGACAGCCGTGGTGGAAGGATTTACGGTGAAGCCGTACCGTGAGAGATATACGTTTGAAGATGCAGACACCATGGGAACGCTGGTAAAGCGGGCCAATGAAAATGCACATGCCGTACCTACGGAGGAGCATGCCCAGGGGATAGAACCGAAGTTTGAGCAAGGGCTTAACCAAAATGCACTCAAGATGGATGGCACTTATGGATTGAGACTTGACAAGATTGCCGGCACAGCTTCTAAGAGTTACAGTGTGTCCATGTGGGTGAAGCCGGATTCATTGAAAAACAATCAGGCATTGCTGATTTCGACTGCTAATAAATTCGGCCTGCAAGACGGACTGCCGGAGACATGGTGTGCGGTAGCCGGAAGTAATGAGACGGGAGGCATTAAGCTTTGGTCGAACAATAATGGGCATGTGACGGCTGCACAGTCGCAAATTTCAGTAGGGGCGAATGCAGAATGGAGCCATATCGTACTGGTAGTAGACGGAACAAATATGCCGGAAGGCACGGGGTTGGGAACCTTGTATGTCAACGGAAGGAAAGCTGGTTCCGGGAATGTCCGCAATGATAAGAGTGCAGATATGAAGACCTATCTGGGCGTTACCGGCTGGACAGGCGACGGATATTATGCCGGCCTTGTAGATGAGCTTGTATTTACCAATGAAGCGCTCACACAGGAAGAAGTAGAAGAGTATTATCTGGAATATTTTGCAAAGAGCGCGGAAAAGATTACAGATGTCACAGCTGATAAGACGCAAATCAGCGTAGATTATGGAACGACTGCCGCTGACTTGGTCAAAGCGCTGAAAGAACAGGTAACATTTACCGGTCAGTGCGGGGAAAATCAATTGCCCTTGGATAACACAGAAGATATCTGGACGGTAGAAGATTATACGCCGACAACAGAAGGCACAGTTACCGCCGTGGCGAAGATTCCGGCGCCAGAAGGATATGTATTCGAGACAGATGGTCAGCCGTCCATGTGGAAGACGGTCAATGTTTCTGTTTCCGTAAAAGAGAAGGGTGTGCTTGAATCTATTGAAATTACAACGCAGCCGGATAAGACGAAGTATATTATTAACCATACGTTTGATAAGTCGGGAATGGTAGTCAAGGCATTGTATTCTAACGGCGGCGAACTGGATGTGACGGAACATATTGTGGTGGATGAGACGGGCAAGCTGTCAACACTTGGCAAGCAGAACGTAGAAGTAAGATATGTGGACGGCGAAGGAGAAAATGCGCAGACGTTTAAGACAACGTGTCCGATTGAAGTTGTAAATCTGGAACAGGGTGCGACGGCGTATTTCACGTTTGATGATAATTTGACGAATGCGTCCACCGGCAAAGATGCAGTCAAGGCGAAGCTGAACAACGCGGCAGGAGATACGAACACGACGTCTTATGTGGAGGGCGTCAAAGGCAGCGCCTTAAAGCTTGGTAAAAAGACCGGCGAGGGCATCAAACTGGATAGCGCCATCAATACTGCGGATTACAGTATTTCTATGTGGGTGAGGGCGGATAACCTGGATCAGATTGCCGGAGTATTTTATGCCAATGATGGCGGGCTTGAAGAGCATTGGTTCTCCAGCTATGGAAATCCGGAACTGTTTAATATCCGTATGACACCGGGCAATTATGCACAAAGAGCCGAACTTGGGGATACGAAGAATGTACTGGAAGTCGGTAAATGGAAGATGCTCACGCTCACCACAGAGGGAGAATCAGCCAAGTTTTATGTGGACGGCGACCTTAAAGTAGAGAAAAATATGAAGAATCTGTACCAGGGGAAATCGCCGGCGCTGTATCTTGGCCTTACGCCTCTTGATATGACGTTCCTGGGCGCTTACGATGAATTGAGTATCTATGATTTTGCACTGTCACCGGAGGAAGTAGAGGATCTATACGGACGTGTTTCACCGACAATATCGGAGATTTCCCTGAATAAGACAGAGTTGGCCTTCCTGAAAGAAGACGCGACAGCGGCAAATATACAGAAAGCGTTAAAAGCCTTGAAGTTTAGCCTTTCCATGAAACATGGCGCGGCGCCAGATTTTAGTGAAGCGCTGGCCGAAGATTGGCGGCTTCCGGAGGCGCTTGAGGGTACGTTTACGGTGACGAAGGAGCTGACGGTTCCCGAGGGATATGTGCTGGCAAAGGGTGTGGACGCTGCATTATCGGTAGATATTACGGTGAAGGATGCGACGCTGGCGTCACTCGAGGTAAAGAACCAGCCTGACAAGTTGAATTATATGGAGGGAGAAAAATTTGACAGATCAGGGATGGTTATTATGGCGAAGTATTCTGACAAGACAGAGACAGATGTGACAGAACTTGTGCTGATTACGGAAGAAAACAGGGAGTTGACAGCGGAAGACACAAAAGTTACCGTGAGCTATTCAGAGGGTGGAGTGGAACTGACTGAGGATATCGCAATTGAAGTGCTGACATTAAAAGAGGCAATGCAAAGAGCCAGGACGGCGTATTATAAGTTTGACGGTTCATTGGAAAACGAAGTTACCGGTGGAAGCGCTGTTGTTACGGTTGTAGATGCAGAGAATCATAAGGAAACAGGGACGACAAGCCTGACAGAGACAGGCGTTGCCGGAACAGCCTTGAGCCTTAACAGCGCTATCGGTGAAGGAGTGAAACTTGACACGACGGTTGACACTGCGAATTACACAATTTCCATGTGGGTGAAAGCAAGTGACTTGAATGTCGCTACGCAGGGGAATTTTCCGCCAATCCTGTATGGAAAAGAAGGCAACAATTACATGATCTGGTATGGTCTCTATGGAGCGGCAGATAGGTTTACAATCCGTACGGAAATAGAAGGGAATAGGAATGAATTTCCAGTGCAGACAAATGTCATAGAGCAGGGCAAATGGAAGATGCTTACGTTAGCTGTGGAGGGCCAATCCGCCAAGTTTTATGTAGATGGGGAACCATTGATAAATGATGGGACGCTACATAACTTCTTTGAAGGTAAGACGACGGAACTGTATCTTGGGACGGGACCGTGGGATAAGACTTTTGTAGGCGCTTATGATGAATTAAGCATTTATAACACAGCGTTGAACGGAAAACAGATTAAAATTTTGTATAATGAAATCCAGGCGCCGGCGTCTGAATAAGAGATGAAACCTCTTTAAATATTAAAAGTGTAGATATGCCCTCTCTTCTGATAAAGACAGAAAAGGGGGCATATAACATAAGAAATTGAATGGAAAAAGTCTTGCCTTTCGGGGCAAGGTATGATAAAATACTGTCTTGTGAGACAAGAAGATGATGGTCCTCTGTTACCGTGTGTATTAAGAACATCTAATGAAATAGGAGGTCACAGAATGAACGCAACAGAAATTATCAAGAGCATTGAACAGGAACAGTTGAAGCCGGAAGTAGACAAATTCCGCGTAGGAGATACCGTCAGGGTATACGGCAAGATCAAAGAGGGAAACCGTGAGAGAATTCAGGTTTTCGAGGGAATCGTTTTAAAGAGGCAGGGCGGAAGCAACCGCGAGACTTTTACAGTAAGGAAGTTTTCCAACGGCGTCGGCGTAGAGAAGACATGGCCGCTGCATTCTCCCAACGTAGAGAAAATTGAGGTTGTCCGTCACGGTAAGGTAAGACGTGCAAAATTGAATTACCTGAGAGGCCGCGTAGGAAAGAGAGCGAAAGTAAAAGAGTTAGTGAAATAATTCAAGCTAGAAATGAAACATGGGAAGGGACAACTACGATGGTATTTGTTCCTTCTTTTGTATCTTCTAACTGATGTGGACTTGTCCATTTTATTCTAAGAAAGATGCTGTTATTAGCAAATGATAGCAGCCAACAGGCAGGAGCAGCAATATATGAGAAGAAGAACAGCGGGGCTGAGTTTTTACAGGGAAAAAAAGAAAATAAATATCGGTCTGCTGAAGGAAATTGCAGTCTGGATTGTGGAAATCCTGCTGACAATTGCGGCGGCAATTATTATGGTATCCTTTTTTGGCTTCCGTGTGTCGGTCATCGGGCCTTCCATGTCGCCGACGTTAGAGAACGGCGAGAAGGTTCTGGTGAACCGGTTTGTGTACAAGCTGTTTGATCCCAAGCAGAATGATTTGATTGTATTTCAGCCGAACGGCAATGAGAAATCCCATTATTATGTCAAACGCGTGATTGCGCTGCCCGGGGACACCGTGCAGATTAAAGACGGCAAAGTGTACGTCAACGGGGAGCTTCTTGCAGAAAGCGTGGAGACGGAAAAGATAGAAAATGCTATGATGGCAGAGAATGAAATTGTAGTCGGTGAAGACGAATATTTTGTGCTGGGAGATAACCGCAACAACAGTGAAGACAGCCGTTATGCCAGCATAGGCAATGTAAAGAAGGATCATATTACAGGGGAAGCGTGGATGGTTGTCTATCCCTTTGATCGGATTGGACTGCTGAAATAGGAGGTAGAGCATGCATTTTCAATGGTATCCGGGACATATGACGAAAGCAAAGCGTCAGATGCAGGAGGATATAAAGCTGATAGATTTGGTAATCGAGCTGGTGGACGCCCGCGTACCGTTTAGCAGCCGTAATCCTGATATTGACGAGTTGGGAAGGCAGAAGGCAAGGCTGGTCTTGATGAACAAAGCGGATCTTGCCGATGAGGAACAGAACAAGGCCTGGGCAGCATATTTCAAGGAAAAGGGTTTTTTTGTGGTGAAGCTGGACGCCAGGACCAAGGCGGGAATGAAGACGATCAGCGGCGTAATTATGGACGCCTGCAAGGAGAAGATTGAGCGCGATAGGAGGCGGGGAATTAAAAACCGTCCGGTGCGCGCCATGGTGGTGGGGATTCCCAATGTCGGTAAGTCTACCTTTATTAACACATATGCGGGAAAGGCTTGTGCAAAGACTGGCAATAAGCCGGGCGTCACGAAAGGCAAGCAGTGGATTCGTCTCAATAAAAATGTGGAGCTTTTGGATACGCCGGGAATATTGTGGCCTAAGTTTGAAGATCAGAGAGTCGGGCTGTATTTGGCGTTAGTCGGTTCCATCAAAGACGAGCTTCTCAATATTGACGAATTATCTCTGGAGTTGATAAAAATTTTGCAGGCGTATTATCCGGGAGCTTTGGCCCGGCGGTATGAAGCTGTAGAGGAACAGACGCCGGCGGAGATTTTGCAGGAGATTGCCAGAAATCGTAATTGTGTGAAAAAAGGCGGCGAATTGGACTACAGCAAGGCGTCGGCGCTTATTATTGATGAGTTTCGCAGTGGAAGGCTGGGAAAAATAACACTTGAATTTCCCGAAGAGCAGAGCTAAAATAGTAATGACGATGAATTATAAATACAGGGATAAGGATGAGATGATATGGGTAGACAGAAAGAGCAGGGACAACCGGAAGAGAAAGAGACGAATGTAGTGCGGGAGACCATCAGTTTTATCATTTATATCGGTATTGTATTTTTACTGACGTATTTGGTGATCCACTATGTTGGGCAGCGCACGCAGGTCAGCGGGAGTTCTATGGAGGCAACGCTGAGTGATGGGGACAATCTGATTGTAGATAAGATTTCCTACCGGTTCCATGACCCGGAGAGGTATGATATCATTGTTTTCCCTTATAAATATGAAAAGAACACGTTCTACATAAAGCGAATTATCGGCCTTCCAGGCGAAACGGTGCAGATAGATGAGCAGGGAAATATTTATGTGGACGGGGAAGTACTCGACGAGTCTTATGGCAGGGAGGTTATCTTAGACCCCGGTGAGGCCGAAGAGCCGATTACGTTGGAGGATGACGAATATTTTGTTCTGGGTGACAACAGGAATGCCAGTTCGGACAGCCGTGACCCCAGCGTGGGCAAGATTCTCGGCGAAGACATTATCGGAAGGGCGTGGGTGAGGATTTTCCCATTTAACAAGATAGGCTTTATCAAGCATAAATAGTTACTTTGTTTCTCGGAGTGAAGTCGAAGATTTTAGATGGCAGACAGCGATTTGAGGATCACGTAAGAGAATGAAACGTACAGCCAGAGGAGGATTTCAGTGGGCGGTCAAAAGAAAATTGCGGAATTGAAAGCGGAATTACAGGCAGCAGAGGAACATATGCTGCCTTCTTTTATTTTAACGTATGAAAAGGATGAGCGGGCGGGCGTACGCAAGCTTGTGGAACAGGCCGGGAAGCGTTTGAAAGCGCTCGAGGATGAGCGGGAGCGGATTGAGGGATTGAAAGTTTATGAGAGGCAGTATGAAGAGCGGGGTTATGTGTGCGGCATTGACGAGGCAGGCAGAGGGCCTCTGGCAGGGCCTGTGGTGGCCGGTGCAGTGATATTGCCCAAAGACTGTAAGATTTTATACATAAATGATTCCAAAAAGCTCAGTGAGAAGAAGCGGGAGGAGCTCTATGATATTATCATGGATCAGGCAATTGCTACTGGAATCGGCATGGTAGGCCCGGCGCGTATTGACGAAATTAATATTTTGCAGGCAACTTACGAGGCAATGCGCGAGGCGATTCAGAATTTGTCTGTAATGCCCGATATATTATTAAATGATGCAGTGACGATTCCCGGCGTTTCCATCCCTCAGGCGCCGATTATTAAAGGCGATGCCAAGAGCATTTCCATCGGAGCGGCGAGTATTATCGCCAAGGTTACCAGGGACCGGTTGATGCGGGAATATGATAAGGAGCTGCCGGAGTATGGATTTGCCGGCAATAAGGGGTACGGCTCTGCCGAACATATGCGGGCAATCCGCGAATATGGGCCGTCTCCCATTCACAGGCAGACGTTTATCAGAAATATATAACGATTTGTTGTCGTTATGTCTGTGGCAGGAGCTGTGAACGGCTATGCGCGGCTCGTGAAGACAAAAAGAAAGGCAGGAATGACAATGCCATTTGTGGATAGTGTTCATCAATACTCAAACAGTGCGGCATCAGGCGGCCAAACTGTGAACCAAATCAAAGACACAGGGGCAGTGCGCCAAGTATCTGCGCAAGCCCAGCAGCTAGCGCTGGGCAAAGTGTTTGAGGGAACGGTAACGGAAATTAAAAACGGACAGGTAACGATTGGGCTGAATGATGGGAGTACCATTTCAGCCAGAATGGACGCGGGGGTCAATCTGGAAAAAGGCCAGCCCATGCTTTTTGAGGTTAAGTCGAACACCGGAGAGCAGATTGCAATTCGTCCGGTGAGTTTGGAGAGCGCACAGAATCCTACGCTGTTGAAGGCCCTGGAGGCTGCGGGGTTAAAAGTCAATGAGCGCAACCTCTCTATGGTAAACCAGATGATGGCGGAGAAAATGCCTATCAACAAGGAGAGCTTGTTGCAGATGATGCGCGCTTCCGCTGCATTTCCCAAAGCGGATATGCAGACATTGGTGCAGATGCAGAAACTGGGATTTGTTATCACGGAGGATTCCTTAAATCAGTTTCAGAATTATAAAAATGGGCAGCAGGCAATTTTGCCGGAGATGAACCGTCTCATGGAGGGGATTGCAGAGTTGTCAGGTAAAGTTTTCGGCTCGCAGGCAACGGCTCAGACGCCGGGCGCGTTTTTAGGATTCCAACAGCAGATTTTGGGCATTCTTTTAGGCTCCGGGCAGCAGCCGTCATCGGAAGCACAGATGAGTAATGTTTTGAACCAGGCGGCGCTTGGGGAATTGGCCGAGAATCAGGCAGTGCAGAATCTAACGGTGACAGATGTTGACGCAGCGCAGGGCGCGATTATTCATCAGGATCTTACCGAAAGTGGGGGTAACTTGATGAATGGGAACGCTATGGGCGAAGGATTTGCCGGAGAGAATCTGTCCCAGGGAGACATGGCCTTAGGGAATCAGGGTGAAGGCGCGCAGCAAGGCGCAGTTTCCGGCAACTCTGGAGGGGAGGCTGCACAGGGAAACATGGCTGCCGGGGAAACCGCACAGGCGCAGGGAGGCACGGTTGGAAATGCTGCCGGGGAAGCTGCGCAGGCACAAGGTATGGCCGCAGGGCAGAGTGGAGCGGGCGAAGGCGCAAGCACAGTGGCACAATTGCTTTCCAGTGAACAGCAGGGAAGACTTACGGAAATGATTCAGGAGTTCTCGGGGGCAAGGGGCAGTGAACAGCTTTTACCGGAAGGAAAGTTAAATACCAGCCTGAGTGCGGGAGAGCTTTTGCAACAGATGATGAAGGTTTTAGAACAGAGCAAGGACGCGGGCGGTACGTCCATACAGAAGCTGTTTCACTCAGAGGAGTACAAGGCGCTGCTGAAACAGGCTATGACGGAGCAGTGGACATTGACGCCTGACAAATTAAAGGAAGAGGGCGCCGTCAAAGATTTTTACCAGCGCCTGTCCAATCAGATGACGGAGTTGCAGCAGACGCTTGCACAGGCGGGGAAAGAAGGTTCGGCCCTGGCAAAGAGCGCGCAGTCCGTGCAGAGCAATTTGGAATTCATGAACCAGGTAAATCAGCTTTACACCTATGTCCAGCTGCCCTTGAAATTGCAGAACCAGAACGCCCACAGCGACCTCTATGTGTATACGAACAAGAAGAACCTCCGTCAGAAGGAGGGGGCGTTGACGGCGCTGCTCCATCTGGACATGGATCATCTCGGGGCGACGGACATATTTGTCAAGCTGTTGGGAACATCGGTACAGACAGAATTCTATTTCCAGGATGAAATTTCCTGCCGTTTGATTTCGCAGTGTTCTGACGAACTCATAAGACGTCTGGAAGAAAAGGGATATTCCTGTGAAGTCAAAGTGGAGAATCGCAGAAAGAAACAGGATTTTGTACAGGATTTCCTGGAGCGGGAGAATCCGCCGGGAAAATTGCAGCGCTATTCCTTTGATGTGAAGGCGTAAGAGGATTTGTTTCATGTGGGAGAACGGGCCGGCGGGCGTTGTATTGTTTTACAGATATAGGGAAAGGGAGAGCTATCAGTATGGATGAGGTACGGTATAAAAACACCGGGGAACCAGTCACAGCAGAGAGCGGTGATGGGCAGAAAGTAAAGACGGCCGTGGCGGTGGCGTATGAGCCGGGAGAGCGGGCGCCGAAAATTATCGCCACCGGAAAGGGCTATACCGCGGAGCGCATTATCGAGAAAGCGAAGGAAGAGAAAATCCCCTTCTATAAAGACGATAAGCTGGCAAAAACATTGTCTAAACTGGAAATCGGCGAGATGATTCCGCCCGAGCTGTATGAGGTAGTGGCGGAAATTCTGGTGTTTGTGGACGATATGGAGAGAATGAAAGCGAAGCTCAATTCTTAAAAGAGGTTGGCGGCAGGATAAATATGCTGGTACAACGGAAATTACTTCATACTCGATATACTTGGCATTGAGGCAGAGCAGGCGTTGAATCAGGGTATAAATAAAGGGGGTAACATTGGCGGAAACAGGGAACAGCAATCGCAGGAAAGGTAAGCGCTATGAAGAATTAGCGGCGTCTTATTTGCAAGAGTTGGGATTTAAGATTTTGCTGCGCAATTTCAGCAGCAGATTTGGCGAGATTGACCTCATAGCAAAAGAGGGAAAGTATCTGGTGTTTGTCGAGGTCAAATACCGGGCGACAGACAGCGGCGGGCATCCCCTGGAAGCGGTAGATGTGCGCAAACAGAGGCGCATCATTAAGACGGCAGAGTTCTATCTTCTGCGTTATGGCTACGCAGAAGACACGCCCTGCCGTTTTGACGTGGTGGGAATGATTGGTGAAGACGTGTTTCATGTGCGGAATGCGTTTGAAAGAAATTGAGCATACATGTTGTTACTAGTATTTTAGCATAGTAGAAAGGGAAGGGTTTTATATTTATGGAGTATACGCTTGTGAGGAAACAGAAAGAGGGAAAGGAGCCTGTGCCGGTTATGCGTTCCAGACAGCTGCCCAGCGTGACGTTTCCATATTTATCATATCCGATTTTAGAACAGACAGGAATGGTAGAGCATTGTTTTACGACCCGCCTTGGCGGCGTCAGCAGAGGAATGTTTGCAAGCCTGAACCTTAGCTTTACCAGGGGCGATGACAGGCTGGCGGTAGAAGAAAATTTCCGTCGGGTGTCGAAGGTGATGAATTGTAAAAATGGGGATTTTGTGTTGAGCGACCAGACGCACACCACCAATGTCAGGCGTGTGGGCAGGAAGGACGCCGGCAAGGGGATTACACGTGGGCGCGGTTATGCGGATGTGGACGGTTTGATTACGGACGAGCCGGGGCTTGTGCTGTCCACGTTCTATGCAGATTGCGTGCCCTTGTATTTTGTAGATGTGAAAAAACGCGCCATTGGGTTATCTCACTCCGGCTGGCGCGGGACGGTGGGCAGAATGGGACAAGCGACGCTTGCGGCGATGCGCCGGGAATTTGGCACGCAGCCGGAGGAAGTCGTCTGCGCCATTGGACCGTCTATCTGTCAGGATTGTTATGAGGTAAGCGCAGATGTGGCGGAAGCATTTATGCGCGAGTTTTCCGGTTACGAAGAGGAAGTTTTAATTGACAAAGGAAACGGTAAA
>Ga0137308_102052_pt1 | contig 15549 bp, 14 predicted proteins | sample Inofrocosms_June_FD_97181 | JGI IMG/M metagenome (GOLD analysis project Ga0137308, IMG submission 97181) | Mouse cecal microbial communities from Vienna, Austria - N-Acetylneuraminic and N-Acetylglucosamine D2O microcosms_June | ecosystem: Host-associated > Mammals > Digestive system > Large...
CTCAGACATGGTAAATATTTATAACTTCTGATGGAGAGGGAATTCTCCTTCAGTTATTCATCAGATATGACTTTGTAACTTATTAACTATATAGCTCTTGTGGCTATATCATTATTATACTAGGAAGGAGAGAATAAGTAAAAGAGCGCACAAAACAGGGCAAAGGAAACGGAGAAGGTTCCTTCATTCCCATAGTGCGTAGTTTACGGCATTCTCTCCAGTTTTTCTTCAAAAAAGGAGGATTTAATGACAGAAACAGAGACTGCGGCGTTCTCGCCCTATTTAAGCCAGAAATTTATCAATATCTTAGTGAAGTACTATGCGAAAAAAATAAAGGAAGAACGGACTAAACGACAATACACTTATGTTTTTAACGCCCTGTGTGACTACGCTAAATGCGATTTCCTGGAAATCTCACCGGAAATAGTCAAAGCGTATTTCGGCAGGAAGGGTGGTGTGATGAAATCCACAGACTACAATTTAAACGTACTGCGTGCCGTTTCCCGCTACATGGATGAAAATGCGGAAACTTTTGACATCCGGCCGGGATACTTAAATCTGTTTTCCGTGGTGGATGTTACCTTTCCGGATATGCAGTTTCACATGGAAGACCTGCCGGAACTGGAAAACATAGATAAAGTGCTTGCCTATTTTAAGGAAAAAGGTGATATGACAGGATTTTTGTCCTGTTCGATGGTACTGCGTTCAACGCTCACCACAAATGAGCTGGTTTCTTTGACCAGAGATATGTTCCTGCAGGATGCGGACGGGAAATTCGGAATCCGCCTGAAACTGACAGAACACGCTTACCGCTTTGTAAAGCTGCCGGAGGATATCGTGGAGCTGATCGAGCAGTATTCTTTACAGAGAAACGACAGCCAGCCATACTTTTTCATGAACAGGAAAGGAAAGGCGGCCAGCGCAAGGGCATTACAGAACCGGCTGCATGAAGCCTGCATCGCCTGCGGCATAAAACCGTTCACTTACAATGATCTGCGTGTTTTAAGCCAGGCGCTGATGATCAAAGGCGGCGCACCGCTTGATAAAATCGCAGAACATATCAACGTAAAGAACATGAGCTGGTTTTTCCGCTATGACAGGGTAGTAGAAAGCCTAAAGGATTCGCCGGTCGATTGCACACATATAAAAATCGTTTGGTAACATATGATATAGGCAAATTGCTGCGTTAAGCGGCATAACCTATTTGCAAAAGGAGGACAAAAATTGAATAAACCGATGACAGCCGCAGATCTGTTCAATAAAATCTGCGATATTTTAAAAGAAAAAGAAGCCTTTCCGGATATTCTGGATTATGCAGTCGTGGAACACGATTTGATTCCCATAACAACCTATGAGTTTGGTCTGGGAAATCATCTGGATTATGGCGGCAGTGAGGGAATCTATCTCGACCTGTGGATTACAATATACGGCGACAATGAACCACAACATAAAAGTCTTGGCACATTCAAAACACTCCGGGATGACCCGGAGTCCATGCGTATCATGGGAAAACTTCTGGCCGATTTCATTATTGAAACCAGAGCTTACGTCAACGCCAACCTTGATGACTTTACATGGGAGGGCGCAGATATCCGCATATTCGATGAAAATGATAAACAGCTTAACATGGGATATTCCTGTGGAAGCATGGAACGTGCCTTGAAAAAGAAAGATGAGTTCCTGCAGAAATATCCTCGGGTGGTCATTAGGGACAACGCGACGAGAGAAGAAACGAGTTACAGTATTTGATTTTCTGCATAAATCGCGTATAATATAACTATAAACTTTCCTCTGTTTGAAACAGACTGGATTTTACACTGTCCCACAGGACAGAGAAAGAGAGGAAGAATGCCGGACACGAATTTAGCGCAGGCAATCGAAGCAACAAACGATGCAGGGAGCGCATATGATGCCAATATCAAGTACCTGCTTGCCGACAAGCAGATACTGGCGCGTATCCTGAAATATACCATAAAAGAATTTCAGGACATGGAGATTCCTGATATCATAAACAGCATCGGAGACGATATCGAGATAGGTTCAAGACCGGTAGATCCGGGACTGTCGAACTTAGGGCAGGTCAAAAGAACCGATACGGAAGACAATGTACCGGGAGAGGGCAAAATCATTTATGATATCCGCTTTACGGCATACCATTTACAAGATGAAATAAAATTTCTTATCAATTTGGAAGCCCAAAAATCATCAGACCCTAAAAAGTTAGGATATCATCTGGAAAACAGGATTGTTTTCTATCTGGCACGAATGATTTCGGCTCAGAAGCAGACTGAATTTTTCCGCAGCGATTACGACAGTCTGAAGCGTGTACGGAGCATCTGGATCTGTCAGGGTAATGAAGAAAACGGTGATTCCATTGAAGAAATCAGCCTTGATAAGAAAACCGTTTACGGAAACCCGGAAAGTACATACGGTACAGATCTGGTGAAGGGCATCATTATCAATATCCGAAATCGGGAAAATGTGAAATCTTCACAGAATATATTGATCTCCATGCTGGAAGATTTGCTTTCACAGACTGATAGCGAACAAAAGAAACGCATATTAACTGAGGAATATGGTATGATAATGACTACCGAGTTAGAAGGGAGGATTCAGACTATGTGTAATTTGTCAGAAAATATCAGAGATACGGCCATTGAAGAAGGCATTGAAAAAGAGCGTCTGAACGCTATTGAAAGAATGGTTAACGCAGGTTTTTCAAAAGAACAGATTATATCCTGCGGTTATACAGAAGAGGAGTTTACAGAAGCAGAATCTCTATTATGTGCAAATGCGTAAGCAATCGCAGCATACTAGATATACCTTCTATATGATACCACTCGGAGCAAGAAACGCATATTAACTGAGAAGTATGGCATGATAATGACTACCGAGTTAGAAGGGAGGATTCAGATTATGTGTAAAATATTAGTGAATATGATAAAGCAAAGCATGAAAACAGAACAGTTTAATTCCATTGAAAGAATGCTCAAAGTTAACGTGACAAAAAGAGCAGATTATTTCTTGTGTTCATATTGAAAAGGTGTTTACAAATGTACGTTGTATTATATGTATGACTTTACTATAATATTTATTATGTGGAAGACGATGCAGAATGAATCTGTGTCGTTTTTTATTGTGTGGTATATATTGTATTTCTAATGGGAAATAGCACCTGATCCCAAAAGAAAAATCGTGTATATTTTATGTTTTTATAAGGAGCTATCGAATGAATGTGGGTAGAGATTCGAAAAAATTCTTAACTATTAATGGCAGGAGGAAAACATTCCTCCTGCTACGGTTATCCCCTACATAGTAAAAATAAATAATTTCACTGTGTATCTAACATAGCCTGGATTGCTGCTTTTGTAATCTGCTTGTTTCTACTGTCCAACATGCGTATCATTAAAATAAGTTGCTCATCATCATCTTTAGTTACTGAATTTTCTGGGTAAACTATGGTGTCGGCCGAGATATGAAGAGTGCGAATTAACTTAAACCAAACATCAAGTGCTGGACATTTACCTTCATTTTCAATGGCCATTATGTATCGAGGAGTTACACCAATTCGTTCTGCAAGTTCGTCCTGCGTTAATTTTGCCTCCAATCTGGCAACTTTTATCAATGGTCCCATATATTTGAAATTTATTTTTTCCACTATCAGTTCACCTCCAACATTATTTTACCGTTCGGGTATTGAAGTGTGAACGACACTAACGTTCACTAAAAATAGGAACTAATAGAGCGTATATGAAAAATCAAGAGTGGTTTTAATCAAAGGTTTCAATAACGAGTATTAGCAAACACTATCGTGATATATTTTTGCAGAATAATGTTAAGCTTGCAATTTACACAAAGCTATCTTTCATATAAAACACGAATTAGTAGAGCGTTTTAAAATACTTAATAAGTAATATAATTAGTATATGTAAAGCTATAAATGGTAATTGCTTTAATATATTATACTGAGGAGAAAATAATGCAATGGACAGCTTGGGCAAAAAGAGAAGGTTAGCTCGAATATTTTCGAAAGGTAAAACAATCATTGTACCAATTGATGACAGTTTGATTTTTGGTCCCAAAAACGGATTGTTTGAAATTGAATCTACTATCAAAAAGATTGTAAAAAGTGAGCCTAATGCTTTATTAGGATTTCAACGAGGGTTAGAATTAGTATCCACTAATAACATATTGATGCCCTATATTTATAATCTAACGGCAAGTACCGTGTTGAGTCATCACACAAGGAAAACTATAATAGCTTCTGTTGAATTTGCGTTAAAAAAGGGGGCGGATTGTGTTGCATGCCATATAAATTTCAGTAGTCAATATGAAAGTGAAATGATACATAATTTTGCAATGATTTCGCAAGAATGTGATAGGTTCGGGATGCCATTGCTTGCCATTGCTTATCCAAGAGGAGAAAAAAATGGACATGACTATAATTATGAAGATTTAAAAGAAGAAAATGTGGAAAAATACACAGAACTTATTGCTCATGTTGTCAGAGTATCCTCTGAATTAGGTGCGGATATTATTAAAACTAATTATACTGGAACAGTGGAATCCTTTAAAAGAGTAATTACCGCTGCTAATGAAAAACCTGTTGTTATAGCCGGCGGAGCAAAACTTCCGATTGCAGATTCTCTTAAAATGGTTGAGGATGCCATGAGCGCAGGTGCAAGTGGAATAAGTTATGGCAGAAACGTTTTTAATGCTGATAATATAGAATTATATTTGTCGGCTGTTAAAGATATTATTTTTCACGAAAAAAAATATCAAGATTGTTTAAACCAATTTGTTGAAAGGATATAGTTATGAAAAAATTACTTAATAAAGTTGTTCTTGTTACGGGTTCATCAATTGGAATTGGTAAAGCGATAGCAGAGGCGTTTGCCAACGAAGGTGCGGAAGTCATTGTAGTGTCACATAATTCGACAGAAGAAGGGTTGGCTACGGCAGATAATATTGTAAACTCCGGTGGCAAAGCTATTTATATCCAAGCCGATCTTTCCAATCAAAAAGGGGTTGATTTGCTGTTTGAGAAGATTTCACAATATTATACATCTATAGATGTGCTTGTGAATAATGTTGGACATGCCTTTTCTACTCCATATGAGGAACTTACAGAAGAAACAATGATACGGGATATTAAAAGCAATCTTATGGCAACAGTTCTTTGTTCAAAAAAAGTAAAGGAATTTATGTCTAAAGGACACATAATTAATACATCGTCGATTAGAGGAATTGACTATTCTGGTCGTTCCCATTTGATGGGATATTGTGCCGCCAAAGCGGCTGTGAATAGTTTTACTAAAAATCTCGCGCTACAATATGCACCAGATATTTTAGTAAATGCAGTTGCACCAGGTTTTGTTTGGACTGAGGCATTAAGTAAATCTGGAGACGACCTCTTAAAAAAGTGGAAAGAGAATATTCCTATTGAAAGATTTATTAAGCCAGAGGAACTTGCAGAAGTATATGTTATGATTGCTTCTAGCAAAATATTTACTGGCTCGATAATTGTTGCAGATGGTGGTTATACTCTGTTAGAAAAAAACTAACAGAAGAATATAAATAAAGGAGATATTATAATGAGTAAAATAAAAATTACATTTATTGAATCTGGCGTAAGTGCCATAGCTGAATTAAGGGATGAAAAATGTCCAATTGTTGTGAACAGCTTGCTGTCAATACTTCCTATAGAATCTAAAGCTTTTCATGCAAAGTGGGGCGGTGGTGAAATATGGACACAGATCCCGAATTTTCCCCAGTATGCGCATGAAAAGGAAACATGTCTTCCATCAATAGGTGAAATTATCATTATGCCACAAGATGAAAATGCTGTAGCGTTTGATCTTTGGTATGATAGGGGTTGGTGTTTTGGTGCAAAAGGCTTTATGAATGGCTCAGCAATTGGTATGATAACAGAAGGTCTGTCTCAGTTTGCTAATGAGGCGGTTAAGCTTTCATCTGAAGGTGCACAGATTATACGAATTGAAAAAATATAACAAAAAATATACTTAGTTAGCGTTATTTTTTGCAGTTCTATTTTTTATAATAACCTTTCCGACCATTCAATTATTCCTTTAAGATGTTTATATAGGGAGAATTCTTGGAAAGGTTATTTTATAATTAATTCTTACCTCTCAATTTAAATTTATAATTTACTTTTATCAAACTGATTAGTGATAAGGAAAATTAGTGGATTGTCATTATAAATAAGCAAATGGTCAAATGATAAGGAGCATATTATTATGTTTAAATACAATAATGCTGGAAAATTTGTGAACGAATCAATTGATTACCCCTTTAATATATTAAATAGAGATGGCGATCCTGTAACTGATTTTAGGGCAGAGGTTAATAAATTAATTGAGGAAATTAAAGATGAAAAAATAAACAAGATTAGGTATATTTGGATTGATGCAGGAAACTATTGCCAAACAGAAATATTTTTAAAAAAAGTTTTGTTAGAAACCCACAATGAGTACCCTGTCCTTTATTTACATTGGCTTGACTTCATAGAAAAAAATAGAAGTATTTATCAGCAATTATGTCAAGAGCAAATTGATAATTCGTATTTCATAAACAATGATAATTTGCTTAAAATTGGTGTAATAGATCATGCTGAAACTATTGATCAACTAGATGAATATTTAGAATTATGTGAAAAATTATATGATAATAAATATATTTTTATATTTGTGGCAAAAAAGGACATACCGTCACCTTCGGATTGGGACAGAATACTAAAAAAAGCATTGGAATTAGGCAATGATTGCTATATGGGAATCTTGCGTAGCGAAAAAAATTACTATAGAGTAAAGCCCTATTCGCATTTGCAGTGTAGAGAAATCTTCAATTCCGCAATATTAGATAAAGAAATAAAAGATAGAGCTATTGGAATAGTAGATACTCTTGGTGAAGAACTCCGGAGACCTTATTACTTTGATTTTTTGATTAAAGAATTAAATGAATACGAGAGCGTCTCTCAAGTGCCAAGTAAATTTGATGATTCTAACTTGATGATGAAGATATTTAATAACGCATTGGGAGGAATACTATCTCATCTTGATGGATATCATACGTTAAAGGAATATCTTGATGCATATTATGACAGTACTTTTGTCAAGAATTATGGCTATGGAGAGCATAGCCGTGTTCCTTTTGATAATTATGCATGGGCATATGGTATAATACACTGTTCTGGCAAAAACAAATTTGATGATGTTCTAAAGACACAATTTTGTTATTCTAACAATATAGATAATGTAGATTACAAAGCACAGCTTGAGGAAATAAACGGCAGAGTTGTATCAATATTCTACTCTAATCAAAAGGATGAAATAAATAAGAATTTTGATCTTAAAGAATATTTTTTGCAAATGATTAAATACAGTCTTGATGAGTCATTAGTTTGTGCGCAGGTTACTAATAGGTATATAAAAGTATTTGATAGTAACACACAGGAACAAATTTTTAATGCACTAGGAGAAAGATATAGCAAAACGCTAGAGTCTAAAAAAGATATTTATTCTCATTATATGCTTGGCATAGAAATTGGCAAATTGCTTCCGAAAATTGGTAGCCATTGCATAGAGAATGGATTAAACTATTTATTTGAATATGTTGATGACGACTATGTAATACCTAAATGCAATTCCAATGGTATATCTGTCATACCGGTAACAAATTTTGAATATGAAAAATTTGTGAGGGATGGAGGATACTCTTCTTTTTATTCACTAAATTCTGATATGTCATTGAATAGAATTGCCACAGAATATTACAAAGAGATTTTTGATTTCGTTATAGGTGCGTTACAAGATAGAAAGAGTAAAGATTGTAATTGCTTAGCAAGATTACTTAAAGGATACGATTGGGAACATTATAAACAAATTGCTTACTTATTGTCAAGAAAAGATGATATAAATAGCGAAGCCATCTATGGTGCTATTGATACTAATTATCCGAATAAAGTAAGTTACCCAGCCAAATGGTCGGATTGTCAAAACGCAGATATGTCTCGACCGTTCTGTAATCCATTACAGCCAGTTGTTTGTATCAATATATTTGAAGCTCGTGCTTATGCGAAATGGTTATCAGCTAAAATAAATAAGAAAGTAAGAATCTTGAATTATGATCCCGACTATCTCTCTGTAATTGGTAAGGACGAAGATACCAGTGCTGAGTCCTTACGCCAATTATTTATTTTACATATTGAGAATCATCGAGATTTTATTAATACTGCAGAAAATAATGATTTATTCTATAACAAAAATGATATTAAGATTAAAGAGCCTTCTCCTGTTGGGATGCCAAATTCTAGGTTTCTTGATATATATGATTTTGTTGGTAATATCTTTGAAACGCAGGACACCCCGTTTACATATAATTATGCAAAGAACAGTGAAGAAATAAAGCAAAAACTTAAAAAAATAAATGAAATTTATATAGATTACAATTGTCCAGGTGGCGGTCTGCAAAGATCTGCTGCTAACTGGCCACCAGAGTACATGGGACAAGTGCCTGCTTTTTTAAGAAATCAAGATATTGGATTTAGAATTGTAATAGATGGGAATGAAATTGGTTCTCGAAAACATAAAAATCAAAATTTTGAGAATATTCAATATTCAGAAAGTATTATCGAAATTTTAGATTCTACTGATAAATGTACTTCGGATTTAATTTCTTACATTCAGTTAAATTATGCTAATTTTAAAAATGATTTTGCGCAAGACTTTGAACGTACTAAATTATTCTTTAATTCAGAAAAGAAAGTTGTATTTTATACACACAAAAATACAAATAAGTTAGATAATAAGGAAGCAATTATGCTAATTCAAAATGAAGAAAGCATTTTTGCTTATCATTTGGTCGGTATTGCAAGTGTACATAATAGCATTAATCTGCAAAGTAGTATAAAAATGATTGTACGAAAACCAATAATATCTAAAGATTTAGCTACAAGAAGAAAAATGAAAAACTATTCATTTGCTGAATGGGTAGATACAGTAGAGTTGGTAATTAATGGTGATACGACCATTTATGAGGCACATCCAATTAATATTTCAAATGGATATTTTAGTATTTTTAATAGAAAAATACGCCATGCGATGCGAAACGGACGTGAATACAAAAAATCCTCACTTATTTGTAATACATATTCAATTAGTTTCATTGCGGAAGCGCAAGATTATAAAAAAATCTACTTTGAAAGTTTTAAATCTAAACTAGGTGCAAACTACTTTCTACCAGATTGGGTTAATATTGTAGATTTCATTAATCACATTTGTCATAATGCCTCTATGTCAAATGCTTTTAGTATCGATACTGTAATGACGGCAATATCTACTATTGATACATCGGATTTACATGAACAAATAAATAGAAAAATTTTGATTCAAAAGGATCATTTATGAAAAATCGAATCTAACTAGCAAAAAATTTCTTTTTCTATTGATGATAAAAGGGTAATCTTAATAAAGTGCCCTGAAAGTGTATGTTAAAATCTATCAATTTAGTTATACAAGTTTCTTAATCAATAATGCTACATTGTCAATAAGTACATTGTAGTATATTTTGAAAACTTTCATTACTATTTGTATCGCTAAATGAAAGGCTACAGAATGGAGATTAAAGTGAAAAAAAAAATAAAAACTTCTAAAATAGTGATAATAATCATTTCCATAGTATTTGTAATTCTTTTCCTTTTATTACTTATTCTATCCATTGGAGTAACAATTTTTTCTGATCTTGATAATACTTCGCATAGAAGTTGGTATTGTTTAATTACTTTTTTTAATTGGCTAGCTAAATTTGAATCTATAAGTGACCCGTTTTCTATTCTTATAGAAATTTTATCATCAATTGGAGGTGTTTTTTTTGGTATTAGAATTGGTCAGTGGATCGATGACAAAGCATCTATGGAGCAGTTGTCTGATTTATGGAGAAAAATTCATCGACTTTTGATTAGCTTAAAGCACGGGATAGATAATAGTACAATTAGTATAAATGAACTCGCTGAGTACAAACTCTATTGGGACTCACTCCAACGAGCAGACAGTGTAGCAGCAAGGTTACTTCAAAACGATGATAAATACATTGATCTGGCATATATATTTTCTTTTTTGACGTTTTATAATAATAGTTGGGATGGATTTTCTAATGTAATGCAATGGAGATCCCAGGCACCTAAAATTGACGTACAGAGGATTACAAATTGGATTAATCAAATTGATCAATTAATTATATATACAGAAAAAAATCAGACTAAGCAAGCATAAGTTTACAATCTTAATGAAAGGTAAATTGAAGAGAGAGCTGTCCAACTATGAAACAAATCCTTATTTATTTCATAGTTGGAACGGCCATTCACTTAAATACTACATGCAAAGCCATTAAAACTCCCTTTCGCAATATATAGCTTGTTTTATCTGTTCATATGTAACTTCTGAAGCAGAACATCCCTTTATAATCCTGTCATCGATGTCCTTTGCAATTATAGTGAACCTTTCCCATAAAGTGGAGAACAGTACATCATAAACTTCCAGTACCCGCAGATCATCCTGCATGATTCTTTGCAGTTTACCTTTTATTTGCAAAAGCCGGTCCTTTGCTAGCGGATGCGTTGTCCTGCCTGTTTCTTCTTTAATTCGCAAGCTCTCAATAATACTTAACATCCACATAGCTACATATATTCCGCCTAAAATGACTTGAACATCCATTCCTTTTTCCATCAATACGGGAATCGTCAGCAACGCACCTATATAGTCAGCGTCAAACTCTTGTTCCCAGTTAGGAACTATGCTCTCATACTGTACCGTTTCGACCGTCACAATTTCCTTCGCTGCATCCTTTTCCAAATGTCCCAGATAATAATGTGCACATTCATGAGCAGTGATAAAAGTCAGAAAGGAATCCGCCAGCGAATTGCTAAATTGTCGATATAGATAATCATTCTCTGGCTGTGAAACTTCACACATATCAACGTTTCCATAAAAAAATATGCTGAGAACAATATCCGTAAAACGCTTTTCAATCCATTTATTACTTCTGACACACTCCTTAATCTTTTTAGGTTCCATAATAAAAGTGATTTTCCCCTCATCTAATGCTTGGATGGGAAAAGCCTTTGTCAGTACATTCGTGATATCATGGGCAAATTGTATGATTCCACTGTAAAACAGAATGATTGATGGCATATTACTTTCTGGACATCTGATCTGGGCGTAAAACATATCAAATTCGATCGTTCCAAATAACGGCATATTCGGTTTATCACAATCCAAAAACGTATCCTTTATACTATGTATCCTGCAGATGATATCTGCAAAGAATTTATAATAATATGGATTTTCATACCGGGATACAACGCCCTCACATCTCATCTCTCGTAGCGATTTCATCAGTTGTTCTCTGTCATCACACTTAAAATTGTATTCCCGCTGTAAGAAGTCAAAAAAACTGTCATCCGAATATATTTCATCGTAGCTAATGACTTCCCCAAATGTACTTATCATATATGCTCGTTGTACTTCTTCCAGAAATTCTAACGGATTTATTCCTACCATTGTATTTCCTCCAGACCTATTCCAACTTCCCCCAAACTTTCTCTTTCAAACAAATCTTCCCATTTATAAAATCCGCTACTTTCATCTTATAAAGATGATTGATTGTTTCCACAATCTCACTTCTCTCCAACGTTATCCCTTTTTTCTGCATATAGCATTCCTGCAGATCAAGAATAAACTGCTCCTCATCTATGCCAGATTGATAGGCGCCTTTCCTATGAAGCAGATAGACCGCATATGCCTCTATCCCAGTCAGTTCCTGTCTGGCAGCATTTCTAATGAACAGCGCCGATACTATCAATAGCTGGATATAATTAAAAATGCTTTCCGGTCTGCTGACAGAAGCCGCCAATTCCAGCCCCGCCAAAATCGCCTTCCGCAGATCAAGCCGAACATTACCAAGTTTATAAGAAACCGGATCGTCATTCAGAAAAACCATTCCCTTAATATCATCATCCGGTATGAACTCAATAAAATGATCTACAATGTTTTTGGCTGTTTCCTTATTTTCCTCACAGCTACCAGCAAAATCCTGTAACTCTCTGCTTAAATTTTCATCATACTCCATTGCCTTCTGTCTGTTCATGTTCCTCTTTCTCCCTGGTTCTTGTCAATTCTTTTAATCTTTCTCTCTGCTCGGTATGGACAATTTTATCCAGTTTGCCTTTTTGCATTTTCATGATAGTCTGGCTCTTATATTCTTTATATACTTCGTTAAAGCCACGATACAGAATATTTCCTTCCCTTGTATCAAAATCGTATTCATCCCGGTCTACAATGGCAAACAGCCACCCCTTTCTCTTTTTCAAAGTAGGATGCGAAGCATTGTAGAAAACAGTCTTATACAAAATACGGTCAGTATAGTAAACCATATCAAAATAATCCATATACATCATCGGCGCAAGATAGGTATAAGGCTCCAATACAATCCCTCTTGCTCCTTTATCTATAATAATTCTCAAAATAATATGATATGCAATCTCGTCCGCATCAAATTCTTCTTTTTCCGGATGTTGCTTCGTATACTTTTTCCCAATGCTGGCCAAGTAAGCGTGTGCAACCTCATGCGCCAGGCTAAAAGCAAGTGCAGTCCAGTAGCAGTCTTCGGCAAGCTGCAAAATCTGCAGATCGTCTGCGATCATAGCAAGCATGGAACTGTTCGCATCTTCGCCCTGCATTTCACCTAAAATACCGGCCTCATTCATTAGAAACAGCACATATATATAACAGTTTCCATACACTTCAAGGTCATCAAAATTCTTTGACCATTTGAACATGGCAAGGAAAAACGCCATCATAGTCGATTCCAAGAGTTCATCTATATGCACGACCGCCGGATTTTTCTCATCATTGTAAATGTAACTGTTCACGGTTCTCTGGTATCGGTTATTCAGTTCTATTCTGTCGCCCACATAACCATATTCTTTCAGAAAATAATCCTTTATTACGGCAAGCATATTTTCAAGATTATACCGCTGCATATTCGCCTGAAGTTGCTCTTCTGTGAAATATTCCGAAAAGTAGTGCAACATCAGTCTCATACCCCGATTATTATCTTTCAGGGTGCTGCCGCCAGACCGGTATATGTCATAAAAAGAAGGGACTGCATATTTTGTTTGACAGGAATCATTATCTTCTTTGCCCTGCATATCACTCATTCCTTTTCCCGCAGCTTTATCGCCGAAGCCGCTTTCCTTCGGTTCTGATCCTTGATCGCCGCATAATGTTTCCTTGTTGTTCCGACATCAGCATGACCCAGGACGTCCGCCACCAGATAAATATCCCCTGTTTCCTGATATAAGTTTGTTCCAAAAGTTGACCTGAGCTTATGCGGTGTAATCTTCTTATGAGGGACAAATTCTTTCGCATATTTTTCAACAAGGTTCTCCACAGCATGGACACTGATCCGCTTTTTCTGCAAAGAAAAGAACAAAGCATTTTCATCTTCGGGGGCTGCCTGCTCGGCAATGCTGATCCGCGGTCCTTCAATGTAAGCTAAGAGAGCCTGCTCAACTTCTTCACCAAAATACAATACAGATTCATTTCCGCCCTTACGGATAATGCGGATACTGTTGTTCCGAAAGTTCAAATCCGTAACATCAAGACCGACGCATTCCGATACACGAATCCCGGTACCGAGAAACAGCGTGATAATTGCAATATCCCTGACTTTCGTTTTCAGAAAAAAGTCCCGCTTCTTCCCAGTAAGCTGATTTTCATAATTTTCAATGTTATCGAGCATGATTGCAACCTCATCCGGCTCAAGGCGGATAATTGCCTTTTCATGCAGTTTCGGCATATCGACCTGCATGGCTACGTTTTTTGCCAGCATTTCCTTCTTATAAAAATAATCTAAGAAACTACGCAAGGAAGACATTTTCCTCGCTATGCTGGTCGCCCCGTTTCTCTGCTCCCCGTTGTCTGCCTCATAATACTTTAAATATTCCTGATATTCCTCAATATCATTGCTTGCCAGATGATCTATATCATTTAATGTTATCTCCTTCATCTTTTTATCCGATAACGCCGGATTCTTCTCCAACAAGAATCGGAAAAAGACCTGCAGATCATAAGCGTAGGACACTCTGGTCTTTGCGCTGGTTTTCTGTTCGACAGCACGAAAATAGTCTCTCGCATACGGCGGCAGTTCTGTTAATAGCTGCCTTAACAGCAATGTATACTTGGTTTCTTTCTGTTCGTGGTAAGTGGTATTTCTCCCTGGCATATTTCACCATCCTCTGAGTAACTATGATGATATTATATCAAATGGAAGTATATACTGCAAAAAATAAACGCAAAATTATAACATACAATTTATTGCCAAACAAAGAAAAAGGGCGGCTGCAAAGTTGTTTTTGCAGCCGCCCTCCCAAACATAACTATTCAGTTCCTACCATTACAACATTATATATAATCCCCTAACTGACGATCACTCGCTTAATGAATTCTTCCGATGCCGCCAGTCTGCCTTCCTCTATTCGGATTGAATAATGATTTTTATCATATTCCCCATCTATAAATCCTTCATAGCCATCTTCCATTGATTCAATACAGAAATCATTGCTATTCTGCATATATGGCAGACATCCCTCCTCAAGCTCTTTTTTCAATTTGGTATAAAACACATACTTCGCATCTGAAAGCTCCGTATAGGATTGCTCGTCATGTCCCCTTTCCCAGTCTCTTGCCCAGTCTTCTATAACCGTATAAACAGGCAGAAGTCTACGGCATTTCTCCGGATCTTCTACTCCTTTTATCATTTCCGGTGCCATAATCACTTCATCAAGACTGATATCCTCCAGTTTTTTAGGATTTTGATACAAACTGGAAAACCGTTTCTCCAATTCTTCAATGTCATACGGCAATATCGGCGGATCAAATGAACAATAAATATCCGGCGTATCATTCTCCGTCTCCTTGTCCTCTCCGTCGCGGATTTCTGTAATGAGCCCGTAAAGCCCTTCATACTCACTCTGGCTCGTCCCGACAACCGGCTGTCCTATAACAAATGAAACTCCTTTATACTCAAATTCTGCGCCATTACGATTGATAATCATACACTACCTCCATATTTTTTAGAAAATTTAAGGGGTGGCCGTTAAACACAGCCACCCCATTCTCATTCTACCTATATAAGAAAATCAGTTAAACGGAAGTTCCTCGTCAATCCCGTCCGGAATGTTCATAAATCCATCTCTTGCCGTATTGCCTGCATATCCGCCACCGGAGTTTTCCCCGCCGCCAGAAGCATTCTTACTCTCCGCAAATTCCTGATCTTCTACGACAATATCCGTCGTATAAACTTTCTGACCATCCTTGTTCGTATAACTTCCCGTCTGGATGCGGCCGGTTACAGCGATTTTGATTCCCTTGTGGAAATATCTCTCTGCAAACTCGCCTGCGCGTCCAAATGCCACGCAGTTTATAAAATCTGCCGTCTGCTCCTCACCCTCTTTTTTGAACCGTCTGTCTA
>Ga0137308_102053_pt1 | contig 15510 bp, 18 predicted proteins | sample Inofrocosms_June_FD_97181 | JGI IMG/M metagenome (GOLD analysis project Ga0137308, IMG submission 97181) | Mouse cecal microbial communities from Vienna, Austria - N-Acetylneuraminic and N-Acetylglucosamine D2O microcosms_June | ecosystem: Host-associated > Mammals > Digestive system > Large...
GTCGAGAAAACCGGGGAGCGGCACACGCCACTCCCCGGAAAGGCTAAAGCTCCACCACGGCGGCCAGCTTTTTTAACAGATCGGCCAGCGGCTCCCACAGGGCCGCATAGTCCCGTTGCAAGCTGGCGATCTCCTCGGGATATATCCCGCCGTAGGTATTCGCCTGGATCGCCACTTGGTTTAGGTTGTTAGAGCACCGCCGCTGGAGCGATACCAGCTCCCGGACGGGCGAGAGGTCAACATGGAGCACATAGCCGTTGAGGGCCATTTTCCGCATATAGGCCCCCATATTGCGGATGCCCGCCTCGTCCATGCGTTCTTGGATAAGGGCCTGCTCCTCCTCCGACACCATCACATGGAGATGGATGGGGCGGCGGCGCTTCTTTGTCATCGCTCCTCCCGGGCGGGGGCTTTTTTCTTGTGGACGGGATCGCCCCGGTCAGCCCCGGCCAGTTTTGCGGCCTCCTTCATCTGCTGGGCAATCGGACGGGGCCTGTCGGGATTGCCAGGGGCGGGCCGCAGCTCGTAATCTGCCGTCTGCCTTTCGGTCAGCGGCTTTGTATAGGTCAGATGCCCCCACGCCAGAAATGCGCCGCCCTCCACAGGGATACGCTGATCGTAGTTGACGATCTCATCCGGGGCGTTATGGGGCGGCTTGGGGAATGTCCCAATATCCACAGGCCGCTGGGTAGAGTAATACTTGTAAAGGCCGGGGGCCTCGGTCTGTGCGATCTCCACATGGTAAAGCCGCTGGTAGTCCTGCACCCGGTCTGAAAAGTCCTGTTCCATAGCGGCCAGATCGTTGCCGTAATGCCCCCATTCATACTGCCGCTGGCCGTTCTTATCATCGTAACAGGCCCATGTGACATAGGGGGATGGGGCCGTGGGATGTTCGCCCAGAGCAAAGCCCCTGCCGTTTTCCAGCATCACAGCCTTCAAAATGGAATAGCCTTGATTTTTGTCCATAATACCTCCTTCCAGAAAGCGGGGACTTTGGGACAAAATGTCCCAAAGCTCCGCCATATAGATGTTGACAGCATTAGGGCCAATCCGGGGCAGGCCATAGAAAGATACGGCCCGCCCCGGAAACAGCCTGTAAAAGCCTTGATACAAGCGGGTTTTTAAGGGCCTAATTGTCAACAGTCCGGCCCCGTTTTTTCCGCATATATTCCCGCTGTTGGCGGCGGTGGGCTTTTAAGGCGCACGCCTCCGAGCAGTACGCCTGCCGCCTGTCCGGGGCAACGGCCCCGCCGCATACCGGGCATATCTTAAAATCCGGCCTTGGCCCCTGGGTGGTGAGGGCGGCCTCCAATACGGGATTGAGGGGGAGAACGGCCTCCCGGAAGTAGCGGCACAGGGCCCCCGTCCAGCATTTCCCCAGCATATAGCACTCACAGTCTAAAGGCAGGCATCCATATTCCCGGTCATAGTTGGCACACCACTTTGCCACAAGGGAACGGATCGCCGCCTTTTCTTCCCGGGTCAGCTCACGGGCCATCGCATCACCTCCCGCCAGCCGGGGCCCTCAAAAGCTCTTTGTAGCAGGCCACGCATCCAACGCCCCGCCAGTAGGAACAGCCACAACAGGCCGAGCCCCGGGGCGGTTTTCTCTCAGCCGGGGCCTTGGGGCGGGGCTTTTCTTTCATCATTTTTTCAAAAGGGTTGTTTGTAAAATTCATTCATCGTCCTCCGTGTATTCATCCTCTTCATCCCACGGGGGCAGATCGTCCCCGGGATCGTCATAGTCCTCCAGTTCCTCGTCATAGTCCTCCACGGGCCCGGCGGCCTTTTCCTGTTTCGGGCGGTAAACCTTAAAATACCAGCCAGCCCCGCCGCCGATCAGCGCAAGGCCCAGCACCAGCAGGAGCATCCCGGAATTACTTTTCTTTTCGGGTTCCGGTTCCGGCTCCGGGGCTGGGGCAGGTTCTGGCTCCGGCTCCGGCTGGGGAGCGGGCGGCTCCTCGGTAATCTCAGCCAGTGCCATAAGGTCGGCCTCAGTAACGGCATTGAGGAAATACACATTTTCGCCGCTCCGCTGGCGGTCAATCACCAGATAAAAAATGTTCTCGTTGGGCGTGGTGATAGTAAAAAATTCCTTGCCGTCCTCATCCGTGGCATTATCCACCACCGTCCCGGTGCCCTCCGGGGTAAACGGGTTCGGCTTCGGCTCGGGTTCCTCCGCCACAGGGGGATCGGGGTCATAGCCGCCTGTGCCGTCCATAAATTCCTCGCCGCCCCCGGCATAGGCGGTGGCGCTAAACCCGCATAAAAGAACAGCGGCAAAGAGCGCCGCTGTTAAGACTCGAAATCGTTTCATATTCAGTTTTCCTCCTTTTCCGCAGTAGGGGCGGCTCCAGACTTCGGGACACTTTGTCCCAAAGCCCCGCCGCTTTTCAGCTTTTCAAACAACAGGGGGAGCTCCGCAAGTGGGATGCTCATACCCCGCACGATGTCCACAATCTCGCTGTTTTCCGCCTCCAGCTTGTTTTTCTCCAGCTCCTTGAGCCGGGCCTGCTGTTCGGCGATTTTGGCCTTGACCTTATCAATCTCAGCCTGGATTTTCATACTTTTGGTTGTTGCCATAGAATACCTCCAATCACGGCAAACGCCCGTAGGCGTAGAGATGAGACTGCCAGTAGTTTGTATTTAGGTTTGCGTATCCGATGGGATCTCCACAGTGGAGCATCCGCCCGTCCCCTACATAAATCCCACAGTGGCTCACGCCCGATGTGTTATAGGTGCCTTTGAAAAACACAAGGTCGCCGGGCCTGGGGGAGCTTACCGGGGTACACAGGTTATAGAGCCCCTGGGCAGTCTGGCGGCCCACATTCCAGCCGGAATGGTTGATAACCCACGATAAATAGCCGGAGCAGTCAAAGGATGTGGCCGGGGAGCTCCCGCCCCACACATAGGGGTAGCCGATGTACTTCTGCGCCTCCGAGAGCATGGCGGCGAAAGTTTCATCGTCCAGATATTCCCCCGGAACTTCGTAGCCCTGGGGCGGGTTGGTAATGTATCTGTCCACATAGGGGGAGTCCGGGAACAGGTCGGGCCTGTTTCCCACAGTAGACATATAGATGGCGTACCGGGACATCTGCTCCTCGCTCATAAAATACACAGGCAGATGGGACAGGTTTTTGTTTTCCAGCGTTACATAGCAGATATAATAGTTGTAGGGAATTTCCACCTCGTAATCGTTGCCCTCGCTGTCCGTCCGGGTTTCGGTGCGGTAGCGCACCTCCACCACCACTTCCTCGGTGAGAATGTACTGGCGGTCAAAGAGCGTCTGCAGGGTGCCTGCCGCCTGTGAAAGCGTCCATTGCCCCTCGTGGAGAGCCGACAGGATGGAGATCAGCACATAGGGGTCATGCTCTATCCCGTCCAGATCGAAGTGGTACTCGTCATAGTCATGGGTGCTTTCGTAGGTATCGAGATAGTTTTTAAGTTCTGCCTCCAGCCCTGTATAGGCGGCCTCGGCCCCCAGCATATCCCCATCCTCGGACGGGTAGGTGGTGGCCCCTAAAGCCCCGGCCCCGGCGTTTCCAATCGTTACCAGCGAGGACGAGCAGGACTGCACCAGAAAGACCAGCAGGATGCAGGCAAGGGCGATGACGGAGCCAGCGGGATGGCGTTTCACAAAGCCCGCCGCCTTTACCGCCAGCTTTTCCGTGGCGGCGGCGGTTTTCCCGGCGGCCTTTGCCCCCCTGTTTGGCGGCCTCCTTTGCCCGCTTTTGGTACTGCTTTCGGTTGCGCTGTTTCTGCCAGTACTGGGCGAAAAAGTTTTTGGATAGCTCCGGGTGCTCCTGGGCGGCGGTGTAGAAGTGATAGTCCGCCGTCCGTTTGACATACCGGGCCTCGGCCTTTTGTACCGCCCTGGCCGGGTGCTCCCGGATTTTCCTTTTTACAAACCGGGAGCCATGCCGCAGTACGGACTCGCCAACAAGTTCGGAGCGGTGGGCCCCCTCGGTGCCCACATTTTCCTGCTCCACCTCGAAAATTTTTCCATGTACAAAACCATGAACAGAGCCGCTGGCCACCCGGCCTGCACGCTTTACCGGGCCGGGCTTTTTCGGCGGCTTTTGTCTTGCCAGCTTTTCCTTTGCCTTTTCTACCTTTCTGCCTTGCTTTTCCATGCGGAGCTTGGATGCCGCCGCCTGTTCCTGCTGGCTTTTCTGCCGGAATTTGGACTTGGGAGACTTCGGGACACTTTGTCCCGAAGTTCCCGCCTCACCGGGCCCGGACTGCTTTTCAGAGCCAGCCCCAAAAGCAGAACCGCCCGGATCGGCGGCCCCGCCCCCGGGGTCAGTGCGGCCTGTCTGCGCCCAGGGCTCCGGGCGTGGTTTATTCGGTTTTCGTTTCATTGTTCATATCCTCCGGGCGGGTGGTGAGCAGGTTGTAAATCTCACCTTTGGGGAAACGGTCAACAAAGGGGATGGTCACATTCCCATAGAACAACAGGCCCTCGCCGGAATTAGAGTGGGTGATATAAGAAAGCTGGTGCTCGGAAATGCCAAGCTGTTTTGCCAGTATCGCCCGGTCGCTCTGGGCCTGTGACAGCAGGATCATAAAGTCGGTGTTGTCTAAAATGTTCTCAATCTCCCGGCTGGCCAAAAGATCTTTCACATTCTGGGTAAGTGCGCTGGGCACACAGCCTTTCTTTCTCAGCATTTTCCAGACGGCCACAAAGTAGCTGGCGGTCAGCGGGTCACGGAGCAGGACATGGAACTCGTCAAAGTAGCACCAGGTCGCCACGCCCTCCCGGAAATTGGTATCCACCGCCTGGGAGACAAACTCGTTTGTGATGTGCATGGCAATCTTTCTGAGGTTTTCCCCCATATTTTTTAAGACAATGCACACCACCCGGTTATCGGTTTTTACATTGGTGGGATGGTTAAACAGATTGAGGGAGCCTGTGCAGTAGAGCTCAAGGGCCGTCGCTACCCGCCGGGCCTCGGGCTCCGGCTGTCTGAGAAGTTCCTCGTATAAATCCTGTAACAGCGGGGTTTTGGTATTTTCGATCCCCAGCGCCTGCTCCCGGTACACCAGCCGCACACAGCGGTCAATGACGGTTTTCTCAATGGGCTGGAGCCCGTCACGGCCTCCCACCACCAGCTCGCACAGGGACAAAAGAAAATCCGCTTTCATGGAAAGCGGGCTCTCCCCGGCGGTCATGTTAAGCTCCACATCCATCGGGTTTAAGTGGTGGGGGCTGTCCGGGGCAATCTCGATCACCTGTCCGCCCAGCCGCCGCACCAGCGGGGCATATTCGCCCATCGGGTCAACAATGATAATGCGGTCATGGGTAACAAGAAATACATTTAAGAGCTCTCTTTTAGCGGCAAAACTTTTGCCACTTCCAGTTGAGCCAAGGTACATCCCGTTGGCCGATTTTAACTTTTTCCGGTCGGCCATAATGACATTGTGGGAAAGGGCGTTCATGCCGTAGTAGAGGGCCTGCCCGTCCATCCGAAGCTCCCTTGTCATAAAGGGAATGAAAATCGCCGTGGAGCTGGTGGTCATGCCCCGTTTAATTTCCACCTCATTACATCCCAGAGCAAGGGAGGACATAAAGCCCTGCTCCTGTTGCCAGTCCAGCCGTTTTAAGGCGCAGTTATATTTCTGTGCGATGCCGCCCACGGTAAACACATCGTTTTCCAGCCGCTGGCGGGTAGGGGCAAGGTTTACCACCGTAAAAGTGAGAAGAAACATCCGCTCGTTGCGGGACTGGAGATCGGCAAGGAGCTCCGCCGCATCCTTGGAAAAGGTAATGAGGTCGGGCGGGAGGATGTCGGGATCATACCCGGAGCGGACGGCTTTCCGTTGTTCCTCCACTTTCATTTTCCCAATATCGGAAAGTTTTCCCTTAATGGTTTTGATGGCCTTTAGCTGATCCACGGTCTGGATATGGAGGGTCACGGTCATTTCCGCATCCAGCTCTAAAATTTCCGCCAGCAGTTTGTCCGAGAGCTCGGACGCTAAAATCTGCAAGTAGGACACGGCTCCCCAATACCGGCCCACCCGGAATGAGCGGGACTGGCGGAAGTCGAAGCTGTCCGGGGCGATAAAGTCCTTTGTCCCCAGCCCGGTCTGCGGAATATCTTTCCACGAAAAGCGGAACGGCTCCCGGTTGCCCGGGTGCATCTGGCTGTGGAGTAAGGCCAGCCTTGCCCGTCCGTCCATCGGCTCGGAGGGAACGCCCAGCCGCTTAAAATTCCCCATCACATCAGCCTCCACCCGCTCCAGCCGGGGCCGGGCCTCGGCAATCCCCTCGGCGGGGATGCCAAAAGTGATATATTTGGAGCGTTCAATGCCGTTGTTGCTTTTGGCGATCTGGTTTTTCAGCATCCCGGTATATTCCTCCCGGATGCTGTTGAAATCGTCATCCCCCTGGGGGATATTCACCCGGTAGCGGCTCCGGGAATGGGAACGGCGGTTAATGAAAGAAAGCTGGAACGGCAGGGAGCTGTCAAAGTAATTGAGGAATGAGCTCCAGCCGCCAAAAATCGCCGTCTGATCCTCGGTGCTTGCCACGGAATAATTGATGTCCTCATATTCCACGGTTTTTGTGTAAAGCCCGCCGGGGAGCCTGCACACCCCGTCCGGGTGCATCACCGTATAAGGGATTGACTGCTGGGCGGACAGGGCCGCCCGCTTTCTGCCCTTGGCGGCCCTGCGCCGTCCTCTTTGTTTTGTGGTCTGCAATCGCATCCTCCTTTCTCACAGGGCCCCGCCCGGTAAACGGGGCGTAAATGTTTTGCGTCTGATAGGGCCTTATCCCGGGACGGGTAAACCGGGCCCGGATGATGTTTTTTACCACCTTTTCCGCCGGGAGCCCGTCTTTCTCATACATGGCCAGCAGAAAGGCCGGGAGCATGATCACCAGCATGGCGAACATGGCCCCGGTGTTGCCGATAAAACTGCGGGCGAACAGGTAGGACGGGATGCCCACCGCCGCCGCACAGCCGAAACAGACAAGCTGGCGTTTGGTAAGGTTAAAGGCCATTTTGGTTTTGATTTTGGATAAATCGTTGGGGACATTTACATAAGGCACTGCTTGACCTCCTTTCCGGCCCCGGTATCTTCGGGACACTTTGTCCCAAAGTCCGGGACGGTGCTTGCCACTTCATTTCCCCACACCTCCCAGCCGGGCGGGGACTGTCTGGCAAAAAGCTCCACCCGGGGCAGGTCGCCCATAAGGGCCACAATCTTTTCCCGGGCCTCGTCCGGCTTTTTGCTGTGGGCCTCAATGGGGGAAATGATAAACTGATGGATATTTGCCGCCTGCCGTCTGGGATGGCCCCTTGTTGCCAGCAGGCAGACCTCGGCGTTTCCCCTCGTCCAAAAGCCCAGCCCGTAAAACCAACTGTCCGCCTTTTTATTCTTTTTCAGCCAGACAAAGGCCACGGACTTATACTGGAAGCCCCACGCCTTAATAAGCCGCAGGGCCTCCGGGAGCTGGGGGAAAGTGGCCCACAAAAAAAGTGCGCTGTCCCTGGCGGCCAGATCCGCCACCGGGAGCGCACAAAGCTCATCGATCCCCATTGTGGGGTAATGGTTCTGTGCCGCCCCCTGGACTTTACTCCGCTGGTACTGCCAGGGGGGATCGGCATAAATGATAGAATAGTCTCCGATAGTTACACTCCTTTCTCCCCGGACTCCACCGACACCCGGGCGGTATGGATGCGCTCGCTGGCGGCGGCATAAAAGGCCGGGGCTGTTTCAAAGCATACAAAACGGCGGCCCGTGTTGAGGGCGGCAACAGCGGTAGTGCCGCTCCCGGCGCAGATGTCCGCCACCACCTCCCCGGGCCGGGTGTAGGTCTTGATGAAATACTCGCACAGCTCCACGGGTTTCTGCGTGGGATGGACGGTGCGCTGTACCGAGGAAAAGGCAAGCAGGTTTCCGGGAAAGCGCAGGCCGTCCTCCGACCCGCTGCTGGAACGCAGGAATTTTCCATAGTTGGGGCTGTTGCTCCCCTCCCGGGAGATTTTCTTATAGGGCTTGCCCTGTTCAAACTGCGGATCGTAATAGGGAAGTTTCTGATAAAATACCAAAATATTCTCCGTCCGCTTTAAGGGGGCCCGCCTTGCGTTGAGAAAGCCGGTACACCGGCTCTTATACCACACCCATTCATAGCGGAGCATGGCAAGGTTGGAGGCCCCCAGCACTTTATCATAGGGGCATTGTGCGAAGAACAGCACAGCCCCGTCGGGCTTGACGGCCCACTTGACCGCCTCCCACAGCTCCGGGAGCGGCAGGGGCACATCCCAAAAATTCCGGGTGGTGCCGTAGGGCGGATCGGTTAAGAGCATATCAACCGAGTGTTTCGGCAGGGAGCGCAGGCCCTCAATGCCGTCCATTAGGAACAGGCCCTCGGAGAGCTCCGGGTACTTCGGGACACTTTGTCCCAAAGTTCTCTCAGCGGTCATCCCGGGCCTCCTTTTTCTTTGCCGGGGCAGGCCGGGCGGCATTTTCTTTTCCCGTCTCCTTTGCGGCCTGGGCCATCTGCTCCCGGATGGGGGCGGGTCGTACCGTCTCGGCTCTTGCAATCAATTTTTCCACGGCCACATGGTACGCTTGGGCGGCAATCTCATTGATCCGATCCCGGGTGGCCTGGTCTGGAACCCGCACCGTGGAGCGGTAGCCCGTCCTGCTGGTGGGATCGGGCTTTGAGGGAGCCCCTAAAAAAATCCCGTTTTTCCCGTCCACCACTTTAAAATCGTCAATCACAACACCGCCGATGGTTACGCTGGCAAAGCCGATCAGTTTCCCCTGCGGCTCAATGGGCCGCACCGATACTTCAATGGGAACAGCCTCCTTCAGCATGGCGTCCGTCCTCATTTTCACGGCCTCGTCTATGGTTACGCCTTTGACCTCGGCCAGCTCCGCAATCGGAACCTCAAAAAGCCAGCGCCTTTCCTCTGCGGCGATCTGTTCCGGGGTCAGTATTACATCCTTACTCAGTCCTGTTTCCTCCTTTCCGGGCGTGGGTATGACAGCCCCGCCCTCATACTCATAGCCTGCCGCATGGATCGCGGACAGGGTTTCCGCTGATACCCTGCCATTCAAAAGCAAGTCCGTATCAGCCATAAACGCCAGCGTGTCCCGCTGGGTAAATTCCTCCGGGAGCTTGCCGTTCCATGTCCGGCGCATTTCCCCGTCCGGGCCCGGTTTGTAACGGGCGGGGGCCCGTCTTGGCATATCCCGCCTCCTTTCCGGCCTTGGGACAAAGTGTCCCGAAGTCCTGTTTAATGCGCCCCGAAGATACGCTGGGCGATGCCGCCAGTCTTAAACAGCATGAAGCACAAAAGCACCGTGTAGCCGATGGTGCCCCATATCGCCCCGATAGGGTCGCCGCTTGTGGCGATGCCCTGGATCAGCACCGCATAGATGGCCACGCATACCAGAATGAGCATCCCTTGAAAGCCCACGGCGAACAGGGATTTTAAGTAGTTCTGCCCTGCGCCGCCAAGTTCACGGTTTGCAAGGGTGGCAACGGGGAGCGGGGCTAAACTGGTCAGCAAATATATTTCCAGCATCCTGCCATACACCAAAACAAAAATAATGATCCCCATGATCTGCATGGTCACGCCAATAATGGAGGACTGGAGCCACAGGCCAAGGAGCGGCCCTAAATCCATCGCCTCCAGCGTGGTTTCCAGCTCGGCCAGCATATCCGGGGTAATATCCGTGGAGCCCTGGATCAGCCCCGCCGCACTGGAGATGGCGCTCTGTGACACATCGAACACGGCCATTACAATGTTAAAGGTGTTGGAGAGAATGAGGATGGCGCAGGCGGTTTTGAATACCCATTTGTAGATATTCGCCACATCAAACTCGTGCATATTGTTTTTTTCAAGAAGCATCTGGATAAGCTCATAGGTGGCAACAAAGGTCAGCACCAGCCCGGCGATGGGTAAGATCACCGTTTCGGAAAGCTGGCGGATGAGGGAGAAAACCCCGGCGTTCCATGCCGCCGGGGTCGTCCCTACCTGTACCGCAATCTCTCCGACTTTGGCGTTGACGGTATCAAAGAGCCCCTCCAGGTTCCCCATGATGCCGCCGACCAAGAGCTCCCGTATCCAGTTCTCGAGCCAGTCGGTGAGAAAATCCATAAGCCCTCCTTAGAACAAGCCGGACAGCAGGGGGATCAGCGTGGTGCCCAAAAGGATGATACCGCCGCCAGCCATTAACTGTTTCATGCCTTGACTTTTTGAGCCAGGGTTGTCCGAGCCGTAGCCCTCCAAGAGATTCACCACGCCCCACACGCCAAGCCCTGCGCCGAGAGCCACAACAAGGGTCTGTAAAGTGCTGATAGCAGATGCAAAAAATTCCATATAGCCTCCATTTCTCCGGGATATTCCCGGCCATGAAAAAAGCCGCCATTTCTGGCGGCAGGTAACAAACCTCGGGACACTTTGTCCCAAAGCCCTATTTATGCAAAGGCATCCGGATCGTCAATATCGTCATAGTTGAGGATGTCCTCGTCCTCGCTTGTGAGCCCATTGTCCGGCACGGATACCTCATACACCTCGCATATCTCATTGGGACCGGGCCGCCTTCTGCGGTTTATGAGCCTGTCGAGCTGAAAGGCATTTCCTGTTTTATCGGCCTCAGCCGTGTAGCGGTAGTTGGGGTGCTTTTTCAAATCATACTTGGGGGACAGGAACGGGGGCAGGCCCCGAAGCTGCAAAATGCACTTGTCCCCGGGCATGGTTGCCAGCTCGCTGGGGGTCATAAGTTCCCGGCCCAGCCGCTGGGTGTTCTGGCTGTAGCTTTCCGACTGGCCACGGGAGCGGCTGTCGGTCTGCATACTGATGGTGGCCTTTCCCAGCCAGTTTTCCGATATTTCCTTGATGGTGCTGGCCTCCCGGCCCCCGAGGAATACCACGCTGTCCATGTTGCCGAGGATCGTCTCGGCGTGTTTGTCATAGATGGCCTTACACTGCGCCAACTGCTGGTAGAACAGGGTTAAGCTGATCTCCCGGGAGCGGATCACGGCTACAATCTTTTCAAGCTGGGGCACCTGCCCCGTGTTTGCCGCCTCGTCCCACAGCACCCGCACATGATGGGGCAGGCGGCCGCCGTGAACATTGTCGGCCCGCTCGCACAAAAGGTTGAACATTTGGGAAAATGCCAGAGCCACTAAAAAGTTGTAGGTCTGGGTGGTGTCCGAGATAATAAAGAACACCGCCGTTTTCCGATCCCCGATGCGGTCAAGCTCCAGTTCGTCATAGGACATAATCTCCCGGAGCTGGGGGATGTCAAAGGGGGCCAGCCTTGCCCCGCAGGAAATCAAAATGCTTTTCGCCGTCTTGCCGCTGGCTAATTTGTATTTCTTATACTGCTTGACCGCAAAGCAGTCCGGCTTTCGCTTTTCCAGCCCGGAAAACATATAGTCCACAGCGTTCATAAAATCCTCGTCATCTTCTTTTACTTCCATCCCGGAAATCATATCCACTAAAGTGTTCATGTTCCGATCCTCGGCGGGGCCCTCAAAAATGATATAGGCGATTAAGGCGCAGTAGAGCAAAGTCTCTGATTTTGTCCAGAACGGGTCGCCCTCCTTGCCTTCGCCCTTGGTGTTGGAAATGAGGGCATCCACAAACTTCAGGATGTCGGCCTCGTTTCGGATATAGGCCAGCGGGTTATAGTGCATGGACTTGGAAAAGTCGATGGAATTAAAAACCTTGACTTTATATCCCTTTTTCTTTTGGAGAAAACAGCCCACCTGGGACAGCACCCCGCCCTTGGGATCGACCACCACGAAAGAGGAATGAGCCTGTAAAAGCTGGGGCGTAAGCCAAAAGCGTGTTTTTCCCGAGCCGGAGGAGCCGATGACACAGCAATTTAAGTTCCGGGCGTTGGCCGGGATTTTGGGCCGGGTATTCATGGTGAGAAACTCCGTCCCGGTGAGAATGACATTGTTTTCAAACTTCGGATCGGCAAAAGGGCGTATATCTTTTTCATTTCCCCATCGGGCACTCCCGTACTCTTCATCCCGCCGAAATTTCTTTGCGTTCTTGCTTTTCACATAGATCAGCAGGCGAAAGCCTACCGCCCCTACAATGCCGATGAGCCAGTCAAAGGGGTTGAGCCCCGGGGCGAAATCGGCAAAGGCCGGGCCGATGGTTAAGCCCAGCCCCATGAGCTTATGGGCGAAGTCCGCACCCGCCGCCAGACGGTAGGCCGTCCCGATTTTCAGACAGGCCCAAAGAATAAACAGGTATGGAATGTTGGGAATGAGATATTTCTTGATTTTATCGTTCTTCACGAACCACCTCCTTTGCCCGTTCTTTCGTTTTGGGCTTTTCTTTGGCGAGCTGATCCGCCGCCCGCTTGAGCTGTTCCCGGATGGGGATGCGGCTGGATTTTGATTTTCCAAGCAGTTTCCGGGAATAGCTTTCAAAACAGGCGGTGATGGCGTCCGCCTGCCCAGCCTTGAAAAACAGCAGGTATTTGTCCGGCCCGGTCTGGTAAAACGCATAATCCACATTGAAACGGCGGGCCATGCGGTCAAAGAGCTTGGGGGACTCTACCTCGATGCTGTTTACATTTTCCCCGTGCCCCATGAGCTTTTTTACGCTCTGCCTGCCGTGGGGCCGCTGGGCCGCCCTATGCCGTTTGGCAATCTGGCGGCCTGCCGCCTGGAGCACATAAGCCAGCCCCCGGGCCGTCAGCTTGCCGGCCCGGACGGAAATCGCTATGGAACTCCGGGAAATTTCTTCGTCAATCAGTTACACCGCCTCCTTTCTTGGGCCGCCTTGGGACAAAGTGTCTCGAAGTGCCTTGTCAGCGTTCCTCCCGGCCTTTTTCAGTCAGCCGCCGGAATCCCTCTTTTGAGGAACCGTCAATCACCTCCTTATAGGCGGCCATCTGTTCCCGGATGGAAAGCTGGGGAAAAGAAAAAACCTTGTGCCCGGCGGGAATGTCCTTGGTATCGTGATAATATTCCTTGAAATCGCCGCTGGTCTGGACGATATAGCCGCCCGGAGCAAAGTGGCCGCCCTCGTTGATGGATATATCCCGCCCGTATGCCCCATAATCAAAATAGTCTTTCAGTTCTGCCGGGATGGGCAAGTCCTCGGCCCAGTAACGGCCCAAGTCCTCCTCCGTTTCAATATCCGGGTAAAACTCAAAGCAGTCCAGATTTTGCGCCAGGTTGATAATATCCGCCACGCTGGAAGTATGGGTGCCGATGTTTAGGGCGGCCTCGAATTTTTCCAGCTCGCCTTGATCCAGCTCCGAGAGCAGGCAGGCAAGGTGGTTTAATTCGTCCAGATTTTCATACTCGCCAAGGTAGTCATAGAGCCCCAGCACATCGCCGTCAAAGCTGGTAATGAAAAATTCCTCGTACCGTATGCCGTCCACCCCGATATGTTTTAACAGTGCCTGCACCTCCTGGGGGCTGGTGGGGAATTTCAGCGTTTCCCCCACCAGCTCCCCCTCGCTGTATTTCCCACGGTTGGTGATGTAGGCTTCAAACAGGGACGGCATCAGCGGTGCCCCTGTTCCTTGACGGTCAAAATGCCCTCAAGGGTGGTGGCGGTGATCCCCAGCCGCTGGGCCACGGCAATATCGTTTTTCATAGCCTCGGTCATGGTGTGTCCGCAGACCACCAGCACATGGGAGCGGCGCAAAAGGTCACGGCCCATGTCGATGCCGCTTTTATGCTCCTCGGGTACTGCGTCATTGAGGAACAGCGGCAGATAGAGGGTCGGACAGATCGGGGAAAAGCCCGCCTCATAGACCGCCCGGCAATACTGGACGGCCAGTTCCGCATTTTCGCTGTCGCCGCCAAACCATGCGGCGGTAATGTAAGCAAGGGGTCGCTTCATAAGTAAAAACCTCCATTCTATCATGAAATTGTTCAACCCTAACCCCCCGCCCTTTCCCAATCTTGGGAAAGGGGGCGGCTCTGGAGGATATACCCCCGCCGCCTGCCGGGGAAATAGCACAGCCGGGGCAGACCGTCAAGGGCAGGCCGCCGCAGGCGGCGGGGCCGTTGGCCCCCTTGACGGCCCGCTCCCGGCTGTGCTAAACAACAGACGGCGACGGGGGATATATACCACCAGAGCCATCGCAAGGGGCAAAGCCCCTCGGGACAAAATGTCTCGAAGTGATTACTTGTCTTTTTCCATCTTTTTCGGAGCTTTCGTAAGCTGGGGCGGCTGTTTCTGTTTCCATTCGTCCAGCAGGCCCATGATCTGCTCCTTCATTTTGGCGGGAGTAACCTCCTTGCCGAAATACTTTTCCAGTTCAGCGGTTGAAATAATCACGCCTTTATCCTCCTTTTTCTTTTCTGATAAGATGCCGTCAATCACATCCCCGTTGAGCTTTCCCTCCTTATCCAGCTCCCGGAGCCGTTTTGCCTGGGCTACCGAGGGGGAGGACTGCTCGCCGTCAATGGAAACGGCAACAAGCCTCTGGTTTTTCGGTTTAATGTAGGACAGCTCCACGGCGGGCATAAAGCCAAGCCCTTTCTCGTCCACCTTGTTCAAGAGCTCCGGGACAAGGGAGTTCAGCCGGATATAGCGCATGACTTTTTTATAGTTCATGCCGTTGTTTTCCCCGACAATCTCAACGGAGCGTTTTCCGATGTCCCCCTCGGCCACGCCGTCCAGACGGCCTCCCTGGTGCTTGATGGCCTCCACTTCCAGATCCAAAAGTTTTGCAAGCTCGCTGGGCAGGGGCTCCCCACGCTGTTTGTTGCTGTTTTTCATTTCCCGGACAGCCTCGATGTCCGTCATGCTGCGGACGATACAGGGGAGCTCCTTTAGCCCGGCCAGCTCACTTCCACGGTGGCGCCGGTGGCCCGCCACAATCTCATAACCGTTGCCGTCTTTTTCCGGGCGGACGGTGGCGGGGGTCATAACGCCATGCTCCTTGATCGTCCCCACCAGCTCGGCCATTTTTTCATCGTCTTTTACCTGGAACGGGTGATCCCGGAAAGTATGGAACGCATGGAGATCGGAAAGTTTCAAATAAACCAGCTTTCCCTCGTCAATGGGACGGGGCGGGGCGGCGGGCTCGGGAGCAGACGGCTCCGGGACAGCGGCCTCCCGGACGGGAGCGCTCTTTGGGGCATCCGGGGCTTTGCCGTCACTTCGGGACACTTTGTCTCGTTTAAGCGGTTTTGCCTTTCCGGGGGCCGTTTTATCCTCCTTGGGCGGGCGGCCCTTGCGTGGCTTTGTTTCCTCCTTGCCAGTGGGCCCCGCTTTTTCTTCTTTGGGCGGGCGGCCACGCCGGGGCGTTTTCGGCTTATCGCCGCCAGCGGCGGGAAGTTCCTCCTTTCCGTCTTTACCCGCCGCCTCCTTTTCCACCTGGGCCCGGGCCGCCTGCCGCTTTTCGCCCATCAGCTCATTGATCTTGTCAAAGGATACCACCACATCGCCTGGAGCGGGCTGGGCAAGCCCGGCCTGTTCCTGCTGGGGTGCGGCGGCCTGTTCCTGCCGGGGCGTGGGTGTGGCGGCCTGTTCGGGAGCCTCCGGGAGTTTTTCACTGCCGGGG
>Ga0137308_102055_pt1 | contig 15461 bp, 9 predicted proteins | sample Inofrocosms_June_FD_97181 | JGI IMG/M metagenome (GOLD analysis project Ga0137308, IMG submission 97181) | Mouse cecal microbial communities from Vienna, Austria - N-Acetylneuraminic and N-Acetylglucosamine D2O microcosms_June | ecosystem: Host-associated > Mammals > Digestive system > Large...
TTATATACAAAATAGGGTATTCAGAACTTTGTAATCTCTGCCATATATTGTATATAAGCTGCATTTTGCAGCAACCCCTTCTAAAACTAGAAAGGAGATGGGGATATGAGGAATTGGAAACGGGAAATACGTTTTATGGCGTTGTTTTTAAGCGCCCTGCTGCTTATCCAAGCGCCTGTTGTATCGGCAGCAGAGCTTTCCAGCTTTAGCCAGCCGGATGGGCTGCCAGCCGAAACCCAAAGAGCCGCCACAGACGGGGACAGCACAGAGATTTCAAAAGATTTTGTAGTTGATAAAAATGGTATCGTGACGGAATATAAAGGGTCACTCGGGGAAGTTACCATTCCGGCTCAGGTAAACGGTATTCCTGTAACAGGAATAAAAGAGCAGCTTTTTGAAGACGAATTTTCTTTGAAAAAGGTTACAATTTTGGCGGACATAAAGGAAATTGGTAAATTTACCTTTTATGGCTGCTCGAACCTGAAAGAAGTGGTTTTCCCAGAAGGGTTGGAAACAATAGAGCTGACGGCTTTTGGGGGCTGCAGCCAGTTGGAAGAAATAGTTTTCCCAGAAGGGTTGAAAACAATAGGGCAGTCGGCTTTTACAGGATGTTCCAGCTTAAAAAGCATCCAGATCCCCCTCAGCGTAACTGAGGTGAGAATGTGTGCCTTTGAGTCCTGTACCGCTTTAGAAAGCCTTACTTTTCAAGAAGGGGAAACAACGGAGAAACGGAAAATAGGCGTGTTGGCTTTTAGGGGGTGTACCAGCCTGAAAGAGGTCGTGCTTCCGGCGGGGATGGAAATAGAAGGAGGCGCTTTTGGGGGCTGCACCAGTTTAACAGAATACAAGATCCAGGAAGGGTCAGCCTACGAGATTTTTGACAAATGCCTGTATGAGAAGGGGCGGGCAAAGCTTGTAGCTTACCCGGCTGGGAAGGGGGCAGAGGTAACGTTCCCAGAAGAAATTACAGCCATTGGGGGGCGTGCTTTTGACGGCTGCGTAAATTTAGAGAATGTGGAAATCCCTGATACCGTAACTGAAATAGGGTTCTACGCATTTGATGGGTGCAGCAGGCTTAAGAAGGTTACCCTTCCGAAAAATCTAGGCAGTATTAAAGAAGGGTTATTCTATAATACAGGGATTACTTCCATTGAGATTCCAGAAACAGTAACAGATATTGACTCCTTTGCTTTTGCTTATTGTCAGGGATTAAAGACTGTCACAATCCCAGGTAAGGTAGAGCGTGTGGATCAGTTAACATTTGATGGATGCGGTAATCTAAAGAGCGTATACATACAAGAGGGGGTAAAATCTATCGAAGGGAATGCCTTTGCAGACTGTTACAGCCTTAAGGTGTTGGCGATTCCAAAGTCAGTTACCAGAATTGAGGAGAAATCCCTGTCCGAATATGAGAACCTGACTATTTATGGTGAGGCAGGTTCTTATGCGGAAACTTACGCAAATGAGAATAATATTAAGTTTTCCGCTGGACAGCCGCCCCAGCCAGAAGATGACATTTATGACATCTCAGACAAATCCTTTACCGTGACGCTTGAGAAGGAAGTATATGATTATGACGGCGGAGAAAAAAGTCCTCTTGTTACCGTAAAAAAAGGAGAGGAGAAACTGCGGCTAGGAACAGACTTTACGGTGGACTACGAAAATAATATCAATCCTGGTACAGCAAAAGCCATTGTCACAGGGAGAGGGGAATACACCGGGACAGTGGAAAAAACCTTTACCATTAAGGGGATTGATATTTCCGGCCAGGGCTTTGCTGTAACCTTAAGTGAAAGCGAATATACTTACGATGGCAAAGCAAAAGAGCCGGCGGTAACAGTCACAAAGGGGACAGAGAAGCTCACGGGCGCAGATTTTACCGTGAAATACGAAAATAATATCAATCCTGGGACGGCAAAAGCCATTGTCACCGGGGCAGGGGTTTACACTGGGACGGTAACGAAGGAATTTACCATAGAAGCTTCTAAGGACATTTCCAGTGCAGGCTTTACCGTAACCTTAAGCCAAACTTCCTATACTTATGACGGCAAGGCAAAAGAGCCGGCGGTAACAGTCACAAAGGGGACAGAGAAGCTCCGTGGCACAGATTTTACCGTGAAATACGAAAATAATGTCAATCCTGGCACGGCAAAAGCCATTGTCACCGGGGCAGGGGTTTATACTGGGACGGTAACGAAGGAATTTACCATTGATCCAGCCCCCAAAGACAGCGGCACGGACAGCCAAGGGAAAAAATCCATCGGCCTTACCTGCAAAAAAGTGTTTACAAAGAAATATGGGGACAAAGCATTTTCCTTACAGGCAAAGGCTGTAAAGGGCGCAAAAATCACCTACAAAACTTCTGATAAGAAAGTGGCGGTTGTAGACAAAAAGGGCAAAGTTACCATCAAGGGCACGGGGATTGCCACAATCACCGTAAAGGCCACCGCTTCCGGCTACAATGCCAAAACACTGAAAGCAACGGTAAAAGTCAGCCCCTCCAAGGCTTCTGCCCCTGCTTTAAAATTATTAAAGGGCAGGAAACTGAAAGTAAGCTGGAAAAGGGACGGGCGCGCCACAGGCTACCGGGTCCAGTACTGCACCAGCAGAGCCTTCAAAAAGGGCGTGAAGACCATTACCATCAGCAAGAATAAAACGGTCACCAAAACCATTCCGAAATTAACAAAAGGGAAACGGTATTACGTGCGTGTGCGCGCTTATAAGAGCGTGAAGGTGAACAAGAAAACCCAGAAGCTTTACGGGGCGTGGAGCAGCGTGAAGCGCAGCGGGAAAATCAGGAAATAGATGAATCGTGAAAATCCAGCCTATTTTGCATTTGCAAAAGGGCTGGATTTTTCCTGCCAGAAATTAATAAGTTGCAAAAACGTCCTTTTCGAAGTATGATTAAATGGAAATTTCCAAATTTTACCAAAGAGTAAGGATGTGTGATTAAGATGATGGTACGGGAATATCAGAAGGAGAATGTCTATGAAGCCCTTCAGGAAAGGTTCCATTTTATTTTTCAGGAATTTGACAATATTTATGTTTCCTTCAGCGGCGGAAAGGACAGCGGGGTGCTCCTAAACCTTCTGCTGGATTTTAAGCGGGAGCATTACCCCAGGAGGAACATTGGCCTGTTCCATCAGGATTTCGAAGCCCAGTACACCATGACTACGGAATATGTGGAGCGGACATTCCAGCGTTTAGAGGATGAGATGGAGCTATACTGGGTCTGCCTGCCCATGGCTACCAGGACGGCCTTAAGCAGCTATGAGATGAACTGGTATCCTTGGGACGACATGAAAAAAGATATTTGGGTCCGGCCTATGCCAAAGCACCCTTATGTCATCAATATGAGCAATCCTTTTACCCACTACCGCTACCGGATGCCCCAGGAGAGCCTTGCCAAGCAGTTTGGGCGGTTTTACAAAGAGCAGCATGGGAAAAAGAAGACAGTCTGCCTTCTGGGGATGCGGGCGGAGGAATCCATGCAGCGTTACAGCGGGTTTTTAAACAGGAAGTATGGGTACGAAGGCCAGTGCTGGATTTCCAAGCAGTTCAAGGACGTCTATAGCGCGTCCCCTCTTTACGACTGGACCAATAACGATGTGTGGGCGGCAAATTTCCAGTTTGGGTTTGACTATAACAAGCTCTATGACCTGTACTATATGGCGGGGCTTAAGCCAAGCCAAATGCGGGTAGCTTCCCCTTTCAACGACTATGCCAAGGACAGCCTGAACCTGTACCGGGTGATTGACCCGGAAATCTGGTCCAGGCTGGTTGGCCGTGTCAGGGGCGCGAATTTTGGCGCGGTGTATGCAAGGACCAAGGCTATGGGATACCGGAGCATTAAGCTGCCGGAAGGGCATACATGGGAGTCTTACACTAAATTCCTGCTGGACACCCTGCCTGTGCGGATACGGAATAACTATGTGAAAAAATTCAGGACCTCCATGAAATTCTGGCATGAAACCGGAGGCGGGCTGCCGGAGGAAACGATTCAGGAGCTTATCGACCATGGATACCAGATTAAACGCAACGGGGTATCCAATTACACCGTTAAGAAGAATACCAGAATCATATTTATGGAAAAAATCCCGGATGACACAGATGATATCAAGTCCACCAAGGATATCCCAAGCTGGAAACGCATGTGTTACTGCATTTTGAAAAACGACCATATCTGCAGGTTCATGGGATTTGGGCTGTCTGCCAAAGAGAGGGAGCAGGTAAACGAAATCAAGAAAAAATATGGGGAGTTTGCAAGCCAATAATGAGAGATAATCCAACAGGACAGGGAGGACTCATAAATGAGCAGTAAAAAATTTAAAAGCCCGGCTTACCAGGTAATACCAGTACCATTTGAAAAAATCGTTGCCAATGAATACAACCCCAATGCCGTTGCGCCGCCGGAAATGCGGCTGCTCTATGACAGCATTAAGGAGGACGGCTACACGATGCCGATTGTATGCTACTACTCCAAGGAACAGGATGTGTATGTCATTGTGGACGGGTTCCACCGCTACCGCATTATGAAGGAACATAAGGATATTTATGAGCGGGAAGGCGGCATGATGCCTGTCACTGTCATTGAAAAATCCTTATCTAACCGGATGGCAAGCACTATCCGCCATAACCGGGCAAGAGGAACCCATGACGTAGATTTAATGAGCAATATTGTCAAAGAACTCCATGAAATCGGCCGTTCTGACAATTGGATTTCCAAGCACCTGGGCATGAGCAAGGACGAGATTCTCCGCCTGAAACAGATTACAGGGCTTGCCGCCCTGTTCCGGGATGTGAAATTCGGGCAGGCCTGGAAGCCGGTGGAGAAGGAAGAAAAGGACTAGAGCGTGCCTGAAAATTATAGGGATGAATGTTCAAATACGCTCTGGCACAAAGCGGGCAAGCCTGATTCAGGAACTCTATCAGGAATTGCCCGACTGCCCAGCCGGGGATTACTCCCCAAGCCGCCTGATATCTTCAAAAAATCCCGGGTAAGAAACCGTCACGCACCCTTCTTCATCAAAGGTAGTCCTCCCGTCTGCGTTCACCCCTGCAACTGCAAAGGCCATCGCCACCCGGTGGTCCCCATAAGTGCGGATATGCGCCCCATGCAGGGCTTTCCCTCCACGGATCACCATTCCATCCCCTGTGGGGGTAACGTCTGCCCCCATGGCTTTTAAGTTTTCTGTCACCGTGGCAATCCGGTCGGATTCCTTGACTTTCAGTTCCTGTGCATCCTTAATCATGGTAGTGCCTTCTGCAAAAGCCGCCATCACCGCAATTACAGGCAGCTCGTCAATGAGCGTGGGGATCATGTCCCCTTCCACAACTGTGCCATGAAGGCTGCTGGAGGATACTAAAATGTCTGCCACAGGTTCCCCGGAAACCGTCCGCTGATCCAAAAGGGTGACGTTCCCCCCCATGGCAAGGGCTGTTTTCAGGATGCCGCTTCTGGTTGGGTTTACCCCCACATTTTTAACCAGAATTTCTGCATGGGGGCAAATCAGCCCAAGGGCAATGAAATAAGCGGCGGAGGAAATATCCCCGGGCACATGGATGGACTGCCCTTCCAGCTTTGGCTCCGGCCAGACAGCGGCCGTGGTGTCCGTAGAAAGGACGTCTGCGCCGAAGCCGGACAGCATTAGTTCCGTATGGTTCCGGGACAGGACTGGCTCCGTCACCTTTGTAATCCCATCCCCGTAAAGGCCTGCCAGAAGGACGGCGGATTTCACTTGGGCGGAAGCAATGGGAGGGTAGTAGTGGATGCGCTTTAATGTCCCTCCCTGGATGGTAAGCGGCGCGCAGTCGGAGCTTGTTTTTTTCCGATGTTCCGGGAAACAGCCGGAATCCCAGCATTGGAACCGGGCGCCCATTTCGGACAGGGGAGTGAAAATGCGTTTCATGGGGCGTTTGCGGATGGAAGCATCCCCGTTTAAGGTGGCCTGGAACCGCTGCCCGGCCAAAATGCCGGAGATCAGCCGCAGGGTCGTCCCACTGTTTCCCACATCCAGAATCTGGCTGGGGGCGGACAGCCCATGGAGCCCCCTGCCGTGGACGAGAACCTTGGAGCCGTCGTTTTCAATGGAAATGCCAAGCTGGCGGAAGCAGGAAATGGTGGACAGGCAGTCCGCCCCCTGGAGGAAATTTGTAACTTCTGTCAGCCCATTGGAAATGGCGCCGAACATAATGCCCCTATGGGAAATGGATTTATCACCGGGGACGGAAAGCTCCCCCCGGAAAGCGTGCGTTCTTGTGAGTTCCATAGTTGATAAACATTCCTTTCATTTACTTTTTATTCCCGCGAGCAATGAGCCAAGCAGCCGCGCTCGCGCGGATATTTGGCGAATGCCGCGAGGGCCAAATACCCCGCCCCTTGGGGCGGAAAGAACAAACTAGGTCATGCCCCGTAGCTTGCTGCGGGGTATTTGACTACAAGGCTTGCTTTGCACATGTGCAAAGGGGGTTACCTTTCATAAACCGTATAGCGGTATTTCCGCAGCAATCCCAAAGCTTCATGCAAAGCCTTTTCTTCATAAAATTCAATATGCAGAGCCCCGTCCTGGAATTCCCGGTTGTGGATGATGCCGATATTTTTAATGCTGATTTGGTTGGTGGCAAGGATAGTGGCAAGGGTTGCAATCCCCCCGGCTTCGTCCACCATGTCGCAGTAAAGCCCATAAATTTTCGGGAGGGAGCCGCCGCTTGCAAGGGGGAGGGAATCCCGGTAGTCCTTTGCATTCTGGAAAAATTGGAACAGGTGTTCCTCAGAGGAAGCCGCAATATCTGCCCGGATTTTTGCAAGCTCCCCGGAAAATGCGTCCACCAGCCGCAATACCTGTTCCCGGTTGGCAAGGCAGATTTGCTGCCACATCACAGGGGAGGAGGATGCAATCCTTGTGATATCCTTAAAGCCCCCGGCAGCAATTTTTTTCATGGTTTCTTCCTTGCTGTCTAAGCCTTCCACAAGGTTCACAAGGCTGGATGCAAGGATATGGGGCAGGTGGCTGACTGCCGCAGTGACAAAGTCGTGCTCCCTGTAGTCCAGCAGGATGGGGAGAGCCCCAAGGGATTTTATAAACTGCTGGAACCGCCCCACAGCCGCAGGGCTTGTTTCCGCAGAAGGGGTGATGATATAATAGACATTCTCCAAAAGGTAAGGGGCAGCATGGGCATAGCCGCTTTTTTCAGATCCGGCCATCGGGTGCCCGCCGATAAAATAAGGGGCCAGCGGCGTATTGGCAATTTCCTCATGGATGGCGGATTTTACGCTGCCCACGTCGGTGATTATGCAGTTTTCCCCTGCAAACCCAGACAATTTTTCCAGAAAATCCTCATTGTTCTGCACTGGGGCGCAGAGGAAAATATACTGGCATCCTGCAAAATCATCCGTAAGCTCCCCATAGGCGGCGTCAATGGTATGTTCTTCCATGGCAAGGGACAGGGATTCCCTGTCCACGTCATATGCAATCAATGTGATGCCCGGATGGAGCCGGCGGATGGTTTTGGCGATGGAGCCGCCGATTAAGCCAAGGCCGATAAAGCCAATTTTTTCAGGTTCCATATGTAAAAGTCCTTTCTTATAGTTAACGAAAAATCTGTGGGATGCCGTACCCCGTAAGCCGGGGTGGGCTGTTTTCGCCAGAACACGTTTTTACCTTAATTTATCATATAGGAAACTGCATAAAAAGTCAATAATTTGGCACTTTAAAGCAGGAAAGCAGAAAAGTTTTCCAGCTTAAATAGTCAATATTGAATAAAAAGGTTGTAAAATTTGAAAAATTTTAGTAGAATATATACATCATCAAAATACTTGTATTGGAGGAATTCATATGAACGTTTATACAACTGACAAGATAAGGAACGTAGCGCTTCTGGGACATGGCGGCAGCGGGAAGACGACCTTGGCAGAAGCGATGGCATATCTGGCCGGGCTGACAAAGCGCATGGGCAAAGTCACCGACGGGAACACCATCAGCGATTATGACAAGGAAGAAACCAAGCGCAAATTTTCCATAAGCACTTCCATCGTGCCGATCCCCTGGGAGGACACCAAGATCAACCTTTTGGACACGCCAGGGTATTTCGGGTTTGTCGGGGAAGTGGAGGAGGCAGTCAGCGTGGCAGACGCCGCCATTATTGTGGTTTCCGGCAAGAACGGGATTGAAGTAGGGACCCAGAAGTCATGGGATATCTGTGAAAAATACAAGATTCCAAGGATGGTATTTGTGACAGAAATGGATGACGACAATGCAAGTTTCCGCCAGGTAGTGGCAGATTTACAGGAAATGTATGGGAAACGGATTGCACCGTTCCATCTCCCAATCCGTGAAAATGAGAAATTCGTAGGCTATGTAAACGTAGTGGCACAGACCGGGAACCGCTGGGATGACAAGGGCAAGGTCGTGGAAACAGAAATCCCGGATTATTCCAAGGCGAACCTGGATATCTGCCGGGAAGCCCTGATGGAAGCAGTGGCAGAAACCAGCGAGGAATTTATGGACCGCTATTTTGCCGGGGAAGAATTTTCAGAATTTGAAATCCGTTCCGCACTGCGCACCAATGTGGCGGACGGGAGCATCGTTCCGGTTTCCATGGGATCAAGCACCCTGGTGCAGGGGGTTTACACCCTTTTGGACGATATTGTAAAATATCTCCCAAGCCCGGAAAAACGCCCGTGCAAAGGCGTGAACATGAAGACCAACGAAGTGTTTGACGGGGATTATGATATCGCTAAGCCAAAGAGCGCATACATATTTAAAACCATTGCAGACCCCTTCATTGGGAAATATTCCCTGGTGAAAGTAAATTCCGGTGTGCTGAAAACAGACGACGTGCTGTTTAATTCTGAGAAAAACATGGACGATAAAATCGGCAAGATTTATGTTATGCGGGGCAACAAGCCGGAGGAAGTGGCAGAGCTCCATGCCGGGGATATCGGTGCACTGGCAAAGCTTACCAAGGTTTCCACAAGGGATACGCTGTCTACCAAGGCAGTCCCGGTCGTATATGGGAAAACCCAGATTTCCACCCCTTATACATATATGCGCTATAAGGCAAAGAACAAAGGGGATGAAGATAAGATTTCACAGGCGCTGCAGAAGCTGATGCAGGAGGACCTGACATTGCGGACAGAAAATGACAGCGCCAACGGCCAGACATTGATTTACGGCATTGGCGACCAGCACCTGGAAGTAGTAGTCAGCAAGCTTTTGGAACGTTACAAAGTAGACATTGAATTGAGCAGGCCGAAGATTGCCTTCCGGGAAACCATCCGCAAGAAATCCGACGTAGAATACAAGTATAAGAAACAGTCCGGCGGCCACGGGCAGTACGGCCATGTGAAGATGACATTTGAGCCCAGCGGGGATTTGGAAACGGCTTACACCTTTGAACAGCAGGTAGTAGGGGGCGCAGTGCCCAAGAATTATTTCCCGGCGGTAGAAAAAGGGCTTCAGGAATCTGTCCTGAAAGGGCCTATGGCAGCGTATCCGGTAGTTGGGGTGAAGGCGGTGCTTTACGATGGATCCTACCACCCGGTAGACTCTTCGGAAATGGCATTTAAGATGGCAACCATACAGGCGTTTAAGAAGGGCATGATGGAAGCGTCCCCGGTCCTTTTGGAGCCTATCGCATCCATGAAGGTAGTAGTGCCGGACAAGTACACCGGCGACGTTATGGGGGACCTGAACAAGCGCCGCGGCCGCGTCCTTGGCATGAACCCGGCAGAAGCTGGCAAGACTGAAATCGCTGCAGACGTGCCTTATATGGAAATTTACGGATACATGACAGACCTCCGTTCCATGACAGGGGGGAGCGGGCTGTTTTCCTATGAATTTGCACGTTATGAGCAGGCTCCTTCTGACATTCAGGAGAAAGAGGTTGCGGCAAGGGCGAATAAGTTAGAAAAAGGCGAGGAATAAAACAACCAACATCAGGCTGCCTGTCACGGCAGCCTGATACCCAGTAAAGCCCTAGAGCGTGTCTGAAAATTGTAGGAATGAATTTTCAGACACGCTCTAGGACAGGCTGGAGCATGTAGGGTAGCTGGCCCTCGCGGCAGCCGCCAGAGATCCGCGCCAGCGCGGCTGTTTGGCTCTTTGCCCGCGGGAATAAATAGAATGGAAAGAAGGGTGGAACCGTATGAAAAAAATAAAAAAAGAACATACGGAACAGAAAAGAAGGAACCTCAGCATACAGGAGTTCAAACGCCTGTACCATGAAACGCTGAAAGGGAGGATTACTATTTCAGTGCTTACATTAGTAATACTGCCTTTGCTGGTGCTGGGCGTTGTCAGCAGCGTATTGAATAGCCACAGTACGAATTCCACGCTGGAGCAGAACATGAAAGCAACAGCGCAGGTGACTTCAGAGCGTGTAGAATGGGAATTGGCATCTTACTTGAATATAGCGGAAGATTTAGGGGTTATGACACGGCTTTCCAGGGAAGACGTGCCCTTGGAGGAAAAGCAGGAAGTTTTGGATGAACGTGTGGCTGCCCAGGGGCTGACACGGGGGAATATTTTAACTGCAGAGGGCATCAGTATTTTTTCAGGAGAAGATTTTAGCGACAGGGATTATTTTAAAACCGCAATGGGCGGGAAATCCTGTGTTTCAGAGCCATTAGTCAGCAAAACCACAGGGAAGGTAAGCGTTGTCATCGCTGCTCCCATATGGGAAGGCGGGATCCTCGGGACGAAGGTAATAGGCGTGGTATACATCGTGCCGGAGGAAACCTTCCTCAACGACATTATGCTCTCCATCAATGTCAGCGATAATGGCTCCGCTTATATGATAAATAAAGAAGGGGCTGTCATTGCCCATGAAGATATGGATTTGGTGGCAAAGAAGGAAAATTCCATCAAAGATGCGGAAAGCGATTCCAGGCTAAAGGCATTGGCAAAACTGGAGAACAAGATGATAGCAGGGGAAATCGGGTTTGGGTCATACCGTTACGGCGGGGTGAAGAAAATCATGGCGTTTGCACCTGTCAATAATACCGATGGCTGGAGTGTTGCCATTACGGCGCCCAAGTCTGATTTTATTTTTGAAACAATTGTGGGGATTATTATTACCATAGTAATTGTGCTGGCAGCAATTATCCTTGCAATTTCAATCGTCAGGAAGCTGGCAGACAGGATCAGCATACCGATCCAGCTCTGTGCAGGACGCCTGGTAGAGCTGGCAAAGGGGGACCTGCATACGGAAATCCCGCAGATTGATTCCCAAGATGAAACGAAATCTTTGGCAGATGCTACCAGGGTAATCGTAAAAGAAATGGGAGAGATGATTACAGATGTCAAATACCTGCTGGGAGAAATGGCAGACAATAATTTCAATGTCAAGACAAGGGCAAGGGATTCTTATATAGGGGATTTTGAGGAAATCCTTCTGGCAGTCCGCAGGATTAACCGTTCCTTAAGCAGTACCTTGGGGCATATCCGGGAATCCGCAGACCAGGTGGGCCTTGGCTCCAACCAGATGGCAGAAAGCGGGCAGGCGCTGGCCGAAGGGGCTACCGACCAGGCGGCGTCCATTGAGGAATTGCTTGCTACCGTAAATAATTTGGCAGAGCAGGTAGAGTACAATACCAGGACAGCCGTTTCCACAAGCCAAAAAGCAGACGATATTGGGAAACAGGCCGTTGCCAGCAACCAGCATATCATGGAAATGACGGAAGCAATGGGAAAAATCAGCGCTGCTTCCATGCAGATCGCGAATATTATACAGACCATTGAGGAAATTGCAGACCAGACGAACCTTCTTTCCTTAAACGCTTCTATTGAAGCGGCAAGGGCTGGGGAAGCCGGACGGGGCTTTGCAGTGGTTGCCGGGGAAATCGGGCATTTGGCAAACCAGAGCGCTGACGCAGTGGAAGATACAAGGAAACTGATCGAAGCTGCCGTACATGAGGTGGAAGGCGGCAGCCGGATTGCGGCAGAAACCGCAGAAGCTTTGCAGTCTGTGATTGAAGGGATTGGGGAAATTGTGAAAGCCGTGGAGGAGGTAGCCACGAACTCCAATGAGCAGAATGGGGCAATGCGCCAGATCAATCTTGCCATTGAGCAGATCTCAGAAGTAGTGCAGTCCAATTCTGCGGCGGCAGAGGAAAGCTCTGCCACAAGCCAAGAACTGTCGGCGCAGGCAGTGGAACTGAATGACATGATTGAAATGTTTACGCTGGTAGACGTTTAAGAAACAGGGGAAGGGGGCTTAAGCCATCCTTCCCCTTTAAGGCAGGGCGTGACTGGGGTTTTAGCTCTGCTGCTGGTTTCTGCCTTATCCAGCCAATGCGCCCTGCCGGGGGGCTATACTTCCAGAATTGTCCCGCAGGCAATTTTTGCCCCGGCATTTCCCGCAGGCTGGGTGGAAAAATCATCGGGCCCGCTATGGATAATTACTGTTTTCCCAATAATTTCAGGGATGGAAAACCGGTCTGTGGCATACATCATCCAAGCCATGCCGTTATTCCCAAACAAAGGCGGCAGATCCCCGCCGTGGGCAGGATGGGGGCAGAGGGTAGGGTTAAAGTGCGCCCCGGCATTGGCATAAGGGTCGTTTCCCGTCCCGGTGCAGGAGTGCCCTTCATGGATGTGGAAGCCGAAAATATCAAAGCCGCAGGGATTAGGGTTTACGGGAAGGCCATAAACCTCCGCATTGACAAGGACCCCGGCGCCAACCGGGTAGAACCGGACCATGCCGCTGATTTCCCCAGTACCAGGATTCCCGGTAAGTTCCGCATAAGCTGCAGGCATCTGGGTCAATGCAGTTTCCAGATAAACCCTTCCAGGGTTTTCGTACTCGTCACAAATTTCGTTCACATTTTGGGTTTCTATATAAAAATTTCTCATGCAAATCTCCTGAATCGCTTTTTTATTATAATATGACAGTGGAAAGAAAATGGGAAACTGGAAATATCCTTGACAAATACCCCCTGTGTGATAAAATTTTAGAAGCATGTGTGTTTTAGGGAACGTATGAAATACCGAGATTTAGGAGGATATCAAATGGCAGTACCATACAATCACAGAGCATTAGAAGCAAAATGGCAGAAGGTTTGGGATGAGGAAAAGGCGTTTGCCGCTACAGAGGATTATTCCAAGCCAAAATATTACGCATTGGTAGAATTCCCTTACCCATCCGGGCAGGGGCTCCACGTTGGGCATCCAAGGCCTTATACCGCCCTTGACATTGTAGCAAGGAAACGGAGGATGCAGGGTTATAACGTGCTTTATCCCATGGGATGGGACGCCTTTGGGCTTCCTACGGAAAACTATGCAATCAAGAATAAAATCCACCCCAAGGTGGTAACGGAACACAATGTGGAGCGGTTTAAGGGGCAGCTCCATGCCTTGGGCTATTCTTTTGACTGGGATAGGGAAGTGAATACCACAGACCCCAAATATTACCACTGGACCCAGTGGATTTTCCTGAAATTATTCCAGGAAGGGCTGGCCTATAAGACGGAAATGCCCATCAACTGGTGTACCTCCTGCAAGGTGGGCCTTGCCAACGAGGAAGTGGTAAACGGCGTTTGCGAGCGGTGCGGCGCCCCGGTCGTCCGCAAGGTAAAGAGCCAGTGGATGCTGAAAATTACCGAATATGCGGAAAAATTGCTGGAAGGGCTGGAAGGTGTAGACTATATTGAGCGGGTGAAGGTGTCCCAGCGGAACTGGATTGGGAAAAGCCAGGGGGCGGAAGTGGATTTCCCTATTGCAGGGAAAGAGGACAAGCTTACGGTGTACACCACAAGGCCGGATACCCTCTTTGGGGCTACTTATATGGTAGTTTCCCCCGAGCACCCCATGCTGGAAAAATACAGGGATGAGATTAAAAACTGGGAGGAGGTTGCTGCTTATAAGGAGCAGGCGGCAAGGAAATCCGATTTTGAGCGTTCCGAACTGGCAAAGGAAAAGACTGGGGTGGAAATTGACGGGCTTAAGGCCATCGACCCGGTCAATGAGAAGGAAATCCCCATTTGGGTTTCCGATTACGTGCTGATGAGCTATGGGACGGGCGCTATTATGGCAGTCCCAGCCCATGATACCAGGGACTGGGAATTTGCGAAAAAGTTCGGCCTTCCCATTATCGAGGTGGTTGCCGGGGGCAAGGACGTGCAGGAGGAAGCCTATACGGACGTTGCCACGGGGAAATTGGTGAACTCCGGCTTTTTGGACGGGCTGGAAGTGGCAGAAGCCAAGAAGAAAATCATTGCATATTTAGAGGAAAAGCAGATTGGGAAAGGGAAAACCAATTTTAAGCTGAGGGACTGGGTATTTTCCCGCCAGCGCTATTGGGGGGAGCCAATCCCTATTGTAAACTGTGCGTCATGCGGCTATGTGGCATTGCCGGAAAGCGAGCTTCCCTTGCAGCTCCCGGAAGTGGACAGCTACATGCCTACAGACAACGGGGAATCTCCCCTGGCTGCCATGACGGATTGGGTAAATACCACATGCCCCTGCTGCGGCGGGCCGGCAAAGCGGGAAACGGACACCATGCCCCAGTGGGCAGGCTCCTCCTGGTATTTCCTCCGCTACACAGACCCCAGGAATACAGAAGCCCTGGCAAGCCCGGAAGCATTGAAATACTGGCTCCCGGTAGACTGGTATAACGGTGGGATGGAACATACCACCCTGCACCTTCTGTACTCCCGGTTCTGGCACAGGTTCCTCTATGACAAAGGGGTTGTGCCCACGGCGGAGCCTTACCAGAAACGGACGTCCCATGGCATGATCCTTGGGGAAAATGGGGAAAAAATGTCAAAATCCCGGGGGAATGTAGTAAACCCGGATGATATTGTAATGGATTACGGCGCAGATACCTTGCGTACCTATGAAATGTTCATCGGCGCCTTTGACTTAAGCGCATCCTGGTCGGAAAACGGTGTGAAAGGCTGCCGCAGGTTCCTGGAGCGGGTGTGGAAGCTGCAGGACATCCTGGTGGACGGGGATGGGTACCGGCCGGAATTTGAAACAAAAATGCACCAGCTTATCAAGAAGGTAAGCTCCGACTATGAGAACCTGAAATACAATACAGCCATTGCAGCCATGATGTCCATGCTGAATGATTTTTCCAAGGCAGGCAGCATCAGCAAGGGCGAGTTTAGGACCTTCTTAATCCTCTTAAACCCAGTGGCGCCCCATATTACAGAGGAAATCTGGGAAACCTGCGGGTACGGGGGAAGGGTGTACCAGTGCACTTGGCCGGAATACGACGAGGCCAAGACTATAGAGAATACCGTGGAGCTGGCAGTCCAGATTAATGGCAGGACGCGGGCGACCGTTACCCTGCCTGTGGACGTGGACAGGGACGCCGCCATTGCGGCTGGGAAAGAAGCCCTGGGCAGCAAGCTTTCCGGGAACGTGGTAAAAGAAATCTATGTGCCGGGCCGGATTATCAATATTGTTATGAAATAAGGTTAGGAAATAAACCGAGGGCCAGAAGCAATGCCAAAAAGG
>Ga0137308_102056_pt1 | contig 15454 bp, 12 predicted proteins | sample Inofrocosms_June_FD_97181 | JGI IMG/M metagenome (GOLD analysis project Ga0137308, IMG submission 97181) | Mouse cecal microbial communities from Vienna, Austria - N-Acetylneuraminic and N-Acetylglucosamine D2O microcosms_June | ecosystem: Host-associated > Mammals > Digestive system > Large...
CATGAGATACGGCTGAACCTTGATGAGGATACGGCGGGAGAAATCACGGATATAATGTATAAATCCTGATATCCGGGAACACACTAAGGTGTAAAACAACCATTGGAGGAGTGACATATGAGCCGGAATCAGGATGAGAGGAAGAAAGCAGAGCAGGAACAGGAAGCAGCAGAGAATGAGAAGATGGAAGAATATGGCCAGATGACCCTGGAGAACAATGAGCGGAAGAAAAAGATCCACCTGCTGTCCATCATCGGCGAGGTGGAGGGCCATGAGAATCTGTCGGGAAATGCGAAAGCCACCAAATATGACCACGTACTCCCCCAGTTGGCAGCTCTGGAGGACGATGACAGTGTAGACGGACTTCTGGTTCTTCTCAACACCTCTGGCGGTGATGTGGATGCGGGCCTTGCTATCGCGGAGATGATCGCGTCCTTAAGTATGCCCACGGTATCCCTGGTGCTGGGAGGAAGTCATTCCATCGGCGTTCCTCTGGCAGTGTCCACGGATTATTCCTTCATCGTACCCACCGGCACCATGATGGTTCACCCGGTCCGTATGAGCGGCATGGTGATCGGGGCTTCCCAGACCTACGAATATTTTAACATGATCCAGGACCGGATCCTGACTTTTATCAGCACCCATTCCAGGATCGCCTATGACCAGGTGAAACGCCTGATGCACAATACCAAGATGCTGACCCGTGACCTGGGCACTGTACTGGTAGGGAAGGAGAATGTGAAGGAAGGGCTGATTGACGAGGTGGGAGGTATCCGGGAGGCCCTGGGGAAATTGTATTCCATGATTGAGGAAAAACATAACCTGCAGAATGGGTAAACAGGTGTTTTAAACTGGTGGTCAAGGTTACTGTTTGCTGGGAATCAGTAGACAGTAGCCTTTTTGTTGGTTATTTTATTTTTATAAAAAAGGATATATAATAAAGCCAATGACAAATGGGAAACGCTTGTCTAAACTTTTACCGTCATATTGGAGAACGGATATCCATGGCGGATTTGGAAAGGAGTGAGAGCAGATCATGTACACACCAGAGAAACCTGCGATCTTAGTAAGCGCCTGCCTGCTGGGCAGCAAGTGCCGCTATAATGGGAAAGGGGAATTGCACGAGGACGTGCAGGGACTGATGTCCCGGTGCCATCCGATCCCGGTCTGTCCGGAAATCTATGGAGGACTGCCCACTCCCCGGATCCCTTCGGAACGGAGCGGAAACCGGGTGATCGGGAAGACGGGAGAAGATGTCACTGCCCAGTATGAGAAGGGGGCCAGGGAGACGCTGCATATGGCGCAGCTATACCACTGTCCGGCAGCCATCTTAAAAGAACGCAGCCCTTCCTGCGGCAGCGGTCAGATCTACGACGGCACCCACACCAGAACACTGATTCCAGGCGACGGTGTCACGACAGAGCTGCTAAGGAAACATGGGATTGCGGTATTTGGCGAAAGTGAAACAGATAAATTAGAAAAACTGATAGATGATATGGAAAGAATGTGATATACTATGAACACTTAGCGAACCGGAGCCGGAGGCGACCGGTGAGCTTAGTGAGAATGCACACCTGGCCACTTAGCGAATGCAAGCCGAAGGCGCCGCATGAGGTTAGTGGACATGGTGTACTATGAACACTTAGCGAACCGGAGCCGGAGGCGACCGGTGAGCTTAGAGCGTGTTTGAAAATTGCTTTCCGGTAGCTGTGCGTCACAGTTTGTGGGAGATTTGGGCCAAATGAAGGGCGCATAGTGGGCTATGTAACCTGAATTTGGCCCCAATATACCGCAAAGTGGGGCGTACAGATGCCGGGAATGAATTTTCAGACACGCTCTAGTATAGCTTGTCCAGAATCATTTGTCCAATCATTCGTATGACTTTGTTTATAGCAAGTAACAGTTCCATAACAGTTCAGACACTCCCCTGAACTGTTACGGCATCTGCCCATGAAGATCGTTTCGCGGCGGGGCAGATGGCCTTCAACCACTACGTATTCGCACGGTCAGCGCGGCAAACGCGCAGGCCTGTCTGAGCTGTTACGTTTGTCCTGACAGCTCCACCACCCTCGTCGCAATCCTTCCCGCCAGATGCCGGTTATGGGTCACAGCAATGACCCCCATATGGCGTTTCCGGGCCTCATCCAGAACCACCCTCCAGATCTGGGCCTGGGTGATCACATCCAGCATGGTACTGATCTCATCGCAGATCAGATAATCAGCGCCGCTCATCAATGCCCGCGCCACACAGAATCTCTGAAGCTCCCCGCCGGAGAGCTCCCCGGGAAACCGCCCAAGCCACGCCCTCTGGATACCAAAGGCTTCCAGCATATCCTCCTGGAGCATACCGCTCTCTTCCAGTACACGCTTTAACCGCCAGCGGGGATTGACAGCCTTCTCAGGATGCTGGCAGACCAGCTGGACAGGACAGATTCCCTTTGACGGCAGGGGCCTGTCATTCAGCAGAATTTTTCCCCTTGCCGGTCTCAGATAGCCTGCCAGAAGCATGGCAAGAGTCGTCTTCCCATAGCCGCTTGGGGCAAATACAGACAGACATTCCCCTCTGTCAACCCTCAGGGTGCAATCCTCCAGGATCCATGGCTGCTTCGGATCATACCGGAAATATAGCTTTCTGGCCTCAAGCGCCATAGAAACACCTCACTTCCCCGCCCCGGATCTGACGCACCGGCGGTACGGCACGGATACATTGTTCTGTTTTGCAGGGACACCGGGGCGAAAACAGGCAGCCCTCCGGCAGATCACCGGCGTAAGGCTGAAATCCTTCAACAGGCTCAAATCCATTTTGCGGCAGCGCTCTCCACAAAGCCTGGGAATAGGGATGCCTCAGCCTGTCAGGCCCCTGCTTAAAATCCCATGCCGGCGCTGTCTCCACGGTAGTTCCTGCATAAAAGACGGCAACCCTGTCCGCGAACTCAAAGGCCAGATCAATATCATGGGTGATCAGGATGACCGCCTTTTTCTGGTCTGCCATCTCCCTGAACATCCGCAGCGCTTCCAGCGCCTGTTCCAGGCTCATGCCTGGCGTCGGCTCGTCGGCGATCACAAGCCCTGCACCTGTAAGCAGGGCCGTTGACACCAGGACACGTCTTGCCATACCGCCGGAAAGCTGGAATGGATAAAGCTGTTCTGTCTGATCCGGAAGCCCCAGACGCTTAAAAAACCCCTTCCGTCTTGCTGTGGGCAGGGGCCTTCGGTGTCCGTCGGCCTGGGCGCCCACCTTCATCAGGGGATCCAGATATGTGACGGACTGGGGTACCAGCGCGATCTGGGTTCCCCTAAGCTGCTTCTGCCTTCCGGGTGTCAGCTCCTGCCCCCTGTAGTAAAGATGCCCGCATACGGTAGCATTGTCCGGCAAAAGCCCTAAGACAGCCGAGGCCAGCAGACTCTTTCCCGAACCGGAGGAACCGGCCACGGCAACGATCTCACCAGGATATACGGTAAGATACAGATCTGAAATGACCTGGAGATCTGTCTGCTCCAGACCATGGTCATACATACGGAAGGAAACCGACAGACCATGTATTTCCAATAAAGTTTCCCTTTTTTGTTCCATAAAAGCTCCTTATACGTAACAGATATTCCCCTGAGCGGTTACCCTTATACACCATTCACGCCCTGATACATCCTTTCATTCCTGAGCACTCCACGGATCCAGGATCATCCTGAGATTCTCCCCCAGCCGGTCCACCAAAAGGACCACCAGCACCAGGGTAAGCCCGGGCAGCACCGCTGGCCACCACATCCCGGTCGAGATATAGCCCATGCTTTCGGCCAGGATGATGCCGATGGCAGGCTGTTCCGGCGGCAGTCCGAAGCCCAGGAATGAAACCGATGCTTCATGGAGAATCGCGTGGGGAAACAGAAGAACCAGTCCTACCACAAACTGGGGAACCAGATGGGGCAGCAGGTGATGTACCAGGATCCAGCCGCCGGATTTCCCCAGCTTGCGGGATACGGCTATATACTGCCGGGAACGAAGCTGCAGAACCTCACCCCGGATCAGACGTGCAAGGCTGCACCAGTGTGTAGCCGCAATCCCGGCCAGCAGCCCCTTCAGCCCCCGGCCCATGACAAAGGAGATCAGGATCACAAGCACCGTATGGGGAACGCTCATGACCAGGTCAATGACCCAGTTGATCAGGGCATCTGCCTGCTTAGAACCGGTAGCTGCGGCTATACCCACCAGAACCGCGGCCACACCGCTGATGCCGGAAGCAGTCGTTCCCACGGTCATGCTGACCGTCATCCCTTTCAGGGTACGCAAAAATAAATCGCGTCCCAGGGCATCGGTTCCAAAGGGATGAGCCAGGGATGGGGGCTGCTTCGCATTGAGGAAGCTTCCGGTCACCGCTTCATCCGGGATCAGCATTCCCAGAATACAGAAAACCGCCAGAACGACTGCCAGAAATATGGTCAGTATCACAACCCTGGTACGGCGGTTTAATTTTCTCATTTTTCTACCTCCTCATATCTGTGGATCCACAATCCCGTAAAGCAGATTTGCCAGCATGTTGCCCACAGCCACAAATAACGCGGAAAACAGTGTCACCCCCAGCAGCAGAGGTACATCCGAATTGAGACCTGCGGCAGCGGCAGCACTTCCCAGACCAGGATAGCTGAACACATTCTCTGCCATGACCGAACCGCCGAAAAGCTCCGCAAAAGAGGAAAACTGCAGTGTCAGTGCAGGAAAAAGTATATTCCTCAGCCCATGGCGCCAAAGGATCGTCCATTTCCCCTCCCCTCTGGCCCGGGCAAACAGGACATAGTCGCTGTTCAGAACATCCACCAGCTTCTGACGGGTATGGAGGGCGATATTGGCAAAGGACATAAAGCTCAGGGTAAAGGCCGGAAGTACCAGATGATGAAGCCTTTCCCAGATGGTCACATTATCCTTAAGCACTCCAATGGGACTGGAAAAGCCAACAGGAAACCATTTCAGCCATACAGAAAACACCAGAAGGAACACCAGCCCCAGCCAGAATGTGGGAACGGAGCTAAGCAGATAGCACAGCTTTTTCAAAAACCGGTCCGGCAGCTGCTCCCGGTACATCCCCATGATGCAGCCGAAGAAAAAACCGGCCCCGCCAGACAGTACCCATGCACAAATCATCAGTGCCAGGGAATTGAAAAACCGTTCCCGGATAATGGCGGCAACCGGCCTGCGGTACAAGACGGATTCCCCCAGATTTCCCCTGGAAAGCTCCGTCATCCAGTGAATGTATCGTTCCACTGGCGGCTCGTTGACTCCCCAGTACTCCTCTATCTCCATCCGCTGTTCCGGGGACACGGCAGTTCCCAGACCCAGGATATACTGCCCTACCGGATCCACCGGCGATGCCATAACCAGCACAAAGGTCAGGATGCTTACGGCCAGCAATAAGGTCAGGTTCCTGAAGCCATATGTAACAAGGATGCGGGGCAGCCGTATGATCACTTCTTTCCTGTCCATATGCTTATTCCACCCAGACCCACTCATGCAGGTTCTGGATCAGCGGAAGGCCATGTCCATGGCCATGAACCGGCTGCTCCCCGATGGAGAGACCGTCACGGACATAGGTGACATGATCCAGATTCACGATCCATACCCATGGGCATTCCCCCCGCATTGAGGTGCCTGTGGTGCCGTCCCACTGCACCTTCCGCCAGTTTTCGTTGGCCTCCTCAACCGTCAGGGCTTCCATGGCTGCCGTAAGATAACCGTCCGTCCTGTCACTCTGGTAACCCTCCGGATTGTAGAAATCATCCAGAAGAGCTCCTCCGGAACGGTACAGATAGTAGGTTTCATTGGGAATCGCCGACCCCCAGCCCATCATGACTGCTTCGGAGAACATACGCCGGGTGATCTCATCCCAGCTGGTGCCCTCTACATGAATCTGGATACCGATTTCCTTCACCTGCTCTGCCGCTGCCATAGCAACCGCCTGACGTACCGAATCGCCAGAAGGATACACGCAGGAAAACTCCGCCTTCAGACTATTCTTTTCCACGGTACCGTCCCCGTCTCCATCTGCCCAGCCTGCATCTGCCAGCAGCTTTTTCGCATATTCCACATCTGTCTCAATCACAGCATCAGGATTGTTCCAGGGCATACCATCATTTTCCGAGTAGGCAGGCCTGCCGAAACCATTGAGCACCACATCGGCAATCTGCTGACGGTCAATGACATAGGCAATGGCCTGACGGATCTCCCTGTTGCAGGTTACATTATTTCCTACAGGCGCCCCGGTTTCTGTCGTTCTCCCTTCATCCGGCAGAACAGGCAGGGTAAAGCCCCTGTTGTCAGCGGACACAAATGCTTCCACATGATACCCATCCACCTCTGTCCTGCCCAGGGTGGCTGAGGAATATGCCACATCTACTTCTCCTGCCTGGACAGCAGCCAGGGCAGCATCCTCGGACATGAAGACAACCGTTACATGGCTGATGGCAGGAACACCGCCATAGTAATCCTCATTGGCGGTAAAGACAATCTGTTCCTGGGCCTTCCATTCCACAAGCTTATAAGGCCCCGACCCTATAGGATTTGTACCATAATCCTTACCATAGGCGTGTTCAGGTACAATGCCGACGGATGCAAGGGTATTAAGGAAAATGGAGGCAGGCCTGGACAAGGTGATCACAACCGTCCTATCATCCCGGGCAACCGCCTGTTCCATATAAGTCAGATCCACCGATCCCATGGCATCCCTGGCCGTTTCCAGGGTAAATGCCACATCAGCGGCAGTCACCTTCTCCCCGTCGGTGAACCTGGCATCATCACGGATGGTAAATGTCCAGGTAAGGCCATCCTCAGACAGCTCATATCCTGTGGCCAGATCATTCTCAAAAGTCAGATCTGCGGTATATTTTACCAGGGTGCTCTGGACAATAGGGGAATTGCCATGTCCCCACCCCTTAGTCGGATCCAGCGTCTCAGGCTCGGAGCCGATGGCGATGACTACGCTGTCCTTAGAACTCTCCGGCCCGCGGCTGCCGCAGGCCGTCATGACAGACAGAACAGCTGCCGCCAGAAACACTAGCCGTATTCTTCTAATATTCATGTATTTCAACCCTTTCAATGCCATTACAGTCTCTGTCCGGTCACCAGCAGCGCTGCTTCGGAAATGCTTATGCCCCTCTCTTTTGCAATGCGTGCCAGATCCTCATGCTCATATTTTCTGCGTTCCGCGCCGTATCCGGAGGAAACCTTGCAGCGTACTGCACCATAAGGCGTCTCCAGAGTCTCAATCCGGCGGTCCAGCACATAGCGGCGAAGCCTGTTTTCCCGTATACCAATGGTAGTGGTATACTTGAACATGTTCTCAATCATAGTCTCCTTATCTGCCTCATGGCACATGACATGGATGAGAACACCGGGACGGGACTTTTTCATGCCGATGGGCACCGTATACACATCCAGGGCGCCGGCAGCGAACAGCCGGTCCATGGCAAAGCCTATGGCTTCCCCTGTCATGTCGTCCACATTGCAGCCCAGCTCACAGATCTCATCCTCTGCCTGACCGGATTCTCCAAGCATCGCCCGGATACAGTTTGCCGCCTCAAAATCCTTTTTGCCCATGCCGTATCCCACAGCCCTGGTTCTCATGACCGGCATACTGCCGAATCTGGTTGCAAAATACTTCAGCAGCGCAGCGCCCGTAGGGGTGCACAATTCCCCCCTCACCGAGCCTCCGTAGACGGGAACGCCCTGGAGAATAAACGCCGTGGCCGGCGCCGGAACCGGAAGAATGCCGTGGGCACACCGGACCTGACCGCTGCCCACATGAACCGGAGACACAACTACCTCATCCGGAGCCAGACGGTCCATCAGCAGACACACAGCTGCAATATCAGCAACCGCATCCATGGTCCCCACCTCATGGAAGTGAATCTCTGTCACCGGGACACCATGGGCATGGCTCTCCGCTTCCGCAATCAGACTGTATACTGCCATGACATCCTCCTGTACCTTTGCCGGCAGAGAAAGGTGTCCGCGTACGATATGTTCAATATCATGGAGGCTGCTGTGGTGATGGCTTCCGGCATGGCCGTGACTGTGGCTATGGTCATCGGCATACTCGTGGCTGTGACCATGGCCGTGGGCATACTCGTGGCTGTGACCATGGCCGTCGGCATACTCGTGGCTATGACCATGGTGATCACAGCTTTCTTCCTCCTCACCATTTACAGTAACTGCCATATGGGTTCCGGTAATGCCGCATTTCACAGACGCCTCCCTTTTAAACCGTACACCGGGAATCCCAAGTGCATTAAGCTCCTCCACAAATCCATCAGGATCCGGCAGCAGCTCCAGCAAAGCCGCCGTCAGCATATCGCCGGCCGCTCCCATTCCACATTCCAAATACAATGTCTTCAATTTTCTACCTCCTTCACATTCACATAACAACAGCAGTTCAGATACCCTGTAAGCCATCATGGCATCTGTCTGTCGAAAACCGCCTGTCTGACCTGCTGCCATGATTGATCATATTAGCCAGATATCCCGCACCAAAGCCGTTGTCGATATTGACAACAGACACACCGCTGGCGCAGGAATTCAGCATAGACAAAAGTGCCGAGAGACCGCCAAAGGATGCCCCATAGCCGACGCTGGTGGGTACAGCAATAACCGGGCAGTCCGCCAGCCCGCCCAGTACACTGGCAAGGGCCCCCTCCATTCCTGCGATGGCAATGATCACACTGGCACTCATAATCTCATCCAGGTGGGCCAGGGTCCGGTGAAGTCCGGCAACCCCCACATCATACAGACGTACCACCTGGTTTCCAAGAACAGCCGCCGTCACCGCGGCCTCTTCCGCCACCGGAATATCACTTGTACCTCCTGTAGCTACAAGAATCGTCCCGGCCCCGTCAGGGGCCGGCATCTCTCCGATGACTCCACAGCGGGCCTCCTTGTAATAATTCATTGGATGCTCTTTTCCCACGATCTGGGCAGCCTCCTGGGCAAGGCGGGTAATCAGAATGGATTTCTGCCCGTTTTCCAGCATCGTCCCCACGATCCCTATGATCTGTTCCGGCGTTTTGCCAGCGCCATAGATCACCTCCGCCGTTCCCTGGCGCAGCTTCCGGTGCATATCCACCTTTGCATAGCCGATATCCTCAAAAGGTTTCGTCTTCAGCTTCAGAAGCGCGTCATCAATGGAAATACTTCCGTCGCTGACCCCCTCCAGCAGCCTTCTCATATCTGTATTCATCCTCTCACCTCCAGATCCAGTGAAACGGTTTTGTAATGCTCCTTCAGTTTTATCAGAATATCCTGGCGATGCTCCAGCAGACGCCCCAGCTGCGCCTTGTGCAGCTGCAGGCGTGCATGTCCCTCCTGGGAACGCACACGGAAATCCGCAAAACCCAGGGAAAACAGGTAATCCTCTGCCGCTTCCGTAGCAGACAGCTTCGCGGCAGTGATCGCTTCCCCAGCCGGAATCCTGGTGGCAAGGCAGGCATACGCCGGCTTGTCCCAGGTAAACAGACCTGCCTCCCTGGAAAGCTGGCGGATCTGTGATTTTGTCAATCCCCATTCCCGCAGCGGAGACCCCACAGCCAGCTCTTCCAGAGCCCGCATCCCCGGACGGTCACCGGCATCATCGGAAGCATTGGTCCCGTCCAGAATGACTTTAAACCCATCCTCCCTGGCAGCATCCAGGATAGCACCAAAAATTGCCTTTTTACAGTAATAGCACCTGTCAGACGGATTTGCACTCACACCGGGAACGGAAAGAACATTCAGCGTAAGCACCTCCATATCCGCCCCCAGCACATCCGCCAGACGACGTGCATCCTCCAGCTCAAACTCCGGCTGGAATTCAGATTTCACATAGTAGGCTTTCACCCTCTCCGCGTACTTTACTGCCACATAAAGTAAATAAGCCGAATCCGCCCCGCCGGAAAAGGCAATCCCCGCCTCCGGCACCTGTTTAAAATACTCCTGTATATTCACATCATCACCTCCATGGCAAAAAAATAAAGCCCACAGATCCCCTTCTGGAGCTTTGTGTGCTTTCCTGGCATACGATTTATAGATATATAAATGTATTTCTTCTTAAAAAACGCTTCTGCGTTGTTGCTGGCAGCTTCTGCTACTGTATGTATTATACATGACTCAGAGGAAAAGTCAATACCTGTTCATGTTCTTCTCTGGTCATTCATAGACTGATAGTAACCGTTCAGACAGACGGCAAACCGGATAAAAAGTGTGTTGCAAACCCGCTTTCTTATCCGGTTTGACATCGGACGGACGCCCGGGGCTTCTTGTCCCTGAGGTTTTTCGGTGGCAGGAAGATGGCCCGTCTGGACAGTAACAGCTGACATCACCCAACAACAGGAGGCCCGTCTATGGAAAACCAGAAACTGGAAAATTCTTTGAATCTGGCTCTGGATACCAGCCAGGAGGAACGGGAGGCTTCCCGGGAGCTGAATGTGGGGTTTAACCCTGACAGCCGTACCTGGGAACTGATCGTCAAATATTCCGGGAGTCTGGATCCGGTCCGCGACATGGGGATTCAGGTAGAGGAGATGCGCAATGAGTATGCCATTCTGGTGGTCCCTGAGCATCTTATTGACCAGGTGTCTGCCCTTCCCCAGATCGAATATGTAGAAAAACCCAAAAGGCTGTTCTTCGCCATCAGTCAGGCCAGAGCCGTCTCCTGTGTAAATATCCTCCAGGAAAATCCCTACAGCCTGACTGGCCGGGGAATCCTGATGGCAGTACTGGATTCCGGGATCGACTATTTTCATGAAGATTTCCGGAATGCAGACGGGACTACCCGGATCCTTCTGCTGTGGGACCAGGTGCTGGACAGGATCTTTACTTCGGAGGAGATCAATGAAGCCTTAAAGACCGGAAGCCGGAGTCAGGCCAGATCCCTGGTGCCCTCTGCCGACTTAAGCGGACACGGAACCTCTGTGGCCGGGATCGCAGCAGGCAATGGACGGGAAGGCAACGGAGTCTACCGGGGAATCGCCTACGAAAGCCCTCTTCTGGTGGTACGTCTGGGAACTCCGGATCCCGATGGTTTCCCCCGGACCACGGAGCTGATACGGGCGGTGAATTTCGCCGTGGTCCAGGCAGTAGAGATGCAGATGCCCCTGGTGGTCAACATCAGCTTTGGCAATACTTACGGCTCCCACGACGGAACCAGCCTGTTGGAAACCTTTCTCAATGATATCGGCAACTATGGCCGGACCACCATTGTGGCAGGCAGCGGAAATGAGGGCGCGGCAGCAGGACACGTGGCCGGAAGGATGAGTGCCGGATCCGGAAGGAGCCAGGGCGCCGTCCGCGCGGAAGAGAATCTGGCAGGCAGCTCTGCCGCGGCACCGGGAATCCGGCCCCAGCAGGCTGCTCCTATTGTAGGAACCACCTCCGGCCAAAGCAGCATGGAAACTCCAGGAGCCGAGCTGTCCGTAGCTGCCTACGAGACGGGTTTCTCCGTACAGCTCTGGAAATATTACACCGACCAGTTCCAGATCCGGCTCAGGACACCCTCCGGGGAGATCCTTGGCCCCTTGTCAGAACGTCTGGGGCCTGCCCGTTACACCTACTATGATACACAGATCCTGGTATATTACGGAAAACCAAAACCCTACAGTGCTGCCCAGGAAATCTACTTTGACTTCATCCCCACACCTGGCAGCTACATCGAAAGCGGAATCTGGGCCTTCCAGCTGACACCCCAGCGGATCATAGACGGCAGATATGATTTCTGGCTCCCATCCTCCGCTGTCCTGAATCAGTCCACCCGGTTCCTCCATGCAGATCCGGATACCACTCTGACCATCCCCTCGGCCGCGTCCCAGGTTCTCACTGTAGGTGCCTACAACAGCCGGACCGGCGCCTATGCGGACTTTTCCGGCAGAGGCTTCACCCGCACCCATGACCAGGTAAAGCCCGATATCTGCGCGCCCGGTGTGAATCTCATGGCCCCCATGAATGGAGGCGGTTACCATTCTGTGACCGGCACCTCCTTTGCAGCTCCCATAGCCGCCGGAAGCGTGGCCCTGATGATGCAGTGGGGCATTATCAATGGCCGTGATCCCTTCTTATATGGGGAAAAGGTGAAGGCCTATCTCCGGAGAGGCGCCAGACAGCTGGCAGGATTTGCACAGTATCCCAACCAGCAGGTGGGGTATGGAGCCCTCTGTCTGAGAGACAGTCTGCCTATATAGAAACATTTCATTGCGGCCGGCGGTAAGCCGGCCATACCACACAGATTACAAATCCGATCCATATGATCAGACATGGTACAGGGTTCCATACTTCTCCTTCAGATACCGGATATAATAATCCGGGTCAAAATCCTCCCCGGTCATGGCCTTCAAAAGCTCCCGGCTCTCCTTCAGTTTGCCGTACTTATGGATATGCTCCCCCAGAACCTTCACAATTGCCTGGATATCCCCGGACCGCAGCAGGCCCTCGAAATCCATATGCTCCCGCATCCAGGCATACATCTGTGCCGCAAAGGCACTTCCAAGGGCATAGGACGGGAAGTAGCCGAAGGATCCCTGGGCCCAGTGGATGTCCTGCAGAACCCCCTGGGCATCTGTCGCCGGACGGACTCCCAGATATTTTTCGTAATAATCTGCCCACAGCTTCGGAAGCTCCTTCACATCCAGATCCTCCTCAATCAGCTTCTTCTCCAGCTCGTACCGTACCAGCACATGGAGGCTGTAGCAGAGCTCATCTGCCTCTGTCCGTATGAGTCCCGGCTGCACCTTATTGACCGCCTCCACAAACTGCTCCCGGCTGATATCCCCAAGCTGGTCCGGGAACATTTCCTGAAGCTTCTGGTAGACCGGCACCCAGAAGGCTCCATTTCTTCCAACAATATTTTCCATAAACCGGGACTGGGACTCATGCATCCCCATGGACGCCCCCTGGCCGATGAGGGTCTGGGTCAGGCAGTCCTCCACTCCCATCTCGTAGATGCCATGTCCCGCCTCGTGGATCACAGAGAAAAGGGAACTGTCCACATGGTCGCTGTAGTGGGTGGTGATCCGCACGTCGTGATTGTGGAGACTGGTGGTAAAGGGATGGGCGCTGACCGCCATGACACCCTTTGTGAAATCAAAGCCCACATATTCTGCCAGAAAATGTGCCAGCTCCTGCTGCTTCTCTTCCGGGTAAGCTCCCGTCAGGAACTCGTCCCGGATCTCCACCCCTGAATCCATGACCTTTTTAAGAAACGGCACCAGCTCCTCCTTCAGCTTTCCGAAGAATTCATTCAGCTTCTCCATATCAAAGCCCTTTTCGTAGGAATCCAGCATTACATCATAAAGCTTCTGCCCCTCCTTCGCCCGGTAGGAGGCAAATTTTTTCTGGTAGGAAATGATCTTCTCCAGAGTCGGCGCAAAAGCGTCAAAATCATCATCCTCCCTGGCCTTTGCCCAGATCCGGGTGGATTCGGACACCAGCTCCTGGTAGGCCCGGTACTCCTCTGGCGGAATACATGCCAGACGCTCCAGCTCCTCCTTTGCCTCCCGCACAATGGCACATTCCTGTTCGGACAGATTTTCCGATTCGCACTGTCTCAGCAGTTTCTGCACCTCACTGCTGGTCATGACCGACTGATAGGCTGCCGACAAGGTACCCTGGACCCTGGCTGTATAAGGCCCTGCCTGCTCTGGCGCCAGAGTCTCATTATCCCATTCTATAAGAATCAGGGCTGTCTGGTAAGCCATGGCCTGCTCTAAGTGTTTCTCCAGTTTTCCGAAAACAGATGTTTCCTTATGTTTCTGATTTTTCTGTTCACAATTTGTCATAGGGTTGATCTCTCCATTCTGTGCCGCCGGATTGATTTCCAAACATGCTGCTTACATACTTTTTTGTATATTCGCAGCAGTTTGGCCATGCAAGCCGCCTCCGGACTTTTTGGTCTATTAACGTACGGACAAGGGACACTGTTACCAGTGTCCCCCGCATCCACAAAATCATTCACATATGTAATTAATGTCTCAGCTTCTCCCGCTCCTGATCCAGAATGGTGTGGGACTCCTCCAGAGTCGCATCCAGCACGGAATTAAGGGTCATCTCCGGCAGTGTCGGCGCGTAGTAGAAGCCCTGCTGCAGTCCGCATCCAAAGCGGTTCAGCGCCTCCACCTGGGCTATAGTCTCCACACCTTCGGCAATGAGCTTCTTGCCCATCCTGGCAGCGATCTGTGCCAGCCCCTCGATGATATGCTCGGACTGGGGATTGGTCTCCAGACGCCAGATAAACATACGGTCAAACTTCAGGGTATCCACCGGAAGCTCCAGGGACTGGGTCAGTCCCGAATAGCCGGAACCAAAGTTGTTCAGGATCAGCTCCACACCCATGGCGGACAGCTCCTGCATCAGAACCATCAGATCCAGGGCGGCGGTGCTCAGTACATACTCGTCGATCTCAATAGCCAGCTTGCCGGCCGGAATATGGTAGTTCTGGATCACGCTGGCCACCTTCTCGATGAAGTCCTCCTGCTGCAGGATGACCGGAGAGATCGCCAGGGCGATGGACTCAAACTCTCTTCCATCATCAATCAGCTCCGCGATCTTGGCTGCCACCTTCTCCAGGGCATAATAATCCAATGCACGTACCTGGCCCGTATCCTCGGCGATGGGTACGAACTCGGCGCTTCCTACCATGCCCACACCCTGGACGAATACGCGCATATAGAACTCTGCGCGGGTGAACTTTTTGGTCTCTGCGTTGTAGGTGGGACGATAGCGGACCTCAATCTCATTCTTGGCCAAAGCTGTGCTGAGATAATGGGCAATCGCCATATTCCTCTGGTACTTATTGTGAAGCTTGGCATCATAAAGGGCATACTGGTCATTGCCCTGCTCTCTGGCATGGGAAACAGCCAGATCCAGATACTTAAGAAGCTCCTCGGCATTGCTCGCATATCCCGGATAGGAGCAGATGCCTACCGATACGGAACAGATACAGTCGGTGTCACGGATCTTCCAGCCGTGCTGGAACCGTTCCAGCATGGTCTCTACCATGCGGATCGCCTTACCCTGGGAGCAGTTCTTCAATATAACGATAAATTCAACACCCACATAGCGGTATACCGTACATCCTGCTTCCTCCTCCAGATATGCAAGAACATTCTCCAGAAGCTCCTCACAATAGGCGAACCCGAACAACTCATTCATGCGCTTGAAGTTCTCGATGTAGAACTTCAGCACCACGCCCTGTCCCTGCATCATGTACAGCGCCTCCAGATGGCGGAAACAGATCTTGCTGTCACTGTCTCGATTCTCATCCTGGACCAGCTGTACTGCCGTCTTGGTCTCGCCGTTCTGGTCCGTATGCGTTTCTTTCTTCCAAAATAATGCCATAATATGCCTCCCTGCATTTTGCTGCACTCCCCGGTCGCCACTGGTTCCCACAGTCAGCACAGCTAATACGCAGACCCTTAGGAACATTATCCAGAAGTACAAGCTTAAAATTCT
>Ga0137308_102059_pt1 | contig 15431 bp, 30 predicted proteins | sample Inofrocosms_June_FD_97181 | JGI IMG/M metagenome (GOLD analysis project Ga0137308, IMG submission 97181) | Mouse cecal microbial communities from Vienna, Austria - N-Acetylneuraminic and N-Acetylglucosamine D2O microcosms_June | ecosystem: Host-associated > Mammals > Digestive system > Large...
CGTCAGGCATGATACGCACTTTGCAATCCGCAAATGCCGGTTGCTTAATCAGCGTGTAAATCTGATTTAATGCCTGCGGTTCTATGTTTTCTGTAAATATTTTTAAATCACTCATCTTCGCATTCTCCTATTTTCACAAAATAGCAATCATCTTCCTCTTTTATAAAAAACTTTTTCCCGCAATGGCAGTTTCGAAATCTAAGTATTTTCATAATGAGCAGTTGCTCTATGTTTCCTGGGTCTAAAATGTGTTCTTTTCCGCAATTCGGACATTTTACATAAATCATTTAGAAACCACTTCCTTTTTCACTTTAATAACCGCCACGCCGTTAGGAGATGTTCGTAGTTCGCAGTCGCTGTTCTTTGAAAGCACTTCTGCGATTTCTTCTGCCTTTTGAATGACAGAATTTTTCAGTTCTGTTTTATCTTTACTCACTTTTGCGCCTCCTGTCATTAAATTCTTGTTTTATACAAGCGTGGCAATCTTTACTTTCTTCATATACTTTGCAATCATCACAGTATTTTGGTTTTTCCTCTTTTGTCGCCCTCTCGAACATTTCACGTTCTATGCCTTCAATTACTTCTGATAAACTCACTTGAATACCTCCAGTATTTTCCATTGCTCTATCGCCCATATTGTCTGAATGCTCAATGTCCTTCCTATTCGTGGCGGCATGGATATTTCATATCCATTCTTTAACTTTTGCTCCACATCTTCAAAGAACGCTTTTTGATATTTACTTAAATGCTCTTGACAGATACTTTCTATGTATTCGGCAAGTTTCATCCCCCTCTTTCTGATAGGCGGTAAATTTTGCGTTTTACGCCAGTTGTTTTTCTGCAAAATCACATTTTATTGGCAACATAACTGTAAATCTGCTTTTCATCCACGGTTTTTCTTTTGTTGTAAAATCTTCCCCATATTCTTCTGCAAAAATAAAATTTCCAACCTCAAACCGAATATTGTATTTGTAAAGTTTTTCTTTTGCATCTTTTGGAATTTTTGGACTGTAACAAGTTTCTCCTTTTAATATCTTTTCAAGTATTTTTTTGCATAAATCTATAAAAAACACAAAAGTTCCATCACAGCGGCATCTCTCAACGGTCATATAGTCAAATTCAGCTTCCGTATTGCGTGTTACTGAAATTGTTGTGCCTTTGTTATCTTTAAATGGCAATTCAACTTCCAAAAGATTTTCAGAAACTTTAACAGTATTGCTAAATTTTATCTGTTCTGAAATTTTTAAAAAATCAACTTCGTACAAATGATTATATTTATCTTTTTCCATGCCATTACATACACCAGATTCAATTCTTTTCTTGACAAATTCTAGGGATTTATCTCTCATTCTCTATCCTCCAAACACAACACCCTCTTACTGACCTCCACGCACTCTTTTCTTTTTCCTCATTCGTGCAAGTGCTGGATTGGTTGTAGCGGCAGGTGGTTAGGTTGCAGTTATTGTCCATTTCGTTTTTCTCCCTAAGCCAAGCCCATAAACTGTTCTTTTGGAACCTTCAAGACAAGTTCTTCTGCTTTAAGCCATGCAAGAGTTTCGTTGCTATCTAAAAATCTAATTCCGTATTCTTCTTTGTCTTTAAATTCCTCGTGTAAGTCATTTTTAAAACGTTCGTCCATGCGCTCTTTATGCGTGTACTCGATAACGGCTTCACGATTAAAGAAATAATCATCAATATAATTTTCAATCCTCATTCCCTTAGAATCGAAAACAAGTTTTTGCGCTACGCTATGCTTTTTGCATATTACCATATCTCCTGTTTTAAATGTTGTCATATCAAATCCTCCAATTTATGAATTATAATGTGCCTTAAATCCTTTCTACGCATATTCCGCAACGGCTTTCTTTAATTCCTCTTTGCTGTCAAAGGTGTCTTTCCTCAGTTCGCAGAATCCGTCTTTTTCAACCGCATATATTCCGCATTGGATTTGTTTGCTTGCGACTTTTAAAACGCCCTTGTATTCTTTTCTTCCCATTTCGTATAGGTAATTGTTGACTAATACTTTCATTTTGTACACCTTTCAATCGGCTCTTTGTCATAAATAGATTTCCATTCGCAAAAATCTTCGCTTTCCCACGGTAATTCACTTTTGTTAAAATTCTCGAAATCAATTTTTATTCTGCTGTATTGTTTTGCATATGGAAATCTGCCAATCTTCTTAAAAATTTCAAATGAATGGCGGTCTTTTTCTTTCAAGTAACTCAATAATTTTGGATAATATAGCCAAAACGATATAAACTCTTTTATTCTTCTCATTCCTCCACCTCCCCATTATGATTACAATAAACCAATAAATGTTCCGCTATCTGCCTTAACTGCCATTTACCAAATATGTATTTATCATATTCCTTTCCCGTCATGCAGTTTGTCCGCTTTTTGCTTGCGTTTATCAGCATATCATCTACTTTGATAGGTTCTGTTGGGAGGAAATCGGTTACATTCCCTTTTGCTCTTTCAGATAAAATCTTTTCAAATTCATCTGGCTTATCAACCATATCATGCCGCACGCCAAATAACTTTTCCAGAATATCATCAATTTGGTTTATGGTGGTCTGGCTACGGTCAAGTTGCTTTTCCAACTCCTTAATCTTGTCCATAAATTCCTTATCATGTTGCGAAAAGTCCATGCTGTCAAATACAATTCCATATTGATCTTCAATGGAATTTGTTGTTATCCTTTCTCCGAATTTTGTTTCCGTGCAGTGAACATACACTCCATATCTTTTCAGCAAATCGCAGATTATCCTTGTAAACTCCATTGCCATAGCGTTATTTTTCTGTTCGAGAATATCTTTGCAGATTTTATCTATTGTTCCATGTAGAGGACTTTCTTTCAAAAGTTTTTCGTATTCCTCTTGGCATTTCTGAATGTCTGATATGTTCATAGTTTTCCCTCCCCGATTATTCCACTGTTCCTGTGTGACAATTATAACCCCTGTAAAATGATTATGGTCTATCATTTCTTTTGCTTCTTTGGTGCATCTCGGAAGAAGATAGTTGTTGTATGTATCAAGTTTAGATTGCAGTCTTCTGTTGTTTTCCTCTAAAATTTGATTTTTCTGTATGCGTCCCCTACTGCTTTTGCGTGTGTTTCTGCAAGCCGTTCTAGCGCAATGCCTTTTTTAACAACCATCTCTGCAAGCTGTTCCTCTGTGTAGTTTTCCATAAGTTCGGTTTTATTCATGGGTTGATACCTCCCTATCTTTCTTTGCATCATCACACATCTTGTCAAAATCCTTTTTCTTCATGCCAATCATCAAAAACATTATGATGACAAACAAAATATTCATTATCGGCACGAAAAACATAAAATACGCAAATATGCTTTTCTTTTTCTTCTTTTCGTCGTCAATCCATCCATTGTCTTTCATCTGCTGTTTATAAAGCGACTTAAACCCGATAAATGTCAGCATACATAATACCGATATTGAAAAGTGTAATTTTAATAGCCACATAACTTATTCCTCCATTCTGTCCTCATACCAGTTGTCAAGTTCCCTCAAGACATCTTCGAGGTAATACGTTGGCTTGCTCATTGTCTTTGTTCGATTGCAAAGCACCCTCTCATAGTTGTCTATGATAAATTCAACATCTTCTCCGTCATATCCGTAATTCTGGTAGAATTTCCAGAACGATTTTATCTTTGTAAGGAATTTTAGGAATTGTTTCATTCTGATACCTCCGTCAAATTTCTTCCGCATTTCGGGCAAAATTCTACATCTTCAACTGCTCCCCAATCGCCACCGCCCGCATGACAGCACAAATCAAATCTTCCGTTATCTCTCTGTATTATGAGTTCTTCTCTGTTACTGTCATCATTTTCTTTTATGATTTCTTTGCAAAAGTCACACATTTTTCAATCCTCCCACATTCTTTTCAAATTCACTTGCTCTGAACATTCCAAATGTTCCGCTGATTACATTTCCTCTTTGTGGAGCTGGCATATTTTCAAGAAGTTCTTTTGGTATTGGCTCTAAACCCGTGTCAAGCAAGTCATCACAAATCAGATAGCCGGATTTTTCTGGTTTAATATCCTTGTTCCTGAAAATCATTCCAAAACCTCATCCGTGTCAAAATCATCTTCCAAACCAGACAACGCCCATTGAAGGAATTTTATCATCTTTCTGACCTCTGCTTTTGAGAATACTGCAAATAACTGATCTTCTTTAAAACTCATCATTCTATCTTTCTTCCCGTATTTAGTTGGAATGTTCTTTCCTGTTATCAGGTTTTCGTCTTCGTCAACCATCATATCATACATGTCTTGCGTATTGTTTGCAGCTATCTTTAGGTGAAATTCTATTCCTTTGACAAAACACGTATGTTCCTTGACATCCCCTGTCAAAATAAAAATAGTTGTGCCGTTCAGTCCCCATTCATTAATTATACTGAACGCCGTTCCGTTTGGCATGGTCTTTAGTGTTTCAAGCGTGATTATTTTCATTTTCCAATCCCTCAATCTCAAACTCAATATATTGCTTTGCCTTTAACAGGTCTTGCAGTTTGCTGTTCCCTTCTTTTCTACCTGCTCTTGCGATATATTTCAATACGTTTCCAAGGCAGAACGAAAGTTTCCAGTCCTGTATCACTTTTACAGGCTCATTTTTTCCGAAGCAGTAATGCGGCGGGTGGCATATCTCATCTGTTTTAGTTTCCGTTGATTCCATGCCTGTATTCCTCCAATTCTTTTCTGTATTCATCAGTTTTATAGTATCCACACGAAAACATTTCCGGGCAAAATCCACGGTAAATGCACTCTCTCACCATGCAGCTGGCAAGTTCCGGCTCTGTCTCTGCTACTTTTTCTTTTACTGCTTTCCATGCCAGCCTTGTTTGCGTTGCAGCGCATCCGCACAATCTTTTTCTGCTGATGTTTATCAATGCCTGTGCGTTTGCTTCACATGCATGATTTACCGGAGCGCCTTGCGGCAACTTATCCCTGTCTTTATCCTGATTATCCGTCCTGTCTGGTCTTTGCGTTGAGACCCAATGCTCAATGCCAATTTTGTGCCTTACCATATGTACGCTGACCCACGATTTAATTCCGCTCCATCTCCAGTAGAATTTTATCCTTCTGATCGGCGAATGTTCCGACATAAGCAATTTTCTTTTCCACTCTGAATCAGGATATTTCCCTGTGTTTTTGTTTATTGTATTCATTGCAGAATCTTTCACATCCTGCCAGTTGTCATTATGTTTGAAAATATCAATCTCCATTCCCTGATTCCTCCAATCTCACGCCTCCACGCTCCCATAAATCCTCTTTCAGCTTGTCCATGTCCAGTTCGCCGTTCTGCCATGCTGTGTAGTAGTCCAGAACATGTTGCGTGAATTCCGGAATTTTCTTCGCATAACTTTTCTTCCAGTAAAAATCCATGAGGACTTCAAGCGGCAAGGTTAGCAGAAGAATCATTGCCTGATTTACGCCCTCGTTTACGCCGTCCTGATATGCTTTTTCCAGTTCTGAATTGATGGAATCCTTAACCGCATTATCAAGCTGGCTCTTGGTGAGGTTGTATGTGGCGGTTTTGTATTTTTGGTTTTTACGCTCTGCATAGCGTCTTTGTTGGCGGTTCATAAGCTATCCCTCCACCATTCCGTCAATCCTCGCACACTCCAATAACTCATAAAGAGAAATATTTGTGCGGTTCGGCATTTGCTTATACATCTCTATGAACTGTTCCTTGGTCAATGGCTTGTAATCTGGATTATCTCGCTTGCAGCTCATGGAATTACAACCCCTGCCGATTATGTAATGCTCGTTTCCGTTCTCGTCCCACTGAAACCCAATCTTCATGTCGCAGCTTTCAAAATGTTCACAGGGTTTTGGTTTGTTTAAATATCCGCTGCATAAACGTGTGTTTGAGTATTCCATTATTCCACCTCCCCCAATTCAAATAATCTCTGTGCCATTCTGTTTAATACCTCGTCTGACATAAATGCTGAAAGGTGGTAATTTGTCTCATATCCTTTAACCGCTCCGAAATCTCCATCAAGAAACATATCAACCATTTTTATATAGGCGTTATCTTGCCCTATAAGCCTGCCAAAGTGACTATATCTGTCATCATAGAAACAGTCCATTTTTTCTATAAACCTTAAAAGTGTGCTGTCTTTCAAAATCGGGTGTATCTTCCCGGATCTCTCCTTAAATCTTTCAAAGTAGTGCGTCAACGATATGAAAATTTCGTTTGCAGTATCGTTGTCGTAATTTTCAGAGCATATTGCAGCCAATCGTTCAATCATGTCCCTCTCGTCTGCTTTTTTGCCGAGATATTTTTCTAAGGCAGTTTTAGGCGCAGTCATCTTCTTTCGGTTTTCAGAAGAAGATGTTTTTGCCTCTCCATTAACTTTGTTAATGTTTTCTCCTTTTTCTGTATCACTTAAATCTGTATCTCTTAGATTGTTATTCTTAAAAGGTGTATTACTTATTGTGGAATCTTTTCCACCATCCTGTGGGATAAAATCCACCACCCCATCTATTTCATTCCACGAGGGGGTGGATTTTTCTCCACCACCTATATTTTCCTCATCATCTTCGCTTTCTTCATACTCATTTATAAATTCATTATAGAATTTGTTTGTGAGTTTAATTATTCTGCTTTCAAATTCTTTTGTGTCTCCTACATATTTATAAATTCTTTTTATGTATCCTTCTTTTTCCAAATCAGACAACATTCTTTTTATGGTATTTTCTTTTAAACCGAGAAAATCAGAAAAATGCTTGTTGCTCGCAAAACATTTTCTGTTTCCGTTCTTTGTAAGGCTGTGAATCTCAATAAGTAAATTTTTCTTGCTTGCGCTCAAATTTCTCGCTAAATAAAGTTTATGAGGTGTCCAAACGCCCTTAAAATCTCTATTTTCTGATATGATTATCTCTTTCTTTTCTCTCTTTACTGTTTCACTCATAAAATGACCTCCAATCCATTTTTCTAATCCTCCAAATTTATAAAAACAATAGGCAGGCGTTGGAGGACGCTTTTTGGGAGCTACCCTAGCCTATTGAATTTACCAAGATTAAATTAACCAAATGATTTTCTTGCGTCTATTTCATTGTCAAAAATTTTACACGCCCAATAACTCGGTCTGTGTTCATCGGTTCCGGGCTTATAATATTCTGGTTGTTTAATAGTTTTAGACCAATTATCGCAAGCGTCATTAAACGAAACTCCGTCAAATACTCCTAAAAATTCCGCTGTTGAACTTTGTCCGGTTGCAGAATATCCCTCCATCCACAAAGAGTATTTTTTAACAGTCGCGTTATTTACGTGATTCTTTATTTCACTTTCCATTATCTTTTTATAAAATGTGCTTACTTCTTCCGACATTTTTTGATATTTTTGAAATAGTTCCTGTCTTTTATTCGCAAGATACTCCATACATTTTTCATAGCTTATCGAATAATATGCATAGCTATGTCCAGAAGAATATTCCTTATCTGTTTTAATTTCTCCCGAACCATTTATGTGGTTTGTACATTTCATTACACCATAAAAACATGGATATTTTGTTTCTATTGTCCCATTTTCAGAAATTGATTTCACTGTAATTTCTTTCAATTCAAACCTAAACGGTTCTTTATCGTCTGTCAAAACGTATGATTGATACAATTTATCCATTTTCATTACCTACATGTTGATAATCCCGTGATATTAGTTGAAACAACGGACAGGCAATCACGGTTTTGCTTTTCGCCCCGTCGGGCTATCCCGTTGTTAAAGGCGATAATCAGAATCGAACTGATAATAGCAGTTTTGCAGACTGCCGCCTTAACCGTTTGGCTATATCGCCTTAAAAGCGAATACTGCTTTGTGAGAATACGCAATACTCACTTTTATACCTCAAGCGTTTTTGTTCTCACTTTTGTCCGCTCATGTTGGATTTTATGTAGCGATTTCCGAAGTTACCGCCAAATCTGCCCCGTTGACTTGAACAACGGTGTATGCTTTTAGCAGAAATACCTCTCTAACGCTCCTATTTGCCTCAAATCGCCCTCTTTTATGTTTCATTGAGGAAATTTAAGGCGTTGGGTTAAAATCGCTTAAAATTGATTTTAGATCGTTACGCCTCCTCGGCCTCTCCAAACATCTTTATATACAAATCCAATTCGTGAATACCCATATACCCCTTTACTTCTTCTTTGGTTTCTTCCCGCAAGTCGTAATGTGATATTGTTACAGCTTCAATGATTTCGTCCATTTTTTCTTTGTTGACCGACCTTATATCTTGCACGCAAGAAAAGTAATTCCCTTTCTTTGTCTTTAGTAGAATCCTTCCGTCTTTAAATGGGCATAAAAACTCGGCTTTTTCTGTGTCATATAATTTGCCGTTTATAATAGATTTTTCATGTAAAACCTTTCTCTCTTGACGAAAAGGATATACAAGTCCGTTGCTCCCAGATTTTGTTTTTCTTAAAAGAGAGTGCATGACAAAATCCCTCCTGACTTCATTTTGCGGTTTATCTGGCAGAAAGAATGTTCCTGCCAGCGTTATTTTTGATTCGACAGGGCAGTGACCGATTTACTCCTGTCTAGCTAGGAATGGCCTAACTAAATGTTGCGGTGTGGATTTGCACCACACATGATTGGAGTTTGCATTTCTGCCTTTCCGTGGCTCATTCGCCCTCTGCTCGGAGATGACTTGTTATACAGTAATTGTTCTTTTACGGCTACACCTTGTAATGCCAACCAATCTATAAGAGCTACACTTTAGCGTTTATCTATTCCGCCACGCAACACCGTCCAATTTATGTCTATGAGGACTGCATAGGATTTTGCATGTCTTTACTGACAATCGGATTCTGTCCAAACTAGTATGCATCACCAATTATACAATGACGTGGGCATCATCCAGAATGCGGTTATTTGAGATTCGCATCGTCTTACCGCCAATCTACACGCTGCTCTTTTTTATATTGCCCTCAAGCAGTAGCCGGGCTTTAGTATCGCCACTTATACGCTCTGGCAAGCGGGTTTTAATGTCTTTTCCTTGACGAATCCCCGCAAGCCTTGCGAAGGCTCTTAACAGCATTCCGCTACGGGGTGAAAGGAGTGCCAAATGGTACGAATGTTCGACACTAAACGCCGACGGTAGGATTTGAACCCACAGACCATGTTCTCCATGGCACATCAGTTTTCAAGACTGCGCCCTTATAACCGTTTGGGTACGTCGGCATAATGGGAATGCTTTTTGTAAAGTTTGTTTATTTTTGGAATCAACCCATAGACTTTACCATCCCCATAACGCAGATAGTAGGACTTGAACCTACGCGCCGTCATTTGACGGTTACTGACGGTTTAGCAAACCGTTCCCTTACCAGTTAGGGTTATATCTGCAAAACCGGCGGCAACGAGACCAACAAGCTGCCGCCGATAATTCATATAACCCACCATTTACCAGCCTTGTGTTAAACCCATCAGCAATTACAATTAGCCCGAATAAACATTTCCCAAGGATTTTGTAAAACTTTTGTCTTTTACCTTTGCTCTTTCAACTTTGAAGAAAATAAACTTTGACCTTTCAGCTTTAAGATTTGAGCTTTACTCTTTAATCTTTACAGTGCGTTTTGTTTTTACAATCGCTCTCCCGACTGAGCTACAAGTCCGAAGACTTGGACGGAATCGAACCGCCGACACATTGTTTATGCAAATTTGGTTTTCAAGACCAATTCATATTATCTTCGCCCATTGAAGTTTGCAGATTTCTTTATTGTTTTACATATGTCTGTATCTGCAAAAGACGTATGAATTGTAGTTTGGGGTTTTCGGTAAACAGTGGATAAAATTCATTTAATTTTTAATATTCAATCGTGATTTCGGTTAAGGCGTTGCTGACCGATAATGAGCTGTCAACTTCTGCCATGAAATCATTGATTTTCTTCTCCAAATCTTCAATCTTGTCAAGGACGTGGAGCGGGTCAACCAGTTCGTACTGGTTGGATTTTAAAAAGTCTGCCTTGACCTTTTCGATGTCAGCAGTATTTGTCTTTCCTTCTTTCTGCCCGTAGATTGCGGTTACATACTGCTCTGCCCTCTGTTCAAGGTCTTTTCCGTTTTCCAGATTGATTTGCATTTGAGCCTTATCATATTGTCTCCGCATAGCATTCATAAGTGTTTTGCAAAATTCCATTCCGTGATTTTTCATCCAAATGGCTTCTGCTCTTGTATATTCCACGCCAGAAATTTCGACTTTGGTTACAGCATTGGAAAGTGTGACTGCTCGTTTTATTGCCGTTTGACGGTTGATAAAGTCAGTTGCCTTGTCATATCCGCCCTGCATGATTTTAATGTAATCATCAAGCGGAACGCCGCCTATCTTATCGTTTGAATGTTTGTTCGCAACGCAGTAAACACCTTCTGCGATTGCTTTCTCAATCCGGATGTCAAGCAGCTTTAATTCTGCCAGAGCCTTATGCACGGTCATGGTTTCAGTCGTCATAGACAAATCCCTCCTAAACTTTAATTTTTATATAGCCTTTCGGCTGAACTGGGCTACCGGGATTCGAACCCGGAAATACAGCAGTCAAAGTCCTGTGCCTTACCGTTTGGCGATATCCCTAAAATTTATTCAACAATTTCTACTCTTTCAAGCGTTGCCCTATCTTCGCTTTGAGCATTTAATAAAGCAAGCACAAGTTCCCATCCTATCTTTATTTTTTCTTCTGGATTTTCACCCAAAACAGAAATGGGCTTATCGTTCTCTGTCATAATTGTTACTCTTACTTTCATTTCATTCTTCCCTCTCAATAATCCTATCCGCAATCTCCAAAGCAAGTTCGTGTTGGTCTGATATGTCACGCACCACGCCATTTTCGTAAATTGCACTTTCTATGCTTGCAACAAGGGCGTCATATAAAACTTTGTCTGTCAATAAACTATGACGAATAACCTTCATAGAATCCTCTATTGTTTCCGTCGTGAATCTGAAACGAATATTTGCATTTTCGATTTCTATGTTTGGCAGATTTACCGTTTCAAATGTGAAAATCGGTACTTCACCAGCGTTTTGTTCAAAATGAACACTGGTTGCTTTATCGCTTATTTCTACATCATCAATAAATGCATGTGTTTTGTATGAATCGTCAGATATGATTTTACCATTAATTTCCCTCCTTATATCCCCTCTTTGATTTGCGGACTGGTATCTTAATCAACGCCTTTACGCTTCTTCGACTTCGCCATATAGTTCAATGTATTTCTCTGGTTCATATTTTCCAATATTGGACATTGCGTATTCTAATAGTTCCGGTCGTATGTCATGGTATACAGTTTCAAAAATGTGATATGTTTTATTTTCTTCGTTCTCCATATAATCATAATCTGTTGTTTTGCAAGAAAAATAATTTCCCTTTTTCGTCACAAACAAAATCCTGCAATCTGCCGTTGAGGAAATAATTTCTGCTTTTTCGGTATCATACAGCTTATTTTCTATGATGGTTTTTGCATGTCTTGTTTTTCTTTTCAAAATCGGAATTTCGCAATAGAGATAATCTTTCTTCATTTCGGTTTCATTCTCTTTTTCGTTTTTCTGAATTTCTTTCTTTTTCCAGAACAAGTGTATGCACCGCCTTATATTTGATTTTGTTGTTGGTATCTTTGGCATTTTGATTGATTTAATCGGGAGTGGGTTGAGATTTTATCTTTTGTAGAAATTTAATTATTTTCTGAATTTCTGTAGTATTCATCGTCTAGCCTATTTATTCCTGCCCATAGACCTATTATCAATTTCCCCATTGCTGTACTTGTATCTATGAAATCAATATATTTGTCATCGTTTTTATCCATACAGCGGACTTCTATCTCGTTGTCAAATGCGTATTGAGCAAATACGAGAATATCTTTCAAATTATCGCTTATACTTTTTAGCTTGCAAAGTATTATTGTGTCTCCTTGTTTCAGAAAAGACAAATCGTATTCTGCTCCGTCTTGATAAAATATTTCGTCAAATTCTCTGCCATGTAAATAATCTTTTGTTTCGCCTTTGCGCCTATTCACATACCCATAAACCATACCGTATACCTACCCTCCCAAAATCTCAATGACTTTTTCAAATACCGGCTTTTCAATAATCGGTTGATGTTCTCCTGCTATCTTATTTCCTGCATGGGTTACAACACCAACATAAAAATCATTCGTCAGAATATTCTTGATAGCCTGTACGCTGAAATCTTTTCCTCTAGTGGTCTTATATCCCTTTTCTGCACAGTCACGCATAATCTGACTTAAATTCCCTTTGCGTTCTAAACACATATTGAATATATCCTGTACAATCAAGTGATTGTTATAGTCAATTTCGATCTTGTTTCCGTTCCAGCGGTAGCCTATCGGAGCATTACCGCAAGGTTTGTTTCCTGTCTTTGCTCTTGCCTTTCTGCCTTTTGCCAGTTTGACAGCGATTGAGATTTTGTCGTATTCGTCAAGCAGCTCCAAAAGACCGTTTATTAGAAAGTCGTTAGGGTCTTTCTTGTAAATGTCATAATTAGGCTGTTCAACACTTACTAAGTTTGCCCCACACTTTTTAATTTCCCTACGGATAATGACCTTTGCCGTATCAGAACGCCACAACCTTGATGTGTTCTGCACAATGATTGTGTCACCCTCTTGTGTGGTTGAGAAAAGTTCTATCAGACCATTTCTCGCTATGCTATCCTCCATATCGTCCATTGCGCCGGATATTCCGTCATCTTCAAATGTTCCGTCAAGCACCAGACCGTTTTCTTCGCAATATTCCTTTACGACGTTCTTCTGCATGTCCGTACTGTTCTTCTCTACCTGTGTTCTTGTTGACACTCTGTAATATGCGTATGTAGCCATGTTCAAATTCCTCCGTCTTTTGCATCTTACTTTTTCTTTGTGTTCCTGCCGCCGTGTTTTGGAAGTGCGTCTGGGAAGATGCCTTGCGCTTCAAATGCCAGTTTGAAATACTGTAACCCTTTTGGCGTCAGGCATGTCTGTATTCCAGAATATCCACTGTTGCGATTGACATAAGATTTTGTTCTGAACAAATCACTTTTCCGATACGGCTCGGTCGGTCTGTAATCCTCTTTTCCCTTCTTGTAAATATATTTCTCTCTCACCAGATAACCCGTGAACTGCGTCTGGCTCATCCCCAGAAGGTTAGCTGCATCACGGAAGCATATCAGAGAACGTGTGTCGCACAATTTTCTAAAACAATCAGCGTCCGGTTCTAACTCCGCTATCTTCTCGTCTTTTTCAGCAATCACCTTGTCCTTCTCGGCAATCTGCTCATTGTGTTCCTCCTGCTCTTCAATCCAACGTTTAGCACGTTCAACCGGATTTTCGATTGTGTATGAATCTGGAATCCTCTGTTGCAAGGAGTACGAACCGTTCTTGCGAATAGATGGTACAACTTTCATTGCAATCCACTGTTGAAACCTAACCGCCTTTGCATTACTGGCTTTCATAGCAAGCATGTAAAACAGGCTTTCTGGGATGTAATCATCTTTCCCCAGTTTGTTGGTGAATCCAAATTCTTCACAATATCCATTCATTCTCGCCCATCTGACCTTAACCAGCGGAGAGCCATCTGCGGCTCTTTGTGATGTGTCAACCCATCCAAGGCCAATGGCTGTATCTTCTGCGTTGACAGAAATACTGCCGTCATCATTCAGTACTGTCCTTACAAATATTCCGATTTCTTCGTTTTCAAACATTTTTACTTCGTTCATGATTTTACCTCCACATGAATTATTTTTTGTTTTATTATAACTCATTTTCAATTATAAGTCAACCGTTTTGAATTATTTTTATTGACTTTTTAATGAATTTTGAATTATAATACCCAAAAAGGAGGTATTCGCATGATTAGTGATAAAATAAAGCAAATCATGAAAGAAAAAAATATAAAAGCTGTTGAGCTTGCTGAATATTTAGGAATGAGACCACAAAATCTCAATACCAAGTTCAAAAGGGATAGCTGGTCTGTTCAAGACTTAATCTCTGTTCTGGACTTCATGGGATGCAATCTCACGATTGAGTACAAGACAGATACAAAACTTACTTTCACGATGGGGGATGCTGTTAAAAGGGGCGGCGCAGAGTAGACGCCCCTTTCCCTGCCCCAAAAACGGGATTGGTCTTACGAGAACTCATACCAATTTGCAACCTGGCGAACCGCTACGATTCCAGAGTATGCCTAGGGTCGCCGCCTCCCTGCGTCTTGTATCCAAGTACACAGGTATGTAATTATCAATGTTCGGCATGGGTTTATAATAATATTTGTAACCCCTTTTTTTTTATTTAAAAAATAATTTTTAGGGCTGCCCTTAGTGGGCGGTCTTTTTGATTTTTCGGGAGTTTACAGTGCTTAGTAGGCGGTCGGCGGCGTTCCATACAAACCCCCACGCCGCCTTTTATCAGGCATCTACCCCTAAAAATCCTTTGTGCATTTTTACTTTAAAGCTTTATGCGTATGATTTTAAATTTAATCATATCCTCATTAGCGCATAATCACCACATATTGTGTATCACTCCCCGTCCACCACAACATCTATCCCTTTAGCCTCACCGCCGCCCAGTTTTGGCAGTTCCGTAGCGGTCAGAACCTTTTTCTTGTCCGTCTCCCCTCTTGCTCCAGGCATGTTCCAGCCATGATAGCGGTTGAGTTTGGGCAGCATCTTCATGGGGTTCATTCGCCTGTCTTTCATCAAGGCGAATAGAGACTGCTCGTTATCCTCCATGATTTTTTCTTGCAAGTCGAAACTTGCAGAGCTTGCCCAATTATACAGCGTCTGCTTATCTATCCCAATCATGTCTATAAATCCCTTCTGACAAACCTCCTGGCAATGATTATTACACAATCTCCTGTATATATTATTATATATATATAATACCTTTTCTTTATCATACTCGTTATATTTATTACTATCAGTCTTTAATAATCTATTACAGGGTTTAAATAATTTAATATACAGCTCATCTATAATATCATTCCAGACAGACGGGAATATATCTTTCTCGTCAATACCATTCTCTTTGCAGTACATAGATACTATGTCTTTAGCTACTGCTGGCATATCCTCCACACTCGCGATAGTCTGTATGTATTCGTCCGTCCGCTCCACGCCCTACACCTCCAATCTGCCTAAAAATAAAAATAACCCGAAAGCCATGGTAGCGTCATGACCTCCGGGTTTCAAGTTTCCCTCTACAATTCCATCTAAAAAAGTTAATGTTGTGTAAAACTGTTAAATTATTAAAACCATAGCATAAATTTATTTATCTGTCAACTATGGATTTACAGAACATATATTCTATAAGCTGTATATAATATATATCCGCGCGCATTATAATAATTTAATATACTACAGCATATGTGTATGTTATACTGTATTGGTTAAAGATTTACTGTATTGGATTAATATACTCTGTGATATATGGCTATATATACTG
>Ga0137308_102060_pt1 | contig 15427 bp, 13 predicted proteins | sample Inofrocosms_June_FD_97181 | JGI IMG/M metagenome (GOLD analysis project Ga0137308, IMG submission 97181) | Mouse cecal microbial communities from Vienna, Austria - N-Acetylneuraminic and N-Acetylglucosamine D2O microcosms_June | ecosystem: Host-associated > Mammals > Digestive system > Large...
ATCATCCTGTGTGACAGCTGGTATGTCAAGAAAGACCTTGTATGTCTTGTGGATGAATACAAAAACCTTGACCTTATTGGCAATGTCAGGGCTGACTCCGTCATTTATGACCTGGCTCCCGAACTATCCGGGAAAAAGGGGAGGCCTGCGGCACATGGAAGAAAGCTGTCCATTCAGGATGATTTTACCCTGTCTGATGAAAAAATCGGTGACTATTTTATGGCTGCACGCAGGGTGCTTACAAATATATTTGGCAAAAGGGAGGTTATGGCATACGTGACAGCGCCGAAAAAGGATTCTGGCAGCCGGCGCCTGTTTTTTAGCACAATTTTACCGGAACAGCTCCAGATTTTTTGCGCGTGGCAGGAAAAATCCCCGTTAAACCGGACGGGAAGCGACCGCATGCAGTTCATCCCACTGCTTCTATATGTATATAGATGGAATATTGAAGTCAGTTACTATGAACAGAAAACATTCTGGTCATTATGCAGTTACATGGTGCGGAGCCGTAAAGGGATTGAAATGCTGGTCAATCTGATTAACGTGGCCTATTGTGCCATGAAAATACTGCCGTATCAGGATGAGGCATTTTCAAAATACCGCGCAGAAAGCGTGCAGGAGTTTCGGTTTGCTCTTAGCGGACAGATCCGGGAACAGGTATTTTATGCCACTTTCGTGGAAAATATCGAAACCCGCATAAAATCAAATACAATAATTAATGCCCTAAAACAGTTGATTCAGCAACAAGGGTATCATTTATAAAGTTGTAAAGTCGTGTTTAAAAATTAAAAATGTATTTAAATATGCAAGTGGTGTACCTCTTTTGTATAAAGTACACCACTTACCCTCAAGAATCTTTTTCAATTCTATATGCCGTTACCTGCATAGGATATGTTTCTGCAATCTCTCCAGAGAACCAAATCCGTACTCTACTGCCTTCCGGAAATGTTCCAATTTCTTCTCCATTGTAATCAGCTTCTAAGTAAACAACATATTCTGCTCCGGTTTCATCTCGTATCAACATGCTGCTTTCTTTGTTTTCCAAAACCGTCCCGACTATTGTTTCTTCTTTGCTTTCATTGCCTGCCCCAATCTTCACATACAGCACCACCAGTACACTTGCTAGTAACAGTATGAATACGGAGAGTCCTATCATCATTTTCTTTTTACTTTGCATATCCATTATCCTTTAGCCAATTTACTAACGTAGTGGTAATTCTTCTGCTATAGTTGCCACCGTGCGTATGGATACCAACAGCCTGATTTCCATATGTACCATTGTAAAAATATGTCGGTGAGCCGCTCTCGCCGCCTGCAGTATCCGCTGTATGCATAAAGCGGTTCGTTGTAATATTGCTAACTGTTCCAGCGCAAGTCCACATATAATATCCTGCCAAATCAGCCGGATACCCTGTCACTCTTATATTTGTGGTTCCTATGCTGCTGCCACTGGTTCCATGAAGTCCAAACCATCCAGTAGTATTTCCAATATTACTGTCTAATACCATTATGCCATAATCCCAGTCAGCTTCGCTGCCAGTATACTTTGTGTCAACATAATATTTTGTCATATGAGCGGTGATAGGTTTAGATGTGCCATTTCTTCCCGCATATACTGTAACCGATTTCGCTTTACTGGTAGATGATTTGAGGCAATGTCCTGCTGTCAGCATAGTATTAGGCGAAATCATAAACCCTGTTCCTCTGTAAGTTTGTCCGTCTTCCATAGTAATGCTTAAGTATGCTATTGCATAATAAGGAGAGATTGTCGTATTGGTAATCTTCGTTCTTTCATCGGTTCCTATAACCGATCTTTCCGAAATGGTCTCTGAAGCTGCCGTATCAGCTACCATAGAATATGTAGCTGTCTCAGACAAATCAATAACCCTCTCTGTACCATTTACTACGTCTACTTCCAATAGCTGTTCTGTTTGCGCTACCACTGAATCACCTTCATTATCCTGTGGAATTTCCTGTGCATATACAGTGATACCACTAAACAGTAATAACATTACGCTAAAAATAGAAATTATTTTTTTCATATACGTTTTCTCCCTTCAAAAAATATGTTTTGTTTCAAATGCTACGGCTTTTATATTTGAATGTCGATAAATGTTTACCCTTAATAAGCCAATTACCAAATTCATTCATTACCATATATAACCTCCTAAAATCAATTATATCAAACAATGGCTTAAGTACAATAACCCTTGCAGAAAGCGTCCTTTTATTGCAGAATATGGACATAAAAACAGCTTTACCAAACTTAATGGTAAAACTGTTCTCTTTGAATTACTATGCCATTATTACTCTGCCTATCTTCTTGCAACCTTCAATGACAAAACTGTAATAAATTCTTCCGGGCTTGGCAACCGCCCTGATCCAAACAGGCTATCCCACTTATGCCTTGTTCCCTTGTTCAAGAAACCAATCATAATAGCCTGCTCCATTTCCTCTCTGATTTCACTTTTCCCCTCACTTTTGGCAATCTTCTTAATTGCTTCTTTGGCTACTCTCTCACTCATTCGTCTTTTTCCTTTCTTGTGGTATAACTTCTTATCCGTAACTTTCTATAACTGATATGTTAATTTTAACTAATGTATACTTAATTAGTCAAACAATTTGTGTCTACTTATTATGACACTATTCGACAGGAGGTATACAATTGAGCCAAAATGGAAGTATTAAGATTCACTTAGGACGGCTACTCAAAGAGTCCGGTTTAAGCAAAAACAAATTCTGCCAAAAAGCAGAAATTCAACGCTCTCAACTAAATGGATATATCAATAATACCATTACACGGCTGAATACGGAAGTGCTTGTGCGAATATGCAGGACATTGGATTGTTCCATTGCTGATTTATTGGAGTACGTCCCACCAGATATGCAATAACAAAAACAGTCTGAAATCAATTATGCTGTTTCAGGCTGTTTTTTTCTTATATTGCTAATTCAAATAGTCTGCTGTTATTTGATAACTGCAAGTCTTATCTACATCAGAAAGTAACGTGATATTTCTGCCACATTACTCCTTTACCTAATCTGAAAATATCAATTTTGCCCTCCTCAGTTCCATAAAACAAATACTTCCTTGCATACATGAAATACTAAACAGCAAAGCAACCAACAGATTTACTATTTATCTTCATTTTTTATAGCAACATAATATGTCTCTTGATTAAACATGGAATGATATGCTTCAAATATTTGTTCCATACTAATGATATCCAGTTGTTGCTCTATAATACTCATCATTTCTTTATAACCAATTATTTCCCCATTATAAACTAGATCATTTATACATCTAAGTAATTCTTTTTCTAAATTAACCCCTGTACCTTTACTTATATACATTTTATACTGTTTTCTATATTCTCGTATATATTTTTGAATAATATTTTTATCCATTTTTTTTTGAATATAATTTAATAACGCATTAGCATCCCCATACATACTGCTATCAGATAATTTTATGCAAACTAATTGTTCTAAAGATGATATATTAATTTTACTCACTTCATAACTTGTAATACTTTCAATTAACGAAAAAAGTATTTCCTCAATGGCTATTTCCGTTACATATGATATTTTGTTTTTATAACATCTTTTTTTATAGAAAAATATATGTATACCATTTAGAGCTATTTGAGCATTTATAATAGCACCATATTTTTTCCCAAAAACACTTATTTCTTTTTTGTCCCCTATATAATTATGTTTTTTAGTGATACATTTTTTTGCATCAATTTTACTTGTATCTCCAATTATAATTATATCAATAAATTGGGATTGATACTTTTCCTTAAAAAAATCAAATAAATCACAAGAATTGCAAGATTGGATATTTTCTATTTTTCCAATTGCCAAATGATTGATATAATCTGTTCCTTCCAAGATATAATTAAATTCCTTCTTTGATACAATAAATTCTTTATACTCAGCTATTACATCTTTCCTAACCTTTTCAACATTATAAGTAGTTATGTATTTTCCAGCAAGAATTTCATCTATCAATTCCATGCATACATTAAACATATCACTTGTTATCGAAAAAATATAATATGTGTAATAAAAATCAGTATATCCTCTACACCGTATTCTTCTATCTTCTTTTGAGAAACTCAACATCACATGTTCCAAAAAATGTGTATACCCTTTTTCGCACTCTTCTTCTAAAACAGAGCCGCCTTCAACAACCAATCCTACTAATAAAGTTCCTTGCGCTTCTCTTACATCATAACATATACATTCTCTATTATGTATAGATAACATTTCTATTTCATTCATTATTCACAGTCCTCAAAGTATCCTTTTGCTTGTACTGAAAAAAGCAATGCATATTCTCCGTTTTTATTTATTAATTGATCATGACTCCCACTTTCTATAATTTCTCCATTTTTCATTACATAAATTACATCAGCTAATCTAACTGTAGAAAATCTATGTGCAATTAGAACGCAAGTTTTTTCATATGTTAAATCCTTAATTTTTTGAAATAAATCCTGTTCTGCCATAGGATCTAATGATGCGGTGGGTTCATCTAATACCATAATCTGACCATTTTTAAAAAACGCTCTGCTAATTGCTACTTTCTGCCATTGACCTAAAGACAACTCTACCGAGTTTGACCATTCTTTCTGTAAATGAGTCTCCATCCCCATAGGCAAGCTATTCACAAATTCTAGTATTCCGCCTTGTGCTGCTGCTTTGTTTATCTTCTCTAAATTATTCATTTCAGCAACATTTCCTAAACCTATATTGTCCTTAATTGTTAATGGATATTTTATAAAATCTTGAAATACCGCAGATATTTCTTTGTAGTAACTATCAATATCTATTTCATTAATATCTATTTCATCAATATAAATAGTTCCCTTTGTTGGCTTATATAAGCGCAATAATAATTTTAATAATGTTGTTTTTCCAGATCCATTAAGTCCAACTATCGCATAATTTTTTCCTCGATTTATTACAAAATTTATATCTTTCAAAACATAATCTTGAGTGCCAGGATAAGAAAACCATACATTTTCAAACCTAATTTTATGAAACTCACTTACAAATTTTTTCTTTCTGCCAGACTCCTTTGCTGTTTCAGTATCTTTCATAAGTTCAAAATAACTTTGTACATATAATCCATCTTCAAACATTGAACTCATTACATTAATTATATTTGCCATAGCACTTCTAAAATTATCTATTGAACTAAAGTACAATGTCAAACTACCAATAGACATTTTCTGTATCACTATTTCATAACATACTATTGCTTTCAAGAAATAAATAAAAATATTTCCTAATGACTCCATCGAGAACGATTCCAGTACAAATTTCTTCCTTATTTTTTTATCTTCCTCAATATATTTTTTATAGGAGTTAAGTATGTATGATACAAAATATGGAGTTGAATTATATATCTTGATCTCTTTCACATTTTCATGTGCTGTAATTAAATTTTTAATAGAATCAATATATCTTTTATTCTCAAATCGGTCACAATAAACATTATACTGCATAATTGCTATTTTCATATTTATGATTAAATTCGGTATACTTATAATTATACTTAAAATCATAAACAATGGGTTAAATCGAAATAAAATCATCGCCGTAGATACAGCTACGCTAACCCCTTTTACAAGCATTTCAACAGAATTTAATAAACTCATAGTTCTAGCTGTCGATTCTTCATTAACTTTTTTTAATTTATCATAAAATGATACATCATCATATTTTTCCAATTCCATTTTACTAATTTTATCCAAGACATTTTGTGTTATATTCTTATTCGTGCAAGTGGATAATATATTTTTATAATATGCACATATTTCAGTCAATAAAGCCTGCAGTAATATAGTTGCAAAATGAATTACTAACCATATAATAGTATTATCTAAACGACCTGATTTTATAGACTCCTGCACCGAATCTATGATATTCTTCCATATTACAATTCCAAGAGATAATAGTATACCAGAAAATATATTCGCTATGCACATTGCTATTATATAAAATGATGCACTTTTATATAATAATTTAAATGTCCCCACAATTATTGCTATGCTTTTTTTTATTTTTTGCATTTTATGTTTTCCTTTCAAACAGCAATTACCACCCTATCATTGCTAATAGGGCGGTAACCACTTTGATTCTGGGATACCTCATTAGTGAGGTTTCTTCGCTGCTTCCATGTTGGCGTTCTTGTTTTCTTCGCCATACAGGCAATAGCCTACACACTTTGTCGGTCCCTTGTTATGTGCATTTGCAAGTTCCTCAGTATCAGAACATACGCATCCACTTAAAGGTGTTACTCCAAAGTTTGCGCCTGTCTCAAGAGACTCAGCAGTTCTCCCCATAGGATTAACCATCTTCATAAAAATCACCTCCTTTACCAAAACTGAATTATATTTAAACACAAAGTGTTTAAACCATTATCACATTATAGGAACTTCTTTTATCTTCTCAATTTCTTCTGGTCTATCCTCTAACAACTGGTGATATGCCATCAATTCCCCTATCGCCTGCTCTTTTTGATAATCACATGCAACTTTTTTATATTCCATATTCAATCCATTTTTATCACAACAAGAAGCATAGCAAACACCGCAAATATTTACAGCCCAACAATTACTACAATCACCAATTGACTTGTTTTCATATTCTTCAATATAGTATTTTTTTACTTTTCCAATATCGACTCCTTCATATACATTGCCAATATCAGGGCAATCGCCTACTTTTTCACATAATGAAAAATCTCCGTTTACTTTAACATATATTCGACGATTTCCCGGTATACAGCATCCATTTCTATGTATATATTTACTTGGTTTGTCACAGAGTATTCTATTATGTATCCTTATCAGATTGTCTTTTCCAACACCAAATGAATACCCTCTATTATCGTTTTTTTCCAATACATTATCCAAAGCCCATGCTCTAATAGAGTCGATTTCACCTTTTTTATAATCTTCTTTGTCTTCTTCTGAATCAAGAAATGTCAAATCTATATCCTCGTCTCGCAAAGATCCGCCTTCAACGTAATCACACTTTTTTGTAACTTCTGAAGGCAACCATTCTAAGCTGTCAAAAAAATCTTGTATCATGTCCAATTTTGCTTTTGAATATGGCGGACAAACTACAGTATTTATTATGATTCTTTTGCTTCCCTTCTCACCCATAGCTTCAACCAAATAACGTAATCCTTGTATCGCCTTTTTATGCGTTCCTTTTTTATCCGCACTTACCCGGTAAGCATCATGTATAAAATCCGGTCCGTCAATGCTGCATAAAACACTGCATCCCTTTATTGAGGCAATATACTCTGCAATTTGGGGTGTCATCAATGTCAAATTCGTAGATAATGAAAATGTCAGTTCCTTATCCTTAATTGTTTCTAAACAGTAATCTATGCATTTCTTTAACAAATCAAATCTGACTAATGGCTCTCCGCCATAAAATGTAACCGCAATTTTTTTACCGCTATGCTCTCTAGCATAATCAATTGCTCTTTTTGCCACATCCCAATCCATATCCTGATTTGTAAAATCCCGATATGCAGGATTATATTCATTATAAATACAATATTTACATCTCAAATTACACTTTTGAGTTAATTCCAAAATTATCTGCTGTAAATCTTTATCTATTAATACCTCTAAGTCTTTATCTTCCAGTTTATAGAACTCCCTTAATGGCGCTTGCAAAATGTTTTCTTTTTCACATAAAAACAGTAACTTTTCATATATGTCACACCACCTTTCGATTTTGTGCATATCATCAGTGTTTTTAGGAAAAACATCCTCATTGTCTAATAAATATTTCAACACATCATACTCATCTTCTTCACAACAAAAGACTTTTCCTGTACCTGCATCATAAAAATATTTATTATTTGTTGTTTTAAAAACTGTTCCTAAGCGTCCAAATTTCCTATCAGGAACCATCTCTAAAAATTTCTTTTCTATTTCTTCTTTTCTTAATCTCAAACCGTCATTCATCTGCATATCCTCCAAATTCTTTTATACATATAATACATTCAAAATTTGACTTTTTTTGCGGCTTGTAATTTTTACGAGTTTATTTGTAATTTTTCCAGATTACTTCTCTATATAAACGACAAAACGTTTTCAAGGATTCTTATGTATAGCATTGTTCTCTACATAAAAATCCCGAAAACGTTTAAACAGCACAACCGTATATACATTTTAAACTAAAATGTCAACTCAAAACTTCCCGAACAAATTACTGTTGAACTCTATCATCTTTACAATCAATAATAACCAGCGTAATTTGTATGTTTTATCATTCAAATTTTCCATCATTTATCTGTATAATTTCATCTGCCTCATTTGCTAAATATTTACTATGCGTAACAACAATTACGCATTTTCCCAGTTCGTGTGCAGTCTGCTTTAATAACTCAATAATTCCCTCTGCCGTCTGTTCATCCAGATTCCCGGTTGGCTCATCTGCCAATAAGACTTTTGCATTGCTTGCCAGTGCTCTTGCAATCGCTACACGCTGCTGTTGTCCACCCGACAGCTTCATCACATTTCTTTTCCATGCTTCCTGTGGAATATTCACTTTTGAAAGCAGTTCTTCCGGCTTATCTGTTCCTCCTAATTTTACATTTTCCTCAGTAGTAAGATAATCAATCAGATTATATTCCTGAAAAACTAGGGATACATGATTCTTTCTGTGATAATTCAAACCTTTCGTAAGGATATCTTCCCCTTCATATAAAACGGTTCCTCCTGTTGGACTGTCAAGCCCTGCCAGCAAAGACAAAAGAGTGGTTTTTCCTGCTCCGCTGGCTCCAATAATTGTATAAAACTTTTTTTCTTCAAACCGAACAGAAATATTATCTAAAACTTTCCTTTCTTTTTGAGATTTATATGCATATTCCACATTTTTAGCTTCTAATATCATTTCAACTGTCCTCCTTAATTTATTTCCAAATACCTACGTACATAAACTGTTTATAGAGCCTGCAAGATATCTTTGGGATTTCTTTTCAATATGGCAATACCTGATACACATACAGATATTGTAATAAGCAGGGCAATGCCCGTGGCATCCTGTATTAACATCCTAGAAGTAATTTCTGCCTGCACCCCCACCACGTTCTGCTCTGACTTTTCGTAAGAAAATGCCACTTTCCCCTCATCCAATAAATCCTGTTCTTCCGCACTCTGCATCTGCTGTTCTACCAGATAATCCGCCGTCAGACCTGACACTTTGGGTGCCACAGAAAAGGAAATGAACACAGCTACTGCTGCAATCATAAGTGCTTCTGTCATAATCTGAGCCAAAATCCGAATTTTGGAAGTTCCCATTGACAACATGATTCCAATTTCCCTATTTCGGCTTTTCATCCAAAACTGAAAAATAAGGAACAAGATAATCAGGCTTGCCCCTGAAATTACCCATACTAAAATCCTGCTGTACCTCTCCATTTCATTAAAATTTGTGGACAAGGTATTCATATTTCCGTTATTGTCAATCAGATCATACCGTTCCCATGCTATATCTGCCCCCATTACACTTTTCTTTACAGATTCATAATCATTTACATCTGCAATCTTAAAATATGCCTTCTCATATAATGGATCGCCAGCTTTTCCATCCACCTTTTCAGGGAAATCCAAATCCGTAAAAATAACATTTTCAGATCGGTAAGTGTCTCCAAACATATACGGGGCAATTGGTTGGTTCACCTGATAGATGCCAACAACTTCTGCTTCATAGGTCATAGAATCCTCTTTATCACGGCAATTACCAAATGTTATTCTGTATCCAATTTCTAATTGATTTTTATCTGCAAGCTCTACTGAAATGACACAGACATCTTTTTCGCCTTCTTTTATCATTCTGCCGTCCGTGATAAAAGCATTACCCGAAAGAAAATTAGAGTCCATAGACATATCTTTGTTTCCAATCAGCGACACACCCCCAAGATCACTATACTGATCCACATCCTCATCCTCAATACGGATAAAATCAACTGGTCTTGCAGCAGTTGTAACTGTTGAAATATTGTAATCAGCAATCCCTTCTGTACTCGCTATTTTTTCAATATCCCCAACTAACAGAGTTTCAAAAGAATTATCCGTCCATGTTCTCCAGCTTTCTACTCCATTTATTATAATTTTTTCCTGATGGTATCCACCTACGCTGCCTTCCTTATGATCAAGCTGCCCTGATAACTCATCAATCCTTCGGTGTCGGTCTGCTTCATTTTCTTCCAGCAGAAGCCCTGCCCCGATTGCCTGCCTTGTATTATCCTGCATTTGAATAGTTGCTTTTCCACTACTCATTCCAGACAATAGTAACAGGCTGATGGTAAATACGGTTACAAACAGCAGGACACTTTTTACAGGTTTTCTAATAACAGAACGCCATGCCAAACTAAAACCATTCACTCACTATCCCTCCATTTTTGATAAAATATCTTTTGGATTTGCCTTTAAGATAGGCAGTAATGAGATACAGACAGCAATAACTGCTATACAGCCTCCTGCAAAGAACATTGTTGCAATATCCCTTGCTTGTAAGGAAACTGATAAGAGAACTGCCGTATCTTCTTCCATGAGCAGTTTTTTCATAATTCCTGCCATCCCACTTCCTATTATACAGGCACCAAATACAGACATGCAAAAGACGACTGCCGTTTCCATAAAAATCTGCATAAAAATATCCGTTTTTCTTTTTCCCATACTGATAAAAACAGCAAGTTCTCTTTTTCTCGACCGCATCCACATACAAAGTAATAATGAAGTAATTGTCACCCCTGCAACCAACGTGAATATCAGCATAAGTTTCATTACACGGACTATTCTGTTCAGCGGTACCTCCAACTGACGATATAACATATCAGCAGTTGTGATTTCCACTCTGTTACCTAAAAAATCTTCTAATTCCTGTACCAAAACATCTATCTGATCCGGATTTTTGGTATATACTGCTATCTTACGGTAACCCACATCATCAAACAGCTCCATATAGGATTCATTGTCAATAAAAATCTGGTTTTCAATACGGTTGACTGCCGGTAGGGTATCCATTTGGTTTCTCTCACTTCCCGCAACAAAAACACCTATAATCTTTATGCTGATCACATTCCCTGTTTCTGTTCCGACTTTCATCTCATCCCCTATTTCAAGACCATTCGCATCCGCCAACACAAAATCGATCACAGCCCCTTTTTCAGCGCCCTCCGTAATCATGTTCCCCTCCATCAAGCGATATCTTAAATCACTAAAGGCACTGTCACGATCCAGATCATCATAAGACAGCAATGTTACTTTCCAGTTATTTTCTTCCTCAGAATCACTATTTGTAACAGGGTTAAAATTAACAGGATAAACAGCGTTGCTGGTCAGACGGTTGACATATATCACTCCATCCAAATCTCGAATTGCACTAATCTCATTTTCTATAATAATCTGACTGCTCTCCTTCACTTCCAGTACTACCTTGGTTCCCATCTTTTCCTGCATAGTTATCCTAGTATCTTCTGTGGCATGTAAAATCATGTAAGAACTCAAAATCATACTGTTTATAAACAGCAATACCAAAAGCAAAATAAATGTCTTAGACTTTTTTCGGCATAAATACCGAAATGCAAGCTGATAAAATTTCAAAATCAATACCTCCTGTTCAGGCTGTTCTATGACATATGATAATTTTTGTCGCCGTTACATGATGTGTATCCTCAAAACTTCCATAGATAATAACACTTGCCTGTTTCTTAATGTCTGCTACAGACGCCTGCTCCAATTCTGCTATCCCGGTTGAAGTATATATGGTTGCAATCTGAACCACACAGCCCTCCTGATATGTCACCACTACATTTGTGTCCTCACTTTCATACCCAGGTGCAGCAACTACACCGGTTTTTCCATCATCTTCAGTTACGGCAGCACTTACTGTACAGCTACCATCAGAAAATTCCACAACGCTTCCTGTCATAGCTGCTGATGCATACAGACTGTCTGCATCCACTTTCTCACCCATATCATTTGCTGTAGTATTATTCTGGTTCTCTGCCGTAGTGTCTTTATTCGGCATAGGTTGTTCTGTATTACTATTGTCATTCGGCATAGGTTGTTCTGTATTACTATTGTCATTCGGCATAGGTTGTTCTATATTACTATTGTCATTCGGCATAGGTTGTTCTGCATTATCATTGCCGTTCGCATCATACGTTTCAGGAGCAGTACTACCCTTTTCATCCTTATTTAATGACATATCTTCTGAATCAGATATATCATTTTGATACCACTCTGTTACAGACATATCTTTCTCCCCCTGTACTTCTGCCTGCTTCGTGCCGCATCCGGCTAAAGTCAATACACACACACCAATAATTAGACCTTTCAAGATTGTTTGTTTTTTCATTTTCATAATAAACATTTCCTTTCTTTTTTTTGTAAATTCATATTAACAGCAAAGTCCTAAAAAAATCCTATAAGCGAAATAAATTAATACATCTCTTTTTATAGGATTTTTATAGAATTATCTGCTATACTAAAATGGAATATAAACAGAAAAGGATTTGATATTATGAAAATACTATTACTTGAAGATGATTTACATCTTTGTGGCTTAATACAAGACGAACTACAAAAAGCCGGATATGTCGTTGACTACTGCAATGACGGGGAAACTGGAATGCTTTACGCATTAAATTTAGAATACTGCTATGATCTGGCAGTTATTGATCGTATGCTTCCTATTATTGACGGAATGACAATTATAAAAGCAATGCGCCGGAAACAAATCTCAATCCCTGTTATTATCATTACGGGAATGTCAGAACTAAACGACCGGATAGAAGGATTGGATAATGGCGCAGACGACTATCTGGTAAAACCTTTTCACATTCCAGAGTTACTTGCCCGTATCAGGGCATTGACCAGACGCCCTGCCGAAATCAGGCAGGAAATGAACCTTTGCTTTTCCGATTTATCTTTCAATCAAAGTGGACGCATTTTGACCTGTGGGAAAAAATCACTGCTTTTAACCGCAAAAGAGGCGGAAGTATTATCTGCCTTTATAAAGCATCCCCATGTTCTTATGTCCCGTGAGCAGTTAATTTATAAAATATGGGGAACTGATACGGATATCGTACCCGGAAACGTGGATAACTATATTTCATTTCTTCGGAAAAGGTTGAGGGAAATAGGAAGCATTTGCGAAATAAAGACTATTTATGGCTCAGGCTACAGATTGGAGATTAAAAATGCTGGATAATTTATATAAAAAAATATTTATCATTTTTATCAGTTCCATCATGCTTGTTATAACTGTTATTATCGGTGTACTGTGTATTAATTCTATCGATAATAAACAGATGAGCGATAGTATTTTTTTTCAACGACTTTCTACGCTAATGATTTATGAATTAGAAAATCCAGAAAAAAATCCTCAGACAATTATTAAGCCTTATGAAAATCAGTATTCCATTTTCGCCTTACTAACAGACACACAAGGGAATGTGGTTTATCAGGGTAATTCCCTATTCCCGACAGACATAAACCTTTTGTTGGAAAAATTTACAGAAAAGTTAAACTTTGAATCTACCACAGTTTTAAATCAAACATTCTCTACAACACAAAACGGAATTATATCCTTTTCCGGTGTTTACCATGATAAATACTGGGGAATACCATCTGTTATTATTGACAAAAACGGAACTATGTTCCATCTGAACTTGCTTTATCAGAAAAAGACGACTTTTGAACTGATAAAAAAACAATTGCCCTTTTACACATTAATATGGTTTACCGCTCTAATCTGTATCACAATCGTCAGCCGTTTTTTGCTGAAACATGCTATGAAGCCAACTGAAAAAGTATTAAAAAGCCAGAAAGATTTTATAGCTTCTGCCTCCCACGAGCTAAAAACTCCACTCGCAGTCATATTAGCCAGTAATGACGAAATAATTAGCTTAAGTGATAATATACCGAAAATTAAAAAAGCTTCAAACATCATAGATACAGAATCTATGCGAATGTCAAAATTAATTAAAGATATGCTTTTTCTAGCTTCTTCAGATTCTGGTACATGTAAAATTAATAAAACAATGGTAAATCTCGATACTTTGCTGATTACTCTCTATGAAGCTTATGAGCCAATATGCAACAAAAAAGGAATGGCTTTAGATGTGAACTTTATGGATACCTGCTTCCCTACAATATATACGGATCAGGAATGCCTATTCCAGATTTTAAGTATTTTTATGGATAATGCAATTTCACATTCGAAAACAAAGACAGCTATCCAAATCAAGGCATCTCTTTCCCACAAAAATATAAATATATCCATCATTGACCATGGGCAGGGAATCTCTGATGAAGATAAACCTTACATTTTTGACCGTTTTTTTTGCGCAGATAAATCCCACACTGATAAATCGCATTTTGGACTTGGACTCAGTATTGCGAATGAATTAGTTAATAAATTGGATGGGGAAATACAGCTATTTGATACTTCCGGGGGTGGATGCACATTTGAAATTTCTCTACCATTTACAAAAGACAAATATTAAAACGATTGTTACACCTATATATTTATTGCAATTTCTATTTGTAACTTCACCTGACACACATATAGGGAAACCGTCTATCCAAACAGTTTCCCTTACTATGTAATAAATGATACAGTTTATTTTGGTACATAGAATGTTACATTATCGGTTTTACTGTTATATACATAATATACGGCGTCCTTTGGTACATTTGAATGATGCGAATACTTAATTGTAGATCCATCAATCAGCGTTACAATGGCAACATGGCTCTTTGTATTATAATACATAATACTACCTTCTGTTGCTCCACTACTAGAGGAAACCGATTTAAAATATCCTTTTCCCGTAAGATATGGAACAACACCGCCATTTTTGTAATATCCTGTACGAATCCAATTTGTGGAACCCTGATACCAATTTCCGGCTCTATCCTGTGGAATCCCACCTGCATTGATACATTTGGAAACAAAATTTGCACAATCACTTCCATTGTTATTTGCTGCGCTGTATTCTGGTATATCTTTAGCATGAGCCACTGCGTAAGCCACTGCCTTCGATGCATCATATATAGTGTTGCTTGATTCGGCTGCCGCACTGATTAACACCTCATTAATATAATTTCTGCCATCCTCATTATCTCCAATTTCAGTGTACTGTTCATCCTCCAAAACTTCAGACAGAATAACTTCTTCATCCGTTATATCCATTCTGTGATACATATCAAATCTGAAATCACTTTCTGAATCCAATACCATTATGGTTGGAACATATACACGATATAAGAATCCTGTTAATACTGGTAGGTTGTAATAGGGCATAATCTTTTGTAGATACGCATCATACTCCTGCTGAGCAATTTCCTTTTCTTCTGCGCCTGCAATCTCATCTAAC
>Ga0137308_102061_pt1 | contig 15417 bp, 11 predicted proteins | sample Inofrocosms_June_FD_97181 | JGI IMG/M metagenome (GOLD analysis project Ga0137308, IMG submission 97181) | Mouse cecal microbial communities from Vienna, Austria - N-Acetylneuraminic and N-Acetylglucosamine D2O microcosms_June | ecosystem: Host-associated > Mammals > Digestive system > Large...
ATTCCAGTCTGTTTTATTAGGTTACATAAGACCGTTGGTTATCGGTATTGGTTGACATAAGATTATCGGTTGCTGGTTTTATCAGCCGTATATGGCAGTCGGCAGAGTGCGGCATCCTGTGTTTTATTCTTTATTTTAGTATATGTGAAATGGGATAAGTTAGAAGTACACATAGTAAACCGGCACGGTGATAAACCGTTTTCGAGGCTGTGATGTTCGGCAAAGAAGGAGAAAATATGATACGATTGGATAAATATCTCTGCGACGCGGGGATCGGAACACGAAGCGCTGTGAAGGGGCTTATCAAAAAAGGACAGGTGAGAGTAAACGGAGAGACCTGTAAAAGCCCGGAACAGAAAATAGAAGAAACGACAGCGTTGGTTGACTGTAATGGTCAAAAGGTGGTCTATGAAGCGAATACATATCTGATGTTTTACAAGCCCCAGGGAATCGTCTCCGCCACGGAAGATAAGAAGGAGGAGACGGTACTGGATTTTCTGAAAAAGGCGTGGGAGGAAAAAGAGGACATACCCTTTCCGAAGGGGTTATTTCCGGTGGGCAGGTTGGATAAAGACACGGAGGGGCTCTTGCTTGTGACAAGCGACGGTGCGCTCTCGCATGAACTGTTGTCTCCGAAAAAGCATGTGGTGAAGACCTATGAGGTGACGCCGGAGAAGCCGCTTCTTGCGGACGAAATACTGACGTTGGAGTGCGGCGTGGATATCGGGGATGAGAAGCCCACGATGCCGGCGAGGGTGAATGTGTTACAGGGCGGGAAGATCCATCTTGCCATCATGGAGGGGCGTTACCATCAGGTAAAGCGGATGCTTGCCGCCGTCGGAAACAGAGTGATGCATCTGAAAAGGCTGCGGATGGGAACGCTGTATCTGGATGAGGATATGCAGCCCGGGCAGTATCGGAGGCTGTCAGAGCAGGAAGTATTGAGCCTTCGGGATAAGGTGCCCTCTTTGGAACATATCGAGGCGGTGATCTTTGATGTGGACGGTACGGTGGTGGATTCCATGTGGATGTGGAAGCGGATCGACAGAGAATATCTGACAAGGTTTTCCATACCGCTGCCGGATACCCTGCAGGCGGAGATCGAAGGGTGGAGTTTTTATGAGACGGCAGTATATTTCCGGAAACGTTTCGGCATTGCCGATCCTGTGGAAAAGATCATGGCGGACTGGAACGAGATGGCATGGGAAAAGTACGAGAAGGAGGTGCCGCTGAAAGCCGGCGTGCGGGATTTTATGAGGCTTTGCAGGGACAGAGGGATCAAAATGGGGATCGCCACCAGCAATTCCCGGGAACTGATGGAGACTATCGAGCGGGTACACGGCCTGACAGAGTATATCAGTTGTATCAGGACAGGTTCGGAGGTTCAGAAGGGAAAGCCTGCGCCGGATATTTATCTCGCGGTGGCGGCTTCTCTGCAGGTGGACCCGGCAAAGTGTCTGGTGTTTGAGGATCTGACAGCGGGAATCATGGCGGGAAAGAGCGCAGGAATGAAAGTCTGTGCCGTGCAGGATGCCTATTCTCTGGATTCGGACCGGGAGAAGCGGAAACTGGCGGATTATTATATTGAGGAGTTCGGACAGATACTGGAGCGGGAAGGGCTGCGGCAAGGACAGGACTGACATAGTATCAACGAATGCAGGATGTAACAGGGTTTAGCTTACTGCTTTTTAGCTTCGGGAAGTGCTCGTGAAGTACGAGATGCCTGTAAAGGGTATACAGAGCTTAGTTTACTGTTTTTTAGTTACTGGCCAGGGAGTTATCTAAGCGGGAAGCGGATATTTGGCGACGGCGTCGGATCTAAGCACCGTTGCATGAGGCGGAAGCGGCAGATTTCCGATGTGCGGAGGATTGAAATGCCAAAGAGAATGAAAGGAAGGATAAGTTTCAGAACGAAGATCAGAAGAACTGCCGCCGTACAATGTGCGGTGTTGACAGCCGCTTTGATCATAGAGATCGTTTTTGCGCACGGGTTAGATATCGGCGGAGGGATTCCGGAGCAAAATACCGGGGAGCGGATGCAAGAAGAGAGCCGTAAGAGCGTATCGGAAGAAAAAAGCGATATCTCCAATCTGCAGGATGAAGAAGAGCCGGGAGAGACAGAGGCAATACAATATGTTTCAAAGCTGGGCGCGCCGGAGGGCATTGTGGATCCGGCAAAGATCGTCTGGGAGGAGGTTCCTGCGGAACTGACAGAGGAAGAGTTTGTCTTTGGCGGACTTCGGGTGGCTTTGCCGGAACAGAGTACTTGGGAATATCAGAAGCGGGAGGATGGAACATCCTGCGCCTGCCTTTCGTCAACAGAAAAGCTTTTTGAAAAAATATATTTTACACATTACAAAGTAAAGTGGAACAATAAGTGGGAACTGATCCTCGCGGCGCTGGAATATTTTAGTGGGGATGAAGAGGAAGTGGTATGGTTTTCCGTGACAGACAGCGAGGAGATCGGTGTGTACGGCAGGACGGAGCACGGGAAAAGTTTTTATATGCTTGTGTTAGATGAGGAATTGTATCTGCTGGAGGAAGAGAGGGCGGGGAATTTCAGTTTTGAGGATCTAAGCGGGGAAGGAAGGCTGAAATCAGACGATATCGGTGGCAGTATCTATATAAATATGAGGGATGGCATTCGACGTTCAGGAAAAGAGAAAGCGGTCTACCTGCTGAAAGAGAGCCGCTACAAAGATGACCGGATCGTTGTGTACCAGGGCGGGGATTTTGAGAAACCGGTGCAGGTACTGGATGGGGATAATATAGTGATCGAGGACGATATCAATTTTGACGGATATCTGGATATCTCCAAAAGAAAGGTTGGGGAAAGCGGCAGAGAGTATCTGCTCTGGAGCGGTGCTGACGGACAGTTTGTGAAAGCGGATGTACCAACGGACGGATATTGGACCGGAAAGATAAATGAGGAATTTCAGACAATCTGGGTGTATGATGATACTTACGGGATAGAGGAAATAACGGAAGAGACGGAAAAGATATATATCTGGGAGGGCGTTGCCCTAAAGGAAATACGTAATATTGTCTGCCGGATAGAAGAAGAGGAGGTTGTTGTCACGCTGACAGATACGGAGAGCGGCAAATGCCTTGCTTCCGGCACTTTCGAGAAGCGGGGCTGGGAGAATGATCCCGGGGTAAGGAAATTATATGAGCAGTTTTATGACGGATATGCGCCGAAAGAACTCTACTGTGTGGGACATGATAAGCCCGGGGAGGAGGAACTGATACCGGAGAGCCTTGTGGAGACGCTGTCACAGGCGCTTTTGGAGGGGACGCAGGACGAATTGCGGAAATCTTTGGAGACAGGCAGGGAACTTTCGGAGAGTGAGATGGCGGAGGCAGGCTTAGAAAGCGCTGATATCTCCAGAGTGCTGGAAGGGGGTGAAGATTCCCATTTTGGACGTGTAAGGATGTGGCAGGCAGATCTTGACAACGACGGCCATGAAGATATTTTTTCGGAAGAATATGGCGGCGGCAGTGGAGGATTTACGGATTATATATTGTATCAGGGAAGAGAGGACGGCGAATATGTGAGAACGGGACGCGGGAGCAGTGATGTCCGCTGGCAGCACACGATCATCGGTTGGGAAGGGAAGAATTATGTATGCCGCGACGAGGTAGATTACGGCAAAAGAATATTGAGCGGGCTCGTTATAGAAGGGTATCGGGACGGAGAACTGACAGAAACCATCCGGCTGAATCTGATGCCGGAGAAACAGGAGGTGACCGTAACATTCTGTCAGGATGGCTGGCAGGAGACGGCGGAAAAGGAGAGAATGGCAGCGCCGGCGTTTCATGAACTGGCGGATAATCATGTGGTTGTCGGTAATGCGGAGCGGAAATCGGAAAACAGCGAGGGAGAAACCGTATTTTTCAGTGATATTGACAATGACGGTGTGGAGGAAAGCTATATAAAACGGATCTGGCTGGCTTCCAGCATGAACTCAGTGGACGGTCTGGAGTTTGGGATGGAAGAAAGTGCGGAGAGGGAGACGCTGGAGAGGGTGTTTTCCGACGGTTCCAATAAATGGGACATATGGCGGCCCATGATGCTATGGGTGGATACCCATAACGGGAAGAATATTGTGCATGTGATGTATCGGACCGATCTGTATGATTACATAGTTGAGGGGTATCTTCTGGAGGAAAACGGAAATTACAGCAATCTTTATACAATAGAAGGGAAAACGGAATTATCCGTGGAAAAGGTCAGGGCATGGGAGATACTGCGGAAACGGTGGAGGATGCCGTAAATAAGGAGATATCTATGTCCGGCAGATACTGATCGTGGAATTAAAGAGGAATGGGATGATATGACCAGAGAAAGATTTCTTCCGATATCTGGAGATGACATGAAAAGACGACATATCGGGCAGATGGAAATCCTGCTGCCATGGAACAGCGCACGTGTGAAAATGATATGGGCAGATCTGGACAATGACGGCGTGGAAGATATTTATGCGGAGGTGGATTTTGGCGGTTCAGGGCCATTCGGGGAGTATATATTGTATCAGGCAAATGAAGCCGGTGCGTATAAAAGGACAGGCCTCGGTACGGAAGAATATGTGAGAAAGCCGTTTTATGTGATCTGTTGGGAGGGGAAAAATTATGTGTGCCATCATAAGACGGAATCAGGAAAGATATGGAACGGATTGATCCTGGAGGGCTATCGTGACGGTGAACTGGTGGAGACCGTTTCGCTCGACCGGGCGCCGGGATCGCAGACGGATTCGGTCATATTTTGTCGGGACGGTTATCGTGACATGGCGCGGAAGGAGCTGGGAAAGGCGCCGGAAATCTATGATCAGAGAAAGAAGTATATCGCATCTGAAGGAGATGCGGAGCAGAGGGTTGAAGAAGGAACAAATATTTTTGTCAGTGATATTGACAATGACGGGATGATGGAAAAATATATAAAGCATATCATTGACCATCCGACAGACTTTTTTGGGTTGGAGATGGATGATAAGACGAGAAGAACAGAGGTGGAACCGGCAATTCCCGACTGCCGTGATGAGGCAGGGGTGCAGATCATGATGTGGGTAGATGCCTGTGACGGGAAGAATATTATGAATGTGATATATCGGACAGGACTGTATGATTATATGGTCGAGGGGTTCCTTCTGGATGATGCGGGCGGCTGCAGTGATCTCTATGCCATAGAGAGAAAAACGGAACTGGAGATGGAGACGGTGCGGACGTGGGAACTGCCCGGGAAGCGGAGCAGGATTCCCTGAAAAGATATCAGTGGGGAAATCAGATGAAGGTATCCAGGATAAAACTGCTTGTCAGAGAGTATCGGTTCTGTTATACTACTTTTAAAAGCATATATTCTCTTGAATTCTATCAGCGATGTCGTTTGATAAAGCCAAAAGACTTAGCTGTTTCTGTTGGGGATCACCCCTGTCTGACTTCATATGAAATCTATGCTTACTCAATCACAAATTAAAATTGCATGGGATTTCAAAGGAGTAAAAGGTGATAAATCTGACAGAACGGACAACACTATCCTCTTTTGGGATCCATCCACAAAGGAGGAAAACATATGGAAAGTGTAAAGCCGAGAGAGCTGAGAGAACTGAATTTATTGGATAAGTTTCTGTTTGATGAGGCAATGGAGGACAGGGAAACGTACCAGATGGCTGTCAGTATTTTGATGGAAAATGAAGTGGAGTTTTTGGAAAAGCCTGAAACAGAAAAAGAGTTGAGGGTGTCATCCGAAATACGGCAGGTCAGGCTGGATGTGGTAGGGATGGACAAGAAGGGGAAGATCTACTATGCGGAAATGCAGAAAAGAAATACGGGAAATCTGATCCGCAGAAGCCGTTACTATCAGGCACAGCTTGATGTATCACTGCTGGAGCCCGGCAGTATGGATTTTAATCTGCTCAATGACAGTTTATTTATTATGATAGCGCCGTTTGATATTTTCGGAAGAGGGCTTTATCGCTATACATTTGAGGAAGTATGCCGGGAATGTCCTGATTTAAAACTGGATGATGGAGCAGTCAGGATATTTATCAACACAAAGGGGACAAATCGGGAAGATTTTTCACAGGAATTTATTAATTTTATGAAATATTTGGAAAATACGACAGATGAAAATGCAGAAAAAAGCGGAAGCGAAAGGATTAAAAAAATACATGAAAAAGTTTGCCGGATCAGAAAGTCGGAGAAAGCGGGGATAAAATATATGCAGAGATGGGAAGAACTGGAGTACGCAAAACAGGACGGAAGAGAAGAAGGAATAAAAGAAAATGCATTAAATACCGCTAAGAGGATGTTGGAGGACGGAAAGCTGACGATGGAAAAGATTGCGGAATATGCAGGCCTCTCTTTAGATGAAGTGAAAAGATTATAGGATGAAAAGACAGAATGATATGACTAAAGAAGGATTTCTCCCGATATCCCGGGAAGACATGAAAAAACAGCATATTGAGCAGCTTGACTTTGTCTATGTGATCGGGGATGCCTATGTGGACCATCCTTCTTTTGGGCATGCCATTATCAGCAGGGTACTGCAGGCACATGGGTTTACGGTGGGTATCATTTCCCAGCCGGACTGGAGAAGGGATGAGAGTATTACTGTTTTGGGGCGTCCGAGGCTTGGATTTCTGGTTTCCTCCGGCAACATGGATTCCATGGTGAACCATTATTATGTCTCGAAAAAGAGGCGTAGGGAGGATGCCTATACGCCCGGCGGGAAGGCGGGGAGACGGCCTGATCATGCGGCTGTGGTCTACAGCAACCTGATCCGGCGCACTTATAAGAATGTGCCGATCATACTGGGAGGTATAGAGGCATCTCTGAGGCGGCTGGCACACTATGATTACTGGTCGGATTCCTATAAGCGGTCGATCCTGCTGGATGCGGGGGCGGACCTGATCAGTTACGGGATGGGCGAGAGAAGTATCGTGGAGATTGCGGAAGCGCTGGATGCGGGGATCGCGGTGAAAGATATCACTTTTATCCGCGGGACCGTATATCGGACACAGGATATTTCTTCTGTCTATGAAGGGGTGGCGCTGCCTTCCTATGAGGAATGTAAAGCGGAAAAAAGCCTGTATGCGGAAAGCTTCATGAAACAATATGAAAATACGGACCCCTTTCAGGGAAGGACGCTGATAGAAAGCTATCCGAACAGGGTGTTTGTGGTGCAGAATCCGCCTGCGGAGCCTCTTTCCATGCAGGAGATGGATGATATTTATGGTCTGCCCTATATGCGGGCGCCTCATCCGGATTATGAAAAGCAGGGCGGCGTGCCCGCCATGTCGGAGGTGAAATTTTCACTGATCAGCTGCAGAGGGTGCTTTGGCGGCTGTAATTTCTGTGCCCTGACTTTTCATCAGGGGCGGATCGTGCAGGTGCGGAGCCATGAATCGCTGCTGAAGGAAGCAAAGTGGATGACCGGGCAGCCTGATTTTAAAGGGTATATTCATGATGTGGGAGGGCCGACCGCTAATTTCCGGCATCCGTCCTGTCAGAAACAGCTGCAGGCGGGGGTATGTAAGAACAGGCAGTGCCTGTTTCCGGAGCCCTGTCCCAATCTGGACGGCAGCCATGAGGATTATGTTTCACTGCTGAGAAAGCTGAGGAAACTGCCCGGAGTAAAAAAGGTGTTTATCCGTTCCGGCGTACGGTTTGATTATCTGTTGGAAGAAAAGAGTGACAGATTCTTGAAGGAAATGATACAATATCATGTGAGCGGCCAGTGCAAGGTGGCACCGGAGCATATATCCGACAGGGTTTTGTATTATATGGGAAAGCCGAAGCGGCAGGTATATGACAGGTTTGTCAGAAAATATGAGGATTACAATAAAAAGCTGGGACTGAAACAGTATCTTGTTCCTTATCTGATGAGTTCCCATCCCGGGGCATCGTTAAAGGAAGCTGTTGAACTGGCGGAATATCTGCGGGATACGGGACATAAGCCGGAGCAGGTGCAGGATTTTTATCCGACGCCTTCCACGCTTTCCGCGGTGATGTTTTATACGGGGATCGATCCGCGGACGGGGAAGAGCGTATATGTCACAAAAAATCCTCATGAAAAGGCGATGCAGCGGGCGTTGATGCAGTATCGGCAGCCGGAGAATTATGAACTGGTAAAAGAGGCTTTGCTGTTGGCACACAGGGAGGATATGATCGGGTTTGATAAAAAATGTCTGATTCCGCCGAGGAAGATCAGAGATGTCGGGAAGAAGAAAAAGGATGCCGGAAGCGGAAGTAAAACAGAATCCGGCGGCGGAAGGAAAAACGCCGTGAAAGTCAGGAAAACTGCTGCCTCAAATGGGAAGAAAGCTGCCGGGAAGGGCGGCGGAGGCAGCCGGAGGAATATATCAAGGAAGAGTAGTACTGCCGCCGAAGGGCGAAGATAGTATGGAGGCTGAGGATCATAATACTGCTTTTAAACGCAGAAGATAGTATGGAAGTTAAGGATCATAACACTGTCCCGAAAGGCAGAAAATAATACAGGAGTTTATGTAAAAGGAGAGGCTATGCTCTGGAAGAATAAAAAAGGAACTTACGGATATATCGGAAAACAGAGAAGATGGGAGATCATCAAGACTTTATTGATGTTCGGGATTTCCATAGCGCTTTATACGGCGGGCTATATAGCCACGAAGAGCAATAAAAACCTGCTGACGCTGGTGGCGGTGCTTGGATGCCTTCCCGCCAGCAAGAGCGCGGTCAATATGATCATGTTTTTGAAAGCGAAGGGCTGTTCTGCCAAATTGAGAGAAGAAATCGGTGAAAAGGCGCAGGGACTCAGCGGGCGGTATGATCTGTATCTGACCAGTTATGCGAAAAACTTTCAGATCAGCCATCTTGTGATGAAGGGGAAAAATATAGCCGGCATCACGGAGCAGGATGGGTTTGATGAGAGCGCCTGCCGGCAGCATTTAAAAACCTTGTTTGCCCGGAACGGTTTTCATGATATTACGGTGAAGATTTTCCGGGATCGGGAAAAATATCTGGAGAGAGTAAAGTCCCTGCAGGAGTCTGTGGCAGACGATAACAGGGAATTTAATGAAAAGGTACTGGAACTGATGGAAAATCTGTCTCTGTAGAAACGGAAGATTTTTCGTGGTCAGAAGATGCGGATCAGGGAAAGTTCGCATACGGAACAGGGTGAAGGACTGTATTTTTTAGACAGAGAAGCCGGGCGGGAGGTATAATGCAGGAATTTGTGGTAGCAAGGGCAGAGGCAGGGGGACGTTTTGATAAATATCTGAAAAGGCTGCTGCCTTTGGCATCTTCCGGTTTTCTGTATAAGATGCTTCGGAAAAAGAATATCACTTTAAATGATAAAAAGGCGGAAGGGAAGGAAATACTTGCCGAGAAGGACGTGGTGAAGCTGTTTTTTTCGGAGGAGACTTTCTTGAAGTTTACAGGAAGATCCGGAAGCGTTTCAATTTCCGGGCGGGACAGGGCAGACGAGGGGAATAAAGATTCTGTGAAAAAATCCCCCAAAGACTGCCTGAAGGCATATCAGCAGTTGGGTAAAATCCCTGTTATCTATGAGGATGAGGATATTCTGATCTTAAATAAACCGGCAGGGGCTTTATCCCAGAAAGCGAAAAAGGAGGATGTTTCGCTGAATGAGTGGATGATCGGTTATCTGCTGAAGAAAGAGGAGATAACCGGGGAGGAGCTTTCACGGTTTTGTCCGTCCGTATGCAACAGGCTGGACCGGAATACGAGCGGGCTTTTGCTTTGTGGTAAGACTTTGCGGGGAAGCCGTTTTTTATCGGAGGTTTTGCGGGACAGGAGTCTGCATAAGTATTATCTCACTTATGCAGAGGGGAAGATAGAATATCCGATCACTTTGAGGGGCTATCTGAAAAAAGAGGCGGAAAGGAACCGGTCGGAGGTTATTTCGGAGGAGGCGTATCGGAAGAAGGTTTTGACGGCGGAAGCGGAGAGAAAATATCAAAAAGAATATCACAGAATCGAAACAGTGATAAAGCCTCTTTCTTATTCTGAGGGGATGAACTGCACAAAACTGGAAATTCTGCTGGTGACGGGAAAAAGCCATCAGATCAGGGCCCACCTTTCGGAAATCGGACATCCGGTGCTGGGAGATATCAAGTATGGCTGGAAACCAAAGAGGAAAGAGGAGATGGGGTTAAAGCATCAGTTGCTTCATGCCTACAGGGTGGAATTTCCAAAACTGGAAGGAGAATTTGCTTATCTGTCGGGAAAAGCGGTGCCGGCGCCGGTGCCGGAGCTGTTTGAAAAACTGGAGAGACGGTTTATGGGAAGATAAGAAAGGCAGGGAGCAGGCCCTGGGGTGTATTAAAAGTTTAAAGGCGGTAAAGTTTGAGCAGCCGATGGAAATGTTTATGAGGAAGATTATTGGATAAAGGATAACAGATGATGAAAAAAGGAAACACAAAGGATCTGACAACAGGAAATGTATTTCAGACATTGCTTGCCTTTTCCCTGCCTTATTTTCTGTCTTATTTTCTGCAGACGCTCTACGGGATGGCGGACCTGTATATCGTAGGACAGTTTAATGCGGTGGAAAGCACTACGGCGGTGTCCATCGGCAGCCAGATCATGCATATGATTACGGTCATGATCGTGGGGCTTGCTATGGGGACTACGGTTTCCATCGGTCATGAAACGGGGGCAAAAAATGAAAAGCAGGTGCTTTTGACGATCGGAAATACGGTGACATTGTTTTTTACTTTATCGGTGGCGGCGGCAGTGGTGCTGACTTTGTGCATCCGCCCTATTGTGGCGGTCATGTCCACACCGGCGGAGGCGGTAGACAGTACGGTTTCCTATCTGACGATCTGTTTTATCGGGATTCCGTTTATTACGGCTTATAATATCATCAGTTCCGTTTTCCGCGGGATGGGGGACTCCAAAAGCCCCATGTATTTTATTGCGGTGGCATGTGTCTCCAATATCGTTCTGGATTATATCCTGATCGGAAGAATGGGAATGGGCGCTGCCGGGGCGGCGCTGGGTACAACGCTGGCGCAGGCGGTCAGTGTTGCGGCGGCATTGATCCGGATCAGGGTGGATAGCGGCATGCGGCATATCAGACTGACTTCAGGGGATTTAAAGCCAAGACGGGCGGTGATGGGAAAACTGCTGTCTATCGGTGTACCCGTGGCTGTGCAGGACGGGTTTATCCAGATTTCCTTTCTGCTGATTACGGTGATCGCCAATAAAAGGGGGCTGTTTGATGCGGCGGCGGTAGGCGTGGTGGAAAAGATCATCGGTATTTTGTTTTTAGTGCCGTCCTCTCTGCTTTCTTCGGTATCCGCGCTGGCGGCGCAGAATATCGGTGCAGGGAAAAAAGAACGGGCAAGGCAGATCTTGAAGTATGCGATGGCGGCGGCGGTTGTTTTCGGGACGGTTTCTGCGCTTTTTATGCAGTTTAGCGCACAGTCCGTGGTCAGTATCTTCCGAAATGAACCGGAGGTGGTGCTACTCGGCGGACAGTATCTGAGGGGGTATGTCTGGGACTGTGTATTTGCCGGCGTGCATTTTTGTTTCAGCGGCTATTTTTGCGCCTGCGGTTTGTCCGGGATTTCGTTCATACATAACGCCATTGCGATCGTATGCGCCCGGATTCCGCTGGCTTATCTGGCGTCGAAGCTGTTTGCGGAGACTCTGTTTCCGATGGGGCTTGCAACGGTGACCGGGTCGGCAGTTTCCGTGGTGATCTGTGTGATCGCCTATATATGGCTGGCAAGAAGGGAGATGTATTCCAAAGCGGCAAAAGGAAGCGCCTGATCCTGCGTGGGGAAAGGAAATGGTGCATTTTAAGAGTCAGGGAGGGTTTATAGATGAAAAGGGTGAAAATACTGGTCATAGTATTTGTCTGTTTCCTGTTGGCGGGAACGGCGGTATTTGCATTTACTTACAGTAAAAGGCCATATAAGGATCTGGAAGTGTCGGAAATAACATCAGCGACAGTAAGGCTGATACCGCCGGATAAAACCATTCAGATCACGGAAATCGAAGAATTGGCGGAATATCTGAAGGATGTGGTGATATATCGCAGGGATGATTCCTATGTGGAATATACAGGACAGGGCGTTAGCTTTACCCTGAAGATGTCCGACGGAACACAAACAGAAATCACGGCATATAATCCGTTTCTGATCATTGACGGTGTCGGCTACCGGACAAAATATGAGCCATGTGAGGCGTTAAACAGTTACGCAAACGAATTATTGCGTGATGAGGATGCCCGGATCGTTTTAGAGAAACCGCCGGTATTGGATGTGATCAGCGATAACACCTGCAATAGTACGCTGTTGGGCGCTTACTCATGGCAGAGTAAGAATGATGACGGGACTATTACGACAATAGAAGCCGACAGCGCGCATCCCTTAGACTGTGAAGGACTGATGGACGAATTTGAAACTGCGGAAACGACAGCAGTGCTTCGTTTTAAAGAAGATCCCGATCATATTTTAAGTGTCTGCTGCTGGAGTGATGCATACTGGTCCGATCCGGAAGCGGAGGGAGAGGATCTGGATGTAAACGGGAATGAGATAGAACTGAAATCCGGCGGATATATTTATGAAGTCACTGCCGAATGGGATACCGGTAAAAGCGGTTACGGGGGAACGGCACACTATTCTTTCTATATAAAGGTTTTGGAGTAGAAAGAATATGGAACAAAAAGGTAAAACAGAACAGATAAAACAGAGCAGATAAAGTAAAATAGATAAAACAGAACAGGTAAAAGTTATTGCGCGGAAAGGGGGCCATATGCCCACATGGAAGAGCAGAGGGCTCCGGGGGTCCGCTCTGGAGGATATGATCAACAGGACAAATGAAAAATATGCGGAGGCGGGACTGGCGCTGATCCAGAAAATTCCGACCCCGATTACCCCGATCAGGATGGACAAGGAATCAAGGCATATCACGCTGGCATACTTTGACCAGAAAAGTACAGTGGACTATATCGGAGCAGTGCAGGGGATTCCTGTCTGTTTTGATGCGAAGGAGTGCGCGGTGGATACGTTTTCCCTGCAGAATATTCATGATCATCAGGTGGAATTTATGCAGAAGTTTGAAAAGCAGGGCGGAGTGGCGTTTTTTTTGATCTATTACACCCATCGGGATGCTTTTTATTATCTGCCCTTTGAAATGCTGTACTATTTCTGGGACAGGAAACTGAAAGGCGGCAGGAAGAGCTTCCGGTTTGACGAGCTGAATCCGGAGTATTTTATTCCGCAAAAGCATGGTGTTTTGGTGCCGTATCTGGATATGCTGCAGAAGGATCTGGACGACAGGGCTTGACAGAGATGCGGCAGTTTCATATAATATGGGTTGTGCTTTCGTGTGATATCGCGTTACTATACGAAAGCGCGGCAGGGGACGGATGCAGCGTTTCTGTACGGCATTTCAGCAGAGTATAGTGTATAGTGATTCAATCAATTAAGGACATTATTTTGATAAATAGCAGGAAAAGCGAGGACATATGAATCAGAATTTATTACATACACCCGAAGGGGTGCGGGATATTTACGGAGAAGAGTATGCGAAAAAGCTGAAGCTGGAGAAAATGATCCACAAAAAACTGAAAAGTTTCGGATATCAGGATATCCAGACACCTTCTTTTGAATTTTTTGATGTGTTTTCCAGAGAGATCGGCACGACGCCGTCGAAAGAACTGTATAAATTTTTTGATAAAGAGGGAAATACGCTGGTGCTTCGTCCGGATTTTACGCCTTCTATGGCGCGATGTGCGGCGAAATATTTTATGGAGGAGACGTTTCCGATCCGGTTCTGTTATCTGGGGAATACCTTTACCAATATATCCAGCCTGCAGGGGAAGCTTTGCGAAGTGACGCAGATGGGGGCGGAGCTGATCGGGGACGGCAGTGTGGAAGCCGATGCGGAGATGATAGCCATGCTGATCGAATGCCTGAAAAGCGCGGGACTTGAGCGGTTTCAGGTGACTGTCGGGGAGGCGGATTATTTCAGGGGGCTCTGCGAGGCGGCGGGGCTGTCGAAAGAGACGGAACTGGAACTTCGGGAGAATGTCAGCGGAAAAAATATATTCGCTGTGGAAGATCTGTTGAAGGAACAGCATATCGAGGAAGAATACAGGGAGGCTTTTCTGAAGATAACGGAACTGTTCGGAGCCTCGGAGGTGCTTGAGAAGGCGGAGGCGCTGGTTTCAAACGCGCGGTCTCTGCGGGCGGTGGAACGGCTGAAACAGGTGTATGAACTGTTAAGGATCTACGGGGCGGAGCAGTATATATCCTTTGATTTCGGTATGCTCAGCAGGTATCATTATTATACCGGCGTGACGTTCCGTGCCTATACTTACGGTGTGGGAGATGCCATTGTAAAGGGCGGGCGCTATGATAATCTGCTGAAAACCTTCGGGAAGGATGCGCCGGCTGTCGGTTTTGTGGTAGTGCTGGATGATCTGATGACAGCTATGGCAAGCCAGAAGATCATTCTGTCTGCAAAGGAGGAACATGGGATACTGGTATATGAGAAAGCGGCTTTTGAGAGGGCGCTTTTGCGGGCGGGAGAACTGCGGAAAAGCGGCGTCTGCACGGAACTGATACTGAAGGATGACAAGAAGGCGAAGGAGGAATATCAGGAACTGGCAGAGAAGCGGGGATATTTTCTGGAGTATTTCGGCGCGGATATCTGATATCTGCAGATATGGCCCGACGGGAAGAAAATGTTATGAGGAATGATAGATATCGGACTTTTGCAGATGCGGAAGCCGGCGGGAAGGAAATGTTATGAAGAATGATAGATATCGGGCTTTTGCAGATGCGGAAGCCGGCGGGAAGGAAATATTATGAAGAATGATGGGTATCTGACTTTTGCGTTGGCAAAGGGCAGGCTTGCAAATAAAACGCTGGAATTGCTGGAACAGCTTGGGATCACCTGTGAGGAGATGAAGGATAAGGATTCCCGGAAGCTGATCTTTGTCAATGAAGAACAGAAGCTGAAATTTTTTCTCTCCAAAGGACCGGATGTGCCGACCTACGTGGAATACGGCGCGGCGGACATCGGGGTGGTGGGGAGAGACACCATTATGGAGGAAAACAGGCGGGTTTATGAAGTGCTGGATCTGGGATTCGGCAGGTGCAGGATGTGCGTCTGCGGACCGGAATCGGCGGGAGAGCTTTTACGGCATCATGAACGTATCCGTGTGGCGACCAAATATCCGCTGATTGCGAAGGAGTATTTTTATAATAAGAAGCATCAGACCGTGGATATCATTAAGCTGAACGGATCGGTGGAATTGGGGCCGATCGTGGGGCTGTCGGATGTGATCGTGGATATTGTGGAGACCGGCGGGACGCTGAAGGAAAACGGATTGGGCGTGCTGGAGGAGATCTGCCCGCTTTCTGCGCGGATGATCGTGAACCCGGTGAGCATGCGGATGGAGTA